>WNFC01004715.1_pt1 | contig 14868 bp, 14 predicted proteins | sample 5400541 | NCBI WGS metagenome assembly WNFC01 (sample SAMN13153342, study PRJNA577476) | soil metagenome | isolation source: 120 cm saprolite under Douglas fir tree site 2 hole 2 replicate 1 | place: USA:California | collected 2015-04-18
TCGATCGACTCGGCGATGCCGGGCAATTTGAAGAGGTCCATCTTGCGCAGCTTCTGGACGAATTCGACGACCTCGCGCGACAATGAGGCGCTGGCGCGCGGCGCCTTGCGGTGCAGGCTTTCGAGCTCGCGCTCGGCATTCGGGTAATCGACCCAGTAGTAGAAACAGCGGCGCTTCAGCGCGTCGTGGATCTCGCGCGTGCGGTTCGAGGTGATCACCACGATCGGCGGCGCCTCCGCGCGGATCGTGCCGATCTCGGGGATCGTCACCTGGAAATCGGAGAGCAGCTCGAGGAGATAGGCCTCGAACGGCTCGTCGGTGCGGTCGAGCTCGTCGATCAGCAACACCGGCGGGCCGTCGATCTCCGGCTCCAGCGCCTGCAGCAGCGGCCGCTTGATCAGAAACCGGTCGGAAAAGATCGTGCTCTCGATCTCGCCGCGGTCTTCCTCGGCCGCCTCGGCGAGGCGGATCTCGATCATCTGGCGGGCGTAATCCCATTCGTAGACCGCCGAGGCGACATCGAGCCCCTCATAGCATTGCAGCCGAATGAGCCGCCGCTTGAGCGCGGTCGCCAGCACCTTGGCGATCTCGGTCTTGCCGACCCCGGCCTCGCCCTCAAGAAACAGCGGGCGCTTCAGATGCAGCGCGAGATGCACCGCCGTCGCCAGCGAACGGTCGGCGACGTAATCGGCGCTGCCGAGCAACTCAAGGGTATCCCCGACCGAGGCGGGCAGGGCGGTCATGGCGGGCTGCGCATCCAAATCAGCTCCCGATCGCAACAAAATCCCTCTCCCGACGGGAGAGGGGGAGCGAGAAATGCTAGCCGGGCGGGCCCCGGCGCGCGTTCTCCAAGATATCTAATCCCTCCGCCGCACCCGCGCCACCCCGGGATTGTACCTGGACGTTTCGATCCCAAGTGCTATCATATGCTATCATCACGCCGAGGCACCCATGGCCCAACTCCTCGTCCGAGATATTCCGCAGGACGTAGTCGAAGCGTTGAAGCGACGAGCCGCCGAGCATGGCCGGAGCGCCGAAGCCGAGCACCGAATCATCCTGGAAGATGCCTTGCGCGCCGGTCGTGCCGGGTTTTGGGAGCGCGCTGCGGCGCTTCGCGCCGCGACGCGCGGCCGGATCTTGACCAACTCGACAGACCTGATTCGCCAGGACCGAGACGAGCGATGAGCATCGTGATCGATCCTTCTGTCGCTCTTAAATGGGTCTTCGATGAACCCGGAACCGAAGCGGCGCTTGTGCTCCGTGAGAGCCAACTAATCGCGCCCACCCTTTGGCTCGCGGAAGCGGCGAACGCATTGTGGCGGCATGCCAGGCTCGGTGAGATCACCGCCGACGAGGCGCTCGCGTGGATGTCGGAGCTAGGAAACGCTCCGGTCGCCTCGCTCGCGATCGAGCCGCATGTCGCCCGTGCATTGAAACTTGCGACGGAAATCGATCACCCGGTCTACGACTGCGTCTACCTCGCGGTCGCTCTGCACCATGACACGCATGTCATCACCGACGATCGACGGTTTGCCGCCGCCGCGGCCCGGACGGATTTGGCTGACCGGGTACGCCTGCTCCAACCCTGACTCACGCGCACGCCGCGACCGCGCGGCGGGCCATCACGTTGACGAGGTGGGCGCGGTATTCGGCGCTGGCGTGGATGTCGGAGTTGAGGTCGGTATCGGGGATCGCGATGTCCTTGATCGCGTCCGCCGTGAATGACCGCGCAAGCGCGGCTTCCATCGCGGGGACGCGGAAGACGCAAGCGCCGGCGCCGGTCACCGCGACCCGCACTCCCGCTGGCGTGCGTGCGACGAAGACGCCGACGATCGCATAGCGCGAGGCCGGGTTCTTGAATTTCTGATAGTTCGCCGCTTGCACCTTCGGGAAACGCACCCCGGTGACGATCTCGCCCTCCTCGAGCGCGGTCTCGAAGAGGCCGGTGAAGAAATTGTCGGCCGCGACCTCGCGCTTGTTGGTGCGCACGACAGCGTTGAGCGCGACGACCGCCGCCGGATAGTCGGCGGCCGGGTCGTTGTTGGCGATCGAGCCGCCGATCGTGCCGCGGTTGCGCACGGCGGGGTCGCCGATCATCCCGGCCATCGCCGCCAGCGCCGGGATCGCGCGCTTGACGAGGGCCGAGCGGTTAACTTCGGCATGGCGGGTCATCGCCCCGATGACGATGGCGTCACCGTCTTCGCTGATGCCCTTGAGCGCGGCGATCGCGCCGAGGTCGACCAGCTGCGAGGGCTTGGCGAGGCGCATCTTCAAGGTCGGGATCAGCGTCATGCCGCCGGCGACAAGCTTGGCGTCGGCGTCGCCGAGCCGGCCTGCGGCATCATCGAGGCTCGTCGCGCGGTGATAATCGAATTCGTACATCGGGCCTCTCCCGTTACCCGTCATTCCCGCGCAAGCGGGAATCCAGGGGGACAGCTCGTGCGTTTGCCCCTGGACCCCGCTCGCGGGGGTGACGGAAGTATGTTGAGGATGGCGGTTTCATTTCGAATCGGGTCTATTCCGCGGCCGCGCGTGGCTGGTGCTGCTGGATCAGCCGCCACAGTTTTTCCGGGGTCGCCGGCATCTCAACGTGGCGCACGCCCAGCGGCTTCAGCGCGTCGACGATGGCGTTGGCGATCGCCGCCGGCGCGCCGATCGCGCCGGCTTCGCCGCAGCCTTTGACCCCGAGCGGGTTGTGGGTGCACAGCGTCACATGGGTCGACAGCGCGAAATTCGGCAGATCGTCGGCGCGCGGCATCGCGTAGTCGTTGTAGGAGCCGGTCAACAGCTGCCCGGTCTCCTTGTCGTAGACGCAGCCTTCGAGCAAGGCCTGGCCGATCCCCTGCGCGATGCCGCCATGAACCTGCCCCGCGACGATCATCGGGTTGATGATCCTGCCGAAATCGTCGCTCGCCGTGAAGTTGACGATGGTGAGAATGCCGGTATCGGGGTCGATCTCGACCTCGGCGATATGCGCCCCCGACGGGAAGGTGAAATTCTTCGGGTCGTAGAACGCGGTCTCGTCGAGCCCGGGCTCCAGCTCGTCATGCGGGAAATTGTGCGGCACATACGCAGTCAGCGCGACCTCGCCCAAAGTCTTCGAGCGATCGGTGCCGGCGACGCTGAACGTGCCGTCCTTGAACTCGATGTCGGCCTCGGAGGCTTCCAGGAGGTGGGCGGCGATCTTCTTGCCCTTGGCGATCACCTTGTCCATTGCCTTGACGATCGCCGTGCCGCCGACCGCCAGCGAGCGCGAGCCGTAGGTCCCCATGCCGTAGGGGATCTTGGCGGTGTCCCCGTGCACGATCTCGATCGATTCGATCGGGATGCCGAGCTGATCCGAGACGAGCTGGGAAAACGTAGTCTCGTGCCCTTGGCCGTGGCTGTGCGATCCGGTCAGGACCGAGACGCTGCCGGTCGGATGGACCCGCACCGCCGCCGATTCGAAGAGGCCGGCACGGGCCCCCAAGGAGCCGACCACCGCCGAGGGCGCGATGCCGCAGGCCTCGATATAGGTGGCGATGCCGATGCCGCGGAGCTTCCCGCGCCGCGCCGCCTCCTGGCGCCGCGCCTCGAAGCCGGGATAATTGGCGGCCTGCTCCGCCATCTGCAGCGTCGTCTGGTAATCGCCGCTGTCGTATTGCAGCGCGACCGGGGTCTGGTAGGGGAAGGCGTTGACCGGAATGAAGTTGCGGCGGCGCAGTTCGGCCGGGTCGAGGCCCAGTTCGTCGGCGGCGACGTCGACGATGCGTTCGAGGAGGAACGTCGCCTCGGGCCGCCCGGCGCCGCGATAGGCGTCGACCGGGACGGTGTTGGTGAACACCGCCTTGGTCTCGACATAGACCGCCGGGGTCGTATAGGTGCCGGCGAGCAGGGTCCCATAGAGATAGGTCGGGACGCAGGTCGCGAAGGTCGACAGATAGGCGCCCATATTGGCCAAGGTCGACACCTTGAGCGCGAGGAACTTCGCATCGCCATCGAGCGCCAGCTCGACATGGGTGACATGGTCGCGGCCATGCGCGTCCGACATGAAGCTTTCCGAGCGCTCGGCGGTCCATTTGACCGGCCGTCGCACCTTGGGCGCCGCCCAGGTGACGATCGCCTCCTCGGCATAATGGAAGATCTTCGAGCCGAACCCGCCGCCGACATCGGGGGCGACGACGCGCAGCCGCGCTTCCGGGATGTGCAGGACAAAGGCGCCCATCAACAGCCGGATCACATGCGGGTTCTGGCTGGTCGTATAAAGCGTGTGCTCGCCGGTGGCGCGGTTGAACTCGCCGATCGCCGCGCGCGGCTCCATCGCATTGGGGACGAGCCGGTTGTTGACGAGGTCGAGCTTGACGATCTTGGCCGCTTTGGCGAACGCGGCATCGACCGCGGCGCCGTCGCCCAGGTGCCAGTCGTAGCAGACATTGCCGGGCGCCTCGGGCCAGACCTGCGGCGCGCCGGGCTTTAGCGCCGCGGCCACATCGACGACCGCCGGCTCGACCCTATAGTCGACCGCGATCGTCTCGGCGGCATCGCGCGCCTCTGCGAGGCTCTCGGCGATGACGACGACGACCGGGTCGCCGACATGGCGCACCCGGTCGATCGCCAGCACCGGATGCGGCGGCTCCTTCATCGGCGAGCCGTCCTTCGAATTGATCAGCCAGCCGCAGGGCAGGCCGCCGATGCCGTCGGCTGCCATGTCGGCGCCGGTGAAGATCGCGGCGACGCCCGGCGCCGATGCCGCGGCTTTGGTGTCGATGCCACCCAGCCGCGCGTTGGCGTGCGGGCTGCGCAGGATAAAGGCGTGGAGCTGGCCCGGTCGGTTGATGTCGTCGGTATAGGTCCCCTGTCCGGTGAGGAACCGATAGTCCTCGCGCCGCCGAACCGGCGTGCCGATGGAGGGCATGGCGTTACTCCGCCGCCGCAGTTCCCGGCGCGGCTCCTCGCATCGCGTCCGCCCCTGCTTTGATCGCCAGCACGATGTTATGATACCCGGTGCAGCGGCACAGATTGCCTTCGAGGTACTCGCGGATCTCGCGCTCGCTCGGATCGGGGTTGTTCTTAACCAGGTCGAGCGCGCTCATCACCATGCCCGGGGTGCAGAAGCCGCATTGCAGCGCATGGTTGTCGCGGAAGGCTTCCTGCATCGGGTGCAGCGTGTCGCCATTGGCGACGCCCTCGATCGTCAAGACGTTGCGGCCTTCGGCCTGGACCGCCAAGAGCGTGCAGGCTTTGACCGCCTCGCCGTCGACATGGACGACGCAGGCGCCGCATTGGCTGGTGTCGCAGCCGACATGGGTCCCGGTCAGGCCAAGGATCTCGCGCAAGAGCTGCACCAACAACGTGCGCCCCTCGACCGTCGCGGTTGCCGGCTTGCCGTTCACGGTGAGGCTGACCGTCTTTTGCATCGCAAACCTCCCTCAAATCAGCCGATCTGGCGCAGGCTGGCGGCCGCGGACGGCACGGCCGAGCGAAGTTTCCTGCGCCGCCGCCCTTGGGTCAAGGCACCATAAATCCGAAACCCTTCCCCGGCCATGGGGATCGGGGATTTACGCCGGCGGCGAACCCACCGCGCTCTCGGCGCTCACCACGCTGACAAAGCGGCTGAAAAACTCGTCGGCCATCTTGCGCGCGGTGGCGTCGATGAGCCGCGAGCCGATCTGCGCCAGCTTGCCGCCGACTTGACCCTGGGCGCCGTAGCGCAGCACCGTCTCGCCGCCCTCCTCCTCGAGTTCGACGGTGGCGCCGCCCTTGGCAAAGCCGGCGACTCCGCCGGTGCCCTCGCCGGTAATCGTGTAGCGCGCCGGCGGATCGAGGTCGGTGAGCGTGACCTTGCCCGAAAAGCTCGCCTTCACCGGCCCGACCTTGGCGACGACCTTGGCGGTGAACTCGGTGTCCGAGATTTTTTCGATGGTCTCGCACCCCGGAATGCACTGCTTCAGCGTCTCGGGATCGTTGAGCCGCTCCCAGACGCGCTGGCGCGGGGCGGGGATGCGGCGCTCGCCAGTCATTTCCATGCGGGTCGTCCTCGGCAGCAGGGGCAAGCGCAAGTGTGGTTCGCCGTGACGGCGATTGCAACGGCCGGGGGTGAAGCCGTCGAATCGGCGCGCCATCACCCCGGAGATGAAGACGAGCCGGCTAGCGCAATTTGTCGAACCGGATCTGTTGTTTCGCCATTTCTGTTCTCCTCGCTGCGCGGTCTGATATACGACAGGCGTGATGACCGTCCCCTTTCAGAAGCGATTTGTCGCGCTTGCCGCCGAGCGGTCCGCGCTGTGCGTCGGGATCGACCCCTCCGCCGAAAGCCTCAAGGCCTGGGGATTGCCGGATGACCTGCAGGGGCTGGCGTCGTTTTGCAAACGCATGGTCGAGGTCTGTGCGCCGCTCGTCGCTTGCGTCAAGCCGCAATCGGCCTTTTTCGAGCGCCACGGACCGGCCGGAATGGCGGTGCTGCGCCGCACGGTTGACACGGCGCGCAGCCACGGCGCTCTCGCGATCATCGACGCCAAGCGGGGCGACATCGAATCGACGGCGGCGGCATATGGCGACGCCTTTTTGGGGCCGGACAGCCCCTTTGGCGGCGATGCCGTCACCGTTCATGCCTATCTCGGCTTTGGCTCCCTGGCGCCGATCGTCGAGCGCGCGCGCCGCGAGGCCGCCGGGCTGTTCGTCGTGGTGCGGTCGTCCAATCCCGAAGGAACCGGGCTGCAGCAGGCGAGGATGCCGGATGGCCGGTCCGTGGCCGAACATCTGGCCGACCAGATTGCCGCCCGAAACGCGGCCGATGGCGACGGTGAGCTCGGGCTGATCGGCGCGGTCGTCGGGGCGACGCTGGGGCGTGAAGCCGCCGATCTCGCCGCTCGCCTGCCGAACTCGCTGCTGCTGGTCCCCGGTGTCGGCGCCCAGGGCGCGACGATCGGCGACCTGTGCCGCGATTTCGGCGTGCACTATTCACGGGTCATCCCGTCCCTGTCGCGCGCAATCGCCCGCGCCGGTCCGCGCCCGGACGACCTGCGGTGCGAGGTCGAGCGCCGCATCGCCGAGATCCGCGGCGGTGGGTAGGGCACGGTCCTTGCACCCGCTCGCGTTGCTGGGCGCCGCGCGGCTGTGCTAGCGTCACCGCCAACGATCAGGTGGCGAAACAGGGGGCGGGGATGATCAGGACAGGACTGTGCGCGACCGTCGCGCTGGCGATCGCGATCGGCTTCGCGGGCGCGGCGCCGGCCCAGGCCGGAGCGACGCTCGACAAGGTCAAGCAGGCCGCCAGCATCAGTTGCGGCGTGCAGACCGGCGTGGCCGGCTTCGCCCAGCCCGACAGCCAGGGCAAGTACAGCGGCTTCAATGTCGATATCTGCCGGGCGCTTTCCGCGGCGATGTTCGGCGATTCGGAAAAGGTCAAATACGTGCCGCTGACCGCCCAACAGCGCTTTACCGCGCTGCAATCGGGCGAGGTTGACCTCCTGTCGAACAACACGACCTGGACCCTGCAGCGCGACACCGATCTCGGGCTCAACTTCGCGCCGGTCGTGTTTTATGACGGCCAGGGCTTCATGGTGCCGAAGAAGCTCGGCGTCAAAACCGCCAAGGAATTGAACGGCGCCACGGTGTGCGTGGCGCCCGGGACGACAACCGAGCTCAACCTCGCCGACTACTTCCGTTCGAACAAGATGGAGTTCAAGCCGGTTGTCATCGAAAAGCTCGACGAGCTGGTGGCGGCGTTCTTCTCCGGCCGGTGCGACGTCTATACCTCCGACTCCTCGGCGCTCGCCGCGGTGCGCATCGGGCGGGCGAGCAATCCCGACGATTACGTGATCCTGACCGAGCGCATCTCGAAGGAGCCGCTCGCCCCGGTGGTGCGGCACGGCGACGACCAATGGCACGACGTCGTCGACTGGGTCATTTACGCGTTGATGGAGGCGGAAGAGAAGGGGATCACCCAGCAGAACGTCGACGATATGCTGAAGAGCGAGGATCCCGGCATCAAGCGCATGCTCGGCGTCACCCCGGGCATGGGCAAGGCCTTGGGTCTTGACGAGAAATGGGCCTACAACGCGATCAAATCGGTCGGCAATTACGGCGAGATCTTCGACAAGCATCTCGGCCTCAGCTCGCCGCTCAAGCTCGAACGCGGTTACAACAACCTGTGGACCAAGGGCGGGCTGATCTACGCGATCCCGATCCGCTGAGGGTTCGGGGGGGAGCGATGCGAGCGATCTCCATACCCCGTCGTCACCCCCGCGAAAGCGGGGGTCCAGGGCAAGCGATGGTGTCTTGGGTCCCTGGATTCCCGCTTTCGCGGGAATGACGGGGACATAGCGCGGTGGCGAGCGAGACTGCGGGCGCGCTCAAGCCGAAACGGCCGCCGCCGTGGCACGACCCGGTGGTCCGCGGAATCGTCTTCCAAATCCTGTTCGTCGCCGTAATCCTCGCCCTCGCCGGGTTTCTCGTTCACAACACGCTCAATAACCTGGCGCAGCAGAACATCGCGACCGGGTTTGGGTTTCTCGGTCGCGAGGCCGCTTTCGGCATCGGCGAGTCGCTGATCGCCTATTCCCCGGCCGACACCTATGCGCGGGCCTTTCTCGTCGGGCTGACCAACACCCTCTATGTGGCCGCGCTCGGCGTCGTGCTGGCGACGATCCTCGGCACGGTGATGGGCTTGGCGCGGCTGTCGAGCAATTGGCTGATCCGCAAGCTCGCGCAAATCTATGTCGAGACCTTCCGCAACATCCCGTTGGCGCTGCAGCTGTTCTTCTGGTGGGGCGTGCTGCGCGGCAGCGCGCCGGCGCCGCGCCAGGCCTGGCAACCGCTCCCCGATGTGTTCGTCAGCAATCGCGGCATCGTCTTTCCGGTGCCGCGGGAGGACCCCGCCCATTTCTGGATGCTGTTGGCGCTCCTCGCGGGCGTCGCCGCTGCCTGGGGGATCTCGCGCTGGGCGCGTGAGCGCCAGATGCGCACCGGACAGCAATTCCCGAGCGGATGGCTCGGGCTGGCGCTGATCCTCGGTCTGCCGCTCGCGGTTTTCCTCGCCGCCGGCATGCCGCTGCAGCTCGACGTGCCGGCGTTGCACGGTTTCAACTTTACCGGCGGCACCAGCTTTTCGCCCGAATTCGCCGCGCTGTTGATCGGCCTCGTCATCTACACCGCCAGCTTTATCGCCGAGATCGTGCGCGCCGGGATTCTGGCGGTCAGCTGGGGGCAGAGCGAGGCGGCGCTGGCGCTCGGCCTGACGCCGTGGCAGCGCATGCGGCTGATCGTCTTGCCGCAAGCGCTCAGGGTCATCATCCCGCCGATGACCAGCCAGTATCTCGGCCTGACCAAGAACAGCTCGCTTGCCGTGATCATCGGCTTTCCCGACCTGGTCTCGGTCGCCAACACGACGATCAACCAGACCGGCCAGGCGGTCGAAGGCATCACGATGATCATGGCGGTCTATCTCGCGATCAGCCTCCTGATCTCGCTGTTCATGAACCTCTACAACCGCTCCGTCGCGCTGGTCGAGCGCTGAACCGATGCTGCTCGTTCAACCGTCATCCCGGCGGAGGCCGGGACCCACCCCGCCGGTGGCATGGCCTGTGCCAGCTTGCATCGATGCCGAAGCCACTCCCCGGGCCTGGAGACCGGCATCACCGTGGATCCCGGCCTTCGCCGGGATGACGATGAGCGGTTTCCGTCGCGCTGGTCGAGCGCTGAACCGATGACCGACATCACGCAAGAGCTGCTGCCGCTCCCCGCCGAGACCCCGCCGCCGCGCACCCACGGGCTCGTCGACTGGCTGCGCGCCAACCTGTTCAACAGCCTCTTCAACACGATCCTGACGCTGATCGCGCTTTATTTTCTCGCGATGACGATCCCGCCGATGATCCGCTGGGCGCTGGTCGACGCGATCTGGAGCGCGCCGAACGGCCAGGCCTGCCACGGCGCCAGTGGTCAAGAGGGGGGCGCGTGCTGGGCGTTCATCGGCGAAAAGCTCCGCTTCATCCTGTTCGGCCGCTTCCCCTATGACCAGCAATGGCGCCCGCTCCTCGTCCTCGTCATCTTCGTGGCGGCGATCCTGGCGAGCTGCGACCGCCGGCTGTGGGGGCGGCCGCTGGTTGTGCTGTGGCTCGCCGCGGTCGCCGCGGTCGGCGTGCTGATGTGGGGCGGAATCTTCGGCCTGCGCTATGTCGATACGCTGCTGTGGAGCGGTCTGCCGCTGACCCTAATCTTTGCGGTCGTCGGCATGGCGTGCGCGTTCCCGTTCGGCGTCCTCCTGGCGCTCGGGCGGCGCTCCCGGTTGCCGGCGGTCCGCGCGATCTCGGTCGGCTATATCGAGCTGGTGCGCGGGGTGCCGCTGATCACGGTGTTGTTCATGGCCTCGGTGATGCTGCCGCTTTTCCTGCCGACCGGGTTCACGATCGACAAGCTGCTGCGCGCCCAGGTCGCCTTCATCCTGTTTGCCGCGGCCTATCTCGCCGAAATCATCCGCGGCGGCCTGCAGGCGATCCCCAAGGGTCAGATCGAGGCGGCCGATGCGCTGGGGCTTAGCTATGTGCAGCGGACCCGCCTGATCGTCCTGCCGCAGGCTTTGGCGATGGTGATCCCACCGCTGGTCAACAGCTTCATCGGCACGTTCAAGGATACCTCGCTGGTCATCATCATCGGGCTTTTCGACCTGCTCGGCACGGTCAACGCCGCGCTGGCCGACGCCAATTGGCAGGGCTTCAATGTCGAAGCCTATGTCTTCGTGGCGGCGATCTATTGGAGCTTCTGTTTTTTCATGTCGCGCTACAGCCAGATGCTCGAGCGCGAGTTCAACCGGAGCCGGCAGCGTTAGCCGGCGGGAGCGCGGATGATGGCGGAGAATGAGGCGCCGGACCCGGGCACGCCGATGATCGAGATGCGCCATGTCCATAAGTGGTTCGGCGATTTCCGCGTGCTCACCGACATCAACCTCGAGGTGAAGCGGGGCGAGCGTGTCGTCGTCTGCGGCCCCTCGGGCTCGGGCAAATCGACGATGATCCGCTGCATCAACCGGCTCGAGGAGCATCAGCAGGGCCAGATCATCGTCGCCGGCATCGAGCTGACCTCGGACTTGAAAAACATCGAGGCGACCCGCCGCGAGGTCGGCATGGTGTTTCAGCAGTTCAACCTGTTTCCGCATCTGACCGTCCTGCAAAACCTGACCTTGGCGCCGATCTGGGTACGCAAGCTGCCCAAGCGCGAGGCCGAGGAGACGGCGCGCACCTACCTTGAGCGCGTCCGCATCCCCGAGCAGGCCGACAAATACCCCGGCCAGCTCTCGGGCGGGCAGCAGCAGCGCGTCGCGATCGCGCGCTCGTTGTGCATGAAGCCCGAGATCATGCTGTTCGACGAGCCGACCTCGGCACTCGACCCCGAGATGATCAAGGAGGTGCTCGACGTGATGATCGAGCTGGCCGAGGAGGGGATGACGATGGTGTGCGTCACCCACGAGATGGGGTTCGCGCGCACGGTCGCCGACACGATGGTCTTCATGGACCGCGGCGAGATCGTCGAGCGTGGCCCGCCCAAGGAGTTTTTCGCCAACCCGAAGAGCGAGCGCACCCGGCTGTTCCTCAGCCAGATCCTGGCGCATTGAGGCTTTGATGAGCCACCAACAAAGGGGAACCGACGCATTCGGCCAATCGTTGCCTTTATAACGGCGTGTGTAGGCAACGAATGGAGGTAATGATGTTGCCGGTTATGCGAAATCGACGGTTTAGTCGGCCTGCCGTGGCGGCCATTGTCGCGTTAAGTCTTGGTGCGCTGACGGTTCCATTGGCATCGGCGAAGGCACAAGTGCCGTACCTTGGCGTTGACTTAGGCAATGGCTACGGTGTCGGCATCGGGGCGCCGCCATCGGCGTACGGCATGGCGCCGGCTTCACCGATCTATCCGTACTACTATCCGCCGCGGCCGCACTACTACTACGACCACCGTTACTAGTTGACCGGCCGCCTTCTGAACGACCATAGCCCGGGTGAGCCGACGCTCGCCCGGGCTTGATCTGTCTCGACTGGCGCTCCCGGGCAAGCTCGTCTAAACCGGACAGCCGCGCACGCTCGGCCCATACCGGGCCGCGGCGGGAGAATTGCGGATGACGAGCACCTTCGAGCGCCTGCGCGTCGTTGATTTTACGACGACGATCGCCGGGCCGCACTGTACGCGGCTCCTGGCGGATATTGGCGCCGAGGTGATCAAGGTGGAGTCGCCCGAGGGCGATATGATGCGCGCACGCCAGCCGCTGCGCGATGGCGCCAGCACCTCGTTCGGCCAGCTCAACACCGGCAAGAAGGCCATCGTTCTCGATTTGAAGCGGCCTGATGCGGTCGCCGCCGCCCGCCGCCTGATCGCCAGCGCCGATGTACTGGTCGAGAATTTCCGCCCCGGCGTCATGCAGCGCTTTGGGCTCGATTATCCGGCGGTCGCTGCGGTGAAGCCGGACCTCGTCTATTGCGCGATCTCGGGCTATGGGCAGACCGGCCCCTCGGCCGGCCTGCCGGCCTATGCGCCGGTGATCCACGCCTCATCGGGCTACGACCTCGCCCATCTCGCCTATCAGGACGGAAATCGCCGGCCCGACTATTGCGGAATCTACATCGCCGACGTCTTGACCGGCACCTACGCGTTCGGGGCGATCATGACCGCGCTTTACCAGCGCCAGGCAACGGGCGAAGGCCAGCTGATCGACGTGTCGATGCTCGAGAGCATGCTGAGCCTCACCCTGAGCGAGCTCCAGCTGGCGCAGTTTCCCGGTACGTTCGTTGCCGGCCGCCCGGTGTTCGGGCCGATCGCGACAAAGGACGGCTATATCAACCTATCGGTCGCCAGCGAGCGCACCTTCCAGGCCCTCGCGGCAGCCGCCGGCCGGCCCGACTGGATCGGCGACCCGCGCTTCGCCAAGTATCCCGATCGGCGCGCCAATTGGGGCCATTTGATCGACGAGCTCGAAACCTGGTCCAAGCAGCTCACCAGCGCCGAAATTGACGTGATTTTTGCTTCACACGGGGTGCCCGGCTCGCCCTACCGCACGGTCAAGGAGGCGATGGCCGATCCGCAACTCGCGCATCGCCGCTCCCTTACCGAAGTGCACGACAATGGCGGCACCTTCCTGGCGCTCAACCCGCCCTTCCGGTTTTCGGCCGCCACTGCCGCCGCCCAGCCTTTCGTCGCCGCGCTTGGCGAGCACACTGAGGCAGTGCTCGGTGAACTCGGCTACGGCCCGCCTGAAATCGCCGCCCTCGCCGCGGCCGGCGAGGCCCCGAGCTGAGGGCGCACGATTTGGACCGCGGTCCCGATAACCTAATTCGGGTAGACGATCGTGCGCAGCATGACGCGGCGCTCTTCGGGGTGGTAGTCGCCGGCGCCGCGATGCATCGTCGCGCGCTCGTCCCAGATCAACAGATCGCCGACCCGCCAGGAATGGTAATAGACGAACCGGTCCTGGGTCGAATGCGCGGCCAGTTCCTCGATCAGCTCCCAGGCCGCCGCGCGGTCCATGCCGACGAACCCGTGCACGTGCATCGGGTTGACGAAGAGGATCGGCCGGCCGGTGACCGGATGCGGGATCACCGCGGGGCGCGGCTGCTCGAGGTATTTCTTGTCCGTCATCCGCTCGTTTTCTTCGAGCGTGTAGAGTTTGGTGCCGGCGGGGCCGTCGGTTCGGCCGTGCAGCCCGACGAGACCGGCGAGGCGCTGTTTCATCGCCTCCGGAAGCGCCTCGTAAGCGGCGCACATATCGGCGAACATCGTCCCGCCCTTCGTCGCCGGGACCTCGAGGGCGTGCAGCATCGCGAGGAGCGGCAATTCCTCTTCGTAGGTCGAGTCGGTGTGCCAGTCGGTCGCGCGCTTGACGCCGTACCAGTCGATCTCGCCGGCCTCGTCGACATTGCGCAGCCACGATACCTCGGGATGATCGGGGTGGCGGTAGCTGACCAGCGAGTGCTTGAGCGGAGCGCCGAAGCGCCGCCCGAACGCGGCAAGCTCGGCGGCGCCGAGGTTCTGGTCGCGAAACACCAGCACCGGATGCTCGGCGAAGGCCCCGCTGACCCCGGCAAAAGTCTCATCATCGAGCCGGGACAAATCCACCCCGACCGCCTCGGTGCCGAGTGCTTCGCCAAGTGGGCGCAGTTGCGGTGATTGGGGCATCGGCGATCCTCCATCGATAGGTGATCCACTATGGCCTCGATCGGGCCATCCCCGCAATCCGGTCCGCGTGCCGCCATTTCGTGCCGTTGCTGCTCTTGCTGCTGGCGCCGGATTGGAGCGCGTCGAATGCCGCGGAAACCCTGGCTCGTCGCCGACCGTTTGCTGTTTCTGCAGCGAATCTACAGCTAATTCTCCCGTTTCGCGGCGGCAATCCTCGGGTTTTCGATTTTCCGAACAGCAAATAGCAGCAGCAGCAAACGAGCAACGCACCTCCAGCCGGCTACGCGCGCGGCGCGCGCGGCAGGAGCGGCAGGAAAAGAGATCAGGATCAAACGATTGAAATCCTTTGATTCCCGATCCGAGAACAGGGGATAACAGGGGCGCGCAGGCGGATCGGCAATGATGTCCGGCATTGGCAGGAGCCCCAGCGGCAAGGCACGCCCTCAATATGAGTTCATGCTACGTTCTTTCAAGATGACCTGGTAATTTCGGCTACGGGTGGGAATGCGGTCACGCGCCCAGCCAGTCTTAATGACGCCTTGGCCCGCCGATTCCGGTCGTTCGCCGGAACCCGATGGAACTGCTGGAGTCGACCGAGGCCGTGGAAAAACGTGTCATGCGACGTGGGCGAGGCGCTGTGCTTCTCGGCCATGACGGTCGAGACGGCGGTCGATCGATTGGCGCGTAGGGCTTGAGCGAGACGATCAGGTTCGGATCGCCGCCATCAGCGGT
>WNFC01011419.1_pt1 | contig 14868 bp, 15 predicted proteins | sample 5400541 | NCBI WGS metagenome assembly WNFC01 (sample SAMN13153342, study PRJNA577476) | soil metagenome | isolation source: 120 cm saprolite under Douglas fir tree site 2 hole 2 replicate 1 | place: USA:California | collected 2015-04-18
GCTCCGGGCCGCTGGCGACCACGGTGAACGCCTCGGTGAGCAGGGCATCGCCCGCCAGGACGGCCATCGCCTCGCCGAAGACTTTGTGGTTGGTCGGCCGGCCCCGCCGGAAGTCGTCATCGTCCATCGAAGGCAGATCGTCATGGATCATCGAGTAGGTGTGCACATACTCCACGCCAACGGCCGCATCGTCGGCGAGCTTTCCGGCGCCTCCAACACCGCCGCTGACCGCGTCCGCGAAGCCGAGGCAGAGGATCGGCCGGAGTCGCTTTCCGCCGCTCAGCACCGAATATCGCATCGCCTCCAGCAGCCGGGGTGGGGCGGCGGCGGCGAGCAAGTCGAGGCGCGCGCTCAACAGGGATTCAACCCTCGTTTTCTGCTCGGCGAGAAACTGGGTCAGCGCGAGAGGCTCGATCGCGGCCATCGATTCAGCTCTCCTTGTTCTTCGGCGGGATGAGCTCCTTGATTCGCGCGATCAGCGTCGGCAACTCCACCGGCTTGGTAAAATAGTCCGAGGCTCCCGCCTCGATGCCCCGCTTCACGTCAGAGCTGGCGCTTCTCGCCGAGATGAAGATCACCGGAATGTTCTTGAAATCTTCGTTCTTTCTCACTGCGCGGCACAGCTCGAAGCCGTCGATCCAGGACATGTTCACATCGAGAAGAATCAGATCGGGTTGGTCGACGTGAAGGGTGGAGATCAGCCGCAACCCGTTGGCGGCCTGGGTTACCTCGAAGTCCTCCATCTGGAGCGCGAGCGCCAGTAACTCTCGCGTCTCTCGGTCGTCGTCGACAATGATGATTTTCGGGGACGCGTTGGCCATCAGCGCTTTGAAGTCCTTAGAATGGAACGTCGCTCGGATCCGCCGGGTCGCTCGGCGGCGAGCGCCGAGGCCCACCCGACTTTGCGGTAGGCGCCGGTCCGGATCCCGTCGGAGGGAGCTCGAGCGGGACTACCTTCGACTCCCCATCCTCGTCGAGAAGCTGTTCGATCCGTTTCTCAGCCGAGCTCAGCAGTCTCTCCCCGCGCCGGACCAGCCCGATTCCCTCCTCGAAGGCCTTGAGGGAGTCTTCGAGCGACAACTCGCCCGCCTCCAACAGCTTGACCACTTCCTCCAGGCGCGAAACCACCTCGCTGTAGTTCTCCGGGGCTCGATCGCCAGTCTTCGTTTCCTTATTCACAACCGTTGACACCTCTGTTTCTTGCCGAGCACCCCGGTCGCATCGTATGGGAGCGTCCTTGAACCCGCCAGCCCATGCGCTAGCGCGCGGTCGGCTATCGAGTCAAGCGCCTCACTGGCTCGAAGGCTTGGGATGCACTGCGGTAACGGTGGCATCGATCTGCTCACAATCCTCCGGGGTCAGGCAACCGGCTCCGCTGAGCTTAATCTCGAGGGAATCGCCTGGCCCAACTTGTGACGCAGTGCGCACCACGCGGTGGTCCTCCCCTCGGAAAACGACCGCATAGCCGCGAGCCATCACTTTCAGCGGGCTCATCGCCTCTAGCCTCGCTCCCAAGGTGTGGAATCGACGCTGCTCGCTCGTTGAGCGGTCTCGTTCCAGGGCCTTCAGTCGGGAAAAAAGTGAGAGCAGGTGTCGGTGGTTATCCTGCACCGCGCGCGCCGGAGAGGAGCGTTCGATCGCCAGGCGGCCGTTCACCAATCGCTGCCTCCGCTGCCGGACGTCCTCCCAAATCCAGGTGCGCAGCCTTTCGGAGAGCCGCGTCAGCTGTTGTCGATTGCGCAGCAGGCGCGCCTGAGGTCTTTGCCGGAGCAACCGGTCTTGGAGGGCGCGGATCCACTCGCGGCGCGCAGCGGCGCTTTGGCGCATCGCGCGGACCATCCGCAAGCTCTCCTCCGACAGATGCATCTGTTTCTGACCAAGGACGCGACGCGGATCGGCCATCCTCGCGGCAAACTGGTGCAAACGCTGGCGATCGCCCAGAATCTGGCGCTCGACGGACTTGCGCAGTCGTCCCCCCATGGTGGTGAGGTAGAGCTCGAGATCGCGAAGAACCGGGGCCAGCCGCTCTGCCGCCGCGCTCGGGGTGGGTGCGCGCAAGTCGGCGACGAAATCGGCGATGGTGAAATCTATCTCGTGTCCGATCGCCGACACGACCGGAACGGGGCAAGCGTGGATTGCCCGGGCGACGAGCTCTTCATTGAAGGTCCAGAGATCCTCGATCGATCCCCCGCCTCGCGTCAGGACGATGACGTCGACCTGGGCGCGAGCCAGCCGCCGCATCGCTCGAACCACTTCGCCGGCGGAGCCTTCTCCCTGGACGCGCGCATCGCAGACGAGGACTGGAAGTCGGGGGTGGCGCTGGTGGAGCACGCGCAAAAAATCCCGAAGCGCCGCGCCGTGAAGGCTGGTGACAACGCCGATCCGCCTGGGCAGGAAGGGAATCGGCCTCAGCGGCCGCTTTCGCGCGTCCCCCAGCAGGCCCTCGGCCGCCAGCCTCTCCTTGAGCTGCTGGAAGGCGAGCGCCAGGGCGCCCTCGCCCACCGGCTCTATCCTCTGGACGATCAGGCTGTAGCGACCTTGGGGCTCGTACAGATCGATGCTGCCTTCGGCGATCACCGAAAGACCATCGCGAAGACTGAACTTCAGACGCTGCGCCGCCGAGGCCCACATCTTTGCATCCAGGCAGGCGTCGGAGTCCTTGAGGCTGAAGTAGAGATGGCCGCGGGGATTCGCCCCGCGAAATCCGGAGATTTCTCCGCGAACCCAGATACGGGCATAGCCGCGCTCGAGAGTGGCTTTGATGTCCCGGGTGATCTCGCCCACGGTAAAGATGATCCGCTCCGGCTTGCTGGCGATGGGCGCAGCAGTCGGGGCGGTCGCCGGAGGAGGAGGAGGAGGCGGCGGCTGGATCGCCTCCGGGGCGGGCGGTGGTCTTGCCGGAAACAGATTTCCCTGTTGCGGCGAGTCTTCCGTTTTGAGCCAAGGAAACTTCTTCATCTGGAAAGCTTAGCCACCCATCTGACCGCCTTGCGGTGGGTCTCGTCATCGGTTCGAGTCAAGGCGATCACTTCCCTCAATCTGACGATTGCCTCGTCGGGCGCAGAGTCTTTTAGCGAATACGCAAACACAAACAACTCCTTCGCGCGCGCCTTGAGTTCACCAACAATCGCCAGCGCCCCAGGATGATCCGGCGCGAGCCGTTGGGCCTTGGCCGCGAGATTCACCGCCCGAGCCCATTGGCCTGCGGTTTTCGCATCCGAGGCTTCTTTGTAATACAGCGCGGCGGCGCGAGCCATCGCGTCGAATGCGAGACGGCTCGGTCTGCTGCCGCCCACCCGCGTCGCCAGCTCGAGCAACCGCTCGAGATTGCCAAGCTCCAAGTGCTCCAATCTTCCGTGAAGCTCGGCGAACTGTTCCAACTGCTGGTGCAGGCGACGGCAAGGCTCCAGGTGCCGCGCGGCGCACTTCTCGGCGGCGGCGATGGCGCCCTTCAAATCGCCCGCTCGAAAACGCGCCGCGGCGCCCTCCCCCGGACCGGCCGAGGGGGTGGAAGGCCCTGGGCGAGCTCTCGCCGCCCGCCCTGCCTGGTACGCAAGCGACAGCGCCTCCGGGTTTTCGGGATCTGCCTTCAACACGTCCTCGACCACCTCCAGCGCCTGCGCGTAGTCACGGTCCCGGAATGCGGCCTGGGCTTCGGCAATCCGCAAGGACACGCTCCGCCGGAGCAAATCCTTTACCGCCTGGAGCTGCAAGTGCAGTTGCGTGTCCGCATCCACTGTGGCGAGAGCTTCGGCCGCGGGACCGAGCTCGTTTCTTTCGAGCGCCGCCCGAGCGCCGGCCAGCAAAGCCTGGTTGCGAACCTCCCGGGTCCCGCGGTCGATGTATTGCTGAAGGCCAGGGAAGTCCGGCGCTTCGCCGCGAATGCGCTCGAAGGTCACCAATGCCTGATCCCAATCCCCCTGGCGCACCAGCTTCTTTCCCGACTGAAAAGCAGATTCAAGGGACTGCCTGGCCCGCCGCCCCTCAAGCCCCTGCCGAAACGAGATCTCGTTCGCCTGCAACTTGATCCAGGCAACCGCGACGGCCCAGACAACGACCGCGAGGACCGCGCCCCGTGGAAGCAAGGCCAATCGCCGAAGCAAGGCCGATCGCCTTGGTTTCACCCCGACCCGGGTGATCTCCGACGTGCCTCCATCCCCCAATCGACGTCACCCTCCAAACATCAATGCGAAGACGATGGGGCCAAAGAGGATCATGAACACAGTGGGGAAAATGCATCCGACGAGGGGTGCCAGCATCTTGACCGGGGCCTGATTGGCGAGCTTCTCGGCCCGCTGCGTTCGCTCCAGCCGCATCTGTCCGGACTGGATCCGTAGGACCTTGCCAAGGCTGGTGCCCATCTTGTCGGCCTGGATCAACACGCGGACGAACTGCGTCAGTTGCGGCAGGTCCACCCGCGCGATCATCTCCCTGAGCGCTTCCTCGCGGGTTTTTCCGACCCGGAGCTGTTTGAGGACGAGCTGAAGCTCATCGCGAAGAGGGCCAACCCTCCCGCGCTCCACCACCTTCCCGAGTGCGCCGGTGAAGTCGAGCCCGGCTTCGACCGCCAGCGTCAGAAGATCCAGGTGGTAAGGAAGAGCTCGGCTGATTCGCAGAAGTCGTTTCTTCACCTGATCTCGCAGCCAGAAGAGCGGACAGCATCCCCCCAGCAACGCAAACGCCAGCGAGGTCGCGGGGTGGATTTTAAGACCGTCGCTTGCGACCAGGCCCAGCGCCAACCCGCCCAAGAAGCCGAATTCTTGCAGCGTTACCAGATGCAGGGGTTCCAGATCTCGAGGCTCTCCAGCCTGGATCAATCGGCGGCGAATCTGCGACTCGTATCGCGGCCTGAGCAACGGACGATTCATTCGCTCAAGCCACCGGCTCACCATCGACAGCGCGCTCGAGGGCCCGGCGGTGGGTCCAGGTTCGGATCTCGGGACAAGCTTGGCCCGCACCCACCGATGCAAGGCGATACAACAAAGAGTGATACTTCCCGCAATCAGCGCCGCGCTGCCGGCGATCAGCAACCAGGTCAACAAGTCTCGCTCCCGCCTCGCTTCAGATGTCCACTTGAACGATTCGGCGAATCCAGAGAATCCCCAGGGCCTCCATCACGCAAATTGTCGCGACCAGCACGTACCCAAACGGGTGCTCCAGCATTGGTTTCATCAGATCGGGCCGCAGGTAGTTGAGAACGAAGCCCAGCACGAGCGGCATCGCAGCGACGATCCATCCCTGGAGCTTGCCCTGCGAGGTCATCGCGTCGATCTTGCCCTCAAGGCGAAATCTCTCCCGGATCGTCGCGGAAATGGTCTCGAACATCTCCGCCATGTTGCCTCCCAATGCCCGGGCAATGTTCGTGGAGACGACGATCAATTCCAGATCGTCCGAGCCGACCCGTTGCGACAGATTGAGCAACGCCTGTTCCAAAGAGACGCCGAACTTGACCTCCTTGATCAACAGGCCGAGCTCCTCGGAAAGCGGAGGCGCTGCTTCCCGGGAGACGTGGTCCACTGCCTGCACGAAAGTCAAACCCGCTCGCATTGCGCTCGCCAGGCTCTGGAGAGCATCCACCAGCTGCGCATTGAATCTTCGCACCCGCCGGCGGCGATAAAAGGCGACCAAGACGCGCGGGAAAAACAGGCCCGCCGCCGCGGCCATCGCACAGCCGAAGGGATTGACCACGAGGTATCCAAGCACTCCAAGCAATAGGACGGAGCAGGCGTTGAGGATCAGCATCTGCCTGGGATCGATGAAGAGGAACATGGCGCTCAAATCATTGAGCGCCTGCGCCAGGTAACGCTCCTGATACCTGCGGCCGGCCTTGCGCAAGATCGTATAGATGATCAAGGACGCAAAAAAGACAGCGCTGGAAACGAGCGCGAAAACAATTGCCGGAAACATCGCGGGTTAAGCTTTAGGGAGCATCGGGCACTTCCAATCGATGCCGCTCGCTTGCCTCCCCTCGAATGATCTGAACCATTTTTTGGCGTTTTTGTTGGCTCGACTTCGTCCGCTCCCCGGAAAGAAGGGTGCGAACCGTCGTTCGACCCCGTTCCTCGATCGGCTCGACGTCCTCCTCGTGGCGCAGCGAAAGGCTGAGCGCGCCGAGCTCCGCCGCCAGCGTCAAGATCTCCGCCTCTTCGGGGATGACCAGCAAGGTGACGTTTGAATAGTCGCGCTGGTTCTCGGACAAAAGACCCATATTGGTCGTACCGGTGATCTTTCCGGTCGCGAGAACAACGACGTTTTGTAACAGGGTCATCGCTGCATTCTCGTTCGTTCCCGGATCTCGAAACGTACCGATGACATCGACGTGATCATTCGGACGGATCCAACCGCCGACCGACGACTTTCGGGAGACGTCGATGCTGATGGCCCGTCCCCGCCTCTGAATCCGGGAGGAGAGTCGTTCCGCCCGGATGGTATCGAATTGGGTCCAGAGGAGCATGTCCTTCGCCTGGAGCGGCACGAGGACCCTCTGATTGAGCACATAGGAGACAGCGTCCGGCTTCACCACCGAGGAGGTGACAAATTGCTCGGGAACGGCGCGAGATGAGATCATGTCGCTGGTGAGTGTCGAGCCCTCCCGGATGTCCTGGTCGGCAACCACGACGTTGACGAGATTCCAACCCCGCCGCGCGTCGGCCTCCCGCCGCTTGATTGCGGCGAAGGCCAGCACTCCGGCCAAAACCCCGAGCCCGAGGGCCGCGAGAAGGGGAGTCTTGCCTTTGAACACGAACTGCACGCGCTCCTCTCAAGGCAAGGCGCTGTTGAGCAAGAAGTAATAGGAGTCGTATTGGACTTGAAAGGCATTGAAGAAAAGCTCGATCAAGTTTTTCTTTCGCTCCGGGCCGGGAATCACCCGTACGGTACACCCGAGCACGAGGGCGACGATCAGCAGCCAATTGAGGACCGAATACTCGAGCATCGCCTGCCCCCGCTGGCCTGAAAACAAGGCCCGCCCAGCAGGGTGTTGAAAAACGTCGCGAGCAAGCCCAGATGCGAGGCGCGGTGGGGCCTGGCGCGCGGAGCGTACGAGGCAGTACGTGAGCACGCCGGGGGGACCGCAACGAAGCAGGTGGGCTGCGCAGTAGTTTTTCGACCCCCTGCTATTTTTGACGAGCATCGGCATCTAGAAGACTCTCCGGGTTCGGCGGCTCTGGCCGGCCTTGCGGCTCGAGCCATCGGACCTTTGACTCACTGTCCGGCGGCAGGGTCATCCTCGGACGCGCGCCATCCCCAAAGCCGGTCACCTCCATCGCGTGTCCGATTCCAGGCATCTCCAGCTTCGCCAGGTGAAGCAACGGCAGCCGATGGCTCATCCAGATCCGTTGGACGAGAGAACCCTGCCGATACGTTTCAATCGGGATCGCCGGCAACGTCCCCGCGTGGGTCATCAGGCGGCTCTCGCTTCCGGGACGGACCATCGCCCCGTCGGCATCGCCCGGCACGCGACCGCGATCGTTTTCAGGTAGAGACGGCAAAAGGGTCCGCAGCTGGTCGAGCGAGATTTCTTGTGGTCTGTCGACGCCCAGCGCGACGTAGACCCGCGTCACCCCTTCGGGGGTAAGCCCGGTCTGGCGGGCGACGAGCATCCTGATCTGGGCGAGGGGCGCGCGCAGATCGCCATGTTGACCGAGCTCGATTTCGATCCAGAGTGAGTCCCGACCGCGGGCGTCCTTTTCCGCGCCGACCACGGAGAACCGCCAGAAGCTGACCCTCCCATTTCCCGCATCGGTTCGATAGGAGATCCAGTCTCCCGGTCTGGCATCGCTGACGCCCCGGGCCATGTGGCGAAGCAGAGCTTCGGCAACGGAATCGTTTGCCGGGCTCGCCCTTGCCCTGCCTGCCGACACCACGGCGCACAACGCCAAAGCCACGGGTTTCAATGGTTGCCTCCTCCCGCCGCGCGCGGGCGGACCTCTGGAGGAAAGGAGTCGCAGCCGACGCAGGTCTGTAGAAAAGCGGTGACGCCAGCCTCTACTTCCGCCAGGTGGGTGACGACGCGCCGCTCGCCCCGGGTGTGCTCCAGCCTCTGGTGACGGAATGAGTCTCGAAGAAGCGTGATCTCGTGGGCCAGCGCATACCCGGCGGCGGCAAGCTGCTTCTTGGTGTCCTCGGCCAGGGAACCCAATTTCAATTCAATCAGCGCCGTCCGATGCTGCATTCTCGCCGCGCCGTCGCGCGATTCCACGTTTTGAAGCCAGACCACGCCTTCCGCGGGAGACAGCATTTCTGCCGGGGCTGTCGGGCGGGCGCTGGACCAGAGATCCCGCAGGGTCGAAAAACCGATCGTCTTCCCTGCCCGTTGCTTGAGAACGACCGAGCGTTGTATCCCCTCGCGAGTGTAGAACGCGGAGACGATCATCTCTTCTTCTGGATGACCGTCGACCATGGTTGGGAAACCCATCCGCTTCCACTTCTGGAAGAAGTACTCCGCCACGTCGGTCACCGAATCCGGCGTGCTGAAATAGGCGATCCGGAAGTATTCGCCGCCGACAATGAGCTCGTCGCCGATCTGGATTTGGACGGTGTTTGGATAAACGGGCATTTGCGTGGGTAATCCCGCCACGACCGTCGAGCTCAACAGCATTGCCACCCCCAGCGCGCTCATTCGCATTGAGCGTCCTTGCAACCCATGAACCAACTTCCCCGGGCAAGAAACATCTGGATGTAGAGGGAGTCCTCGTAACTGGCCTGGTCTCGAAATGGAGCCGTGTCGAAGCATCTTGGACGGTCGCTGTCCAAGACGGAGAACTTCTGAAGATTGTTGAGACCGCCGCGGGCGCTCGCCGGATAGGTCGGCGCGTTACAACCCCGGCTGTATGCACCCGGTGGATCGGGCGCATAGTTATGCGAGACGACGTACGTTCCGGTCGGATCCGGAGCCACCGAACGCAGCAATCCAAGCACCGAGGAAACCGCCGGGACCCGCTCGAGCCGGCCGCGAATCCCCAGAAAACTCATTCTCTGCACCTGGCGATAGAGACCACTCGACTGATTTCCGTCCCGATGTTGCCCGGCGCGAGAATTCTTCATCACCGAGTCGGCCCCGTCCGGCAGCGACCACCCGTCGGCGATCAGCGTGAGACCGGCTCGCAGCGAGAGTCGGGTCAGGTTTCTGCCACCGAAGAAGTCCGCTCGAAAAAGACCACCGCCGGACTGATCCAGGAAATGGTCGGGCAGGAGGCGATTGCCCAGGACGGCGTCGGCCTCGATGCGCAGCCGCCCCGCGGTATTGAATCCCCAGCCTCTGAGCCAGCGCGCTGGCCCCGAGGCGAGGGCGCCCAAGATCGCCTCTGACCACTCGTTCCCTTCGGTCCCGGGTGGAGATGGGGCAATCGCGTCGACCCATGGAGCATCCGCTTGGGTGATTCGCAGCTCAAGCTTTTCGATCTGCCCGAGCAGCTTGCTTCCGGTCAGCTCCACCGAATCGGGACCTGAATACCGCACCTGCGTCTCCCGAATTGTCTGCGCTTGGGCGCGCTCGAACGCTCTCTCCGGATTTCCGGTCCCATAGTCGCTCAGAGGATGGCTGGCCATCTCCCATGCGGCGTAGCGAACAACTTCCTGAAGCTTGAGCTTCACGCGAACGAGCTCGCTGAAAAAAAGGCTGTAAAAGATCAGCGCAATCAGGATCGGCAGCACGAGGGCGAATTCCAGGATTGCGTTACCCCGGTTGCGCGGGCGCGGGCGAAGCATGGCTTAATGCACCATGAATCTTTGCGACGAGTGGCTCGCCTCGCCCGGAAGCCGGCGCAACAGCTCCTCGACGAGCGGAACGGACCCGCGAGCCTGGGAGATCGAGGCAAGCCGCGGCCGCCAATAGGGATTGAAGAAGTTTGGCTGTTCGGCCCAGTTTCCCGGGCGATGGATGGCATTGAGACCCGCCGGCCAGCCCGGCCAGCTGGAATGATTGTTCTCCATCTGGAGAACCGATTGACCAGACAGCCCGAATGAGACAGTGCCCTGTTCATTGAGCAGCGCCGGCGAATGGGTGCCCGCAGCCGTGTCGCCTGGATTTCGAACCCCGCGCGGTCCCTTGTTGAGCAGCACCCATGCCGAGGGTTGGTTGAAATCCCGCTCTCGCGTAGCCGCCTTTGCCAAGCTGGCGGACTTCAATGCAGGACAAGAATCAACGTATTCGCCCGGCTCGAAGTGCATGAACGGAACGAGTCCGGCCCAGGGGTGATTCCCATCTTGAATGGGCCGGACATTGGCAGTGAAGACATCGACCACTGCGCCAAAGCCGGCGATGCATCCGCCGGTCGCCACGCACACCTGGGTGCGGTGCAGCCCCATCGGCGCCTCCGGACCGATCGGACTGACTTGCCCACGCCCCGCGGGCCGGTTTGGGTAGGAGACTCGCCAATGGACTCCACCGTCCCTGCCCTTCGGTTCCGAGTCATTCATCGCCCAGACCGAGGTCTTCATCATGTATCGGAAAGGCAGCGTCCGATCATCGCCAATGCCCTGCCGAGGGTCGCCCCAGCACTCCCAGTACCTCGCCCTTCCGTCGCAGGCGAACGGATTTCGGAACAATCCGAGCCGCGGCGGCCCGAGCTTGATTGAATACAGATCGTCCGCACCCAGGTTGTCGCCCTGCGCCAACATCGCCTGTGGTGCGCCGGGCGGGTCCTTCCAGTGTCGAATCAGGTTGCCCCCTTCCGGATCGTCAAAGCCCTTGGCGAGCCCGTAGCTCAAAAACCTGGTCTGGCCCCACTTCGGCATTCCATCGATAAACCCGCGCAGTGGCCCGAGCCCCTCCGGAAGCGGAAGCAGCTCACTCAACTTGCGGGCAGTGACGAATCCGCGCGGGCAAGGCCCCCCCGAGCTGTCGCAGGCAAATCGGGTGGCGTTGGCAATTCCGCCCATCGCCCGCTTGGCGCGGGATTGTCGACTCCTCTCCTCGATCGCGGAAGGCTGAATCGGCTTGAACGGATCTGCCGGCGACAATGGACTGCCACCGCCTTCGCGAAAATGGGCGCGGTCGAAAAGACAGGCGCTGAGAGCGCCGCCAATGGACTGGCTGAATGTGAGATCGACGTTGCGGTCATTTTCTTCGATGATCGGCTTTGCCGTTTGAGCTGCCTGGCTCAAGGCGGAGAGCATCACGGCCTCGGAGGCAACCGCCAACGCCTGGTTCAGCGCGCGATGGGCAGGAATGATCTTCCTTCCGATCACGAAGTCGGGATCCATCGTGCGCAAAAGCGTCTGGTACGAGTAAACCACTCCCCGGTACAGCTGAATCACCACATTCAACGCTCGAATGAGTGGGCCGACATATGGAATCGATTCCAGAACCGGGCAGGCGGCGAGCCAGAAACCAGCCCGCGCTCCCGAACAACCATTCAGCGTTTTCATCACCCCGTAGACGTCGGTGAGGAATGCCTCGCTGAAATAGATGAATGACAGGTATGACTGCCACACCATTGCCGAGACGTAGTGGGAGACCTGCGTCCGATTGGCAAACGCGTAGAAATTGAAGGCGCGCGCCTCCATCGCAGCGATCGAATGCGCCGCGGCGTCCGCGGTATTCTGGAGGCGGACGCGCTCGGTGACATTGTGACCGAGATTGACCGTTGCGAGGACGGCAAGACAAAGGACGAAGATCACCAGGCAGGCGAGCACCAGTGCCTGCCCGCGCTTCTTCGCACGACCCCTTCTCCCCAGCCCCATCTTCAACCCCCTCGCTCGTGCATCAACCACTTCCGATAAAAATTGGACTGCATCCGCATGGTGTAGGTCGCGCTCAGCGGGATGAAGAATCGACCCCGGCCCTCCCGCCCTAACGATGGCTGGCCTTTTGAAAGAGCCCACAGCAGGGCCATCTCAGAGCGATCCGCGGTCGGGTAGCCCCTCTGATGCTCGATTGGTTTCGCGAGGGCATACCAACAGACGAAGAGGAACCAGTTGGCCACCGGAACACGCAGCTCGTACCAATGGCGAACGCGGATGCTCAGCACATTTGCGCGGCGATAGACCTCCTGCTCCGCGTCGATCGTCGGGTGATCGAAGGTTTCGAAGTGGTGCTCAAGCCCGGGAGCCTCTGGGTAGGTATAGGCCGAGTCGAAATCGAGCTCCTTCCAGTCGTAACCACCCCTCAGATTCCAGATCCGCCCAAGCTCATCCGAGCCTTCGGGGGCGATCGTATCGATCCGCACCAGGCCCTTGAGCGGTGAGCCGTTGATCGCCGCCGGCGCCGAAGTGCCCCACGGCAACGCGGCGAATTCCTCATCCGCCGCCCTTTGCCGCTGCCAGGTGCGCATCAATGCTTCCGCGGAGTCGGTTCTGCCAAAAGTAGGAAGGAGGGCGACGAGTGCAGCATCCCGCATTCGAGCGTTGCTGCCGTTCAAGACGATTCCGGCTCGCGCGGCGCTGAATGCGGCGAGCTCGGTCATGGTTCGCGCCTGCTCGATTTGCGTCAGCTGAAGAATCGCGAGAACGATCACCATCATCAGCGGAATGACCAGCGCGGACTCGAGCAGGGCCTGGCCACGCGGCGCGCGATCGCGCGCGATTCGTCCGAGACCTCCCCTCCCCCGCTCGCCCAAGAACCCCACCCTGCGAAGACATCATGGGAGCGTTTTCAAAATCAATACGCGAAAACCCTAACGCCGCGTCGGTACGGCCCTCGTGGCGCGAGCCCTTTGACGATCCAGAGCGGTTCTCGCCTCGTCTGAATTTGGAAATTCGCGGATGAGCGCATCGCAGGCCGAATCGGCTTCTGATTCACGTTTCAGCGCGTCAAGCACATTGCACAACTGAAGCAGAATTCGCGCGCGCTCTTGACCGACCGCTCCATCGGCGAGGGCTTGTCGGAGCCGCACTACCTCTTGTTGCCGGTCATCCGCGGGCGGCGGAGGGAGGCTGTGACCCCCTAGAACGCCCCCCACCACGCCCCCCACCACGCCTCCCGGCACGCCTCCCTCTACGCCGGCCTCTGCGCCGTCCCCGTCGAATTCCCTCGCCTCGCGCGGTTTAGCGGCGCTTGGGGCCGGGGCGGCCTGGTTGGTTGCTCCTGCGACAGCTCCGAGTGGCCGGCTCCGACTGACGCGTTCGCCGATTGTACTGTCGCGGTAATCGGCCGGCGGCACCTGAGCGAGCTTTTTCGCGATCTCGGGCCGGCTCGGCCCATTCACCATTTGGGCTTTCTCCTTGCCGTGGCGCCGTTGAGACGCCTTCGCCGGACCTTCAGAGCTCTCAGGCCCTTCGTTCCCGATCTGCGGCTTCCTTTCGGCTGTCCGCTGCATCTGTGGATCGATCACATCGTTCGCTGTGCGCCCCGGCGCAGCGGGCGGCGATTCGCTGCGGATTTCGGGAAGGGAGTCGCTCCGGGCCGCCGGCAGATCCCCGGTCTGAACCGCCTTGCCGCTGATCACCAGAACGACCGAAAGCGCCGCCACTCCGGTGATCGGCACGAGCCAGCGCACCCGGGGAGACCGCCGCTTCTGCCCGAGCCTCGCTCGCTGGGCCGTTTGTTCCGCGTACGCGATCAGCGAGTCCAATCCCTTGGCCGGGGCAGGCGCGACGGGAAGCCGCGACATCGTCTGGCGAACGCGCTTCATCGCGGTCAGCGCTTCGGCGCAGCGCGGACAGGATTGAAGGTGAGCCTCGACCGTTTTCGAATCATCGGCGCCCAGCTCGCCATAGGCGTAATCGAGGAGCTTTTCCTCGACGTGTTTGGATTCTGGGTTCATCCCGCTACCGTCCTCCCATCCTCCGCCAGGTCCCCGTCTACACCGAGCTCCGCGAGCCGCTCACGCAACCCTTCCAGCGCGTATCGCATCCTGCTCTTGACCGTGTTCTCGGATATTCCGACCACCGCGGCGATTTCCTTGAATGGGACACCGCTGTATTCCCGGAGGACGAACACCTCGCGCTGATCTTTGGGCAACGACATCAGCGCCCGCTCGAGGAGCGGGCGAAGGCTGGAGTTGTAGGCCGCGCGGTCGGGAGCCGGCTGCCCATCCGGCAGGCATTCTGCAATCGGTTGCTCGACGCCGTCGCGCCGAATGGGCGAATCCAGCGAAACCACTTCCCGGAAGCTTTCCTTTCGCGCGCTGTCCACGCACAGATTCCTCGCAATTGTATAGAGCCAGGTGGTGAACCGGGCTCTGGGCTCGTAGTCCGACGCCCCGCGGATGACCTTGAGCCAGGTCTCCTGAAGGAGGTCCTCCGCCCGCGCCGCCTGCCCCGTCGAGCGAAAGATGAAGTTGAACACCGGGCCGCGATGGCGCTGCATCAGCGCCTCGAAGGCACTGACTTCGCCCCTGGAAAAGGCGAGCATCAGTTGCTCGTCTGAGCTTTGCGCGTCCAACTTCGACCCCCGTCTGTGGGGCAATTCTTCTGAATTGAATCCTTGAACGGACCAGAAGGGAAAAAGATCTACTCCTTATAGGCCTTATCCGGGACGGAGCCGGCCCCTCCCGTGGACAGGCGGCCACCACAACAAACGATCATCGGAGGTGAGGTGTGTGACATTTGGGGTCCGCGGGGACCCAAAACGTCACACAGTTCGTCGCTGCTGCCGACGCTCGTTCCGACCATGAAGCGAGAAAGCTGGTTCAGGGTGGTGGCTCGCGCCACCACCTCAGATCAAGTCTCGGCCGCTCGTGGTGCCTCGCGCCACCACCTCAGCTCGGTTTCGACGCCCCGTGGTGGCTCGCGCCACCACCTCAACTCAGTCTCGACCGCTCGTGGTGGCTCGCGCCACCACCTCAACTCAAGTCTCGGCCGCTCGTGGTGGCTCGCGCCACCACCTCAGCTCGGTTTCGACGCCCCGTGGTGGCTCGCGCCACCACCTCAACTCAAGTCTCGGCCGCTCGTGGTGGCTCGCGCCACCACCTCAGCTCGGTTTCG
>WNFC01012816.1_pt1 | contig 14866 bp, 11 predicted proteins | sample 5400541 | NCBI WGS metagenome assembly WNFC01 (sample SAMN13153342, study PRJNA577476) | soil metagenome | isolation source: 120 cm saprolite under Douglas fir tree site 2 hole 2 replicate 1 | place: USA:California | collected 2015-04-18
CGGCCGTGAAATAGGCGATGGGAAACGACACCACTATCGGGTGAATCGGTGCTCCACTGAAGGGCAAGTCCATCCGGTCGGGCGCGTTGCGGCTGAGGTTATGGGCTGTCATTGGAACACCGTTCAGTTACCCAAGGGCCAGCCCAACCATAGCCATGGAGAGATGGACCGGACCATTGTCCGAAGGTTCATCCGTCCGTTACATTGGTTTGAGAGGAGCATACCTAGGTTTTAGGATCGGCCCTCGGAGCCTTGGCGAGTGATGAGGGCGAGTGATGGCGGTTTGGCCGCAGATCAAGATGCGGGCGCGCAAAACAGCAAGAATGACGCAAGAGCAGCAATCCCCGGCAAGCGGCGCCTTGCGCGGTGGATTACAATTGGCAACGCCGCCGGCGCGCCGGTCGCCGACAGAACCAACATCATGACGGGCGGTCCACGCGGCTGGCCGGTGACGCCCCATTTGAAATAGGCGGGGTTTCATTGCGTCGTTCCATACGCGCCGCATTCGAACGGAGGACGCACGATGACCGAGCCAACCGACGTCGACAACGATCCCGCCCTGACATCGCGCCGGCGGTTTCTGCGCGAAGGAGGTGCACTGGTGGGCGGCGCCGTCCTGGCGGGCGGTCTCGCCGGCAGCGAAGCGCTGGCGGCAGGCGATAATGCCGACAACCTCCCGCCCAACGTCCCGGAATGGATGAAGACGCCCGGCGATCCGATGGGAAGCCAGCCCTATGGAACGCCTTCGCCGTTCGAGAAGGGTGTCATCAAGAATATCCCGAAGGATCTGCCGCAATATCTATCCGCGTCTGGACGGACGCCGCTGCAGGATCTCGATGGCATTATCACGCCAAACGGGCTGTTCTACGAACGTCATCATGGCGGGGTGCCCACGATTGATCCGGCGCAGCATCGACTGATGCTGCATGGCCTGGTCGATAAGCCGCTGATCTTCACGATGGATGACATCCGGCGCTTCCCTTCGGAATCGCACATCTATTTTATCGAATGCTCCGGCAATCCCACCTACAAGAAACCCTACGGCAAGACGGCATCGGACCTTGTCGGTCTCTTGAGTTGTGCCGAATGGACCGGGGTCAGCCTGAAGCTCGTTTTGCAGGAAGCGGGATTGCAGCCGGGCGCGAAGTGGGTCGTCGTCGAAGGCGCGGATGCCGCGGCGATGACGCGCAGCATTCCGATCGAAAAATGTCTCGAAGACGCGATGCTGGCATACAGCCAGAACGGCGAGCGGCTGCGCCCGCAGCAAGGCTATCCGCTGCGGCTGCTACTGCCAGGTTTTGAGGGCAACACGAGCGTCAAGTGGCTGCGCCGTCTGCACGTCGCCGCCGAGCCGACTTACTCACGTGAAGAAACATCGAAATATACCGACCTGATGCCGGGCGGATCGGCGCGTGAGTTCACGTTCTACATGGAAGCCAAATCCATCATCACGCGACCCTCGGGCGGCCAGCGGCTGGGCACATCGGGCTTTCACGAGATCAGCGGTATCGCCTGGAGCGGACATGGCAAGGTCAAGCGGGTCGACGTCTCTGTCGATGACGGCAAGAGCTGGCAGGAGGCGCAGCTGCAGGAGCCGGTGCTGACGCGGGCACTGACCCGCTTCAGGCTTCCCTGGCGATGGGACGGCAAACCGGTCGTGATTCAAAGTCGCGCAACAGATGAGACCGATTACGTCCAGCCGACATTAGCCGAGCTTATCGCGGTGCGTGGTGACAATTCTTTTTACCACAACAACGCCATTTGGCCCTGGCGCATCGCAGCGGATGGCGAGGTGTCCAATGCCAACGCGTGAGTTTTATGGCGCAGTGCTCGCCGTGCTTGCGCTGGCATCCGCGACGCGCGCGCAGGCGCAAAGCCCCTACGGCATCGGTCGATCGGCGACGCCGGCGGAGATCGCGGGCTGGAACATCGATGTCGATCGTGACGGCAATAACCTTCCGCCGGGAAGCGGCAGCGTCAGTCGTGGGCGTGAGGTGTTCGGTCGGCAATGCGCGTCCTGTCACGGTGCAAAAGGCGAGGGCGGGCTCGGCGATAAATTGGTGGGCGGGCAGGGCACGCTGGCGACGCCAAAGCCGGTCAGGACCGTCGGCAGTTACTGGCCGTACGCCCCGACATTGTTCGACTATATCCGCCGCGCCATGCCGCAGAACGCGCCGCAATCGCTAAGCAACGAGGACGTCTATGCGGTCTCCGCTTACATCCTCAATCTGAACGGACTGCTTCCGGCCGATGCGACGCTCGACGCCAAGACGCTGAGTGCGATCAAGATGCCGAACCGGAGCATGTTCGTCGGCGATCCCCGTCCCGACGTGATAAACCCGGCATGCATGACGGGCTGTTAGGGAACAAGTAAACGAGACTCGCCGGGTCCGCTAATATTACAGGCCTGGATCATATTTGAGTCGCTTGGTTAAACGCATGAGCGCGACCAGAGATTTCGCGAGGAACGCGCGCGTGGGCTCATCGAGCAGGCGTCCCCGGCCATCGAACTTGCTCGCTGCGCCTGCGACCAGCACCTCCAGGCCCGGCACGACGTGGACGCTGAGGACCGATAGCACCTGGCGAAGCTGATAGTTGGCCAGCGCGGTGCCGAGAGCGCCAGGACCGGCGCCCATGACGGTGGCGGGCTTGCCGTCGAGCGGTTGTGCAGGTGGGCGGGACACCCAATCGATGGCGTTCTTGAGCACGCCGGAAAAAGAGCGGTTGTATTCCGGCGTCGCGAAGATCAGCGCGTCCGCGGCCCTCACGCGATCGCGGAGAGCAGCCACCACGGGCGGATAACCAGCGAGGCGCACGTCGTCGTCGTAAGGCGGGATAGAGGCCAGATCCGTATAGATCTGAATCGACATTCCCTCCGGCGCCAGCTCCTGGGCCGCGCGCAGCAACGCGGTACTGAAGGCGGCCTTTCGCAAGCTGCCCGAAATCGCCAATACCTGGATTGTTTCGTCACTCATCAATGGCCTCTCACACGATCGGCTCGGAGGCTCTGCGGCGCTCCACGGGTGCCTTCTTGCAGAATGGACCTGGCAAATGGCTTTGGCGGCATTGCCGCAGTTGGCGCCGTTTTGCGCTGATCGCTGCCTGTTAGCCGTCGGGGGATGCTCTGACGCCGGCTGCAACGTGCTGTCCCGTGGTCGGGCGCGACTTCGAAGCCGCCCCATCCTCGCTAATCGAAAAATCCGACAACAAATTCGGCAATCCAGAACAAGCGTCACATCGAGTCCATCCATAGGTTCCTCGACGTGTGCGTCCCACCCCAAGGAGAAACGTCATGGCTTGGAAAACACCTCGCATCGTCGAGATCGCTGTCGGCATGGAAATCAACACCTACGCCTGCGCCGACCTGTAATCTTCGCGGCGTCGCAGCCGCATCATAGTCAAGGACCCTCGCCATCAAGGCCGTCGTCCTGGGAGCCGCCGCCGGTGGCGGCTTCCCGCAGTGGAACTCGAACGCCGAAGCGTGTCGCCGGGCGCGTGCCCGCGCCGTTGGACAGAATCAGATCTGCGCTGGGTGCGATCATGTTCTTCCGGACCGCGGGCGTCCCGCCCGCCCATGATCATGAGCGGGCGGGACGCCCGCGGTCCAAATGAGCATGAAAAACGTGCGCCTCCAGCAAAGATCTGCAGCGGCAGCTCTGATCTTCAGCCGTTCGAACCCGGTCGGCGTATTCCTCGCCACGGCAATCCGGACGCGACTTCGCCCAGCTTGAGGCGCAGGCGATTGAGGGAAAGATAGATCACCGGCGTCGTATAGAGCGTGAAGATCTGACTGAGTATGAGGCCGCCCATGACGGTTATACCCAGCGGCTGACGCAGCGACGCCCCCTGGCCGATGCCGATGGCAAGCGGCACGGCGCCGAGTACCGCGGCGGCCGTGGTCATCATGATCGGCCGCAGACGCACCACGGCCGCCTCGTGAATGGCGTCCTTCGCCTCGCGTTTCTGGTTGCGTTCCAAATGAATCGCGACATCGATCATCATGATGGCGTTTTTCTTCACGATGCCGATGAGGAGGATGATGCCGATCAGCGCGATCATCGAGAACGGCACGCCGAACAGCAGCAGGGCCAGCGTAGCGCCGATCCCGGCCGAGGGTAGCGTCGACAGGATGGTCAGCGGATGGATGGTGTTCTCGTAGAGAATGCCCAGCACGATATAGACGGCGACAAGTGCTGCGAGGATCAAGAGCGGTATCGTCGTCAGCGATTGACCGAAGACCTGCGCGGAACCCTGGAAGCCGCCGTGGATCGAGGCGGGCGCGCCCAGGTCGCGCATTGCCGCATCGATCGCCGCCTGTGCCGAACTGAGCGATCCGCCCGGCGGCAGGTTGAAGGAAATCGTCGCCGCGATGAGGCCGCCCTGGTGGTTGACCTGGATCGCCGTGTGGTTGTTGACGGACCTGGCCAAAGCCTGCAGCGGCACCATCGTTTCGGCGGCCGTGCTGTCGGGGCTGCCGCTCGATGTCCCGCCACGGCTGTTGGATATCGCGTTCGTTACCAGGTTTGCCTGCGCATTGGCATTGAGCGCGTTGGCGTTCGATGAGGTCGTCCGAGGGGCAACGGACGCGAACGCCTTCACGCCGCTCACCGTAGCGCCCGGCATCTGCGTCTGCTGCGTCCCGGTCACATTGCCGGCTGCCGTGCTGAGGAAAATCCGATTGAGATCCTGCGGGTGCTGCCAGTATTTCGGCGCTACCTCCATCACCACGAAATACTGATTGTACGGATTGTAGATGGTCGAAACGGTGCGCTGGCCGAACGCATCATACAGCACGGCATCGATCTGGTTTGGCGCCAAGCCGTAGCGCGCCGCAGTGACACGGTCGATCGTCACATAGGTTTGCAGGCCGTTCTGCTGCATGTCCGTATTGACGTCGGTCAATTGATCCGGATGCTTGCCGAGCTCGGCGATCAGTTTGGGAACAAAACTGTATATGGCGGCGGGGTCGTCGCCGCTCAACGTATACTGATAGGCCGCTGCCGTTTGCCTGCCGCCGATGGCCAAATCTTGCTGCGCCAGCAGAATCAGCCTCGCCCCGGAAATGCTGTTGAGCTTGGGACGCAGGCGCTGGACGACCTGCTGTGCCGAAACGCCCCGCTCGGCGAGCGGCTTGAGGGCGACGAAGACATTGGCGGTATTGCCGGCGCGGCCGGCCGAGCCGGAGCCGGCGAAGCCGAAGACCGAGGCGACCGCGGGGTCCTTCTGCACAAGGCCCTGCAACTGGGCGAGCTTTTCGGACATCGCCGGAAAGGAGATGGCTTGGTCGGCGATGATCTGTCCGAGCACGACGCCCGTATCCTGCTCGGGGAACAAGGTCGACGGCAATAGCCTGAACAAGAAGACATTTCCAACGATCAGGCCGATCAGCACGAGCCCGACCAGCAGCGTATGGTCGAGCACGGCACTGAGCCCGCGCGCATAGGCAGTCTTGAACCGGTCGAACTGGCTCTCCGCCCAGACGGCCCAGCGCGCCCTGGCGCGCAATTCCGTCCGGTCCTTGAGCATGTGGGCGCACATGCAGGGCGTTATGGTGAGCGAGATCACCATCGAGATCAGGATGGCGATCGACAGCGTCACCGCGAACTCGTGGAATACCAGGCCGACAATGCCCGGCATCAACAGGATCGGAATGAACACCGCAATCAGCGACACGCTCATCGAGACGACCGTGAAGCTGACCTCGGCGCTGCCGCGCAAGGCCGCTTCGCGCGGAGCGAGGCCCGAGTCGAGATGGCGCACGATATTCTCGAGCACGACGACGGCATCATCGACGATGAAACCCGTGCCGATGGTGAGCGCCATCAGCGAAAGATTGTCGATACTGTAGCCGATCAGATACATCGGCCCGAACGTGCCGATGATCGACAGCGGCAGCGCCACGGCCGGTATCCAGATCGAGCGCGGCGCTTGCAGGAAAACGAAGACCACGGCGATCACCAGCACCACGGCTATCGTGAGGGTGCGCTCGGTATCGCCTACCGCGGCATTGACCGATTGCGAGCGGTCCATGGCGACGTTGACATGCACGTCGTGCGGCAACGTCGCCTCGATCGACGGCAGGATCTTGCGGATCTGGGCATCGGTCGCGACGATGTTGGCGCCGGGTATCGGATAGATGATGACACCCACCGCCGACGCGCCATTGTAGAGGCCGATATTGCGGATGTTCTCGTTTGAATCGTCCACTTCGGCGACATCCCGCAACAAGACCGGCGAGTTGTTGCGGTAGGCGATGACGAGATCACGGTAGTTCGCCGCCGTGGTCGCCTGATCGTTGGAGGTGACCTCGAACCGTTGCTCGCCCTGGTCGATATCGCCTTTGGCGCTGTCGGCGTTGGCAGCGGACACCGCGGCCCGCACGTCTTCCATGCCAATGCCGTAACTGTTGAGCTTGTCCGGTTCGAGCTCGATGCGGACGGAGGGCAACGCGGCGCCGCCGAGCGTGATCTGGCCGACGCCGCCGATCTGGGACAGCTGCTGTTGAATCACCGTATAGGCGCTGTCGTAAAGCTGCGACCTGCTCAACGTGTCCGAGGTCAGCGCCAGGATCATGATCGGCGCATCGGCCGGGTTGAACTGGCGCCAGGTCGGATTGGCGCGCAACGTCGTCGGCAGGTCGGCGCGCGACGCCTGGATCGCCGCCTGGACGTCGCGCGAGGCGCCGTTGATGTCGCGGCTCACATCGAATTGAACGGCGATGCTCACCGCGCCGACATAACTGGTCGAGGTCAACTGGGTCACGCCGGCGATCGTGGCCAGGCGTCTTTCCAGCGGCTCGGCGACGGTGGCGGCCATGATTTCGGGCGCGGCCCCGGCCATGGTCGCCTGGACGACCACCACGGGGAATGTGACGTTCGGCAAGGGCGCCACGGGCAGGTGGAAATAAGCGAGCGCCCCCGACAGAAGGATCGCGATGGCCAGCAGCGTCGTTGCCACCGGCCGATCGATGAAGAGGGCGGAGACGTTCACGTTGGCCTCTCGGCCGGGGGATGGCTCGGCCGGCGGCGGCCGAAACGGCGCGCGAGGCGATCGAAGACGAGGTAAATCACCGGCGAGGTGAACAGCGTCAGTATCTGGCTCAAGGCGAGACCGCCGATGATCGCCAGGCCGAGCGGCCGGCGCAGTTCGGAGCCCGTTCCGCTGCCGAGCAGCATCGGCAGCGCGCCGAGCATGGCGGCAAGCGTGGTCATCAGGATCGGCCTGAAGCGCAGCAATGACGCCTCGAAAATCGCCTCTTCGGGCGACTTGCCCTGTTCCCGCTCGGCGTCGAGGGCGAAGTCGACGATCATGATCGCGTTCTTCTTGACGATGCCGATCAGCAGAACGATGCCGATGATGCCGATCACGTCGAGATCCTTGCCATCGATCATCAGCGCGAGCAGCGCCCCGATGCCGGCCGAGGGCAATGTCGACAGAATCGTCACGGGATGAATGAAGCTCTCGTACAGCACGCCCAGCACGATATAGACGGCGACAAGGGCGGCGATCAGCAGGAAGACCTCGCTCGACAGGGACTCCTCGAAAGCCTGGGCAGCACCCTGGAACGCGGCTGTGATCGACGGTGGCAGATGCACTGCCTGGATTGCCTGGTTGATGTCGTTGACGGCGGTGCTGAGCGATGCGCCTTCGGTCAGGTTGAACGATAGGGTGACCGCGGGAAACTGCGCAAGATGACTGACCACGAGCGGCGTCTTCCCGACCTTGATGTTGGCGATGGCGGAAAGCGGCACCTGGCCCGTGCTGCCCGTCTGGGTCGGCAGATAGAGCGACCCCAATGATTGCAGATTCGGCAGGCGGTCGCGCCTGGCCACGAGGATCACGCGATACTGCGTCGACTGGTTGAAAATCGTCGTGACGATGCGCTGGCCAAGCACATCGTAAAGCGCGTTGTCGATGGTCGCCGGGGTGATGCCGTAGCGCGCCGCAAGCTGGCGATTGACCTCGATGTTGACCGTCGACCCCTCATCGTTGAGGTCGCTGGCGACGTCGGTGATCGACTTGATCTGTTTCATCCTGTCGACGATTTGCGGGACGTATTTATCGAAGTCCTGCCGGTTGGGCCCGCGCAGCACGAACTGATACTGGTTGAGCGCGATCGTCGTATTGAGCGTCAGATCCTGTTCGGGTTGCAGGTAGAGCTTGACGCCCGGAATGTCCGCTACTTCCCCCTGAATGCGCCTTGCGATCTGCTGGGCGGTGAGCGAGCGGTCGTTGACCCCCTTGAGATTGATCAGAAAGCGGCCGTTGTTCAGGGTTTTGTTGGTGCCGTCGATGCCGACATACGAGGTCAGGCTGGCGACGTCGGCGTCTTTCAGGATTGCGTCGGCCAATGCCATCTGCCGCGCCGCCATCGCCTGGTAGGAGACCGAGTTGTCGGCGACGCTAATGCCTTGAATGACGCCGATATCCTGCACGGGAAACAGCCCCTTCGGAATGACCACGTAGAGGATTCCCGTCAGTCCCACGGTGATGGTCGCGACGAGCAGGGTCAGCCCCTGATGGCGCAGCACCCAGCGCAAGCCGCGCTCGTAGGCGGCCAGTGTCCTGTTGAACAGGCCTTCGCTGATGCGCTCGAACCGGCTTGGATTGCGCTCGGACTGGCGCCGCAGCATGCGCGCGCAGAGCATCGGCACGAGGGTCAATGAGACGACGCCGGAAAGCACGATCGTGATTGCGAGCGTGACGGCAAATTCACTGAACAGGCGTCCGATCACGCCACCCATGAACAGCAAGGGAATGAGCACGGCGATCAGCGACACGGTCAGCGAGACAATGGTGAAGCCGATCTGCCCGGCCCCGGTCAGCGCGGCGTCGAGCGGCGGCATGCCCTCTTCGAGGTAGCGCACGATGTTCTCGATCATCACGATCGAATCGTCGACGACGAAACCGGTGGCGATGATTAGCGCCATCAGCGATAGATTGTCGATCGAGTAGCCGAGCTTGTACATCACCGCCAGCGTGCCGATCAGCGACACCGGCACGGAAATGCTGGGGATGATCGTTGCCGGCAGGTTCCGCAGAAAAACGAAGATCACCAGAACGACGAGCCCGATCGCCAGCACCAGCTCGAAGAAGGCGTCGTTGACGGAGGAGCGGATCACCCCGGTGCTGTCCGCCACGATGTCGACATGCATCGATGGTGGCAGGCTTGCCAGCAGCTGCGGCAGCTGTTGCTTGATTTGATTGACGGTCTTGATGACGTTGGCGCCGGGCTGGCGCTGCACGTTGAGCACGATAGCCGCCGCGCCATTGAACCAGGCACCCTGCTCGGTATTCTGAGCGGCCCGGCTGACCGTGGCCACGTCGCGCAGCAAGACCGGCGAGCCATTCTGGTAGGAGATGACCGTGTGAGCTCGGGCCCGTCGAAATTGCCTTTCGGCTGGCTCAATGTGATGTTGCTGAGCAGCGTGCGCAGATCGTCGATATTCAGCCCGTAGGCGGCGAGCTTTTGCGGGTCCGCCTCCACCCGGATCGCCGGGACGTTGCCGCCCGACGGGCTGACGAGGCCGACGCCGGGCACCTCGGCGATCTTTGACGCAAGCCGATTGTTGGCGATGTCCTGCAGCTGGGTGAGCGACATCGCCTTGGACGTCACGGCCAGCGTCAGGATCGGCTGATCGGCCGGATTGACCTTCGCATAGGTCGGCGGCGCCGGCAGGCCGCTCGGCAGGAAGCTGTTTGCGGCGTTGATCGCTTCCTGGACGTTTTGTTCGGCGACATCGAGGTTGATCGACAGATCGAATTGCATGGTGATGATCGAGGCCGTCGCCGAACTCGACGAGGTCATTTGCTGCAGCCCGGGGATCCGGCCGAGCTGCACTTCGAGCGGTGCGGTCACCGTGGTCGACATCACCTGGGGGCTCGCGCCCGGATAGGATGTCTGTACCTGGATCGTCGGATAGTCGACGTCGGGCAGGGACGAGACCGGCAGGAAGCCCACCGAGACGAGGCCGACGAGCACGAGAGAAATCATCAGCAGGGCCGTCGCCACCGGCCGCACGATGAACAGACGGGAAATGTTCATCTGTCGCGTCCGCAGCTCATCTATCCGCTGAAGGTGCGTCGCTACCGTCCGTCTTCTTTGCCGATGGCGGCGATCCCGAAGCCCGCGAGACCTGCTGCGCCGGCGCCGTGGCGACCTTGATCTTCGCGCCGTCACTCAATCGGTCCGTGCCGTCGGTGACGACGGTGTCGCCAGCATCGAGGCCGCTGGCGATAACGGTGTTCTGGCCGTCACTCGGCCCGAGCGTGACCTTGCGCACCGCAGCCGTAGCATCCTTGTTCACAAGGTAGACGTAGTTGCCCGGCACGCCACTCAGCACGGCTGCCGTGGGCACGAGCACGGCCTGGTGCAACGTATCCACGAGCAACCGGACGTTGACGAATTCGTTGGGAAACAGGGCTTCGTCGTCGTTGGCAAAGGCTGCACGCAGCGTGACGGTGCCGGTGCTCATCGTCATCTGATTGTTGATGGCATAGAGCGTGCCCGTGGCGAGCAGTTTGCTGCCGTCGCTGGTGTAAGCCATCACGGGCAACTTCACGCCGGCTGTGCGGAACCGCTCGACCACTTTCTGCAGATCGTTCTGGGCAACCGTGAACTCGACCGTTGTCGGCTTGATCGTCGTGATGACGGCAACGCCGGTGCTCGATGAGCCGGTGATGTAGTTACCCGGATCGACGAGACGCAGCCCGACGCGGCCTGCGACGGGCGAGGTGATGCGGCAATAGGAGAGGTTGAGCCTGGCGGTGTCGACCGCGGCCTGGTCGAGCTTTACCGTGCCCTCGTCCTGCTTGACGAGATAGGCCTGGTCTTCGGCCTGCTGACGCGCGATGGAGTCCTGCTTGACAAGCCTCTGGAAGCGCACGAGGTCCATCTTCGCCTCGTCGAGAAGGCCCTGGTCGCGCTGCAGTGTTCCAATGGCCTGATCGAGTGCCGCCTGGAACGGCCGGGGATCGATCTGTGCCAGCACTTGGTCCTTCTGCACGTCCTGGCCTTCCTGGAAAGGCACTTCGGTCAGATAGCCGCTGACAGCTTGGTTGGGCATGGCGGTGACCGTGGCGGTCGGCGTGACGGTACCCAGTTCGTTCAGAATCACCGGCATGTCGCCGTGCGTCGCTTGCGTAACCCTGACAACCTGTGGTGCGGCTGCTCTCGTCTGCGGCTTCTGCGCCAGTTCCTGCCAGAGTACGATGGCGACCAGGATCAGCACCGCCGACGCCACGATCCAGCGCACGCGATGGACGCGCGGCTGGTTGGCCGTTTGTGTGTTCACATCTTCGTTCATGCCGTTGCACCGCCGTCAGGCGTGGGACCGACGTTGGGCCCGCGCGAGATTTATCAAGTGCAGCAATTGCGCGTTCGCACGCAAAATGCGCGGGCGCTCAACGGGCTTGCAAGCCTATGCCACCGGTGGACGGTCCGACTGAGCTGTTGGAGCGACGATGGCGCTGCTGCCTTCAATACGAAGCGCCTCTCCAAGACGTGCCCCGACATGGAATTTGTTCAAACAAAGGTAAGCTGACGTGCACAGTTTGTGCAGTTCGCCGCCGCTGGGTGCGCCCAACCCGACCCGAGGCGCCGCGGCACAATCCGGCCGCCGGTGTCGCTCATGGTCCGGGACGGAAAACCCAGATCGCCGCCGGCTCGGCCGCGGTCGCCCGCACACCGAGATAGAGCCGGTCGTTCGCTGGGACGAACAGCGATGTACGAGCGCCTGCGACTGTGGGGATGCGGGCGATCCGCTCGTATCCGCTGCTGGTTTGGGCGAGGACGTCGATCACGCCTTCGCCGCAGCTCACATAGAGGCGCCGCCGCTGGGGATCGACGAACACGTCGTCGGCATCGCGGCAAGTGTCGAAGCTGCCTTCCAGTTTGCCCGTCCGCGTTGCGAAGACCATCAATTTGGCCGGGCTGCGGAAGGCAACCAACAGCGGATGCTCATCGGCGTCGACGGCCATTGCAAAGTTCGAACTCGCGCCGGCGGTGTCCAAGGGGTCGAAATCTGTTGGCCGGAGCCTGTATCAACGACCGCGATCTCCCGGGCGGTGGGCACATTGGCAAAGATCCGGGAACCCGTCTCGTTGAACTGGAAGCTCTCCGGATGGCCCTTGAGCGGTATATCGGCAACCTTGCTGCGGCTCGCCGGATCGATCACCGCAAGTGCGCCCTTGCCGTAGCCGACGACGATCCGGTTGCGCCATGAATCGATACGGATGTTGTCGGCATCGTCGCCGAGCTCGATGCGGCCGGCCGGCGTGAAGTCCGGACCTTGGAACAGACGCACCGATCCGTCGCCGGCGTTGGTGACATAGAGCGTGCCGGTCGCCGCATGGTAGGCCGCTCCCTGCGGCTCCCTCAGCGCGGAAAGCCGATGAAGGACCTTGCGCTCCTTGAGGTCGACGATGCCCACGCTGTCATTGCCGAGTTCGGCCACGAACAGAAGTTGCCGATCGGGGTCGAAGGCAAAGTGGTCGATGCGGCCCGCCACGGCACCCAGCGGGACCTTCGCCTCGAGCACCAGGGGCGCCGGGTCTTCGGCCCGGTTCGCCGCCGCCAGCAGCATGCCGATCAAGGCCGCCAACATCATCGCGCGCTTCATTGCCGCCTCCTGGCTGTCGGTACCGCTGTCGATGGAAAGCTAGCGCAGGCCGGCGGCCTCCTTCTTGACGATTGTCACCTTCCATCCAGGTCGACAGACCCCATGCCTACAGGGCGCGCGATAGACGCGAATGGGTCCGCTGCGGCAAGGGAAGGACGTCGCGGCAGCCCCAGCCAAGGCTGCCCGCCGCTTGCCAGTCCTCGAAATCGTCGGGAATGCCGCGAATGGCGATATGACGTTGAAGCCATGGGCGCCGACCGCTACCTCCTATGTGTACTTTATCACATGCGTGATTTTAGCTTTTCCTGCCAACAAGTCGGTGGCGAATACGAGATACTCGGCAGACTCACAAAATAAACAAGATGTGGACATGCCTCTAGCTCGTCGGTGGAACTATTGCGGCGCTCTCCCAGCGCTACTGGCTTGGCTAGTACCGGGAGCGTATGCGCCAGAGGAGTGCCGAATCGATCGTCGACACGCCGGAGGAGTTGGCATTGTTGCAAGCCGACGACACCATCCGGTGGGCCAAGATTGCAAAAGCCGCGAGCATGCAGGAACAGTGATCGCCGTCCAATGAGCCGATCTGAGATCAAGCGCATGCTGCCGGCGGGAACTTAGCGCAGACGCTCTGTTTGGAGATACTCATGCAGGATACCGTCGAAGCGTCAGGGCAAACGGAGCGCCGAACCGGCAGGGAGCACGCTGCTGGGGCGTTGCAAGGGCTGCGCGTCATCGACTTCAGCCATTTCATCGCCGGGCCATTTTGTACGCTGATTCTAGCGGACCTTGGCGCCGACATAGTCAAAATCGAGAACGCCGCGTCGAACGGCGACAACATGCGGGCGTTCCACCCGCAAGTGCTGGGAGAGAGCGGTCCGTTCCTCTACGCCAACCGCAACAAACGCAGTATTGCGCTCGACCTGACGAGCGCGGCCGGCCGAGAAGTCGCGCGCGCCCTGATAGGGACTGCCGATGTCCTGGTGGAGAATTTCTCGACCGGTGTCATGGAGCGGTTTGGACTTGGATACGAGGCCCTGAAGGCGACCAATCCTCGGCTGATCTATTGCTCCGTCTCGGCCTACGGTCGCCAAGGCCCGATGGCGGATCGCACGGGTTTCGATCCGATGGTACAAGCGGAAAGCGGCTTCATGTCGCTCAACGGCTATGCCGAAGGGGAGCCACTGCGCACCGGCCCGGCCGTGATGGACATGGCGACGGGCATGATGGCGAGTAACGCCGTGCTCGCGGCATTGGCGGCGCGCGAAAAGCAAGGCCAGGGACAGGGCAGGGGACAGAGAATAGAGGTCGCCCTGTTCGATGTCGCCGTCACCATGCTGGGGTTTCATTCCATGAACTACCTGCTGACTGATGTTGCGCCCCGGCGGTTCGGCAACAATAGCTTCGACACGGCCCCCATGGGGGTCTTCAAGGCGGCCGATGGCCCGCTTTACCTGGCATGCGCCAACGATCGCCTGTTCCGGCGCCTGGCGGTTGACGTGCTCGGCCAGCCGGAGCTCGCTACGCAAGCATCGTTCGCCACCAATCGCGATCGCGTGCTCCATCGCGAGGCCCTGTTCGCCAGGCTCAATGAGATTTTCGCGACTGATCAACGCGAGCAATGGCTGGGGAAACTACGCGTCGCCGGGGTTCCGGCCGGCGCCGTCCGCACCTTGCCCGAGGCTTTCGCATCCGCCGAGATGAAGGATCGCGAGCTGGTAACGCGCATCCCCCATCCAGTGCTGGGGAGCGTCCCGAACATCGCCTCGCCCTTGCGCCTCGACGCCACGCCCGTTGTTGAGCCGAGCGCGGCTCCGACACTGGGACAACATACCGGTGCGATATTGCGTGAGCTTGGCTATGGACCCGATCGATTGGCAGCTCTTGCAGGCGCCGGAGCGTTTGGCACTGCGCCGGTTGCAGACAGGGCGCCGGAGACGCGCGCGGTCGCACCATAAACGCCGTCGGTCATTGCGACTTTATGCCAGCCATCTCGATGGTGGTTCGCCACTTCGGCACCTCTTGTGCGATCAGTCTGCCCAGCTCTTCAGGGGAGCTGGCTGATGCAGAAGCACCATAGCTATTGAAGCGCTGCTGGATATCGGCCTTTCCCAGCACCTCGTGGAAGGCAGAGTTGAGCCGTGCAACAATCGGTGCTGGCGTGCCGCGCGCTGCGAGCACCCCGAACCACACCGTGACGTCGAAGTCGGCAAGGACGTTGGCGATCGGATTGGCGTTTGGAACGAGCG
>WNFC01004720.1_pt1 | contig 14864 bp, 8 predicted proteins | sample 5400541 | NCBI WGS metagenome assembly WNFC01 (sample SAMN13153342, study PRJNA577476) | soil metagenome | isolation source: 120 cm saprolite under Douglas fir tree site 2 hole 2 replicate 1 | place: USA:California | collected 2015-04-18
CGCTGCCGCATCCCGGCGCGGAGGCGGCCCACGCGCGATCTGGTGGTGCGCGCCAAGGAATCGTTCGATCAGCTCGTCCGCACGCGCCCCGACGCGCTCAACCCCGAGGCGGGTGCCTCGCTGGCGGTCACGCTCATCCAGTACATTCACCGCGGCCAGGTGCTGCCGCAGCCCGCGCTCACCGCCAGCGGCGTGACCACCATCCGGCACATCTTCCGCTACGACCTGTCGCCGCTCTTTCCCCGGCTCGCCGACGAGATGAAGCGCGTGCCCGTCATGGACAGCGGCGGGCGCGTCGCGTTCGCCGAGGCGCCGCGGCGGTACCGCGTGCCGGTGGTGGTGCGCGTGCGCTTCCAGCGAGAGACGCACGAGGAGCGCGTGACGGTGGTGCTCGACAAGGGCGGTCTGAGACGCGTCGATGCGGGCCTGCCCGAGCCGGCCGCGGAATGATCTGCTAGAAGCGGGCGGCAATGGAGCCAGGGCCGCCGCCTCCCGAGCCGCAGAGTTCCGAGCCGCCGCCGCGGTCCGCGCCGTCGACGGGGCAGCGCCTCAAGCGGCTCCTGCTCGGCCCTTCCAAAGATCTCCAGGACCCGCACCTCTTCCGCCACATCTCCCTGGTCGCGTTCCTCGCCTGGGTCGGGCTGGGCGCCGACGGCCTGTCGTCCTCGGCGTACGGCCCGCAGGAGGCCTTCAAGAACCTCGGCGAGCATACCTACCTGGCGGTTTTCCTCGCCTTCGCCACCGCCTTCACGGTGTTGATCATCTCGGCGGCCTACAGCCGCGTGATCGAGCACTTCCCCTTCGGCGGCGGCGGGTACGTGGTGGCCAGCAAGCTGCTCGGCCCGCGACTCGGCGTGGTGAGCGGGTGCGCGCTGATCATCGACTACGTGCTCACCATCTCGGTGTCGATCGCCGCGGGAGGCGACGCCCTGTTCAGCGTGCTGCCCAACGGCGGCCACTGGGCGCAGCTGCAGATCGCCGGCCTGCCGCTCAAGCTGCACGTCGAGCTGGCCGCGGTCGCCGTGCTGGTGCTGCTCAACCTGCGCGGCGTCAAGGAGTCGGTGACGGCGTTGATGCCCATCTTCGTCACCTTCATCGTCACGCACGCCGTCATCATCGCGGTGGGCATCGGTGCCCACCTGGGCCGCATGCACGAGGTGGCGCACGAGGTTTCGACCGGTCTCTCGCACGGGGTCAAGACGCTGGGTTGGGGCGGGCTTACGATGCTCTTCCTCAGGGCGTACTCGCTCGGCGGCGGCACCTATACCGGCATCGAGGCCGTCTCCAACGGCCTGCAGATCATGCGCGAGCCGCGCGTGCAGACCGGCAAGCGAACCATGCTCTACATGGCGCTCAGCCTCGCCATCACCGCCAGCGGAATCATCCTTTGCTACCTGCTGCTCGACGTCCGCTACGTCGACGACAACCACACCATGAACTCGCTCCTCGCCGCCAAGGTGGCCGGCGGGGTGCGGCTCGCCGGGTTGCCGCTGGGACAGTGGTTCGTCTTCATCACCCTCTTGTCCGAGGCGCTCTTGCTCTTCGTCGCGGCGCAGGCCGGCTTCATCGACGGGCCGCGCGTGATGGCCAACATGGCGCACGACTCGTGGTTCCCGCACCGCTTCAGCAGCCTGAGCGACCGCCTCACCATGCAGAACGGCGTGCTGCTGATGGGCGGCGCGGGCTTCCTCATGCTGCTCTACACGCACGGCGCCACCGACGCGCTGGTGGTCATGTACTCGATCAACGTCTTCCTCACCTTCTCGCTCACCGAGTCGGGCATGCTGCGGTACTGGCTCTCGAGCGAGACGCAGCGCAAGCACCCCGACTGGAAGAGCCACATCTGGATCCACGTCGTCGGCGGAGCGCTCTGCGTCACCATCCTGGTCGTCACCGTGACCGAGAAGTTCCGCGAGGGCGGGTGGCTCACCGTGGTGGCGACGGGCACGCTCATCGCGCTCTGCCTCGCCATCAAGCGGCACTACCACGGCGTCTTCGAGCGGCTCAAGCGGCTCGACTCGATCCTCGCCGCGCTGCCCGCGGGTCCCGCCCCGCAGCTCGAGCCCGACCCGCGCAAACCCACCGCGGTGCTGCTGGTGGGCGGCTACTCGGGGCTCGGCGTCCACTCGCTCCTCACCGTGCTGAAGCTCTTTCCGCGGCATTTCCACAACGTGATCTTCATGACGGTGGCCGTGATCGACAGCGCCACCTTCCAGGGCGTCGAGGAAGTCGACCGCGTCGCCAGGGAGGCCGAGGAGGCGATGAAGAAGTACGTCGAGGTCGCGCGGCGCATCGGGCTGCCCGCGGACTACCGCGTGGGCATCGGCACCGAGGCGGTGGCGGGCTGCGTGCGGCTCGCGCAGGAGATCGTCAAAGAGTACCCGCGGGCCGTCTTCTTCGCAGGGAAGCTCATCTTCGAGCGCGAGCGCTGGTGGGACCGCTTCCTCCACAACGAGACGGCCTTCGCCATCCAGCGGCGGCTGCAGTTCGCGGGGATCCCCATGGTGGTCCTGCCGGTGCGCGTGCTCGAGTGATCGGCGCCGCCCTTTTCATTGATCGCAGGGGACGAGGCGCTGCATGTCCGAGTGGTAGCGGTACTTCTTTCCGCCCGCCTCCAGCTCGATGACGAAGCCCTTGGTCTCCATCTGCGCGTACGACATGTCGGGCTTGGGACAGCCGAGGCTCGCGTCGGGCCAGGTGTGCGGCCGCAGCGAAATCGTCTTCACCTTCTCGGCGGGAACCCCGAGGCGGCTCGCCAGATCGCGCCGCGCCAGCTCGCCGAGGCGCGCAGCCGCGGCGAGATGCTCGTCTTTTTCGGCGGCTTCGTGCTTCGCCGACTCGTGCTCGACCGAGACCACCTGGCCGCTCACCGCGTCGACCTGGACTTCTTCGACGCCCGACTTTCCGCGCCGCTTCAAGTCGAACGAGTAAACGAGCTTGCCTTTTTCCTCCTCCAACTCGGCCGACTTGACCGTCGCGTGTGGAACGCGCGCCAGCGCCGTCTTCTGCGCATCGGCGCAGGTCACTTTCGCCTTGGCGGCCAAGCCGGGGGAGCCTTCCTTGCACGCCGGGGTCTGCGCCGAGGCCGCTGCGGAAATCATCACTGCCGCTGCCAACGCCGTCATCCAGTTGATCATGGTTGTTTCCTCCTTGCCTGGCAGCGCAAGGCTGCTTTCGTCAGCGGCCCACCTGGTAGCCGGCTTCGACGACGGCGGCCTCGACCTGCGCCTGCGTCGCCACCGCATCGTCGTAGACGACCACCAGCACCTTCTTGCCGTAGTCGGACGCCGCGCTCTTGACGCCCTTCACGCGCTGCACGGCAGCCTCGGTCTTGAACGCGTCGCCCTTGCTGTGCCAGCCGGCGACTCGCACCGTCACCGAGTTCTCCGCGGCCAGGGCGCTGCCGGCGAGGAGCAACGCCCCGAATGCGATTCTCCAGCGCATGGCCGTCACCGCTCCCTGTCGAGGGTCGTCATGCGATCTCCCAAGCCTGGCGACCGTTTACATCATGGCGGAGGAACATGCACTCACCCGGCCCACCGCAGCGGAGGTAGTGGCCTCGGCGCCGTGAGCGCGGTCACTCCTGCGGCAGCACTCCGGCGTTAGGGTGCAGCGATGCTGGCATCGAAGCGAATCCGGGTCGCGCTGGTGGCCGCGCTTGCGCTGGCGTGCGGCAAGCGCGCGCCGGCGCCGATCACCAGCACCGGGGCGGCGCGCTTTCTCGAGCAAGCCACATTCGGCCCCACGCCGGCGTCCGTGGCCCACTTGCAGCAGATCGGCTACGACGCCTGGCTCGACGAGCAATTCGCCGAGACGCCTTCGGCCATCGACGAGCCCGGCGCGACGGACATGGACCTCGGGGCGCTGCAGCGCCGCTTCTTCGTCAACGCCGTGCAGGGGAAGGATCAGCTCCGCCAGCGCGTCGCCTTCGCGCTCTCGCAGATCTTCGTCGTCTCTGGCAACAAGGTCGGCGACCCGGGCGCGTTCTCCCCCTGGCTGCGCATGCTCTCGGCCGACGCGTTCGGCAGCTATCCGGCGCTCCTGCGCGACGTGACGCTGAGCCCGGCCATGGGCGTCTACCTCGACATGGTGAACAACGACCGGCCCGATCCGGTCGCGGGGACGAGTCCGAACGAAAACTACGCGCGCGAGATTTTGCAGCTCTTCTCCATCGGCCTGGTGAGGCTCAACAACGACGGCACGCCGAAGCTCGACGCGCATGGCGCGGCCATCCCGACATATGACCAGCTGGTCATCGAAGGCTTCGCCCACACGTTCACCGGCTGGACGTTCCCGACCGCGCCCGGCGTCGTGCCCGGTTTTCCCAACCCCGAGCGCTACGACCGGCCGATGGAAGTCAGCGAGGCGCACCACGACAACCTCACCACCAAGCCGCTGCTGCGCGGGGTGCGTCTCCCGCCGGGGCAAACCGCCGAGAAGGATCTCGCCGACGTGCTCGACAACATCGCGCAGGATCCGAACGTCGGACCCTTCATCGGCTTCCGGCTCATCCAGCGGCTGGTGAAGAGCAACGCGAGCCCGGCGTACGTCGGGCGCGTCGCGGCGGCCTTCGCGGACAACGGGCGCGGCGCGCGCGGCGACTTGAAGGCGGTGGTGCGCGCGGTCCTTCTCGATCCCGAGGCGCGCCACGAAGGCCCGCCGGCGAAGAGCGACGGCAAGCTGCGCGAGCCGGTCCTGTACATCGCGGCGCTCCTCCGGGCGCTCGGCGCGCAGACCGGCGGCGCCGGCCTCGCCGACTACGCCGCCTCGATGCGGCAGAACCTCTTCTATCCGACGACGGTCTTCAACTATTACCCGCCTGGCTACCGCCTGCAGGGCTCGACGCTGCTCGGCCCCGAGTTCAAGCTGCGCACCGGCCCCTCGGTGCTCGCCCGGGCGGCGTTCGTCGACGACCTGCTCTCGGGATACATCCAAGGCACCACCGTGGACCTCGCTCCGTTCAACGCCATCGCGGGCGATGCGGGCAAGCTCGCGGACGGACTCGGGTCGCTTTTGCTCCGGAGCGATCTCTCGCTCCGGGCGCGCCAGGCACTCGTCTCGGGCATCAGCTCGCTCCCGGCCGATGATGCCCCGGGCCGCGCCCGCGCCGGCGTCTTCCTGGTTGCGACCTCGTCGCAATTCGAGGTGCAGCCATGAGACGAGCCTTCTCCCGCCGGAGCCTCCTCAAGACCTGCTGCACCGGGGCCGCCTTCGGGCTCGCGTCGGGGCTCGGCCGCTGGAGCGCGCTCGCCCAAACCGCGCCCGACTACAAGGCGCTGGTGGCGATCTTCCTCTTCGGCGGCAACGACTCCAACAACCTCATCGTCCCCAACGACGACGCGGGCTATGCCGCGTACGGGCGCGCGCGCTCCATCCTCGCGCTGCCGCGCAACACGCTGCTTCCCATCCAGCCGAGGAGCGGCGGCCCCGCCTACGGCCTGCATCCTTCGCTGCCCAAAGTGCAAGCTCTCTTCGCCGTGCAGAAGGCGGCGCTGGTCGCGAACGTCGGCACGCTGGTGCAGCCGCTGACGCGCGACCAGGCGATGAGCGACGGGGCGCCGCTGCCCCAGAACCTGCTCTCGCACGAGGACCAGCAGTTGCAGTGGCAGACCGCGCAGCTTGGCGGGATTCAGGAGAGCGGTTGGGGCGGCCTGGTCGCCGACCGGCTGCGGCCGCTGTCGCCGGACGCGAAGTTCCCGCCCATCGTCACGCTCGCGGGCGCGAATCTCTTCTGCGAAGGAGCGGAGGCGCGCGCCGCGGCGGTGGCCTCCGACGGAACCACGCCCATCGCCGGCATCGACCCCAACGACGGCTCGCCGCTCGCGGCGGCCATGCAGGAGCTGCTGGCGGAGGACACTGGCCAGGAGCTGCTCCGTCTCGCCAGCGGCCGCACCCAGACCGCCTTCGCCGACGCGAAGACGCTCGCGGCCGCATTGGCGGGATCGCCGGGGGTGATCACGCAGTTTCCCGCGACGGACGTGGGGCAGCAGTTGCTGCAGATCGCGCGCGTCATCCAGGTGCGGCAAGCGCTCGGCCTCAACCGGCAAGTGTTTTTCGCCTCGATCGACGGGTTCGACACGCACTCCGACCAGCTCAACAGCCAGGGCCCTTTGTTCGGGCAACTCGACGACGCGCTCGACGCGTTCTGGCGCGCCACGGTCGAGCTGGGCGTGGCGAGCCAGGTGACCGCCTTCACCCTCTCCGATTTCAATCGCACGCTGCAGGCCAACTCGAACGCTGGCAGCGATCACGCGTGGGGCGGCCACCACCTCGTCGTGGGCGGCGCGGTGCGGGGCGGCGATCTGTACGGAAGATTTCCCACGCTGGTGCTGAGCGGTCCCGACGACGCGAGCGACGAGGGGCGCTTCATTCCCGCCACGGCGCTCGATCAATACGCGGCCACGCTCGCCCGCTGGTTCGGCATTGCCGACGCTGACCTCGCCGCGATCTTCCCCAACCTGAGGAACTTCACCGCGCCGACGCTGCCGTTCTTCGCCTGAGACTCGATACACTTACACTCGCGCATGCTACTCGCGCTTCGTCTACCCGCCGCGCCGGCCACGTCGGGAAATCCATACGTGAGCGAGGCTGTGTGAGGTAAAATCGCTTCTCACCGAGCAGTGGTTCGGTGTGCGCCAGCAATTTCACGAACGGCATCAATTTCATTAACGGGTTGAGGGGTTGGGGGTCTTGAAGAGCGTGAGCAATTCGTCCCCCGGCGCAACAATCTGCAAAACTCTGCTCGCGGCCCTGGTGCTGGTTGGGTGTGGACGGGCGGCGCCAGCGAGTTCCACCAATACGCCGACGCTAACGTTTACCCCCGGGCTCGAGGGGACCTGGTACGTGAGCACCCCAGACACCCGCGCCGGCGTCACCTTTTCTTGGGACCAGTCCAGCGGCCAGTTCTCGGGCCGGTTCGATGTCGAGGGCAAGGACCAGGTGTCCGACGCCGTAGACAGCGTGCAGTGGGCCTCGCATTCCCTCTCCTTCCGCCGCGTCGGCAACGGCTTCTGGGAGTGGTACCGCGGCACCGTCGAGATGGGCGTGCTCACCGGCCGCATGGTCCGCACCACCGGACCGGACCAGCCCGACGACGCCAGCTATGCCAGCCACTTCTCAGCCTGGAGCAGCGCCATCGACACGGCCATCGTGCCTCGCGTCTTCGACATCCTGGTGAATTCCGACAGCATGGTGCGGCTCCGCATCGATCGCGACGCGTCCGGCCTGGTGGGGCGCTTCAAGAGGTACGCCACGTTGACCGACGCCGCGGCCGCCGAGGATCTGGAATACGACGTCCAGATCTCCGCCTGGGACGGCATCAACCTCACCTTCACGCTCGGCGCGAGCAGTCTGAGCGGCTCGTACCAGACGACGGTGCAGGGGCGCCTCCTCTCCGGCACGGCGCACCTGGCGGCCGGCGACGCCGCCTTGAGCGGAGCGCGCGCCGAGGTGCTCACGCACGGCCTCGTCGACATGACCCCCGAAGGGCGCGCCGCCTGGCAGGCCCGCGCACGCACCGCTCTGGTCCATCTGCTCATGGCCGACAACCCCCAGCCGCTCTCGGTGGACATCCAGACGCTGCAGCGCGGGGTACAGCCGCTCAGCTCCAGCTACCCGTATGATCGCGACGACGATCCGGATCACTGGGGCCAGAGCTACACGCTGAGCGAGCTGCAGCTCAACTTCGTCCTGCCCAATCCCCACGGCGGCACCGACATGCACCGCACCGTGCACGGCTGGCTGTCGACGCCTTCGGGCCCGCCCCCCGCCGCGGGATATCCCATGGCGGTGGCAGTCAACGGCCACTTCGGCAGCGCCTGGGATGTCTTCAATCCGGGAGATGCGTATTACTACTACGGTGACGCCTATGCGCGCCGGGGTTATGTGGTATTTTCCATAGATGTTTCACACCGCCCACTCGAGGATCGGCAGCAGGTCTACGCCGATTTCGACACCGGCGACGATCCCGACCACGGCAACGGCGTCCACCCGGCCATCAAGGCCAGCGGCTACGACAGCGATTTCGAGGAGGACGGCGAGCGCGCCTGGGACGTCATCAGCGCCGTCGAGGCGGTGCGCAATGCCACGGCCAACCTCGATCCGAACCGGCTGCTCATCACCGGCCTCTCCATGGGCGGCGAAGTGGCCACCTATGTGGGCGCGGTCGACGAGCGCTTCCCGGTGGTCATTCCCGCCGGCTTTTCCCCCGACCTGAGCGTCATGGCCTATCATTTCAACCACGACTGCTGGCGCTGGCAGCACGCCGACATCCGCGAGTACATCGACGTCTCGGACCTGCACGCCTTGATCGCGCCCCGCACGCTCCTGGTGGAAACGGGCCGCACCGATTCGACCTACTCCGATCTGGCCGAGCCTTTCGCCGGAGACAAGCAGGTTGCCCGGCGCAGCCGCAGCGCCTTCGCGGACGTGCCCGGCCATTTCGTCCACTATCTGCACTACGACGAGCATCACTATCACTTCGGCGATCTGAATCCCTCGTGGCTCTCGGAACAGGACTTGCGAGTGCCGACGAGGGTGCAGCCGGACGTGCTCGGGCCGACGAGCTGGCAGGTCGATTCGATCACGCTGACCGAGCCGTCCAATCTCTTCCAGTTCACCGCCGTCTCGCTGGGACCGGCCCCTTGAACAAAGCCTTGCCTTTCCTTCTGGCGCTGGTGCTGGGCTGCTACCGGGTGGCGCCGGTCTCGCTCGACTGCGCTGCCGCGCCGTCGCAGGCCGACCCGTCGACGCCGATCGAGTACGGACGGCGCGAGGTGAACAGTGCGCTGGCACAGGCGGGGCTGACGCAGAGAGTGTGCCTTTTCACCGTCTGGGACCGGGGTGTCGAGGCGACCTTCTCCGCCGATGGCGTTCCGCTCGACAGGTCGCCCGAGTCTTTCGCCGCCAAGGACACGCCGGCCGGCGTGGCGATCCTGGGGCGCGACTCCGTGGGCACCATGTACGGCGCGCTGGAGTTGGCCGAGCGCATCCGCACGCTTGGTGCGAAGGCGCTGCCCCTCGACAAGCCGCTCGTCGGAACGCCGCTCATCCACATCCGCGGCGTCAACCTCTTCCTCACCCTCCCCCAGGCCCAAGAGGCGAACTGGTGGTTCCACAGCACCGCCTTCTGGACGGAATACCTGGACTTGCTCGTGCGCAGCCGCTTCAACTTCCTCGACCTGCACGGCATGTACAACCTCGACAACACCGTGTTTCCCAACGCGCTGCTCTATTTCGCGACCAGCAAGACGTTTCCCCATCTCGGCGCACCGAGCGACCAACGGCAGCGCAACGTGCAGATGCTCAGGGCGGTGGTGCGCATGGCGGAGGCGCGTGGCATCAGCGTCGGCCTGATGAGCTACCGGGCCGACCTGAGCATGACCGGCTGGTCCGCGCCGCAGCAGAGCCTCACCGACGACGAGCTGAAGATCTACGTGCGCGAAGCGGCGACAGACCTTGCCCAGTCGCTCCCGCGGCTTTGGCGGTTCGGCTTCCGCATCGGCGAGAGCCAACGGCCGGCGAGCTGGTACCACGATACGCTCATCGCCGGCGTGCAGCAGGCGAACACCGGCCTGGAGATGTACACGCGCACCTGGCTGACCAGCCGGCGCGAGGTGATGGCGGTCACCAAGGCCGCCGGCGGGCAGTTCATGGTCGAAGCGAAGCTCAACGGCGAGCAGCTGGCGCTTCCCTATCCGGTGGCGGGCGGCGCCTTCGCGCGCCACTGGCAGCACTATTCGTATGAGGACTACATGAATCGCCCGGCTCCCTGGCTGTTCGTCTTCCAGGTGAGGGCGGGCGGCACCCACCGCCTCTTCCGCCAAGCCTCTCTGCAGAAGACGCGCCGGCTGATGCGCGCGATCGCCGACACCCGCGCGGACGGGTTCTCTTATGAGTTCCCCCACGCCTATACCCCGCAGCGCGATTTCTACCATTCGCATTCGGACCTATATTCGGAATGGACCTTCCGCCGGGACGAGCTGCAATATTTGCTGGCCGGACGGCTCGCTTACGATCCCAATGTTCCCGAGACCGTCTTCAGAGCGGCGCTGGGAGCCCGTGTCGGCGATGACGCTCTCTGGGATTCAATGCAGGCGGCGAGCGAGATCGTCCCCTGGATCCAGGCCGGCCATACCTGCGGGCCCGACCACCGCGATTTCGCGCCCGAGTTCGAGTTGGGCGGGCCGGTCGGTTACTGGGCGCAGCCGCAGACGGTGACCCCGCCGGTGGGTACCTGCCGGTTGCACTACCACGGCCCCTTCGACAGCTTCGCCATCGCCGGCCCGCACGAGGCCGCCATCGAGCTGGCCGGCGGACAGCCGGGCACGCGGCTCTCGCCCCGCGAAGTCGCGCGGCTGGTGATGGAAGCGGCGCGGCGAGCGCGCGCGGCGGGCACGATTCCCATCGATCCCAACAACGCCGAGGCGCGCGATCTGCGGCGCGAGTGCGTCGTGCTGGCGGACCTGGGCGACTTCTTCGCGCACAAGCTGCGCGCCGCCACCGCGCTGGCGGTCTATGCCCGGACCGGACAATCCGACTATCTCGCCGCCGCGCGCGCCGAGTCGTCCCTCTCGAATGGCGCCTTCAGCACGCTGGCAGGCGACACGGCCTACATCGTGCCCTTCGTCGATGCGCTGCGCATGTCGCCGCTCGGCCTGAACCCCTTCCACTGGCAGGGGGAGGTGGCGCGTCTGGCAGACGAGGAGCCCTCGATCGCGGCCGTCGCCGCCCAGGTTGCCGCCGCCCTGCCGCCCGCGTCCGCAACGTTGCCGCCCGCAGCGGCCTGGCTCGACCAGGCTCGCGCCCCGGGCCCCGGCCTCGAGACGTTCGACATCGCGCCTCGCGATGCGAAGGCGGCGGCCTGGACCGTCAAAGCCACGCTGCACAGCGAGCCGCCCCCCGGCTCCGCCGTGCGCATCCTCTGGAAGCACTTCGCCAACAACAACGACTGGACAGTCGCCACCACCACCGGCGCGGGCCGCGTCTGGCACGCGACCATCAGGGGAGGCGGCGCCGGCGCGCTCTTCGCCGTCGAGGTCGCGCCGCCCGGCCAGGAGGGCTGGCGCTACCCGGACCTGCTCGAGCAGACGCCGTACGTGACGCTAGCCCCGAACCGCCAGGGCCCGGTCCGGCGAATCCCACGGCGGTGATCGGCACGCCGAGCCGCAGGATTGCTCTGTTCCTCGGTCTGGCGGCGCCGATCGCGGCGGTCTTCGTCCTCCTTCCGCCGGGCAAGCTGCTCGGGGGCGTCTATCGGTGGCACTTGCAGCAGCCCTCCTCGGTCGATGGAGGCGCCGAGCTGATCTGCGTGGCGCTGCTCTGCTTCGCTTTTGTGCGGTTCATCCGGGACTGGCGGATGGCCTTCGGCGCCATATCGGCGCTCTGCGCTCTGTACCTGCAACTCCATCAAGTGTTGCTGCCGGCGCTGGCCGCGCTGCTCCTCTTCGAGATCCTCGTGCAGGTGGGAGGAGCGGCGCGCTCGCTGCTCCGATCGGAAGCTGACTCGGCGACGCTGCAGGACCAGCTCGACTGCTGGGTGATCGGCCTCGCCATCTGGCCCGCCTGCGCGGTGGTGGCTTCGCTGCTGGGCGTGGGCGGAATCCCGCACCTGCGCGTGCTTCTGCTCGCGCTGGGCGCGCTGGCCGTCCTCTGGCGGCGGCGCGAGCCCTTCGTCGCCACCGTCGCGCGCCGCTTCGTGCGGGCCTCGGTCACGGAGCAGGCGCTGGCGCTGGTGCTCCTGGGGCTGCTCCTGCTCCAGTTCGGCAAAGCCGCGGTGGTGGTCGACTACGATTCGAACTGGTACGGGCTGCGGCCCGAAAAGGTGCTCTTCGGCGAGCGCTCGATCTTCGCCGATCTGCGCCTTGCCCATTTCGTTTACCACTACGCCGCCATGCTGCTCGAGGTGCTGGCGGCGCCGGTGAGCGGGCTGGGGGAGTTCGCCTTCATCCTGGCCGTGGACGTGGGTGTTCTGGCGGTGACGATGATCGCGTTCTACCGGTTCGCGCGCGAGGCGGGCGGCAGCGTCCGCGAGAGCCTTTTGCTCGCGTGCCTGGGGGCAGCGATCCCCGGCGTTTCCAACATGGCCACCACCGCCAAGGGCTATCTGCTCGCCGTGCTCCTCGGCACGCTGGCCGCGCTGCACTTCTGGCGGGCCGTGCGCGCGCAGCAACTCGCGCCCGCGCTGCCGGGATTCGTCGCGCTCACCCTCATGCTGTTCGCGCGCCTGACCTCGTATCTCTATTTTCCCCTGCTGCTCCTGGGCGCGGCGCTGGCCTGGGGAAGCGCCCGTCTGGCCGGGGCCCGGCCACCGCCCGACGCGCCGCCGGTCGATGCAAAAAAAAATAATTATTTTTTTTCTCGCCGTGCCACCATGCGCCTCTGGGTGCCGGTGCTGTTGCTGTCGGCTGCCGACGTGGTCGCCTTCTGGATACGCGCCTGGCGGGGCACGGGCATGCCCACGACGCCGATACTTTCCCAACTATGGACCGCTCTCGGCTTTCACTATCGATACCCGACGGACGCTCTGGGCCTGGAACTTCCTCTCGGCGCTCATTTCAGTCATGCGTCCGAGCTGTTCGGTCTCTGGTACCAGCTCTTCTTCAATCCCACGAACCTCGAGCACGTCCTCATCTCCTGGCCGGGCAACTGCGGGTTGCTCTTCTTGATCCTGGGCGCGCTCTCGCTCCTCATCACGCGCCCTTCCTGGCGTGAGACGGGGCTCTGGCTGCTGGTCCTGCCGGCCTGCGCCGGGTCGCTCCTCTACGCGACCTTCGGAGTCTTTCCCCACCGCGCTCCCGGCGGCGACGGCAATTACTACATCCTGCCCGCTTCGCTGGCCACGGTTGCCGGGGGACTGGTCCTTCTCCGGCAGACGGAGAAACTGGCGCCGCTGGCGGCCGGGCTCATCGCTGCCTGCACGTTCTCGCTCCTCCCTCTGACACTGGTCGGGCACTGGTCCTGGCACCCCGGCACGGCGCCGCTCAGCTTCCATTTCCTGCGCACGCTGCCTGGCGCGGAGCGGGAGTGGGAGGAGAAGGCCGTGCAGTTCGGGATGGGACCTCTTCAAGACTACGCGCGCGCGCATCCAGACTTGAAGACTTGCGCAGGGACGACTCGTTTTTCAGGGGACTACCCGGTCGAGATGGCCGCCCGGCAGCTGCCTTGCCGCTTCGAGGATTTCGAGCAGCTGGCCGGCACGTATGCCGCGCTCTTCGCCAGCGAGGAGTCGGTGATGCGATTCTTGCGCTGGAAGCAGCTCGACCTGCTCGTCCTCCCGCGGGAAAACTTGCCCGGCGAGTCCGCCCCGCTGCGACAGACTTTCGAGCGGCTGCAGGCCGACCCGCTGGTATCGACGCACGAGTCGGGGCCCTACCTGTTCCTCGACCTCTCGCGGGTCACGGGCGTGAACGGCGGCCGCTGAACGTCGGCCCCTAGAACAGGTACCTCGCGCCTAACTGCATCCGCCAGCGCGACTGAGTGGGGCTGTACACCGTCGTCGTGATCGTCGGCGGCGGGGTAAAGGCGTAGATCGGTCGCTTCGCAACGGTGTCATAACCCACCGCCCGCAAGAAAGCGGACGGGGCGGTTTCGAATTGCGCCACTTGATTGAGATGACCCCAACTGCTGTTGAGAAGGTTGAGGACGTTGAAGATGTCCCACTGGACCTCGATGTGTTGTCCCTTCAGGTTGGGTGAAATCCAGAAGAGCCGCATGTCCACGAAATCCTGCCACGGGTTGCGGCACGCGCTCCGCTGGATGAAGCTACCCTGAGAGTTTCGCAGGCACTCCTGGCTGTTGATGAAGCTGGCCAGGGCGGGATACTGCGTCGGGTCCGCGAGGCTGATCTGGCTTGCGCTCGCCGGGATGAACGGCACGTCGTTCCCGTTGATACCATCCCCGTTCACGTCGCCGTTGACGATCCAGGTGTACGGCGTGCCTGACTGACCAACGTAGATGAGACCCACGCCGAATCCGTACGGCAACGCCGCCGTGCCGGCGATGGTGATCTTGTGGGGGCGGTCGAACGCCGATGGCCGCACGGCCCGGTTCTGGATGTCGCCGTCCAGCGGCGCGAACTGGAAGTTCGAAAACGCCTGCGAGCTGGTAAACGAGATCCGGTCCAACGATCTGGAGTACGTGTAGCCCACGCTGATGGCGAAGCGTCCGGCGAACTGCTTTTGCAGCTGAAGGGTCAAGCTGGTGACGTGCCCGCCGTTCTTGTTGAACACCTTCACGGCTTGCCTGAGGTTGTTTGGATCGATCCGGCTGGGGTTCGGGGTTTTGGTCGGGGTAGTGAAGGTCCCCTTCAACGGGTCGGTAAAGTCGTCGGTGTAGATCTCGCGCCCGTCGCTATCCGTGCCCCGATCGTTCAGGTTTTCATCGGTGGTGTACCAACCGTTGATGTCCCGGGTGTAGAGGATGTCGGCGGACCCGACGATTCCCCAGGGGAGGCGCCTGTCGACGCCCAGCGCCAGTCGCAGGTTCTGGGGATACTTCGTGTTCGGATCGAAGTAATCGATCTCGCCCGAATTGGTGGGCGCCTTCGGCGTTCCCGTCCCTCCCGTGCAGTCCGACGGCTGCGCGTTCGGATCTGGGTTGAAGCCGAACGGCAAGACACCCCCCGCCGGTGCGACGCAGCTAAGCTCGACCTGCGAGAGGCCGTTGACGGAGTAGGCATTGCTGACCCACACGTACGGCGGCCGGCCGGAGAAGACGCCGACGCCGCCGCGCACGATGGTATCGGAGCTTCCATCGACGTCCCAGTTGATCCCAAGCCGCGGCGACCAGAGGATGTTGCCGCTCGGCACTCTGCCGGTATCGATGGGGAACGCGGCGTTGTTCACCAGCGCGGGGTTGGTGTTCGC
>WNFC01026930.1_pt1 | contig 14862 bp, 9 predicted proteins | sample 5400541 | NCBI WGS metagenome assembly WNFC01 (sample SAMN13153342, study PRJNA577476) | soil metagenome | isolation source: 120 cm saprolite under Douglas fir tree site 2 hole 2 replicate 1 | place: USA:California | collected 2015-04-18
TCTGCCGGGCGAATTCCGGCCTGATGTCCGTGCTCGCCAGTCGCACCCTGGCGGGAACGATCGGCCGGCGCATCATCTTTGGCAGTGCCGCCTCGGCGTTGGTCTTGGCGGTGGCGGTCCGCCAGGGGCAGATCGCCGGTTTCTACGACGCTCCCTACCGGGAAGCTCTGTCGGTGATGGCGAATGCCCTGATCATGTCCGGGCTCGTCTGGTACGGCACGAGGAGGGGGGCGAAGGAAGCAGAGAAACGCAACTACATCCAAAAAGAGCGAACTCGATTGCTGATCGAACAGGAGAATGCGATCGCCATTCGCCTCAGCGAGGCGAAACTGAGGGCGATTCTGGATTCAGCCTTGAGCGCTGTGATTGGAATAGACAGTTCGGGCTGTATTACAGACTGGAATCCGAAAGCCGAGGCCATGTTCGGTTGGCAAAGGTCCGAGGTCCTCGGCCGTCTGATGGTGGAAATCGTCGTCCCGGCTACAAATTGGCAGGCGAATCCGATCGGAATTGAACCATCCTTAGCCCCTGGGCTTCGATGGATCCCGCTTCAAACGACCGAGCTCGAGGTGGTCAGGCGCAACGGGGAAATATTTCCTGTGGAGATGTCGATCAGCAGAGTCCAGATCAACGACGACGATCTTGTCACCGCATTTATCTCCGATATCACCGGACGGAGGAAGTCGGAGATCGAGCGAATAGAGGGCGAAGCCAACCTGCGAAAAGCGAAGGAGGCAGCGGAGGTAGCCAACCAGGCGAAGAGCGATTTCATCGCCAACATGAGCCACGAGCTTCGCACGCCGCTCAACGGCATCATCGGAATGTCTGATCTACTGATTGACACTCCGCTCAATCCGCAGCAACGCAAGTACTGCAAGGCGGCTCTGGACTCCGGGAATGCTCTCTTGACAATCGTCAACGACATACTCGACTTTTCTAAAATAGAGGCAGGCCGCTTGGATCTGGAGATCATTGACTTCGATCTCCTCGCGTTGATCGAGGGGCAGGCGGATCTCCTCGCTTCTCGGGCGCAGGCCAAGGGCCTGTCGGTGATGGCGTTTGTAGATCCCAAGATTCCGCAGACGGTGGAGGGAGATCCCGGGCGGATCGGTCAAGTTCTTCTCAACCTGATCGGTAACGCGATCAAGTTCACCGAAAAGGGGTCCATTGTCCTCCGCGCAGTAGCCGAGGCGACAGACGTCGATCCGACGCCGATCCTGTTTTCCGTCAAGGACACCGGAATCGGGATGATGGAAGCGACGAAGAATCGCCTCTTTCAACGATTCACCCAGGGGGACCAAACGACTGCCCGCAAATACGGGGGAACGGGTCTGGGGCTCTCGATTAGCAAACGACTGGTCGAGCTGATGGGTGGAACCATCGGCCTGGAAAGCGAGCCGGGCCAAGGTTCGACTTTCTGGTTCAGGTTGAGCTTGGCACGTTCCCGAAACGCGGCCCAGGTGACGGAACAGAGCAGCGAGGCTCTGAAGGACCTCGAGATCTTGGTCGTAGACGATGATCCAACGGCGCGCGAAATCGTCAGCGCGTATCTGGAACAATGGCGGATGCGTTCACGCGTCGCGGCAGGCGGAGAAGAAGCGCTTCGCGTGATGCGGGAGCAAGCGGACGCTGGGAGGCCCTTCGACGTGGCAATCATCGACAGGATGATGTCGGGGATGGATGGCTACGCCCTTGCGAAGAAGATCGGCTCGGACGATCGATTGGCGAAGACTCATCTGATCCTGCTCACCGCGTTTGATCGCTCTCAGGATCTGGAGACGGAAATCGAACGGAAGTTTTCCGCTTACCTCACGAAACCGGTGAGACAGTCGGAACTGTACAACGCAATCGTGGCGAGCACGATAAAGCCGGTGCCCAGCGAGACGCGAAATGCTCCGGCCGAAAAAGGAGACGCCGCTCCGGCGCTGGTGACGATGGCGCGGCGTATCCTGGTCGCGGAGGACAATTCGGTAAATCAACTCCTCGCGATCGCGCTCTTGAGAAAATTGGGGCACTCGGCGCAGGGGGTGGCCAATGGTCGGGAAGTGATCGATGCCCTCGGCCGGGCTCCTTACGATCTGGTGCTGATGGACTGCCAGATGCCGGAAATGGATGGCTTTGAGGCCACGAGGGCGATCCGCAAGCGAGAAAAAAACACCGGCGAGCACATTCCAATCGTGGCCCTTACCGCGAACGTGATGAAGGCGGATCAAGTGAAATGCTGGGAAAGTGGAATGGACGATCACATCGGAAAACCATTGAAGAAGGAGAAGTTGGCCGAAGCAATCGAGCGCTGGTGTCCAGATCCGGAGCAGAAGCGGAAGCAGTCGCAGCAAGCGGCTGGCGCTTTCGAAGGCCCTGAGGCGAAGTCGGGGTTTCAGCTTCGAAAGATGGTCGACGACGTTGCGATGCCGCTGCGCGCCGCCGCTTTGGAGAAGGGCATAGAGCTGAACGTTCGAGTTTCGAAAGACGTACCCAACAAGCTCCTCGGCGATCGAGCGTTTATCGCTCAACTGCTGGCGAGCTTGATCAGCAACGCGGTGGGGTGGACCGCGCAGGGGAAGGTCAATCTGGAGGTGTCCAAGGAGGGTGAGTCGGAGTCCAGGGTGCGGCTTCGCTTTCGGGTGGCGGACAGCGGCGGCGGGCTGAGCGAGGGGCAACTTGGGAAGCTCCTCGACGACTATTCGAAACACAAGGCGACGCTGGGTGGAACCGGCATCGAAGGATCGAGCACGCCAGCCGAGGGTTCGGCATTCTGGTTCGAGGCGGAGCTGGAGAGAGCTTCCAGCTTGACAATCGAAAGCGCTCTCCAAAACGGCGCCGAGGGTCGAGGTAGCAACGGGCACGGCCTGGGCGTTCTGCAGACGACCCGGGGGGAATCCGAAATGGCGTACGACCGCAAACATCTGCTCGACAGCGTTGACGGGAATTCGGAGTTGGCACGCGAGATCGTCACAATGTACCTGGCCGAGTCGCCCGGGATGGTGACCGCGCTTGGCAAAAGTGTGGAGAGACGAGATCGCCAGGCCATCGAATCGACCGCGCATCGTTTGAGGGGTGCGATGTTGGCGATGGGCGCAGGAGCGGCGGTGATTGCCGCGGATCTCGAAGAGCTTGCTCAAACCGGCCAGTTGGTCGGTTGTCCTGAGAGATTTGCGATCCTGGCGGTCAGGGCGAGGGCACTGGATGAGGCGTTGGTCAAACAGGAGCTGGGAGGAGTATCCCCAACAAAGCAGTGATTCCGGCGGGGATTGGATCAATCCCCCATGAAGAACCAACCCACTCCTGAGAGGCGATCATCGATCAAGAACGGGTCGCGGGTTGATTTAGATTCGTTCGCGAGGTGGTCTTCGGAAGCGCGTGTACGGTGGTGGTCTACCAACTCGCCAAGTTGTTTTGCGTTGATTGGTTTGTGAAGGAAGTAGCGGACCCCCGCCTCCTGGCAGGCCTGAATCTTCTCCTCAGAGGCGGCGGCGGTGCAGATGACGACATTTGCGCCCGGATGAGCCTGGAGTACTTCGGTGGCGGCGGTGATCCCGTCTGTTTGGGGCAGGACGATGTCAAAGATGGCGATCGACGGGTTGTGCTCCTCGTAGAGCTGAAGGGCGTGCTCAGCCGTGCTTGCTTCTCCGACAGTCTCCACGCCGGCCTTTGCCAAGCCGGCTTTCAAGAGGGCACGACTGACGGCCGAGTCGTCGACAATGATTGCGGTCAATGGCATGGGATAGCCTTTCGCTTTGGCGCCACGCCTCGAATGCCGTACAAGGCGCTTGCCGCCGCACCCCAGTCTAACTCTCTGCGCCCGTAGAAGGCGATTCGCTCCCGAGTGACGCGCACATCGGAGTGGTGAGCTTAAAGTCAGGGCGTCACCCTGCCGGGCGTCCAGGTGGAGCGACTCGCGGGCCCGAGCCTATTCTCGGGACGGGTGCCCGAAGCGGTGCTACAAGCGTCGCCAGGCCTGGCTGTCCTTGAGCTTAAAGAGGATCGAAAGATGTCCACGCTCCGTCCCAGCGGCGTATTGAACCCCGAGCTGGAGACGCAAAGCCCCGCGGAGCGGCGCGCGTACTTGAGTGAGCGGCTGCGGGCGGCGGTTGCCCACGCCTACGCGAACGCACCCCGGGTGCGACAGCGGCTCGATGAGGCGGGATTGAAGCCCGGCGACATCTCCGGGCTGGCGGATCTGCCGAAGCTGCCGATCACCAACAAGGACGAGCTGCCGGAGTTGCAGGCTGTTGATTTGCCGTTCGGCGGTTTGCTGGCCGCCCCGGTATCCAAGCTCGAACGAATCTACATGTCACCGGGTCCCAACTACGTGCCCGAGGCAGAGCGGCCCGATTTCTGGCGAATGCGGATGGCGTTCGCCGCGGCGGGTTTTCAGCCGGGGGACATCGTGCAGAACACGCTCTCCTATCACCTGTCGCCAGGTGGCTTGATGATGGATGCCGGTCTGAGGAGCCTGGGTTGCGTCGTGATTCCGGCTGGGGTTGGACAGACCGAGCTCCAGATACGGGTGGCCGCGGACGTAGGGGTCACCGGGTATGTTGGGACGCCGAGCTTCCTTTACACGCTGCTGACCAAGGCCAAAGCGGCGGGTACGCCGCTTAGAATCAAATCGGCGTTCGTCACCGCGGAGATGCTGCCGGAGTCCTTGCGGACCGAGATCGAGAGGGATTTCGGGGTACAAGTTTTACAAGGGTACGGCACCGCGGATCTGGGCCTGCTCGCTTACGAATGCGCGGAGAAGAAGGGGATGCACCTGCAACCGGAGGCGATCATCGAGGTGCTCGATCTCGAGACGCGCCAGCCGGCGGCGCCGGGACAGCCGGGGCAGGTCGTGGGCACGATCTTCGACGAAGCCTACCCACTGCTGCGGTTTGCGACCGGCGACATCGCCTCGCTCGCCGAACCCGTGGCTTGCCCCTGCGGCCGGACAGCACCCAAGTTGACCGGCCTGCTCGGCAGGATCGGCGACGCGGTGAAGGTCAAGGGGATGTTTATCCGCGGCAGCCAAATGGACGAGGTGTTCAAGCGGTTTCCGGAGGTTGCTCTCTTCCAGGCGGTCGTCACCCGGGAGGAACATCTGGATCAGCTGATCTATCTGGTGGCCCTGGGCTCGGAAGTTGGCGAGCCGGCCGCATTGAAGGCCCGGTTGGCGGAGGCCCTGAAGGACGTCCTTAAGGTTCGCGGAGAAGTCCAGATCGTCGCGGCGGGTGCGATCGCTCCCGGGTCAAAGAAGCTCGTGGACCGCCGCGTCTGGAAGTAGGTCATTTCAGTCACAAGTAGTGCGAACACCCACGTCTAGCCCAGTTGCCTGGCGAGGGCCGATGGATCAAGTTACCGACAACCCTTGTTGAAGGCTGAAGCGACCAGAAGTATGTATTGTCAATAGGATCAAGTGTCCCCTCTACTCTCGTTGTCTTCCCCTGCTGGTCGAGGCCCGGTGAAATCGGTTCGTCGGTGGGTTCTCTATGGCGGATTGGGTTTCGCCTTGGCATTGGGCGCGCCGGTGGGTTGCCTGTTGTTGAGAGGAATGACCGGAGAGGCGGTCGCGGGGTTCGGCGCAGAGTTCGCAGCGCATCGGTTCTTTTATCTGTACCTTGCGGTGGGGACGTTGATCGCGTTCACGTCCTTCGGCGTGTTTCTTGGACTCGTGGCGGACCGGTTGGTGGCGGTCAACGCGGAGCTGCAAGGGCTGGCGGTCACGGATTCGCTCACCGCGCTGCGCAACGCGCGCTACTTCAACGAGGTGCTTCCGGTGGAGCTCGCTCGCGCGGATCGCCAGAATCAGCCCCTGGCGCTGGTGATCATCGATTTGGATAACTTCAAGCGGATCAATGATCGCTTTGGCCACGCGGCCGGAGACCGGGCGCTAGCCCATGGTGCCAGCGTGCTTTCCCGATCCATCCGCATGGTGGATATCGCCTGCCGGATCGGGGGAGAGGAATTCGCGATCGTTTGTCCGGGTGCGGGGCTCGAAGACGCCCGTCGCGTCGCGGAGCGGATTCTGGCCGGTCTCAAAGAAAATCCCCTCCCGAACACCAATCCGCCGGAGCGGATCACCGCCTCGGCAGGGGTGGCGATGCATTCTTTTGGCGGTGACGACAAGGATTTGTTTCTTGATGCCGACGCGGCCCTCTACGCGGCCAAACGGGCAGGCAAGGATCGGGTTGCGATGGCGCGTCAACCGGTCGCTGTCCAGTCGCCGGCAATTGCTTCGCCGGCAATTACTGGAACCGACGGCCTCTGATTCGCTCCGAGCCGGGAGCCAAGCTGGATCGCACCGGTCCCCCGCTTTTCTCTGCATGCACCGGCTCGCCCGGCACCGGAAGGTATTCCAGCTCGCGGCCGTCGCGGGCGGAGCGAAGCATCAGGCTGCCACGGCTCATGTCACCCCGGCCGACGAAGGCGGTCGGGAAGCGCAGCCTGTCCGTGACTCCCGCCCCCAGCCTCTTTGCCAGTGTCCGGGCATCCCGCTCAAGCGGTTCCCGGTAGCGCGGATCTCTCGGATCGATCGGCACGTCCGCGAAGCGGCGAAGATCGTCGGGACCGACCCGCTGATCCAGGTCGAGCAAGCCGGCCCCGGCGGTGATCACCAGCGCCCCCGCGCCCCGCGCCGGCGGCCGAGCGAAGCGATCCACGTAGGCGAGCTTTCCGCGGAAGTACAGCCCGCTCATGAATTCGAAGACATCTCTCAACCGGGCGCCAGCGCTCGACTGCAGCTGGCGAGCAAGCGCGAAGCTCGCGCCGGGGTTCATCAGAAGTCGCGCGCGCTCGCCGGAGCAGTTCGCCGGCGAGAGGAGAAAGACGCGTGCGTTGGAAACTGAATCAACCATGGATCTGGAAAACTACCTTTGTCCTTCCAGGCGGGTCCAGCGTATTGTCACTCGATGCCTTCTCTGGCCAAGCCGACGATCAGGGTCGCATTCCAAGGCGAGCGCGGGGCGTACAGCGAAGAGGCGGCGCGCACGCTCCTCGGGCCAGAAGCGGAGGCGGTGCCGCACCGGACGTTCGAAGAAGTGTTCGAGGCGGTCGCCAAGGACGACGCGCGTTGCGCGGCGGTACCGATCGAGAACAGCCTGGCCGGTTCGGTCCACAAGAACTATGACCTGATGCTCGAGCATTCGCTGACGATCATCGGCGAAGCGAATCTCAAGATCGTGCACCACCTGATCACCCCCCCGGGGGTCTCTCTCGAGGCGGTGCGGCGCGTCTATTCGCACCCGGTCGCCCTTGCCCAATGCGAGCGCTTTCTGCGCACCCATCCGCAGATGGAAGCGGTGCCGGCCTACGACACCGCGGGAAGCGTCAAGATGGTGATGGAGCGCCGGCGTTCCGACGAGGCGGCGATCGCCGGACGTTCGGCGGCAACCGTCCACGGGGCGCAGATTGTTTCTTCGGCGATCGAAAATCACGCTCAGAATTTCACCCGATTCCTGCTGCTCGCCCGCCCCGAGCGAGCCCAGGAAATCAAGGTGCCGGACCAGGCCAGCGCCAGGAAAACCTCGGTGGTGTTCCAGCTGGGAAACCGGCCGGGAGCGCTCTTCAAGGCCCTGGCGGTGTTCGCCCTGAGGGACATCGATCTCAGCAAGATCGAGTCGCGCCCGATCGAGGGACGACCCTGGGAGTACTCGTTCTATCTCGACCTGCTCGGCGACAGCGCCGATCCCCCGGTCGCGCGCGCGCTGTCGAATCTGGGGGAAGTGACGGAAAGCGTCCGCCTGCTGGGTTGTTATCCACGCGCCCCCGCGGCCCGTTGAGTCGCTCGCAGGACGAAGGAGAACCCACTTGCGCCCAACGCCAATCTTCTTGATCGTCGCCCTGGCCGCGAACGCCGAGGCCCGTCTCGATCGGATCGAAGTCTCGTCTCGCGCCGAGGTGATCGGCGGCAAGAGTTTCGGGTTGGCCGGGCCTTACGAGAAGATCGTCGGCAAGGCCTACTTCTCGGTGCGGCCGGACAATCCTCACAACAAGCAGATCGTCGATTTGGACAAATCCCATTTCAACAACAAGGGCGAAGTCGAGTTCTCCGCGGACATCTTCATTCTCAAGCCCAAGGAGGATGGCCGCGGAAATGGATCGCTTCTCCTGGAAATACCGAACCGGGGCGGGAAGGGGATCCTTCGTTTGGTCAACCGGGCCGGGGGCGCGGTGGATCCAACCGGCGCCGCCGATTTCGGGGACGGCTTCTTGATGCGACAGGGCTTCACCGTGGCGTGGGTGGGCTGGCAATTCGATGTCGCTGACGACCGTGGATTGATGCGACTTGACGCGCCCACCGCCGGTACCGCCTCGGCTCCCTTGACGGGCATGGTTCGCTCCGACTTCGTGGTTGCCAAAAAAACAAAGGATCATCCGCTCGGCCATTTCATCGTCGGCCGCATCGGCGGCGTGGAATACTCGGTGTCCGATCCGCGCCATCCGAACAACGCCCTCACCGTCCGGAATACGCCGAGCGGGCAGCGCCGGCGGATTCCGCCAGGGCAGTGGAAGTTCGCGCGCGAGGTCGACGGGAGATTGGTCGACGACTCGAGATTCGTGCATCTGGAGACCGGATTCGAACCGGGGCGGATCTACGAAGTGATCTACGCTGCGAAGACCCCGGTGGTCGCTGGCCTGGGGTTCGCCGCGGCGCGAGATTTCGTCTCCTATCTCAAATACGACGCCAAGTCGCCGGTGCCGATCAGCCGCGCGGAGGCAGTCGGAATATCTCAAAGCGGGCGATTTCTCCGTCATTTCTTGTATCAAGACTTCAACGCCGACGAAGAAGGGCGTCAGGTTTTCGACGGGGTGCTCGCGCATGTCGCCGGGGCGGGGCGGGGCAGCTTCAACCAGCGGTTCGCCCAACCTTCGAGGGACGGCCAGCCGATGTCGTCGCTTTTCTATCCGACCGATCTCTACCCTTTCACAGACAGCGCTTTGAAAAATCCGAATGGCGGCCGCGACGAGGGGCTTTTGGACGCGGCCACCGCTTCAAAGACGTTGCCGAAGATCTTCTACACGAATACCTCGTATGAATACTGGTCCCGGGCAGGCTCGCTCATCCACACCTCACCCGATGGAAAAGCCGACATCGAGCCTCCGGAGAACGTGCGCATCTACTTTCTTGCCGGCTTACAGCATTTCGCCGGCCCTTTCCCGCCCGCTCTCAGCGAGCTCGCGGATCTGCGCGGCCAGCAGAAGCAGAATCCCAATCCCATCGTCTGGCTTTGGCGCGCGCTGATCACCGACCTCGACGATTGGGTCCGCGGCGAAAAGATCCCGCCGCCGAGCGCCTATCCACGCATCGCCACCGGCACCCTCGTCGCGTTGCCGGAGCTGCGGTTTCCGGCCATCCCCGACCGCGCACCGAGCCTACGCCATCGACTTCGGGCGCTCGTTTCGATCCGGCGTCATCACCGAGGTGCCGCCTCTGGTCGGCAAATCGTTTGTTACCCTGGTGCCTCAAGTGAACCAGGACGGCAACGACACCGGTGGAGTGCAGATCCCGGAGCTTGCCGTTCCGCTGGCCACCTATACCGGCTGGAACCTCCGCGATCCGGGCATCGGCGCGCCCGAGGAACGGGTAAGCTTTATCGGCTCGTACATTCCATTCGCGAAGACGAAAGCGGATCGGGAGAAGGCAGGTGACCCCCGGCCCTCCGTGGCGGAGCGGTACACCGGGCGCGAGCAATACCTCGGTCGGTTCACCGAGGCGGCTTTGCAGGCGATCCACCGCCGATTTCTTCTCCCGGAAGACTTGGCCGCGGCGATTGAGCGCGGCGGCCAGGAATGGGACGAAGCGGCGAAATGAATCCAGCGGCTTCTTACTGGAACTGCTGTTCCTCGGTGGATTCGGCGAGCGCCAGCGTCGAGGTGCTGCCCGCCGAAATCACTTCGGTCACCTTGTCGAAGTAGCCGGTGCCAACCTCGCGCTGGTGTTTGGTCGCCGAGTAACCGTCTTTTTCGGCGGCGAACTCCGCCTGCTGCAATTCGCAGTAGGCAGCCATGCCGCGATCTCTGTATTGGCGGGCCAGCTGGAACATCCCGAAATTGAGCGAGTGGAAACCGGCGAGCGTGACGAACTGGAATTTGTAGCCCATGCTGCCGAGCTCGCGTTGGAATTTGGCGATCGTCTGCTCATCGAGGTGCTTTCGCCAATTGAACGAAGGCGAGCAGTTGTACGCCAGCATCTTGTGCGGGTACTTGGCGCGAACCGCTTCGGCGAACTGCTTCGCTTCGGCGAGGTTCGGGGTGGAGGTTTCGCACCAGACGAGGTCGACGTACGGAGCGTAGGCAATTGCCCGGGCGATCGCGCACTCAAAGCCGCCTTTCAAGTGGAAGAATCCCTCGGGAGTCCGGCCGAGGCGCGCGTCGATGAAGGGGCGATCCCGCTCGTCCGCGTCGCTGGTGATGAGCTTGGCGCTTTGGGCGTCGGTCCGGGCGATCAGCACGGTGGGAACATCCACCACGTCGGCCGCCAGCCGGGCAGCGGTGAGCGTTCGGATGAACTGACCCGTGGGGACGAGGACCTTGCCGCCCATGTGGCCGCACTTTTTTTCCGAAGCGAGCTGGTCTTCGAAGTGCACCCCCGATGCTCCCGCCTCGATCATCGATTTCATCAGCTCGAAGGCGTTGAGCGGACCGCCAAATCCGGCCTCGGCGTCAGCGACGATCGGGGCGTACCAGTAGCGCTCGCTCTTGCCCTCCGAGTGGTCGATCTGGTCGGCGCGCTGGAGCGAGGCGTTGATTCTCCGAACGGCCTCGGGGACGCTGTCCACCGGATAGAGGCTCTGATCCGGGTACATCTGTCCGGCGGTGTTGGCGTCCGCCGCCACCTGCCACCCGCTGAGATAAATCGCCTTCAGGCCCGCGCGCACCATCTGCACCGCCTGGTTGCCGGTCACAGCGCCCAGGGCAGGCACATAGTCCTCTTCGTGCAGAAGCTCCCAAAGGCGGCGCGCGCCCACGGATGCGAGTGTGTGCTCTACCTTCAAGCTCCCCCGGAGCCGTAGGACATCCGCCTTCGTGTAGGGGCGATGGACGCCGTCAAACCGCGACTCTTTGGTAGGCGAAGTGGTGGAACGGCGCGTCTTGACGTCTGGAAACTCGAGCGACATGCGGACTCCCTTAGTGAGGAAACGGTCACGTTGAAAATGATGTGAAGTGCGCGCAGAATCAACGCCCGGGCAGCAGTGACTGTAAAGGGATTTGGTTTACAGCTGGTCAAGCTGTAATGTTTGTCAATTTCGAGGAGGAAAACCGATCGTGGAACGCGCGCGTCAAAGCGAGGGGCCGCGGTTCGGGGCGAAGATACGTTCTCTTCGCCGCCGGGAGAACTTGACGCAGGTTCAGCTGTCGGAGCGGCTGGGAATCTCGCCCAGCTACCTGAACCTGATCGAAGCCAACCGGCGCCCGCTACCCGCCGGGCTGCTGATCAAGTTGGCGCAAGTATTCAAGGTGGATTTGCACTCCTTTGCCGGCGATGACGATGCCCGGCTGGTGGCCGATCTCTTCGAAGCCTTCGCCGACCCACTGTTCGAGTCGGACACCCTCACCTCGACCGAGGTTCGCGAGGTTGCCACCGCCAGCCCCGGCGCGGCCCGGGCGGTGCTGCGACTGTATCGCGCGTACAAGGGCACGCGACAGATGGTTGAGAACCTTTCGACCCGGGTCTCAGAAGACCACGAGCTGGCCGGCACCGATCTTTCGCACCTGCCTTCCGAGGAGGTCAGCGACGTGATCCAGTTGCACATGAACCATTTCCCCGCGCTGGAGGCGGGCGCGGAACGGATTTGGCGGGACGCGCGGCTGGACGGCGAAGAGCTGTATCCGAAGCTCGTTCGCTACCTTGAAAAAGAGCATCGGGTCCAGGTGCGGATCGCGCGCAGCGGCACCGATCGCGGAACGCTCAGGAGGTTTGATCCCGACAGCAACATCCTCACGCTCTCTGAATTGCTGCCCACGCGAAGTCGCCTCTTCCAGCTCGCACACCAGACCGGGCTGCTCTCGCAGCGCGCCGAGCTGGACTCTCTGGTGGCGGATCCGACCTTGACCACCGCCGATTCCCGCTCGCTGGCGCGGATTGCCCTCTCGAACTACTTCGCCGGGGCGGTGCTGATGCCGTACGCGCCCTTTCTGCAAGCCGCTCGAGAGGAGCGCTACGACATCGACGTCATCGGTCGGCGGTTCCGCGTCGGGTTCGAGCAGGTTTGCCACCGACTGACCACGCTGCGCCGATCGGGAGCGGAGGGCGTGCCGTTTCACATGATCCGGATCGACGTCGCGGGAAATATCTCCAAGAGGTTCAGCGCGTCGGGGATTCGCTTCCCCCGATTCAGCGGGGTTTGCGCGAGGTGGAACATCTTTGCCGCTTTCCTCACCCCGGGAATGATCCGGATTCAGCTCTCGCGCATGGCGGAGGGCGTTTCCTATTTCTGCCTCGCGCGCACGATTCACCGCGACAGTGGAGGCTATCACTCGGTGCACCCGGTGCAGGCGATCGGGCTCGGGTGCAGGGTCAGCGATGCCCGAGCGCTGGTGTATTCCGACGGGGTGGATCTGGAAAACATGGACAGCGCGGTTCCGGTCGGTGTCACCTGTCGCGTTTGCGACCGGACCGATTGCGAACAGCGAACGTTGCCCTCGCTTCGCCACCCGCTCCAGATCGACGAGAACGTGCGCGGACTGTCGCTCTACAATCCCGCCACGCCGTGACGGGGGTCTCCTTCGCCGTCTCCCGGCGTTAGGGCAAACGCATCGCACCAATCCGTTTGCCGGTTCGGGTGGCAGTGCCGCCGCCCGAACACGCGGTGGCACCCGCAGCGATCCACCCGTTTCTTGAGGCAAGCGTCCGTTCCCATGGTGTCGTCTTCAAGGACCGCAGCTTGCTCGCGTGGAGGCGACGGCGGCCTGGCCTTCGGCGGATGGGACAACGCCGACAGACCGATTGAGAGAAGAACCGCCAACGACCGTATCATCTTCGTTTCCTGCACCAATGAATGGGGTCCGCGGTGCCCGTCCGCAAGGGGGGCTCTGGAGTGGTAAGCCAAGGTTGAGTAGGAAGCTGTCCAGGTGACCGATCCAGGCCGAACCGGACGTCTGTCGAACGATCCAGCGCCGACGCTCCTCCTCGTCGATGACGATCCCGTCCTCCGGGAGCGCCTGGCGCGAGCGATTCGCGACCGCGGCTTCGACGTGTCGGTCGCCGGCAGCTATGAGGAGGCGATCGCCAGCTGCGCCGTGGAGTCGCCCGAGCTGGTGGTGGTGGATCTGCGGATGCCCGGACGCTCGGGGCTGGAGCTGGTTCGCGCCCTGAAGGCGAAGGATCCGGGCAGTCGGATCGTGGTGCTCACCGGATACAGCAGCATCGCCACGGCAATCGAAGCGATGAGGGCCGGGGCCAGCCACTACCTGACCAAACCGGCGGATGCGGACGAGATCATCGCCGCCTTCAATCGCGACGGAGGGGCAGCGCTCGCCGGCGCCGACGAGCTGTCGACCCCGACGCTTGCCCGGGCGGAGTGGGAGCACATCCAACGCGTGCTCTCCGACTGCGGCGGCAATGTTTCGGAAGCGGCTCGACGGCTGGGCATTCATCGGCGTTCGCTCCAACGCAAGCTGCAGAAGGCTCCCCCAACGACTTGAAAGCGGACTTGAAGGCCGTTTAGCGAAACGGCAGGACGATGGTGGCCTCGGTCCCGCGGCCGATCGCCGAGGCGATCTCCAGAGTGCCGCCTAACTGCTCCACCAGCGACCGGCTCAAGAACAGGCCGAGGCCCATCCCGCGGCCAGGTTCCTTGGTGGTGAAAAAGGGCTCGCCGGCGCGCGCCAGGGTGTCCGCCGACATTCCAGGCCCCCCGTCCGCGACGGCGATGCGCAAGGCATTGACCTGCGCGGTCACGCGCAACGCGACCTCGCCGTCCATCGAGGCCTGCAGCGCATTTTTCAGGAGCGCGTGAAGCGCCTGGGACAGCGCCCGGGGGGGAACATCGAGCGAACGCCCGAGGGCGGAAGGGGCGATCGAGAGCTGGACGCGATCCCGCTCCGCGATCAGGGTGAGCGAACGTTCGATGACCTTTTCGATCGACAGTTTTTCCAGGGGCTCGGCGGCATCCGTTCCCGCATTCGCCGCCATTTGGGTCAAAATACCGCGGCACCGCTCCACCTCCTGGCGGATCAACCGGGCATCCTGGATCGCCGAGGCGGGTGGGGTGCTGCGCTCAAGCTGGTGCTCGAGCTCCTTGGATACGATGGCGATCGTGGACAAAGGGGTTGCAAGCTCATGCGCCGCGCCCGCGGCAAGGGTCGCCAGCGAGGCGAGCTTCTCCCGTCGTTGGGCGGACTGTCTCAACAAGTCCGCGGCGGCCTGCAAATCGCGGTGCATCCGAACCGTCCTTTGAACGAAGTAGACGATCAGCGCGGCCGCCACGGCGTAGGCCAGCCAGAGCTCTCTCAGCTGCCATTCGAGAGGATCGGGGCTCAGATTTTGCGCCGGAGCGCGGGCGCTGGCCACGACGAGCGCCCCGAAACAGATCGCGGTGAAAATCGTGAGAATCCAGGTCCAGAGGGGATCGAGCAGGACGGCGGCCAGAGCGATGTTCACCAGGTACAACACCGCGAAGGTCTTCGAATCGCCGCCGGTGACGTAGAGCAGCGCGGAAAGCAGGACGGTGTCCAGCGCCATCAGCCCTGCGACGGTCCATTCGGGAACCGCTTCGGCGGGCCGTGCCCAGAGCATGAAGCCGAGGTTGCTGGCGATCTCGATCGCAATGATGAGCAGCATCGGCCCGACCGGCACCGCGACGTTCATCAAGCGGTCGCCCGCGAAAAAAATCAGGAGCTGGGCGGCGATCGCACCCCAGCGCAACCTGAGAAACCACCAGA
>WNFC01004723.1_pt1 | contig 14860 bp, 14 predicted proteins | sample 5400541 | NCBI WGS metagenome assembly WNFC01 (sample SAMN13153342, study PRJNA577476) | soil metagenome | isolation source: 120 cm saprolite under Douglas fir tree site 2 hole 2 replicate 1 | place: USA:California | collected 2015-04-18
GCGGCGAACTACCGCTGGATCCACGCGGCATTGGACTACTGCCTGCCGCAAGAGGCGCCAGTTTTTCGGGTGGTCGATCCGCGGACTGAGGAGGTCAGCCTGAGCCCCGTTCGCGCGGGCGTGGTGGTGTTCAACCTGCTGGCCAAGCGCATCGTGCAGCTGCAGAACACCTACTCTGAGATTCGGCGCAAGGGCCGCGTGCGAGTCTTGCGCAACAACCAGCCGACCGACCGCGTGCATCGCTACGAGCTGCCCGAGGACTGGTCGCTGGTGCCCTCGCGCGCGACACCATAGGTGGCCGAGCTACCCGAAGGGCTGCTGCCCGACACGGCTCGGGTCTCGGCTGCGGGACATCTCGAGCTGGGCGGGTGCGATGTCGTCTCGTTGGCAACCGAGTTTGGCACGCCGTTGTACGTCTATGACGAGGCGACGATCGTCAATCGGGCGCGGGGGTACGGCGACGGGCTGAAAGCGGCGTACGACGGGGAGTCATTGGTGTGCTACGCGGGCAAGGCGTACTGCGCACCGTGGCTGCTGCGACTGATTGACTCCCTGGGGCTGGGGCTCGATGTTGTTTCGGGGGGCGAGCTTTACGCCGCGAGCGTGGCTGGGTTTCCGGCTGCGCGCACATATTTTCACGGGAACAACAAGGGTGAGGACGAGCTCGCGTTAGCTCTGGACGCAGGGGTTTCGCGAGTTGTTGTCGACAATCTCGAGGAGATCTCTCGATTGTCACGACTTGCTGGACACCGCGGCGTTGAACAGAAGGTGTTGTTGCGGGTAGCGCCGGGAGTTGAGGCGCATACGCATGCGCACATCCAGACGGGCGCGCTCGACACCAAGTTTGGGGTCAGCATTCAGACGGGCGCGGCTTTTTCAGCAGCGCGGGCCGTTTTTGATGCTCCTGGGCTCGAGCTGGTGGGGTTGCATGCGCATATTGGCTCGCAGGTGTTTGAGCTCGAGCCGTATCGCGAGACCATTTCGCGCGTGTTCGCGCTTTCTGCGCAGCTTTCTGCGGCGTTCGGGTTCGAATTGCGTGAGCTGAGTCCGGGCGGTGGGTTTGGGATGCGCTACACGCCGGCCGACGCCTTGCTGTCGGCGGCGGAGGTGACGCGTGCAATCGCCGATGCGGTGTGTGTGGCGGCCCGGAAAGCGGGGCTTGCTGAGTTGCCGATGCTGACCATTGAGCCGGGCAGATCGATTGCTGGGCCGGCTGGGGTGGCGGTGTACCGCGTGGGTTCGGTCAAAGAGATCGCTGGCGTGCGCACGTACGTGGCTGTCGATGGGGGGATGGCGGACAACATTCGGCCCACGGCGTATGGAGCCCTGTACTCGCCTGTGCTCGCCAACCGCATGGACGATGAGGCCAACGCTACTGTGGCGGTGGCGGGCAAATATTGCGAGTCAGGAGATGTGTTGGTACGCGAGGCGAGATTGCCGATGCCACGGGTGGATGATCTGGTCGCGATACCAGGCTCGGGTGCTTACCATCTGGCCATGGCCAGCAACTACAACCTCTCGCTGCGGCCAGCTGTCGTTGTCGTAGCCGACGGCAAAGCGAGATTGGTACGCCGCCGCGAGACGTACGAGGATCTGTTGCGCCCCGAGCTCTAACCTTTCTGCCGACCGCATCGCTTCGCTCGCTCCTCTTCGAGAGACAATCAGGAGAGGAAGGGGAAATGCGACTTCGCAGGCGGCCGCTGCGCGGGGACAAGCGTTCTGCCGACCGCATCGCTTCGCTCGCTCCTCGCGGGGGCGAAGCGGGTGCAATGAAGAGGAAGAAGGGCGATCGGAGCGACGAGGACGGCGGCCGGCGACGATTGGCTCGCGCTGACGTGAGGGGCGTTACTGGATGGAGTAGAGGTAGGCGGCCGCGGCGGCGGCTTCGTCGGGGGTCAGGCCTAGTTTGGGCATCGCGGTGCCTGGTTTAAGGCTCGGGGGATCCAGGATCCACCTGGCCAGGTCGTCGACGGAGTTGTTCGGGACGGCGCCGCCGGCGAGGGTTTTGCGATTTCGGACGGCGAGGATATCGCCGTTCGGGCCCAGGTTGGGGCCGATCGTGCCGGACGCACCAGGGATATTGGGAATGGTGTGACAGCTGCCGCAGCCGCGCTGCAGGATCACTTTGACGCCTTGCTGCTCCTGCGGGTTCAGCGCCTGGTAGAAGGGCAGCTGCTCGACATCGGGCTGCTTGGGCAGCGTGGCCAGGCCTTGCGCGACGTGGTCGTTGACCACGGCAGCCGTGTGCTCCCAGGGCGTGCTTGTTTTGCCTTCAAACGGAACCTGGCGGTCGCCGTTCAGAATCATCAGCGTTAGCTCGTTGATCTGCTCGTCGAGGAGCGAGCCGCCGTCGATCTGACCCCAGGTCGGCATGGGCGTCCCGGGCCGGCCGCGCTGGATCGTCTTGAAGATGAAGTCGTATTCCTTGGTCCGCGCGTCGCTCTCGGTCGGGCGCAGGTCAGGCCGATTCAGCGGTGGGGCGAGCCGCAGCGGCGTGTAGTCGGGCACGACTGCGCCCTGGCCCTTTTCGCCGTGACAGGGGAAGCACAGGCTCGTAAAGGTCGTAATGCCGCGACCGATCGAGATGTCGAGCTGCGCCTCTTGAGCCACGACCTGGCGGGCCGGCTCACGAAAGCCGTAGCCCAGGAAGAGCAGGGCCATGGCCGCGATCATGGCGACGATCGCAATAATTTTGCGCTCCATCGCGAGCGCGCCCGTGGGCGGACCAGGCGGGGCATCGGGCAGGGGCTCGGCGACTCGCGCCGCGTACCACAGCACGGCCCCGAGGACCAGCAGGAGAAAGACCGCGGTGATCAGCGCCGGGAGGTTGGTGACCATGTAGTGGGAACGTCAGGCGTCAAGCGGGCGGGGGAACCGCGTCTTTGGCGTCGGCGACCGCGCGCGAAATCGCGATAGACGGGCCGGTCTGGACGACGATCTTGCCACTGGCGTCGATGTTGAGTGGGAAGCGGTCCATGGGCCGCGGGGCGGGGCCTTGAATGATCTGCCCGTAGCGGTTGTAGATCGAGCCGTGGCATGGGCACTTGAAGCGGCCTTTATCGGTAAACGCTAGATCGCCACCATCTGGCGGTCCAGGCATTGCCGGATCTTGTGCCGCCCAGGGGACGGTGCAGCCAAGGTGCGGGCACTTCCAATACAGGGCGAAAAAGCCTTCAGGCACACGGGTGATGTAGAACTTGCCTTCGCGGACCTGCTTGACGTCGCCGACTTTGAAGTCGGTGACCAGCCCGGCGACGACCGCACCGCCAAAAGCGCCCAGGCGCTTGGGGGCGAAGAAGCTGACAAAGCCGATGCTCCACTGACCGAGCAACACCAGCACCGCGCCCCAGCCCATCCAGCGGAACATCATCCGCCGGCCGACTCGCGCCCGTTGCTCGCCCTCCACCTCTTCGAGCTCGCGAAGCTGCCGCTCCTTTTCGGGCGGAACGAACAGCCCAAGCTCGCGCGTCGTTTTAGCCACAGTTCACCTCAGTCGAGCCGCACCTGGCGCGGGTCCCAAGGCCACATCAGGATCATCTGCTGGCCACGGAAGAACGTCCCGATGATCGTCAGCACCACGTACGCGACCACGAAGCCCGTAAACAGCGCGAACATGTAGTCGCGGATGCCATCGGGGTGGTAGATCGCCTTGATCAGAATGCACAGGACAATGATGGGCGCGATCATCAGCAACGTCGGGACGATCACGTTGGGCAGGCTCAGGGCGCCGATGCCGAACGGGTTGACGTCGGCCAGTATCGGCGCATGCAGTGCTGTGGCCAGGCTTTGCATGAGCGGTTTGACGCCCACGCGCTCGTCGAACAAGACCAGCGCGATCAGTACGATCGTCGAGTAGACCGTCGTGAAGACGCAGATAGACCGGGCCTTGGCCGTCCCGAACCACTTGCCCACGTCGGCGGTATCACGGTCGAAGTAGGGGATCAGCGGGATGAGCCCAAACAACACCGCCGACGGCACGAGTACCCCAGCCAGTGACGGATGCATGTGCAGCAGCAGCTCCTGGAGATTCAGGAAGTACCACGGCGCTTTGGACGGATTGGGGGTCTTGTCGGCGTTGGCGTGGGCCTCGAGCGGCGCCTGCAGGATGATCGAGACGAGGACGATGCTGAGCAAAATCAACATCGCGGCCAGGAACTCGATGGTCACCAGGTGCGGCCAGACGTAGACCAGACGCTCAGTCTTCTCGGCGGGGGCGGTTTCGCGCTTGGCGACCGCGGAGACCTGTTCACGCCTCGCGGCGGCCGCGGCCGCTACTTTGGCGGGAACGCCAGCGGGCGCGGGGCGTTCGGCGATGGCCGCGGCGGCAGGGGCAACGGCTGGAGCTGCCGGCGCCGGGGCGGCTGCGGCAGGGGCGGGGCGGGCAGCGCCGGCGGCGCCCGCCGCGTTGGGCGGTTGACCGATGCCCGCCGCGGCGGCGCGCTGCTTATACAGCGCCGCGCGCTCCGATGGCGACATGTTCGCCATGTCGGGCGTTCTGTCGAGAGCCATCAGAGTGGACCGGAGATGCCGCCGTCTTTGCGGATCCGCCAGAAGTGCACGGAAATGAGGACGGCCGTGAGCAAAGGCATGCCGATCACGTGCAAGACATACCAGCGAATCAGCGTGTTGTCGCTGATCTCGTAGCCACCGATGAGCAGAAAGCGCACTTGCTCGCCGACGAACGGCGTAGCGCCGGCCATATTCGTGCCGACGGTGACGGCCCAGATGCCCAGCTGGTCCCACGGCAGCAGGTAGCCGGTGAAGCTCAGGAAGAAGGTGCAGAACAGCAGAATTGCGCCGATGGCCCAGTTGAACTCGCGCGGCGGGCGGTAGGAGCCTGTGTAGAACACGCGCAGCATGTGCAGGAAGACGACGATGACCATGCCGTGGGCTGAATACCTGTGCATGTTGCGCAGGAGCAGGCCGAAGTTGATCAGCGTGTCCAGGTCTTTCATGTCCTGGTAGGCGACGCTCGTCGCGGGGCGGTAATAGAACATGAGCAACACGCCCGTGATCGTCAGCAGCAGGAACAGGAAGAAGGACAGCCCACCCAGGCAGAAGGTGTACGTAATGCGCAGGCTCTCACGACGGATCCGCACCGGGTGGAGGTGCAGGAACACGTTGTTGAACATGATCAGCGCCTGCTGGCGCGGCGTGGACGGATAGCCGGCGCGGAACCAGGCGCGGAAGATCCGGTTCTCCGTCAAAGCGCGGCGGAATTGGCCGCGCATGAGGTCTTCGATAAAGGGGCGCAGCTCGTTGAGCATCGACTCTTCTGAACATCAATGCTGCGGGGCAGCAACACGTGCTGTCAAACGGTCTTTACCCGACAGAGATTTCCCTACGTACGTTATTTACGGGTTATGGGGGCTGCGCCCCCTGGGGCCAGTCCCCATAACCCGTATTACGTAAGAGCCCTATTCAGCCTTTAGCATGCCCTTACGTAGCGCGTACTTGACTAACTCATACCTATGGCGGACGCCTAGTTTTTGCATGATGCGCTCGCGGTAGGTGTCGACCGTTTTGGGGCTGATTACTAGCTGTTCGGCGATTTCGGTGCCGCTGTAGCCTTCGGCGACGAGTTTCAGCACTTCTTTTTCACGTTCGGTCAGGCCGTCGAAGGGCTCGTCTTCGCGGGTGGAGCGGTCGAGGTAGCCGTCGACGAGGAGCTTGGTCGCGGCAGGGTAGAGGAAGACTTCGCCGCGGTGGACGGTGCGGATGGCCTCAATGAGCTCGGTGTCGGCGCCGGCTTTGAGCACGTAGCCTGAGCCGCCGGCTTCGAGCAGCGGCAGCAGGTACTGCGACTCGGCGTGCATGGTCAGGATGAGGACTTTGGACTTGAGCCCGCTCTGTCGGATCGCCCGGGTCGCGTCAAGGCCGCTCATCCGCGGCATCTGGATGTCCATGACGATGACATCGGGCTGGGACAGCCGCGCCGCATCGACGGCGGCGGCACCATCGGGTGCCTCGCCCACGACTTCAATGTCCGGTTCAGCATTGAGTAGCGCCTTGAGCCCAGCGCGCAACACGGCATGGTCGTCAGCCAGGACCACACGGATCTTCGGCTCGATCGGCGGGTCGATCGTACGAGCTGGACCTTCGGCTCGCTCGGGTTTGTCGATCATACGAACGCCGTTGCCGAAAGCGACGGCACCCGCGCGTGAACGCGCGTGCCCCGCCCAGGAGCGCTGTCGATCACCAGTTGTCCGCCGACCAGCGCCAGTCGCTCCTGCATGCCGAACAACCCCAGTCCGCGCTCACGCGAGCGCATCATCTCCTCGACGTTGAACCCCTGGCCATCGTCGGCAACCGCGGCGATGACTTCATCTGGTCGTCGGCGCAGCTGTACACGCACCTCGCGGGCATCGGCATGCTTGGCCACGTTGGTCAGCGCCTCCTGGACGACCCGGTACAGCACCAGCTCGACCTGCGGCGGCAGGCGGCCATCGCGATCGTCGAACCCATCGGCGCTGAATGCGACGCGCACGGGCATGTGCGCGCCGTATGTGTCGGTGTAGCCCTCCAACGCCGCCACCAGCCCAAGGTCGTCGAGGGTTGCCGGACGCAGCTCGACCGCCAACTTGCGCACCGCCTCGAGCGTCGCCGAGGTCAGTTCGCGCAGCTCGTCGATCTGGCCGCGCATCTCGTCCGCGGTACGCGCCTTTTCCAGAATTTTGAGTCGAATGAGCAGCGTCGTCAGCGACTGGGCGGTCTCGTCGTGCAGCTCACGGGCGATGCGCTTGCGCTCGTCTTCCTGCGCCGCGAGGACCTGCTCGGACATCTTCTGGAGCAGGCCGCGGTGGTCCTGCAGGACGTCGAGCATGGTGTTGAGCGTGTCGCCCAGTCGCTCGACGTCGGGGTCCCGAAACAGCACGTGCTGGGCGCGCGCGCTCAGATCACCGGTGGCGACGCGGTCGACCGTGCGTTCCAGCGCGTGCAGCGGCTGCAGGGCAAGCCTGAGCACGATGGCATTGATCAGCACGCTCCCGGCGAAGCCGACGACGAGCATGACCGCCACCGCGGCCCAATGCACCCCGGCGCCACTGGGGCTGGCGACGAACGTCAGCGTGAACCACGTGCCGAGTCCGACCCCGACCAACACGACAGCGCAGTTGGCCACCAGAACTTTCAGGAAAAGCGGGAGGCCGAGCAGCGCTCGCCCCAGGCCCGCATCGTTGGCGCGCACAGGTGTGGTCGGACGGGTCTCGGCGAGGGTGGCGGTGCTCAAGTTGGCCGAAGTCTAGCCGTTCACGTCTTCGGGGCGAGGCCACCGCGCCTGAAGAGACTGCCCGCATTCCACAGCATCCAGCCAAATGAATTCGAATCGACCACGGCCTTCTTCTGGGCTTCGATCTGCGGGGCGTCGTAGCGGATCTTGGTCGCCCACGGGTAGTCGTCGAAGTACTGCAGCCAGGGGCGGACGACGACGCGCTTGCCCGCGAGCTTCTCCTGGACGTGCTTGAGGCTCTGGTAGACCGTGTCGTACGGCCGACTCACCACGTCGGGATAGGGGATCGCGCCCGGTAGACCCGCGCTGAAGGTCGACGGGTACACCATCGGGCTGTAGTAGTCGATATCGTCGGCGAGGATCTCGAGGTCCTGACCAATACCACCGTCGTTGTCCCACCACGTCGTATAGCCGAAAGTATCCATGCTCAGGAACCCGCCCGCTTCATTTACCGCGGTGTGCGCCTGACCGAGGAAGCTTTTCAGGGCAGAGACACGATTCTGCTCGGTCAGCGGACGCGAATACTGGATGTCGTCGACGCTGCCGTCGGGCGACGGGTCGGTGGCGAAACGAATGTAGTCGAACTGGACTTCGTCGAAGCCACGCTGGATCGCCTCGCGCGCCAGGGCCGTGTTGTACTCCCAGGCCGCCTGCTGGAATGGGTCGACCCAGGCCAGGTCCTCGGCGTCGGCCCAGACGCCACCAGTGCGGCGATCGTGCACGCCCACGTCGAGCCCGGCCCGTGCGCCGTTGCGGGCCAGCATGTTGTCCTTGAAGACGACGATGCGCGCGATGGCGTAGGCGCCGTGCTGATGCAGGTTCTGCAGCAGGCTGTCCAGATCGTCGATCGTGGGTGCTGAGTTGGCGCCGATCTGGTCGGCCAAAGGCACGGCGCTGTGATAGCTGAGCAAGCCGTAGTCGCCTTTGACGTCGATGACGACGGCGTTCACCTCGGTCGTATCGAGCAGGCGGTACATTTCCTGGCGGTAGTCCTCGCCAGCGATGGCGAAGTAGGTCATGTAGGTGGCGCGGACGAGATTGGGCTGCAGCTGGACGTCCAGGCCGAGGCGCTGGCTCATGTCGATCTGGGCGCGGCGGAACCCTGGCGCCAGGACTTGCAGTACCCCTGCGCGGGGGAGCCGCTGCAAGGCGTAGCCGCCATCGCTATTGGTATCCAACGTGAGACCGCCGATCGACACGCGGGCGTTCGGGACCGATTTGCCCGTAGCGGCGTTGGTCACTCGACCGTCCAGCCTGGGCAGCATCGGCACGCGCAGCACATCCTGGCCGCTGTAGTAGGACTCGGTCGGGATGTAGCCCTCGGCAGTCAGGTTGAATTTCTGGTTGGCGCGCACGGGCGCGACTTTGAGCTTGCCGAGCGCGATACTACTGCTCGGCGTGGTCGCGTCAAGCGTCGCCGCAACAGATTGACCTGTGTCTCCGTCGACCACGTCGATCTCGACACCGATCGGCTCGAGCTTCGGGGCGACCGGCTCGAACGGCATCGACACACGAACGGTCTGGCCGCGGTACCCGGGCGCGTCGAACGCGAGCATCTCGGGCGGTTTGACGCTGCCGATGGCGAACGAGCCATCAGTAGAGCTGGCGGTGTTGGCCCGGCTCGACCACACGCGCACACCGCCGAGGGGCTGACCAGTGGAGCTGTCGACAATGCTCCCGCGGACGTCGAACCCGCTGAACGCGAAGTGGTACCAGGCCACACCGGCGACGAGGAGCACCGCAAATGGCAGTGGTCCGACGGCGGGCGGGCGGGGCAGTCGCAGGCGGCGCCGTCGATAGGCCGACATCGTCGTCGGCGTCGATAAAGACGAATAGGACCAGCCGCGATGCGAATACATTGATTGGACGCGGCGCAGCCTCCGCCACGCCGGCGCCGGCATTGTAGGTGGCCTATTCGTGACTGTGCGCGCGCAAGGGTCGATCCGTGGCGCGAACACTTAGAATAGCGACGCAGTTGGCATGGCTGTCATCACCATTTCGCGCCATCCCGGCTCACTCGGCGACACCATCGCGCGCGCCCTCGCCGAACGACTCCACTATCGCATCGTCGAACGGCATGAGCTGGTTCGTCTGGCCGAGCGCATCGGCGGCTCAGATGTGGCCTGGGATCGGGCGCCTGAGCTCGGCGAACGCTCGCCGTCGTTCTGGGAGCGGCTGAACGAGGAGCGCCGCCGCTACGCGAGCGTGCTGCGGCGGGTGACGACGCAGCTCGCCGAAGAGGACGACGTGGTCATCGTCGGCCTGGGCGGCGGCCAACTGCTCAAGGGTTTGAGCAATGTGCTGCGGCTGCAGGTCATCGCGCCCATGGACGTGCGCATGGAACGGGTGATGGAGCGTGGCTTCGACGACGTAGCTGGGCCGCTCAGTCGCGACCGCGCGCGGGATCTGATTCGCAAGGCCGATCGCGATACAAGCGGCTACATGCGCTACATGTTCAACATCGATTGGCTGGAAGCGCACAACTGGGACCTGGTCATCAACACCGGGCGGTTCAGCGTCACCGAGACCGTTGAGATCGTCGCCTCAATCGTCAGCAGCGGCGCGCTCGAGCCCTCTGCACTCGACCGGCAGCGCCTGGCCAACCTGGCCCTGGCCAGCCGAGTTGAGGCCACGGTATTGGGTGACCCGACCGTCTGGGTCAACAGCCTCAAAGTCGTGGCGCAAGAGGGCCGCGTGCGGATCGACGGTGAGGTGATCACCGAAGAAGACCGCGACGCCGTCGAGGAGGTGGTCCGCGCGGTCGACGGCGTGCGGCTGATCGACAACGATCTGCGCGTCCAACCGCCGCCGTTAACGGGAATGTGAGCCTGATCGGTCACAGCGACGCGCTGGCCTGGCTGCACCGCGCGCTCGAAACGGGACGGTTCGCCCACGCCTATCTGATCACTGGCCCAAAGTCGGTCGGCAAACGCACGTTCGCGCTCGAGATTGCCCAGGCGCTCAATTGTCTGGCGCCCAACGTCGAAGATCGGCCCGACCATACGTGCCAGCACTGTCGGTTGATCCAGCGCATGGTGCATCCGGACGTGCGCCTGGTGCGGCGCGCGCCTGAGCGTCGGCTGATCTCGCTCAAGCCGTCGGCCGTTGCCGGGCCCCAGCGCGATTACGCGGACAACGTCCAGTTCATCCAATCCGATGCCCAGCTGAAGCCGATCATGGGTCGCACGAAGGTGTACGTGATCGTCAACGCCGAAGAGCTGGCCGAGGATGCGGGCAATCGGCTGCTCAAAACGCTCGAGGAGCCAGCGCCGTCGGTCGTCTTCTTGCTGACGGCAGTCGAGCGCGGCGGCGTACTACCGACGATTGCCTCACGCTGCCAGGAGATTCGGCTGCGGCCGTCGCCGCGGGCTGAGCTGGCCGAAGCGCTGATCGGCATGGGTACCGACGCCGAGCGGGCGGAGCAGCTCGCGGCATTGGCCGGCGGTCGACAGGGCTGGGCGGTCTCGGCGGCGCGCGATGCCGGGTTGTTCGAGCAGCAACAGACGTATGCCCGCCAGCTCGTCGAGGCGGTCGGGGGGTCACGCCTCGAGCGATTGGTGCGTGCGCGAGCGCTCTCGGAGCGCTGGAGCAGCCAGCCCGAGATGGTGCGCGAGACGCTGCGCGTCTGGATGAGCTGGTGGCGCGACGTGCTGCTGGTCCAGTTGGGCTTGACGAATCGCGTCGTTCACCTCGAGCCGACCGAACAGGCCGCGCTCCGAGCCGCGGCCACCCAGGTTGATCCGGAAGCGGCGCGTCAGGCGACGGCGGCGATCCAACAGACGCTGACCGATCTCGACACGAACGTGAACGCGCGCCTGGTGCTCGACCTGCTGCTGCTGCGGTTGCCCGGCGTCTCGGTGGCATAGGCCATGCCCTTGCCGTCGGCAACATGACCCTGACGACACCCATGGTCGAAGGCCGTACGAGCCGGCTCGATGTCTTCAGCCTCGACCCTCCGCCGCGGTTGATCGTCAACCCCCACGCGGGGCGCAAGCTCGGCATGCCGACCAACGCGGCGACACTCGACGCCGTCGAGGAGGCGCTGGCCGAAGCGGGCCTCTACGTTCAGGTCGAGCGGACGAGCTCGCCGCATCACGCCACTGAGCTGGCCAAACAAGCGTTGCGCGATGGCTGCAAGCTGGTCATCGCCGCCGGTGGCGACGGGACTGTGTCGGAGGTCGGCGAGGCGCTCGTCAATACCGACGCCGCGCTCGGCATCATGCCGCTGGGCAGCATTATGAATATGGCCCGCACGCTATGCATCCCACGCGATCTGAAACTGGCCGCGCAAACGATTGCCGCGGGCCGCGTGCTGGCCATGGACGTCGGCCAGGTGCACGACCAGCTCTTCCTCGAGGCGGCCGGCGTCGGCCTCACCGCGGGGCTGTTCGCCTACTTCAATCGCCTCGATAGCGGCCACGAGCGCGCGCCCAACGTCGTGCGGGCCCTGATTCGGTTCCTGCGCAACCTCGGTCACCCGCGCCTGGTGATCGTCGCCGATGGTCAGCGCTTCACGGTGCGCGCGCTACAGGTCACGGTCTCGAACGGTCCGTACGTTGGTGCGGCATACGCGCTCGCGCCCCAGGCACGGGTCGATGATGGGCTATTAGACGTGGTCATCTTCCGCGGGCTCAGCGCGATCCGCATCATGTGGCACCTGGCCCTGGTGGCCGGGGGTCGGCGCTTGCCGCCCCCGCCAGGTGTGCAGCTGGTGCGCGCGCGGTCGGTCCAGATCACCGGGCGTCGACGGCGGCCGCTGCCCGTCCACGCCGACGGCGAAGTGATCGGCGTGACTCCAGCGCACTTTGAAGTTCTGCCCGCGGCGTTGCGGGTGATGGTCGGCGAGCCCGAGCCAGGCGCAGCGTGCGCGTGGGAGCCATTGCCAAGCCGCTGAGTCCCGGCTACTGAATGCTCCAGACCACGTGCACCGTAGTCGAGATGCGGAGCTCACCTGGCTGAATGGGTGTCGCGACGGCTTGCGCGGCAGCGGCCGGCTGAGGAGCGTTACTGAAACGCACGGGGGTGACCCCGCCTGTGTCCGACTCCTCGATCGTGGTCGGGCGACCGAGGGTCAGGCCGGCGTCGCGGGCGAGCTGCTCGGCCTTGGCGCGGGCGTTGGTCATGGCCTGATCGCGCGCCTGGGTTTTCAGCGCTTCAACGTTGTCGGACTCGAACGAGATGCCGAAGACGCGCGTCGCGCCCGAGCTCACTGCATCGTCGAGCAGCGGGCCAAGGCCGCCGACGTTGGTCGTGCGGACTTCGACCAGGTTCTGGACCTGGTAACCGCGCAGCACCGGCTGGTTCTGGTCGCGCTGGTCGTACTGCGGGCTGATGTTGAAGGCGGTGGTGTGAATGTCGGTATCGGGGATGCCGGCGGCCTTGAGCTTGGTCACCACCGCGTCCATGCGCCGAGCGGCTTCGGCCTGGGCGTTGGCCAGCGACTGGTCAAAGACCTCGGCGCCGAGCGTGATGCGCGCGACATTCGGTTGAGCCAGGACGATGCCCTGGCCGACGACGCTGATCCCCGTATTAGCGGGCGGCTGCACGGGGATAGTTTGGGCCGAGCCGAGGGGCGCGGCGGCCAGGAGAAGAGCAATCAGAGCGGACAGGGTCAGGGCAATAGATATTCGAACAAACACGATGTGGTTACTCCAGATGAGGTGACGACGCGGCGTGCAGGCGGTGTCGAACGAAAAGGGCGAGGAGAATGCCGAAGGCGCCCAGGACGCCCACGAGTACGGCGGCGATCCGCAGTGGCGCCGCGGGATCAGTGGGCTCCGGCCCAGGTGCAGCGCTCGCGAACGGCGTTGCGGGTTGGGCAATTTGCGTGGGCGTGGGCACCTGGGTAGGCAGTGGCCGAACTGTCGTCGCCGCGGCGACTTGATCAGGCTCGGTGCTGGTCGGCGCAGGCGCAGCCTGGGAACGCACAGCTGGCGCTCCCCCGGCGGCTGGCGGTTGCGGTGCAAGGGCAGGTGCCGCGGCACGCGCTGCAGGTGATGGTGCAACCGGAACAGGGGCGGACGACGTATCTCGGGATTCAGCCCCAGGGGCATTCTGAGCCGCTGGCGCGGGGGCAGACGGTTGCGCCTTTGAAGCCAGTGTCGCGGTGGACGAAACGGGCCGCGAATCCACGTACAGCGTGCCGACCGACAGGAACACGAACACCGCTGCCAGCGCACCCGCCGCGACCCGGCTCCAGGCATACCAGCGGCGCAGACGGATGACGTTGGGCGGATCAGCCACCAGGCGCGGGCCCAGGCGAAAGTCGCGCGGTGGTTCGACGGACGGCAGGACGTGCAACATCGCAACCAGCTCGTGCATCTCTTCCAGCCGTGCCTGGCACGCCGAGCACGTCCCGAGGTGCGCTTGCGCGCTGGACGCCTCGTCTGGAGTGAGTTGGCCGTCGACGAGAGCTGACAGCTCTTCGTCGGCGAGATGGTCTGGATGCGTCACGAGTTCCTCTCTTGTAGACGCTGGGCGCTCGTTGGAAGTTCCCCTTTCGCGACCAGGAGCTCGCGCACCTGCGCTCGCGCGCGGCTCAGCCGACTCTTGACCGTGCCGAGCTCGACGCTCATCGCTGCGGCGACCTCGTCGTAGCTGAGGCCCTGCACGTCGCACAAAATGACGGTCAGCCGCTGGTCGGGCGACAGGCGGTCGATGGCCGCCTGGATGGCGTCCGCGGTTTCGGCGCTCAAGCTGCGCTGCTCGGGAGTCTCGCCCGGGTCAGCCAGGCGCTCGGCGGCGCTGATCTCGTGCTCACTGTCGGTCGCGGCCAGTGCGTCCAGACTGTCGGCGGGTCGCCGCTGGCGCCGGCGCAGATGGTCGTAGCAGGCGTTGACCGCGATGCGTAGCAGCCAGGACCGCAGGCCAGTGGCCATCCCTTGGAACGTCTTCAGGCCGCGAAAGGCACTGAGCAAGGCGTCCTGGGTGGCGTCGGCCGCGTCGTCGCCATTGCCCAACGTGCGATAGCACACGTTGTAGACCTGGCGCTGGTACACCACCACCAGCGTGTTGAACGCGGCAACATCACCGCCCTGAGCCGCTCTGAGGACCGTCTCGAGCGTGCCCGCGTCGGGCTGCACGCAAGCATGCTAACTATTCGAGCGCTGCGCTACGGTAACCAGGCCATGAGCGTGTTGCGCTGGTTGCCAAGCCTGGTGCTGTTGGTGCCGTGGCTGCTCGCGCCCGCGGTGCCGTCCAACGCGATCCGGATTCGGGACCTCGCCGGCCCGGATTCATTCAGGCTGCTCGACTGGGAGACGGTGCAGCTCGGTGAGCGTGTCGACCGGATGTGGACCGGTTTGTTCGGCACGACGTCCGTACGTCCGTCGGATGCAGAGACGCTCAAGGCGTATTTTCAAGCCACACCACGGCGGCCTGAGCTGCGGCCACAAGTTGAGGCGGCCCTGGAGCGACTGGTCGGGCAGGCCTATCGGGATGGCGGCCTCGATCGCTCCCAGCCGATGCTCCTCGACCGACTTTTCCCGCCAGTGCTGGTGGCGTTGACTGCGCCGCCCAACGTACTGGTCATCGCTCCGCGGACGGTGCTACGCGTTACCGGTTCGTCGGTCCTGCAGGCAATGGATGTGCCGTCCCAAGAGCGCCTCGAAGCTTCGGCCGACAGCACCGGGG
>WNFC01018381.1_pt1 | contig 14857 bp, 16 predicted proteins | sample 5400541 | NCBI WGS metagenome assembly WNFC01 (sample SAMN13153342, study PRJNA577476) | soil metagenome | isolation source: 120 cm saprolite under Douglas fir tree site 2 hole 2 replicate 1 | place: USA:California | collected 2015-04-18
CACGCTCAACGGCCGGATTGCTGCCTTCATCCATTTCTTGAATAGCGCGAGCAACATCTTCAGGCGCCTCTGTGGCCATGCGAGCCAGGTATTGTGATGGTGCCCATGGGATAACCCGCGTAGACCCGTCATCATCAACCCGCAGTGGAGGTGCGAACTTAAAAAAGCCCGCGCGCCGCAATGGCTCCACCCAGTTCGGGTTAGCAAGTTCAAGGAAGAATGCGCGCCTGTGCTGCGGGTCTCCTAGCCTGCCGACAGCCTCGCGTAGAAGAGCGTCATCCGGCCGGCTCCATTGCTCGCGGCCTGGACCTGGCGCGCTTGTCTTAGACATCCTTGGCACCCGTGTCTTGACTCAGCGAATCATTTACCTCGTCGGTTTGGTCAGGGGTTAGGGCTCGCGCGTTGGCTCTTGCCAGAATACCTTGAACGCTGAGGCGGGCTTCCCACCAATCGCCGAGGCGGACTTCTAGCACGTGCTCGAAGTGGCTTACGCGCTCCTGGAGCTCAGCCTCATCAGCTGCCTGGCGATCTTTCACCCCAGCATGGGTATGACCCATAAAGTATCTTCTTGTCTTCAAAAGGGCAGCCACGCCAGGATCCGGATTCTTCACGGCATCTGTAAGATCCTCCGGAACGTTTCCCGTCACGAGGAAGGATGCTTTAGCGTAGTTTGCTGTTTCGCCAGATTCGAACGCGGCGACTACCGACTCAACCGAAGCTACGATCTGACGGGGCACCGGAATAGCAGGCCCCCCGCCCTCGGCATCGTCGGATCCATCGAGGCTGAGGCTGAGGCCAGCGGCCCGCCAGCCGCCTGCGAGGCTCCGAACAGCTTCGTCCTGCGTGGAACGACTTGGCAAGTCAGGGTTGAGGATCTCCGGTAGTCGGTTGCCGATCTCGCGCATGCAGTGCCCAAGCACCAGCATCCGCGCCCGGGCATCCGGATTCCCTAGCAGGTCGATTGCGACCTCGTACAAGTCGGCTAGGTCTCGGGAGGTCTCGGCCAGGCGTGCCATCCTCTCGCGGCGGGCGGGAGACCACGCCGAACCGCTCATACGACCTGGACTGACTGTAACGTCAGTAACGGCGGGCTGAGTAACGTTAGGCGGAGAGCCCATTACGGGCAGTCGCGATTCGCCGGCACCGCGCATCGGGGCGGGATACTGGCCGGCGGCCGACTTGCGGCGGCGACCCGGAAGCCATCCTCGCCACACGAAGGATCAGGCTACGCGCATGGCGACGTGTCTTGATCGGCATGGGGGCAGTAACAACCCACGATCAGGGTCGGGCGCGGGGGTCAGGGGTCCGGTGCGGTGGGTTGTTCGCGGCGTGCGCCGTCAGGCGCACGCTGCGAATGTCGCGGGGGTGCCGCGTGGGCACGCTATGGGACGGGTTGGGTGCCGTGGCGGAGGCCGCTCCCCGCCAGACGGTGAAGCGGCCGTTACCCTGGCGAGTGTCACAGCTGCATCGTCGCCTCGATGGTGAGTCGGCGAGTGGGGCGGCTGTTTTCAGACTTGAGACCTGCCGCTATAACGACCACAACTGACGAACGATCTTCGTCCTCCCGAGCACGCACCCGCCTCGTTCGGCCCCTGTGCTAGCCCGGGGGGACACTCTGCCCCTGAGGACACCCCAGATCCCGGTGGCCCGGAACTCCCGGTGCGGAGCTTTGCTCCGCGGGCCTACAGAACGTCGTGGCCGGGGTGTGGCTCGATCGGGACGGCCGGGATGCTGCCGAGGCGCCCGGCCTGGTAGTCCTCGAAGGCCTGGACCAGTTCGGCGCGGGTGTTCATGACGAACGGGCCGTAGGCCGCGACGGGCTCCCGGATAGGCTGCCCGCCGAGCAGCAGGATGTCCATGTCCTGCTTCGGGCCTGCGGCGAACGTGATAGCGTCGCCCGCCCCGAACACCGCCAGCTGCCCCATCCGCACCGGGCGCTTCTCTGCTCCCTGGGTCTGAGCCCCCACGGTCCCGCTGCCGGCCAGCACGTACGCGAGCGCGTTGAAGTCCGCCGGCCACGGCAGCCGGACCTGGGCGCCGGCCGAGACGGTGGCGTGCACCAGGGAGATCGGCGTGTGCGTGATGCCGGGGCCGTCGTGGCCGCCGAACGACCCGGCGATGACCCGCAGCAGCGCGCCGCCGTCCGCGGTGGTAAGCAGCGCGACCTGCCCGGCCCTGATGTCCTGGTAGCGCGGCGGCGTCATCTTCAGCCGGGCCGGCAGGTTCACCCACAGCTGGAAGCCGTGGAACAGGCCGCCGCTGACCACCAGCTCCTCCGGCGGCGCCTCGATGTGCAGGATGCCGCCGCCCGCGGTCATCCACTGGGTGTCGCCATTGGTGATGAGCCCGCCGCCGCCGTTGGAGTCCTGGTGCCGGAACGTGCCGTCGATGATGTAGGTGACGGTCTCGAACCCGCGGTGCGGGTGCCACGCGGTGCCCTTGGGCTCACCGGGGCCGTAGTCGACCTCGCCCATCTGGTCCATGTGCACGAACGGGTCGAGCGTGGCCAGGTCCACCCCGGCGAAGGCGCGCCGCACTGGGAACCCCTCGCCTTCGTAGCCGGACGGCGCGGTGGTCACCGAGGTGACCTTCCTCTCGGTTTGGGTCACGTCGGGTTCCGGGACCCGCGGCAGGACGAGTATGTCGTCCACAGTGATCGCTGGCATGGCTTTCCTCCTCAGCTTAGTGCCAGCATAACGATGCTTGAAATATCAATTATTCCGAACGGGGCGTAGTGCGTGCCCCGGCTCAGTGCTCTCGCCCGGCGGCTCCGCAGCCGGGGCGGCTCGTTACCATGGGCAGTCCCCGCCTGCCGACTGTGAGGAGCCTGAATGGACCACGATCAGCGGCCGTCCTCCTACGCCAGCGCGGGCGTGGACGAGGAGCACGAGCAGGACGTGTTCGCCCGGGCGATGCGCCCGTGGCTGGCCCGGACCAAGGTCAGGTCCCCGATGGTGACCCACATTACCGGCCTGGCCAGCGGCTATTTCGCCACCTTGATGCACATCCCGCCGGGGCCGCCGCTCGCGCTGACCACCGACGGCGTCGGCACCAAGATCCTGCTGGCCCGCGAGGCGAACCGGTGGGAGCCTATCGGGATCGACTGCGTGGCCAACAACGTCAACGACGTGATCTGCGTCGGGGCGGTGCCGCTCGCGCTGCTCGACTACATGGCCACCGACCGGATCGACGAGGGCGTCCTGGCCGCGGTCGCCCGCGGCCTGTACCTCGGGGCCGACATGGCCGGGATCGCCATCCCGGGCGGCGAGATCGCCCAGATCGGCGCCATGCTGGCTCCTTCCGCGGGCGGGCCGCCCATGCTGGACCTGGTCGGCACCGCGATCGGTGCGCTGCCCCCGGGGCGCGTGCCCGTGGACGGGTCCCTGGTCAGGGAGGGCGACGTCATCCTGGCCCTGCCCAGCTCCGGCCTGCACAGCAACGGGTACTCGCTGGCCCGCCGGGTGCTGTTCGAGGTGGCCGGGCTGACGCTGGCCGACCTGGTGCCCGGCACGAACCAGCGGCTCGACGACGCGCTGCTCGAGCCGACCCACGTCTACGTGCGGGCCGCGGAGGCGCTGTGGGAGGCCGGCCTCAGCCCTCACGGCCTGGTGCACATCTCCGGCGGCGGGCTGCTCAACCTGGCCCGGCTGGCCGCGGACGTCTCCTACTCACTGGACGCGCTGCCGCCCGCACTGCCCGTCTTCGCGCTCATCGCCGAGGCGGGGGGCATCCCGCCGGAGACGATGTATGCCACCTTCAACATGGGCACCGGCTTCTGCGTGGTCGTCTCCCCGGCCGAAGCGCCGGCCGCGGTCGACGCGCTGAAGAGCGCGGGCGAGGAACCGGTGCTGGCGGGCTCGGTCACCGGGCGCCCGGGCCGGTTCGTGTCGATCCCGTCGGCCGGGCTGCTCGGCCGCGGGGACGCCTTCGCCCGCGTAACCTGACGCCCCGGCGCGATCGTTCCCCCGATTTGTCTGCAGTTTCGGGGGTTATGGCCGGTTATGGCCCCGAAACTGCAGACAAAGGCCCTGCTGCTGCACGCCCGAGCATGTGACCGGTTCACATCCGGCTCACACGGTCCTGTTACCGCCGGCGAGGCAGGCTGGAGGCATCAGGTCAGGCAGCCGGAAAGGAACACGACCATGAGGGCCCTTGGCGGGTCCCTGGGCGCCGGCGCCACGGCCCCGAAGGTGGAAGGAGGTGATCGAATGGCCGCCTACAGCGTCACGGGCCTTGAGCCCACTGACAGCCCGGACCCCGGAGAGGCTGCCTCGAACGAGCCAGACACCGGCGCGGACGTGCAGCAGCAGGGGGACTTCCACGGGAACTACTGATCCCTGGATCCGCCGGGGGTGGCCGGCCTCGGCCGGCCACCCCCGTTCGGCTGAGTGAAGGCATCACTGGCGCGCGGGGACGCCGAGCTGGGAGGCGGTGTGCGGTGAAGCGGTCCGACTGGAAGATCTACCGTCGGTTCGCTGCGCTGCTGCGCCCGTACCGGGGTCATCGTGCCGGTGCTGAGGTCGTCGCGCTGATCGGGCCCAGCGGCGCCGGGAAGACCACGGTCGTCAGCCTGCTGCTCAGCTACTACGACCCCGGCCAGGGGACCGTCAGCCTCGATCGGCTTCCGCTGCGGGACTTCGATGCGGCCAGCTGCCGCCGCCAGATCGCCGCGGTACTGCAAGAACCGATGTTGCTTGACGCCACCATCCGGGAGAACATCCGCTACGGCCGCCTGGACGCCACCGACGCCGAGGTGGCGGCGGCGGCCGCGATCGCCCAGGCCGATACGTTCATCGGTGAACTGCCCGACCAGTATGAGACCGTGGTGGGCCCCCGGGGCGCGCGGCTGTCCGGCGGGCAGCGGCAGCGGCTGGCGATCGCCCGGGCGGTCATCAAGGCCGCTCCCGTGCTAGTGCTCGATGAAGCGACGTCCGCCCTGGATCCCGGCACCGAGGCCGAGGTCCTGCACGCGCTGCGATCGGCGTGCCCCGATGCGGCCGTGCTCCTGGTCGCGCACCGGTACTCGGCGGTGAGCTTCGCCGACCGGGTGCCGGTCCTCGAAGGCGGGCGCCTGGTCGCCCAGGGCACCCAGGAGGAGTTGCTCAGCAGCGAGGACCGGTTCAGCTGGTTCACGCAGGTATCTCGACCGACACCTGCGCCCCTCCGCCGGAGCGGTTGACCGCGACGGCTCGGCCGCGGTGGGCCCGGGCGATGAAGTCCACGATGGCCAGGCCCAGCCCGGTTCCCCCCTCCGCGCCGCCCTGACCGGGCAGGCCTGACGGGTCGGCCGCGCGGACCTGTAGCGCCAAAGGTCACATCATCGCCAGTGCCACCCGCGCGATACGGTCTAAGCATGGATGTCCGTGGCTATGTTGAGGCGAACGCGCGCGAGTTCATCGACGATCTGAAGCAGTGGCTGGCGATACCCTCGATCTCCGCTGACCCGGACCGGCACGCCGACGTGCGGCGCAGCGCCGAATGGCTCGCCGGGCACCTGCGCGCGGCCGGCTTCCCGGTCGCCGAAGTCTGGGAGACCTCGCCCAGCGGCCTGCCCGCCGTCTACGCCGAGTGGCCGGCCGCCGACCCGGCCGCGCCGACGGTCCTGGTCTACGGCCACCACGACGTCCAGCCGGTCGAGCCGCTCGAGGAGTGGGACAGCCCGCCGTTCGAGCCCGCCGAGCGCGACGGCCTGCTGCTGGGCCGGGGCGCCTCCGACGACAAGGGCCAGGTGCTGTTCCATTCCCTCGGCGTGCGCGCCTGCCTGGCCACGAGTTCCGCGGCGGCGCCGCCGGTCACCATCAAGCTGCTCGTCGAGGGCGAGGAGGAATCGGGCTCGGAGCACTTCGCCGCCCTGGTCCGGCGCGAGCGGGAGCGGCTGGCCTGCGACGTGATCGTGATCAGTGACACCACCATGTGGGCCGCCGACGTGCCGTCCATGTGCACCGGCATGCGCGGGCTGGCCTCGGTGGAGGTCACGCTGACCGGGCCGGCGCGCGACCTGCACTCCGGCTCGTTCGGCGGCGGGGTGCCGAACCCGCTGCACGCGATGGCGAGCCTGCTGGCCGGCCTGCACGACGAGGCGGGCCGGGTCACCCTGCCCCGGTTCTACGACCGGGTGCTGCCGCTGTCGCAGGAGGAACGAGAACTCCTCGCCCGGCTGCCGTTCGACGAGAAGCAGTGGCTCGCCGAGGCGGGCGAGAGCGGCGCCGCCTACGGCGAGCAGGGCTTCACCACGCTGGAGCGGATCTGGGCCCGGCCGACTGCCGAGGTCAACGGGATGTGGGGCGGTCACACCGGCCCCGGACCGAAGACCATCATCCCCAAGGCCGCGCACGCCAAGATCTCCTTCCGGCTGGTCGCCGACCAGGACCCCGCCGACGTGGGCGAGGCCTTCAAGGAATACGTGGCCGCCCGCACGCCGGCCGGCCTGGAGGCCACGGTCACCGTCCAGCCCGCGGTCCGGCCCTGTCACTCGCCGATCACCTCCCCGGCGGTGCGGGCCGGGCGCCGTGCGATGCAGCGGGCGTTCGGCCGCGAGGTGCTGTTCACCAAGGAAGGCGGCAGCGGCCCGGAGGCGGATCTGGCCGAGATCCTCGGCGCGCCGCTGGTGTTCGTGGCGGTCGGCCTGGACAGCGACCAGATCCACGCGCCGAACGAGAAGGTGGACCTGTCGCTGCTCCTGCGGGGCGCCGAGGCGTCGGCGTACCTCTGGGAAGAGCTAGCCGCCGCGGACCTCGGGTGAAGCCGCTGGAGTCGCTCGCACTGGCCCGCGGGACCGTCGACCGGGTTACTCACCGGCGGAACGACAAAGAGTGGCTGGACGCGGCCTGGGCCGATCCGCGCACCCGGGTCCTGGTCGTCTCCGACGGGCGCGCACTGGTCCGGCTGGATGACGACCACGCCGAGCTGGTCTTCGTATCGCCGCCGGAGGCGCCCGCCGGGACCAGGTTCCTGCTCGGGCAGGACGCGGACGGCGTGGTGTACTTCGGGGTCTCGGCGGATCTGCCGCCGGCGCCCGCCGGGGCTAGGGCGGCTTTGCTGCGGGAGGTGGGGGCGCTGTGGCCAACTGGCACGATACGCATACGCACTGCCCGCTGGACGGAACTCCCACGGTGCCCCACCCCGGCGGCCACTCGACCAGGTGTCCCGCGGACGGCAGCGAGCATTTCCCGCGTACCGATCCCGCGGTGATCATGCTGGTGACCGACCCCGACGACCGGTGCCTGCTGGCCAGGAACGCCGCCTGGCCGGGCCGCCGGGTGTCGATCCTGGCCGGGTTCGTCGAGCCGGGCGAATCGGCGGAACAGGCCGTGGCCCGCGAGGTCGACGAGGAAACCAGGATCAAGGTCACGAACGTCCGCTACGTCGGCAGCCAGCCCTGGCCGATGCCGCGCAGCCTGATGCTCGGCTTCCGCGCCGACGCCCCCGCGGGCCAGGCCATCGCCGTCGACCAGACCGAACTCGCCGAGGCGCACTGGTACAGCCGGGACGAACTGCTCGCCGCCATCAGGGCCCGCGAGATAGTGCTGCCCCCGCCGGTGTCGATCGCCCGGCACATCATCGAGGACTGGTTCGGCGGCCCGCTGCCGTCGACCTGGACCGAGCCCGTTCCTACGAGCCCGTCCCGCTGATCCGCGGCCGTCAACGTGGCGCTGGCCGCTCCGCCCCGGGATCGGCCCAGGGCGGAGCGGCCAGTAGCTGGTTGAGTGTGCGGATAGGTGAGTGTGCGGATAGGTCAGTCGCGCGGGGTGGCGAGGAACCCGTCGGTGTTGCCGTTGTTGTCCACGTAGAAGCCGACCAGCTGGCCGAAGTCGTTGACGCCGTTGATGGTGGTGGTGCCGATGCCCTGCGGGTCGTCGACCGTGCGGAAGCCGTGCTGCGGGGTCCAGGTGAAGCCGTGCATGACGGCCGCGTTGCCCGAGCCGACCGTGTAGACGCCCACGACCTCGTAGCGGCCGTTGACGCCGAGCGCCATGGTGGACGACGCGCCTCGGAAGGCCAGGTCGGTGAACTGCCGGAGGTTGTGCTGGCACCCGGGGGATCCGCAGTGGTGAGAGGAAACAACGGGGAGACCCCGTAGGGTGTCGAGCGTGAACCTCGACTCCTCGGGGCGGCCGCGAACGAACTGGGCGGGCAACATCGCCTTCGCGGCTCCGGACTTCCACCGCCCGGCCACGGTCAGCCAGTTGCGGGCCATCGTCGCGCGGGCCCGCCAGATCCGCGTGCTGGCCACCGGCCATTCCTTCAACGACCGCCTGCCTGACTTCCTTAACCTCATGCGTCACTACGACGCCGCAGGCAAATTCCGCAACGCCTACACCGACCGTTACCTCCGCCGCTAGAAATTGAGGGGCCGAGGCCTATGCCCCGTCGTGAGATAACTGAGGATCAGGACCTATCCAGAATGGCGGGTGCCATGTTTCACGTGGATTCCGAAGTCGGCCGCCTGCGGCAGGTGATACTGCACCGCCCTGACCTGGAGCTCAAACGCCTGACCCCCGACAACGCCGCCGGCCTGCTCTTCGACGACGTGCTCTGGGTGAGCAGAGCGCAGGCCGAGCACGACGCGTTCGCCGACGCGCTACGCTCGCGGGGCGCCGTGGTCCACTACTTTGGCGATCTGCTCACCCAGACCCTGGAGATCCCGGACGCGCGCGCATACATCCTGGATCGGGTGTTTGACCCACGCTGGCACGGGCCGCTTGCCGCTACCACCCTGCGCGCCTCGATGGACGGGCTAGACTCGGCGCGCCTGGCGGCGTTCCTGGCTGGCGGTATCACCAAACGCGAGATCGCCGAATTCGGCCCGGAGCCCAAGAGCATCGCTTTCCATTCACTTGACCCCGACGGTTTCGTGCTCCCCCCGCTGCCGAACCTGCTCTACCAGCGCGATACGTCATGCTGGATCTACGGCGGCGTATCCATCAACGCGATGCGCCGGCCAGCCCGGATCCGGGAGACGGTCACCGACGAGGCCATCTATCGGTGGCACCCGATGTTCGCGGCGGCAAGTTTCGATATCTGGTATCACGGCGCCGATGCCGCGCCGGCGACCATCGAAGGCGGCGACATCCTGGTCATCGGCAACGGAGCGGTGCTGGTCGGGATGAGCGAGCGGACCACGCCGCAGGCGGTTGAAGTGCTCGCGCTCCGGCTCTTCGGAGCCGGGGCGGCCCACTGCCTAGTGGCGATCGACATGCCAAAGACACGAGCCTTCATGCATCTGGACACGCTGCTGACCATGGCGGCCTACGGCGTATTCATCAAGTACGCGGGGATGGGCATGCTGCCGTCATACACGGTCGAGCCGGGCGCGACGGCAAGTGAGCTCAAGGTCACGGATCACCCGCCAGGGGACATGCACCGAGCCGTGGCCGCCGCGCTCGGCCTGCCGGCCATCACTGTCCTGACGGCCGTGCAGGACGTCCATTCCGCGCAACGCGAGCAGTGGGACGACGGCTGCAACGTGCTGGCGGTCGAGCCAGGAGTAGTCGTTGCCTATGAGCGGAACGTGACCACCAACACCTATCTGCGGGACAACGGCATCGAGGTGATTACGGTGCCGGGCGGCGAACTCGGCCGGGGCCGAGGCGGCCCGCGCTGCATGTCCTGCCCGATTGAACGCGAAGCCTGAGCCAGGGCCGGCCAACGCGGATCAGCTTCCGTCACGCAGATTCTTCGGCGCGCCGGGGCGGAACGTGATGTGGTCGAACGTGGCCGCGCAGCCCTCACCGGTCGGGGACTGGGCCAGGAAGCCGACCCGGACCAGGTCCGCGGGATCCCCGGAGAGCGCGAAGTAGCGCAGCAGTCGCCACCACTTGCCGTCGGTGGAGGCGTGGAAGGCCCAGGCCGCGCCGGACCTTGTGATCCGCAGCCACAAGGTGTTGCCGTCTACCTCGAAGGAGTTGCAGTCGTCGGAGGTTCCCCTGGTCACGACCGTGACCGCGGTCGGCCTGAGCTGCGGCGAATACTCCAGGCAGAGCTTGGCCCACTGCCGCTCGGCCGTGTGCAGCAGTAGGACCCCCGCGTCGTACATGCTGCCGAACTCCACACTGACCTGCGCCGCGAGCGTAAAGTCGCCCGCCGGGGGCAGGCCCGCGAACCGGCCGGCGTCGGGAAGCTGCCCGGGGTCGCGAACCTGCCCTGGGTCGGCCCCCGCGGGATCGACGAACAGGTCGGTTCCCGCCGCGGCGGTCAGCGTCAGCACCCCGTGCCGGACCCGGCACCCGGGCGGCGGGCTGCCCGCGGGCTCGAGCGCGAACGGCAGGCCGGGCAGCTTCAATGCGGTCACCCGGGTAGTTTGCCACGACATGCACTAGGCATGGCTCACCTGACGCGCGGCTCACCTGTCACGGTCCGTGGCAGCCGCGATGTCGTAGCCCGTTGCTAAGCTCCGCCCATGCTTGATCACATCGGCCTGCAAGCGCAGGACGTCGAGGCGTCGCTCGACTTCTACCTCCGGACCTTCGCCGCGATCGGGATGCGCGAGGCGGTGCGCTTCCCGTACGGCGAAACCATCGTGGTCGGCCTGGCCGACCCCGACGGCATTCCCGTGTTCTGGCTGAGCCCGCCCGCCGGCACCGAGACCAGGGAACTGCACGTCGCCTTCCGGGCGCCCGACCGGAAGGCGGTGGACGCCGTGCACGATGCCGCCGTGGCGGCCGGGGTGGAAGTGCTGCACGCTCCGCGCGAGTGGCCGGAGTACCACCCCGGCTACTACGCCGTGTTCCTGCGCGATCCCGACGGCCACAACGTCGAGGCCGTCCACCACGGCTAAGCCTTCAGCGCGCCGGGACGACGGCGGTAACGCCCGGCGCCTCGCCCTGACCGCCGAGACCCGCGACGCCGTACGCCTGGCCCGGACCCGCAGGGCGCGCCGGTTCGGTTGCCGCTGCGGCCCGGTCGGCGACTCCCGGTGCCGCTCGCGGTGCAACTCCTCCCGGTGCCACTCCTCCCGGTGCCGCTCACTCCGGCGCCGGTCACGCAGGGCCCGCAGCGACGGCCTCATCTGGGCCGGGTCCGGCAGGCGCCCGGGCTCGAGCTCGGAGCGCAGCCGGTCTACGTGGGCGAGGATCTCGCCGCGCAGCTGCCATCCCTCCGGACGTCCGGCCGGATCGGTAGAGAGCAGCCCGGCCAGCTGGTCCTGCTGCCGCTGGGCCTCCTCGAGATGATCTTCCAGCGCTTCGGCAATCGGCTCAGCCGCAGAGCGGGAGAAATCCGCGGAAACCGGGTCGGCCTCGAGGAGCTGCCCGTAGGCGCGGACCGCGGCGGAGAGCTCGGCCAGTACGGCGGCCAGCCGGGCGCGGGTCTCCGCTTCCCTGACCGGGGTGTGCTCGCTGTCGATCCGCGCGCTGTCGGCCACCGAACGGGCCAGCACGCGCATGTCCGTCGCGGCCCGCTCCAGCGTGTCCACGCCGACGCGCAGGCCGACCGCCGGGTCACCGAACCTGAGCCGCCTGGGGTTCAGCCGCACGCTTTCCTCCGCCTGGGCCAGCGCGTCATCCACCCGCTCGATCTCGCCGCGCAGCGCCCGCGTCCGGTCCAGCCACTCCGCCGCGCGCCGCGCGTCGGGCACCTCGGCCAGGCCGTCGGCCATCCGGCCGAGGAGGTCGGCCATCTGGCGGCTCAGCTCGCCGACGGCGTCCTTGGCGGGCTGCACCTTCAGCGGAGCGAGCACCAGGCCGGCGGCCAGTCCCGCGGCGGCGCCGACGAGCGTTTCCGTGATGCGGCTGGTGGCAGCCGCATGCGAGTCGACCGAGAAGATCAGCATGGCGCTGATCGGCACCTCCAGGATCTCCTCGCGGAGGCGCAGGACGATGCCGAGCGCGAGCGTGCCGGCGATGAGCAAGCCGAGTACCCACCAGCTGAACGGGACGTAGGCGGCGACCGCGACGGCGGCGAGCACGCCCGCGGTGACCGCCGCGACCCGCCGGAAGGCGCTGCCGATCGTGTGGTACAAGGTGGCCTGCACCACGAGCAGCGCGGTCAGCGGGGCGAGCACGGACCGGGACGACCCGCCGGGCAGCTGCAGCGCGAGCAGGTACGCGAACACCGCCGTGACGGTCAGCCGGGCGACATACACCGCGGTCGGCTGGGCACGGCGACGGACCAGCGTGAGCTGCTCGGCCTGGCGCCTGGCGGCCGCCATGGCGGCCTCCCCGACGCTCTCGCCGGGCACGGGATGGACGGGAAAACCTTTCATGAGCTGCTTACCGGGGTCTAGTGGGCGGCGGGATAAAGGGATAGCTCTAGCCGAGAGCAAAACCCTCTGCTACTGACCAACGCGCGCCCTGGTGAGCTATTCCCGCTGCTGCCCCACAACTGACGTTCCGCACGTCTGGTGCTGGATTTCTGGGGGATTAGCGACCACGCGACGACGGCGATCAGGGATCTTGCAGCTGGCTCAAGATCTTCTCTCGGGCCGCTGCGTTGACCTGTTCCAACTCCGCCAGTAGCGCGCGCAGACGCCGGTCGTTGCTGATCCACTGCAGGTACAGCTCGGCCTGCGCCCCGGTCAGCCGCTGGGTCACGGTTTTACCGCCGATCTTGCGGGTGTGCTGCCAGTACGGGCCAGGAGTTGCGGGCGCGCTGGGAGCAGATCGCCGATCAGATCCGCCAGGTGGGCGTCACCGCGGTGGGCAGCGTGCTGCAGGTCTACAACGTGTGCGGCACCGCCGCCTGCCGGTGTCACACCGATCCGGCCCGCCGGCACGGGCTGGCCATGGTCCGGGCGACGGGAGCAAGAGCACGCATATTGACCATTACCGTGTGCTCGGAGCCCTGCGCAGGAAGTTGAACGCTACGGCGGGATCGCTCCGGGGCGGAATTGTCTATCCCGTAGGGATCCCCGCAGGCGAAATCCAAACGCAAATTCGACTTCGGTAGGCCTGGCATCCGGCGATAGCGGCCGGTTAACTTGGCGGGACTTCGCTGTCCTTGCCCGCTCCGAAGGAGGCCGGGGACCTCTTGGCGACCATTCATGAGCGGGTGTTGCGGCGAGATGACGGCGGGATCACGCTGACCTCGGGATCCGGCGGCCATCGCCGGGCGGCGTCTCCCTGACGATCACCGGCCACACGGCCAGCCCGTCCCGCGAGCTGGCCATGACGACAGCCTCTGGAATGGATGACTGAGCTGGCTAGGGTCGTAGACATGGTTGACCGGGAAGTAGACGACGCCATGGCGCGCAGCTTCCTGGGAAGCCTGCCACCCGAGGTGGCCAGAAGGCTGCGGGCGGAGGGGGAGCGCGCCGACTATCCGGCGGGCACGACGGTGTACCGGGCCGGTTCGGGCCCGTTGGCGGTGCTTATGGTGCGTGGCCTGGTTCGCGCGTACCTGACCTCGCGTGAGGGCCGCCAGGTCACGTTCCGGTACCTCCGTCCGGGTGATGTGCTGGGGATCCCGACGCTGGTCGGCGGGCCGGCCAGCGTCGGGGCCCAGGCGGTGGAGCCCTCCAGCCTGTTCCGGGTCAGCTCCCGGACGCTGACTGCCGCGGCGCGGCGCGATCCGCGGGTCGGGTGGGCGATCGCCGAAGAGCTGAACCGCAGGTTGTATGACACCTTTGAGCAGACCGCGCTGAACGCGTTCGGCTCGGTGCGGCAACGCGTTGCCGCTCATTTTCTTGATCTGGCCTCCGCCGAGCAGCAACCGCGTGGCCGACTGGTCGCCCACGTGTCGCAGCAGGAGCTGGCGGATGCGGTCGGGTCGGTCCGCGAGGTAGTGGCCCGGGTCCTGCGTGATCTGCGCGTCGCGGGAATCGTGGCCACCTCCGCGGACAGCGTCGTGATCCTCGATGCGACCCGGCTGTATGCCGAATACGGCGGCCCTGCTGGCCTGTGACTTTAGTCGTCCTGCGGCCGCCGAGCGCGGCGATCAGGCGCCCGTGGATGGCGCGTGCCGCCGCGCCGGCCAGCTGCTGGCACAGGATCGCGCGGACCAGAGCCTCGAAGTGAGTCTCCGCCGGCGGGTTCACCTGGGGAGGACCGGCCTCGGCGACGAGCCGGCGCAAGACGGGATCACGCTCGGACAAGATTTCGGCGGCCGCCTTGTAGCTGCGGGCCGGGCGGGTGGATACTGCCGGACCGGACACGTTAAGTCCACCTTATCTTTGACGGCGGCATCACTGTGAGTGTGATGTCGGGAGGTCAGCGCTCGAATCCGCCTGTGCACAGTGCACATGGCCAGTCAGAGCGGACTCTGCACGCTCACGCCTTCCTGACTCGCCGGGCAGGCCTGGGCTGGTCTTGGTGCGGCGGGGATCGAGATGGCCGCCGCCGGGAGTCTGCCCGGGTTCCGGGGTGCCGCGCATCCGGGAACGGGTCATCGCCGCCAGCGTGCCCTTGGTGGCGCTGTAGGCAGCGCCGCCGGGCGGGCCGACCTGCCCGGCCATGCTGCCGATGCCCGAACTGGCCCCGATAACCAGGGCACTGATGCCCTCGAGGTCTCGCTGTTCGTTCATCTCTTGTCCTTCCAGATCGGCGGAATTGTCATGCCGTGACGGGTGAGCCGGTCTAGCTCGTAGCCGGCACGGCTTCGCCCGCCGTCGGCCGCAGGCGCTCGATGACCGCGCTCCAGCTGGAGCCGTCGGCCCATGCGCCGTGGACGAGGACGATGTTCGGCCGGGCGTTCATCTCGGGGGTCCCTTCGTGGTCGTGTCTTGTGGCCATCTTGCGGCGCGAGGCTGCGGCCGGGGTATCCGCAGCACTACTGCACTTTGCAGATGCCTGTTGCGCGGCCGGCGTGGCGATACCGCCGGTCTTGCCGGCCGGGAAAGAGCCGCGTAACTTCGGGCTAGAGACAAGCAGCTCGCGGGCGTCCGCCAGCTCACCGACATCATCCAGCTGCCGCCGGCGACCCC
>WNFC01004726.1_pt1 | contig 14856 bp, 10 predicted proteins | sample 5400541 | NCBI WGS metagenome assembly WNFC01 (sample SAMN13153342, study PRJNA577476) | soil metagenome | isolation source: 120 cm saprolite under Douglas fir tree site 2 hole 2 replicate 1 | place: USA:California | collected 2015-04-18
CCGACCGAGCGCAGGCGGTGGAGCCGCGCCGCCGCACCTGGCTCCCACGCATCGCCCACATCCCCGAAGGCGCTCAGCCACAGGCGGTCGACGCCGAATGGCAGATGACCGAACGCCTGCCCGATCAGGGCGAGCGGCACGCGGTATTCCACACTCGCGGTCGCGGCTCGCCTGCCGAACAGGGTGCCCGACGGGTAGCCGCGCACGGGGAAGGCGCGGGCACCGCTGGCCGTCGCACCGAATCCCAGGGGGAGGACGCCTCCCGATACGCCGCCCACGCCGTACGACGTGGCGATCGAACCCGAGGCAATTCCGGCGGTGACGCGCAGGGCGAGTACCGGATGCGCGTGGCCCTCGGGTCCGGGTACGCGCTGATAGACGGCGAGTCGAGAGCGGACCTCGTCCGACCAGCCCAAGGCTCCTTGCTGCTCCCGGCGCCGGTACAAACCGGTCCACACGACCCCGCCCACGGGAGCGATCGCGAGCGGCCCGGTGGCGAGGTGGGCAAGGCTGAGCGTCACCGACCCGCCGACCCGGTCCCGACTGCTGCACCCCGTACAAATGGCGGCGAGCGCGGTGTCGGGAGCGGCGACGAAGCGGCGGCCCTCGTACTCGGCGGCGATTCGCAGGCTCGCGCTCGAGCGCCAGCGTCGCGCGACGAACGTGGCGCCGAGCGCGGCCGCATCCGCCCGCTCCGACACGACGGTGCCGGCGCCCGTAACTCCGACGAGACTCCACTCGCTCGAGCTTGAGAGGTCAAGGCTGGGATTGCCGAGAACATGGGTAACCAGCGCGAAGTATCCATCCGCCCGCACGGGATCGGCCGAGATCAGGGCGTCGGCAACGTAGCTGTAGCGACCGACCGCGTCGGTGCCGACTGTGAGGGCTCCGCCGAAGCGGCCAGCCGCACCGGCGTTAAGACCGAGCGGTAGCCAGAAGTGCGGGCGGAGTGAGGGCCAGAGGGCGTAGCCGGTTTCGCGCATCGGCACAGGTGGCGCGGAGTCGAAGCCCACACGCGGCCGCGGCAGGGCGATCGTATCGCCCATCGCGGGCGGTGCAAGGCGCGCCAGGACCCAGCCTTCAGAGCCAAGCGTGGTATAGAGCAGCGTGCCGTCGGGCAGCGTCGCCGGGGCCCGCGCACCGTACGGCACAGCAGTCAGGGGCCGGACGCCTGCGCCGGGGGACCAGCGGTACACTTGAGGCAGTCCGGTGAGCTCGGAGACGAACAGCACCGCGTCTGTCTGCCACACCGGATCGGCGACGAAGCCCGTCCCCGTAAACAGCGTGACGACCGACTCTGGGGCCGTGCCCGGCCACCGCACCAACGCCCACGCGCCGCTGCGCAGGCGCGTCGCGGCGACCCAACGACCGTCCGGCGAAGGTACCACGTCTCCCCACAACGCGCCGGCGGTGTCCACTCCGGGGAGCGAGGGGCGGTTGCGCGCCGCCGCGAGGACGATGGCTGCGAGCTTCCCCCCCCCGGCCCGGGGCTTCGTCACGCGGGCGGCATGCGTATCGCGGCGCCAGCGACCGTCCGGCAGCCAGGCATAGCGATCGCTGCGGATGTGCCAGCGATCAGTGTAATCGAGCTGTGTGACCACCAGTGTGTCCCCGAGCCAGTCGTAGCGCGCGAGGCCGTTCACGCGGTGACGACGCAGGACCCGCCATTCCCCCGCGTCCACGATCCGCAGCTCAGCCGGGCTCTTGCCGTCGTCGTGTACGTACGCGATATAGCGGCCGTCCGGCGAGACGCGCGGGACGGGCTCGGTCCACAGGGCTGCGTCGAGCGTCCGCCCGGAATCGCCGGCAGCAGCGCCGGTCGCGCGGAGGGCGTCACTCCACACGGCCTCGAGGTCGCGCCCGGTAGCGCGCCGGACCTGTCGCCCCACCCGATACGGAATCAGCTGACCGGAGGTCCCCTCCACGAAGCGCGGCACCGCGGAGTCCCCCGCCACCGCCGCGAGCTGCCCGAAGAACCGGCTACCGTAGGCGTACGGGGCCGTGCCGTCGGGCCAGCGAGTGAAGTAGACCGCATTCCACGGCGAGCGCGAGCGTCCGGCCGTCAGGTCGGCCGCGAGCATCTGGGTATGGAAGCCGCCGTGCAGGCGACCCCCTTCCGTGAGCCGCGACTCGTAGTAGACCGCCAGCCCCTCCACCACCCAGCTCGGCTGATACTCGTTCGGGAAGAAGCCCGGTACACGCCCGAACACGCTTTGTACGGCATGCCACCAGCCCTTGGTGCGATCGAGATGAAAGACGTGCGTAAGCTCGTGTGTGGTCACGAGCCGCAGCCAGTCGTCGAAGTCCGTCAGCTCGGGAAGCGGGGCCGCCAGCACCGTGATGCGGCTGGAGGGGAAGATCGTCGTGAACCCGTTGGAGACGTCGATGTCGTCGCTTAGCGTCACGTCCACCGTGCCGCGCGGCGGGTGCAGCTCCGCCGCCAGTAACGTCCACGCGCGTTCGGCCTCACGCGCCGTCCGCTCTGCCGGCTGGCGATCCACCGGGCGGAAATGAACGCGGAAGTGTGGCGTATGGAGCGTGCGCCAGGAACCGCTCGGATCAACCTGCGCGTCGGCGCGCCGAGCGAAGCACAGGAGTGCCATGAGTGTCGCAAGACGCCAAGGCGCTCTGGTGGGTATTGCCTTGCAGCATGCGGCGGTCATATGACGGTCGCGCAAGCTAGCATCGCCCCTTTCGACCAGTCAATTTGCCGAATTGTCGTGGCTCTGGCGGCCCGCCACAAACAGAGCCATGATCGGGGTGCGCAGACCCCGAAAAACGCCCGCGCCTTCCATGGTCGGTACTGCTCTTACTCGCGCTCGGGGGGCAAGAGGGACAGCGCTGGTTAGACGTCATGACCGCCGGTCAACCGCTTCTCTGCGAGATAGCGGCACGGACGTTTCCCATGCCCGCACTAGTCCGGAAACAATCGGCACCAAGCCCCCGTAATGGGGCGACGAACCCCATCCTACCCGCCTGCTCGGAGCCGCCCTGAGATGAAGCGACGTACGATCATCATCCTAGTCGTCGCGTTCTTCGTCCTGAGCCTCGGCGTCATGGCGGCCACCGGAAGGCTCGGCCCCAGTAAGACTGGCGGGCCGAAGGCAGTGCCGGTCGTTCGCGGAACCCTGGTCGACAAGGCCCTCGCCGTCGGCACCATCGAGCCCCGGGTCGAGGTCAGCGTCAAATCCATCCTTGCCGGCGTCGTCCGGCGGCGCTTCGCCGAAGTCGGTGACTTCGTCAGGCGGGGTCAGCCGCTCCTGGAAATCACACCCAATCCGACGCCGCTGGAACTGGTGGAGCTCCGCCGGAACATGGAGCTGCGCCAGATCGAGCTCAGGAACGTGGAGCGCGAGTTGGCACGCCAAGAGGAGCTGCGCAACAGGAACCTGATTTCCCCGGCCGATCTCGAGCTCGCGCAGCAACGGGTGGACGAGTCGCGTACTCAGGTTTCGCTGGCGCAGGAGCGGCTGGCATTACAGGAAGGCACCAGGGTGTTGACCGGCGGCAAGCAAGTCGAGACCGTCGTCCGGGCTCCCATCGACGGCTACGTCCTAGAAGACTCCATCGAGATCGGCGATCCCGTCGTGCCGCTCACGCCGTACCAGGCAGGGACGGTGCTAATGAGGATGGCGGCCATGCGAGACCTGATCTTCCGGGGAACGGTGGACGAGATCGACGTGGGGCGGCTCAAAGAGGGGATGCTCGTGACGATCAAGATCGGCGCACTCCCCAACGCTAGCGTGAAGGGCCGGCTCAAGAAGATCTGGCTCAAGGCGCACAAGCAGGAACAGGCGACAGTCTTCCCCGTCGAGATCGCCCTGACCGATGTAGAAGGTGCGACGCTCCGCGCAGGCTATTCGGCCAATGCGGAGGTGATCATCTCCCGCCGGGACAACGTGTTGTACATCCCCGAGCGGCTCATCACTCACCGCCACGACAGCAGCTTCGTAACCGTCCGCACCGGCGCCGGCAAGTCTGAGGAGCGCTGGATCAGGACCGGCCTGTCCGACGCCATCAACGTCGAGGTGCTGGAGGGTTTGCAGGTAACCGACTCGCTCGTGGAGCCGCCGCCGCGCGAGATCACCTGACGTGTGGCGCGAGTTCCTCTCCGTCGTGCGGGCACAGAAGCTCCGCACTTCCCTCACCGTCCTCGGGATTGCCTGGGGCACCGTGGCGGTAGTGGTATTGCTGGCCTTTGGCGTCGGCCTGGAGCGGCAAACCAGGAGACGCTTTCACGGATTGGGCGACCGGATCGTCATTCTTTTCGGCGGGCGCACCACGAAGCCGTTCGCCGGCTTCGGAGATGGCCGCCCGATCCCCCTGCGACCGGACGACGTGCAACTCATCGCACGCGAGGTCACCGAGATCGAATACATCAGCCCCGAGTTCATCACGCGGACCGCCCGTGTGCGGCGTGGCGTCAAGGCGGCCTCGCCCAGCGTCACGGGCATTCTCCCCGTGTATGGCGTGATGCGCAACATCATCGCCGAGGCGGGCGGCCGCTTCATCAACGATCGCGATGTCGCCGAGCGGAGGCGGGTGGCCGTGCTAGGCGACGAGCTGGCTAAGCTCCTGTTTGGTGACGGGTCGCCGGTAGCGCAGCAAGTGTTCTTAGGCGACACACCCTTCACGATCGTGGGCGTGATGCGTCCCAAGCTGCAGAATTCCTCCTATCAACAGCGGGACAAGGACCGGATCTTCATTCCGGCGACGACGCACTACGCCCTGTTTGGCAACCGCTTCTTGAACAACATCGTCTACCGCGCGAAGACCCCGGAGATGACCAAGCGGGCCGAGCAACGCGTGTACGAGACGCTAGGACGCAAGTACAAGTTCGACCCGAAGGACAAGGACGCGCTGGCCTTCTGGGACACTAGCGAGTGGGAGACCCGCTTTGGCAAGATGTTCGTCGCCTTCAATATTTTCTTCGCCATCGTGGGGAGCCTCACCCTGCTCGTCGGCGGCATCGGAGTGGCGAATATCATGTACATCGTGGTGCGGGAACGGACGCCTGAGATCGGTGTCCGGCGCGCCGTGGGTGCTACGCGGGCCGACATCATGCGGCAGTTCTTCACTGAAGCGCTGATGATCGTGGTGCTGGGCGCGACGCTCGGTCTGCTGCTCTCGTTTGGGCTCGTGGCCGCCCTGGGCGGGTTGCCGATCAGGGAGTTCGTCGGCGTGCCGACCATCTCCCCAAAGGTTCTGGCGGCGACGCTAGCATTGCTCGCCGCAGTGGCCTTTGCGGCGGGCCTGATGCCGGCGCGGCGCGCAGCGGCGCTGGATCCGGTGGAAGCGCTGCGAAGCTCGTAAGCCGGCCGCGACCTCGCCCTCATGTTCTACATCCTCCTCCAGGGGTTCATCGGCGACCTGAAGGCGCAGCGCACCCGGGCCTTCCTCACCTTCTTTGCGGTGACCTGGGGGACCCTCGCGGTTGTACTCCTGCTGGCATTCGGTGAGGGACTCAAGCGCACGATCCGCGACGGCCTGCTGGGTGCCGGCGAGCGGATCTTCATGGTCTACGGCGGTGAAACCAGCAAGTCGTTCGCGGGCTTGGGGCAAGGAAGGCGAATCCGCCTCGTGGAAGAGGATCTCGATCTCCTCAGGGACGCGATCCCGGACGTCGATCGGGGGAGCATCTCGTACGGGCGGTGGGGCACCTCTTATCAAAGAGGCAAGACCCGCACCAACGCGTTCCTCGAGGGCGTAGGTCTCGATCACGAGGCGATGCGCCACATGGAACCCGCGCCGGGCGGACGCTTCATTGACGCCGCCGACGTCGCGCAGAAGCGGCGAGTGCTGTACCTGGGGAACGACTTGGCGGAGCGGATCTTCGGCAAAGGCGTGGATCCCATCGGCAAGAACGTCGTCATCGACGGCTTACCGTTCACGGTGGTCGGGGTGCTGAAGAAGAAGTTCCAGGACTCGAGCAATAACGGACCGGACGCCGACCGCGGTGTGATCCCCTACTCGACGTTTCGCACCATCTATGGAAACCAGTTCGTGAACCACCTCATCGTACAGCCGCGCGATGCGTCCCGGGGACCCCTCGTGAAGGCGGAGATTTACCGAGTACTGGGGCGGAAGTACCGGTTCGACCCCAAGGACGAGCGGGCCCTTGGCATGTGGGACTTCATCGAGAGCGAGAAGGAGAACCTTGCCGTCGGGCTTGGCATCCAGATCTTCATGGGGCTCGTAGGGACCTTCACTCTGCTGATCGCCGGCGTCGGTGTCGCAAACATCATGTACGTCGTGGTGAAGGAGCGGACCCAGGAGATTGGTATCAAGCTCGCGCTCGGTGCGCGCCGGAGGCACATCGTGGCGCAATTCCTCTTCGAGGCGATGACGATCGCTCTCTCCGGCGGGCTCTTGGGACTATCGGCAGCAACGCTCATTGTGATTGGGGTAAATGCGATCCCGGTGGTAGGCAACCCAGCGATGCAGTACATCCTGCGGCCGAGCCTTTCGTGGCCCATCGCCCTCATCTGCGTCGGCCTCCTGATCGGCGTGGGGCTCATTGCCGGCATCTTGCCCGCGCGCCGCGCCGCAGCTGTGGATCCGATCGAGTCGCTGCGGTACGAGTGAGTGTATCGCCGAGCTGGTTAGGCGATGCTCGTTTCACTCGCTTGCGGGTGAACTCTGGCGCTAGGCGGCATCCGCCCTCGTCGTCGACCACATGAGCTCCTGCTGCTCTTCATTCTGTGCCGCTAACCAGCGGCAGTTCAGTGACGCCATCGCCCGGCGCGATCTCGATCGCTACCGGAAGCAGGGGCCCGATCCGACGACACGCCTGCTGAGGGACGCAATTCTCGGGGCAGGGAATGGGAAGACGGTGTTGGATGTGGGCTCCGGGATTTGCGCGCTCAGCTTCGAGCTCTTGACCGCGGGTGCGGAGCGGGTGACTGCTGTGGACGCGGCACCGGCCTACCTTGCGGTTGCTCGCGAGGAGGTTGGTCGCCGTAACCTCTCTGATCGACTCGAGCTGCTACAGGGCGACTTCGTGACCGTTGCCTCGGACCTTATGAAAGCCGACGTCGTGACTATGGATCGGGTGGTATGCTGCTACCCCGCCTACCAACCGTTGCTTGAGGCGGCACTGGGCCGCAGCCGGCGTTTGTTGGCGTTCTCATACCCGCGTGACCGGTGGTATGTGCGGGCGGCGGTTGCAACGCAGAATCTGGGGCGCGCCCTGCTTCGGAATCCCTTCCGGGGCTTCGTGCACTCGGCCCGGGATATGGAAGCCTTCCTTACACAACATGGCTTCTTGCGGATGCAGCGTCGCGACACGCTGAAGTGGTCGGCGGAACTGTATGTTCGAGCGAACGCCGCCCCGGTCGCTACTGGGCGATCCTAGCGCGTTCGGGGCGCGAAGCCCGCGAACGACCTCCTGTCCTGTCGGCGATGAGTCGAGCACCCAAACCTGTGTCCGCCCGTCGGGCGAATTGAAGCGCGGAGAAAACGCCCCACGCGACGGCGTAACTGTATGTGGGGGCTGGCACACCCCATCAGTTTGCCGAATAGATTGGCGAGCCGTAACTTAGCCCCCTGTGGAGATGCGCCCTCGGTGACCACCTGTACCTACTGCGGCCGCGCCAATGAAGCCGGCGCGGAGTTCTGCATTGACTGCGGCAAGCCGCTCGCGACGGCAGGACCCGTGGCCAAGCACACGAGCGCCGCGGAAGGCGTACGGGGGGAAGCAGGGGCCGCCGCAGCCGGGTCGGGGCGCGCTTCAGCGCGCATCCCTGCCACCCAAAGCGTCGGGACCACGCTTGCAGCGAGTGCCGAGGTTAGCCCCTGCCCCTTCTGCGGTGGCCTCACGAGCGCAGCGCAGCCGTTCTGCCCCAATTGTGGCCGGCGGCTCTCTGCGCCGGGCTCGGGCCCTGCTTGCGCGCGGTGCGGCTCCGCCGTGCAAGCCGGAACCAAGTTCTGCGCGACGTGCGGCGCACCTCTTGCCGACTGGAACCCGTTGGTGCGCACCGGGGGCAAGCCTTCTCCCCGCAGCGATTTCCGCATCACGCTAACGGTGCTCGATCAAGCCGGCATTGCGGGCCAGCGCTTCGAGCGCAAGACGATGGACACGACGATCGGTCGCCTGGATGGCGACATTCGGTTCCCCGAAGACCCCTTCCTCTCACCGCTGCACGCTAAGATCTCCTGGGAGGGCGACCTGCTCGTGGTGCGCGACCTGGGCAGCCGCAACGGTACCTGGGTGTTCCTGGAGGAGGCGTACCGGTTGGCGGACGGCGATCTACTGCTCATCGGCTCCCAAGTGATCCGGTTCCGGCGGCTGGGCTATCCTGGCCCCCATGCGCCCGAAGCGGATGCAACTCGGCGGATGGGCAGCCTGATCCCAAGCGCGGACATCGCCTCGCTCACGCAGCTACGGTCCGACAGCAGCTCCCGAGATGTGGTGCAGCTCTCCCCAGGCCGCGACGTTCACATCGGGCGCGAGGAGGGCGATTGGGTGTTCCCGTACGATCCCTCGATGAGCGCCCAACACGCCGTGGTCCGCTCCGAGGACGCCGACTTCGTCGTAGTAGACGCGGGAAGCCGCAACGGGATCGCGCTGGCTGCGCGCGGCGACATGCCGCTGCGACACCGCTCACGTATCCTCGTGGGGGATAAACTGCTGCGCATCGAGCTCCCCACGTGAAGCTCTGCCCCGTCTGCTCGACCGAGTACCCGGACGACATCAAGTTCTGTCAGAACGACGGGGCGACGTTGCGCGCCGCGGCGCCCGCCACGAACCTGGTCGGCCAGGTGATCGCCGACCGGTATCACGTCGTGAAGAAGCTCGGCGAGGGTGGCATGGGACAGGTCTACCTCGCCGAGCACGTGAAGATGGGCCGGCGCAGCGCCATCAAGGTGATGAACCCGTCGCTGACACACGACCCGGACGCCGTGGCTCGCTTCAACCGCGAGGCCTCGAACGCGAGCCGCATCACCCATCCGAACGTTTGCGCCGTCTACGACTTCGGGGAGACGCCCGACGGCCTCATCTATCTCGCCATGGAGTTCGTCGAGGGCGAGCCGCTCACCGACCTCCTGGGACGCGACGGGGCCCTGCCCCTGGCGCGGGCGGTCCGCATCTTCCGGCAAGTGGCCGACGCGTTACAAGCCGCGCACGATCTCGGCATCGTGCACCGCGATCTGAAGCCCGACAATATCATGCTCGCGAAAGGGCGCGATGGCGCCGACGTAGTGAAGGTGGTGGACTTCGGGATCGCCAAGGCGGTCGGCGGCGACGAAGCTGGGCAGAAGGTCACCAAGACTGGCCTGGTGGTCGGTACGCCGGAATTCATGAGCCCCGAACAGCTCTCGGGAGACAAGGTGGACGGGCGCAGTGACCTATACTCGCTGGCCCTGGTGTTCTTCCGCATGTTGACGGGCAAGCTGCCGTTCGAGGCGACGACCGTGCAGGAGACGATGATAAAGCGCCTCACGGATGAGCCGATCAAGCTGGCGGTGGCGCGGCCCGATCTCGCCTTCCCGACCGGGCTGCAGGAGGTGCTGGACGCAGCGTTGACTCGTGCCCCGGCGGATCGCTACCAGAGCGTCGCCAAGTTCGCGGCGGATGTGACGGCGGTGGTGGGAACGACGCTCGAAGGAGCGGCCCTGCCGGCGACGCGGGCCGACGTCGAAAGCAAGACGCAGCTGTTGGAGCCGCCCCGCGCACCGGCTCGGGGGCGGAGCGGCTCAGCGACCAAGGTAATGGCGCCCGTGAAGAAACGCCCCCTCGTCCCGATCCTCTTGGGGGCGATCGTGGTGCTGGGAGGTGGAGCGGCAGCGGCAAAAATGCTGATGTTCGGGCCCAAGGCAGACGGCAGCGCGGTGCGGGCGGACACGGTAAACCATCAGGTGGCCAACAAGGTCGATAGCGTGGGTATACCGCGAAACGTCACCCAACCGACCAGCGCGAGGCCCGGCGAGATTCGGGTGACCAAACGGTCCGGGCAGGATTCCACGGCGGGCACGCCTCCTGGCTCCCGTCCGGGCCCTGATGCAGCCGCCCTGACGGCTGCCCTTGGCGCACTCCTCGATAAGATCGATGACCTTTCCGGAGATGTGCTTGTCGACTCAGGTAGAGCCATCTTCAACGCTGCGCGATCAAGCGCCGTGAAGGCAGAAGCCGCGTACACCTTGGCGCAAGTGTACGTGATCAAGGTACGGGATCTCCAAAAGGCGCACGATTGGATCGCCAACGCCGTTCAGCTCGCACCGTCGACTCGGAAGTACACAGATCTCCTGTCCGCCGTTAACAATGACATGAGACGGCCCTAGCGAATGTTCGGACGCTCCTCCAAGCCCATCAGAGTGCAGGTCTTCGCCAAGAGCGATCTCGGCAAGACGCGCGACCACAACGAGGATTGTTTCCTCATTGCGGACCTAACGCGCGGCGAGCGCTCCCTGCAGCCGACCCTGCGCGAGCAGGAGATCGGCGAGCGCGGCACGCTCTTCGTCGTGGCCGACGGCATGGGCGGAGCGGCCGCTGGCGAGTTGGCGAGCCAGATGGCCACCGACACCATTTACGACCAGATGCAGAAGATGTGGGGCGCCGAGAAGGAGCTCACCCCCCAGCGGTTCGCCTACCGGCTGAAGGAAGCGGTCGAGGTCGCCAACGGGCAGATCCACGCCCACGCCAAGGCCCACCCCGAAGTCCGCGGCATGGGCACGACCACGACGGCGGCTGGCGTGCTGGTGGACCACGTGTACATCACGCAGGTCGGGGATAGCCGCGCCTACCTGATACGCAACGGCGAGGCGGTGCAGCTCACCAAGGACCAGTCGCTGATGCAGCGCCTCGTGGAGGCGGGCGAGCTAACGGAAGAGGAAGCGGCCCACAGCGAGCGCCGCAACATCATTCTCCAGGCGCTGGGCCCGGATCCCAAGGTGAAGGTGGACTTGACCCACCAGGAGCTCCGCCGCGGCGACGTCCTCGTGCTGTGCTCAGACGGCCTCTCGGGCCAGGTGAGGAAGGAAGAGATCGCCGAGATCGTCGGCCGTTCGAGCGACCTCTCGCAGGCGTGCGACCGGCTGATCGCGCTAGCCAATCAGCGCGGTGGCCCGGACAATATCACGGTGATCGTGGCCCGGTTCGACGGCGACGGTCTCCGTCCAGCCGATGCGCGCGAGGAGGTTGGGCATCAGATCTACCCGCTCATCGATACGGAGACGAGCACCGAGCCCGTGCCGATCTACAAGGGCAGCCCGGCGCCGCTCCCGGCGAAGCAGGCGCGCTGGCGTCTGATCCTCGCGACGCTGCTCGCGGTGGCGATCGTCGTGGGCGTGCTTTACTGGGTCAATCGCGGTCCGTGAAGGCCCAATTCAAGTTTCTTTCAGGGGCGCGAGTCGGACAAACCGAAGCTTTCGCTAAGGCCTACGTCGGCCTCGGCCGCCACCCCCTCTCCGACGTCCGGTTCGACGCAGAGCGCGACCTCGACGTCTCGGCCCGCCACGCCGCCATCGTGCGCCGCGGCGAAACGTTCGTCATCCAGGATCTGGGGAGCCGGAACGGGACTTTCGTCAACGGCACACGTATCACGGGCGACACCCCGCTGCACGACGGTGACGTGATCGGCTTCGGGGCCAAGGGGCCGGCTGTGGAGTTCCGCATTCTCGGCACCGACGACGCCGTCACGGGGAGCACGGTGGCGGAGGCAGCCGCGGGGCGCGCGTCGCAGCCGCGACAGATGGTCCCTGCGGCGCACGCCAGCCCCGGCCCCCCCCTCCCCCCCCCCTCCCTCCACGTCCCCCCCTCCACTCGCCCGCCGCCAGGCGCACCGACGAGGAGGACCAGCACCGCCGTCCGCATCGCGGTCGAAGTCGCCCGCCAGACCAACCAACTACGCCGCACTACCAAGGTGCTCTTCGCCTTGTTGTTCCTCGCGGTCCTGGCGTTCGGGTGGATCCAGTGGAGGAACGCACGTGCCTCGCGGGAGTTGGCCGGCCTGCAGCATCGCGCCGACAGCCTCACGACTGAGATGAACCATCTCCTGTCGCAATTCCAGGACCAGATCCAGACGGTGCGGCAGGCCCTCCAGCAATCGCAGACGGAAGTGGCGCGGCTACGCGGCCAACTCGTCATCGCGGGAAGCTCGGGCGACGCGGCGGCGATGACCCGGTTGCGAGCCGAGCTCGACGACGCCGAGCGGCGCCAGCGCGGCATCGCCGGGGCGGCGGCGGTGGACTACCGCGCGATCTCGCAGAAGAACCAGGACGCCGTGGCCATGGTGATCGTCGAATTCCCCGGAGACGAACGCTTCAGCGGCACCGCATTCGCGGTGGACTCCCAGGGCACGATGGTCACCAACAAACACGTCCTGGCGGGCGAGGAGGGAAACCGTACGCCGCAGCGCATCGCGGTGAAGTTCTCCGGCTCCCGGCAGTGGTTCCCCGGCCGGCTGATCGGCGTTTCCGACAGCGCGGACGTCGGCGTGCTGAGGGTGGACATCCGCGGCGGCACCCCACGGGTGCTCGGCATTGAGCACAACGCGCTCACCCTGCAGCGCGGCGATCCGGTCGCGATCATCGGATACCCGCTGGGCTTCGACCTGCCGATGGAGGGGCAGTCGAGGGACGTCCAGAACTTCGTCGCCGAGCCGACGCTCACCGTCGGCACAGCGAGCAAGGTCCTGCGGGGTGTCGTGCAGGTGGACGGCTATGGCGCCCCGGGCTCCTCGGGGAGCCCCATCTTCGACCGCAACGGGCGGGTGGTGGCCGTGTTGTACGGCGGCGAGCGGGAGTCGAACGGCAAGATCATCTACGCCGTGCCGGTGGCGCACGTGCTGAGCTACCTACGACAGCAGGGGATTCGCGCTCCCTAAGCTGGGGTCACGTGGCCGAGCAGTCTGGGACCGCGCGCGCCAGTGGCCGCGGGAAGGTTACCCGGCTTGCCGGCCAACGTCAGGGCACCGAGGAACGCGAACGCCACGGCCTCCTTCGCATCCCCGTCGAAAAACAGCTCGTCGAACGGCAGGATGGGCCGGGGCCGCACTCGTGCCGCCAACCACGCTACCAGCGTTGCATTGCGCGCCCCGCCCCCCGAGATCACGAGCTCATCGTCCTTTCCGGCCGGTGTCCACCGCTCGATGGCGCGCGCGATCGTTTCGACCGTCAGGGCCGTCGCCGTCGCCACGGCGTCGTTGTCGGAGCCGCCTTCCTTCGTGCTGAGCTCGATCAGCCGATCTGCATAGGCGATGCCGAAGCGCTCCCGCCCGGTGCTCTTGGGCGGCGGCCGGTCGAAGTACGCATCGGCGAGGAGGGTATCCAGCGTCCTGGCCGCCGTTTTGCCGCGACGCGCCCGTTCGCCGTCCCGGTCGTGCGTGGCGCCGGGGTCGAGCCGGCGCGTCACGGCGTCGATCACCGCGACCCCCGGCCCAGTGTCGAACGCGAGCGCGCCTTCCGTCACGCCGCGGCGCGGCACCCAAGTCACGTTCGCCATCCCGCCGATGTTGAGTAACAGGCGGCCCCGGGCCTCGTGGCCGAAGAGCATCACATCCGCCAGGGGCACCAGCGGCGCGCCTTGCCCGCCCGCGGCCACGTCGCGAGCGCGGAAGTCGCTCACCACCCGCACCCCGACGCGCTCCGCGAGAACCGCGGGGTCGCCGAGCTGCAGCGACGCGCGCCCTGGCTCGTGCCAGACCGTCTGCCCGTGAGAGGCGATGAACGCGAGGTCGCGGGGACCGACGTGCGCCGTAGCGAGCAGCTGCAGCACCGCGCCAGCGAATCGCTCGGCCAACGCGACGTGCAGGATGGCCAGCTCCTTCGCGCCGCCGCGGGCGATCGTCTCGATGATCTGGCCGCGCTCTGCCGCCGTGTAGGGTTCCTGGCGGAACGCGACCAGCGCTGCCGCGGGTGGCCGCTCGACGAGCCGGACGAGCGCCGCCGAGACCCCGTCCAGCGAGGTGCCCGACATCAGGCCGACGGCGAGGCCATCGCTCATCCGCGGGGGACGCGCGGGGGATCGCCCACCGCGCGGCGGACGAACCCAGCGGCCTCTTCAAGCCGGTGGCTCGCCTCGTCTTTCCCGACCCCGGCGACGAGCATCACGATCGCGAGCTTCACGCTTCCCCCCGCCGCCGCGATCGCCGCTCGGGCCTCGTCGCGGTCCACCCCGCAGCACTCCATGACGATGCGCTCGCCGCGATCGCGCAGTTTGTCGCTCGTCGCGATCAGATCGACCATCAGGTTGCCGTACACTTTGCCGAGCCGGATCATGGCTCCGGTGGTGATGGAGTTGAGCACCAGCTTGGTCGCCGTCCCAGCCTTCATCCGAGTCGATCCGGTGAGCACCTCGGGACCGACCTTCGGAAAGATCACCACGTCACAGGTCGCCGCCAGCTGGGCCGGCGGGTCGGAGCACGACACGAGTCCGGTCTTCGCCCCGAGCGTCTGTGCCCGAGCCAACGCGCTGCGCACGAACGGCGTCGTGCCGCTCGCCGCGATCCCGATGACCACGTCGTTGGCGCCCACGCGAGCTGCGTCAATCGCCGCCGCGCCGGCGTTGACGTCGTCCTCGGCGCCCTCGGCGCTGCGCACCAACGCCTTGGGACCGCCCGCGATGATCCCGAGGACCAGCTCGGGAGGTGTGCCGAACGTGGGCGGGCATTCCGACGCGTCCAGCACGCCCAGGCGCCCCGAGGTGCCCGCCCCGAGGTAGACGAGGCGGCCGCCTGCGCCGATCGCCGCGACGACTAGGTCGATCGCGCGCGCGATGGTTGCACGCTCCCGGCGCACAGCCGCAGGGACGCCCTGGTCTTCGGCATTGATCAAGTCCACGATTTCGAGGCTCGAGGCGACGTCGATACGCTCGCTGCGCGGGTTGCGCTGTTCGGTGAGACGAGGGTCGTGGAACGG
>WNFC01013094.1_pt1 | contig 14856 bp, 7 predicted proteins | sample 5400541 | NCBI WGS metagenome assembly WNFC01 (sample SAMN13153342, study PRJNA577476) | soil metagenome | isolation source: 120 cm saprolite under Douglas fir tree site 2 hole 2 replicate 1 | place: USA:California | collected 2015-04-18
ATGCGATTGGGTATGTGATCGCGATCTTCTTTCCGATTGAGAGTCCATGGTTTTCGATGGCGGGGGCGTGGCACGGACCGCTACAGGGCGGGCCGTTCACGGCCGCGATCAATTTCATCGAGCACTTTGGGCGCGTGCGAGGCGCGGCGTTTCCTTCCGAGCATGTGGCCGGGTCCGTTGCGGCGTTGTGGGGAGCGTGGCGGCATCGAAAGTGGCTGTTCTGGACAATGTTGCCGTTGGTGGCGTGCATGTGCGTTTCAACAGTCTGGGGACGGTATCACTACGTTGCGGACGTGTTTGGGGGGATGGTGACGGGAACGCTCGGTTACGTGACCGGCAGATGGGTGATGAAGACGCGAGGCGCGGTGTCGACGCTAGCGCGTTAAATCGGCGGCCGGCGATATTGAGGCTGAGAACGCTCGAAGATCTTGGCGATGCGGAGCAGGATGGGCTCGCTCGAGACACCGGCCATGATTTGCAAACCGATTGGCAATCCCGAACCGGTAAAGCCACAGGGAATGGAAACGGCTGGCACACCGGCCAGATTTGCCGGACGGTTGTGGCGCAGCAGCAGAGCGCGAGCCGGATACTCGTGCGCTCCGATGCGGATCTTTTCCTGATTCAAGAGCGGAGCCTCAATGGGGGTCGAGGGAAAGACGATGGCATCCACATCCGCTTCCGCGAGCGCCATATGCAGCTGCTGGAAGAATTGTTTCTGAATCTCCAGCGCTCGCAGGTAGTCAACCGCCGATACCTTGCAGCCCATCTCCAATCTTGAACGTACGTCGTCGCCGTATTCCGCAGCCCTGGCCGGAAAGTATCCCTGTTGCTGATGGTAGAGCGTCGCGTCCACCCAGGCGATATGATTTCCCGCATCTTCGGTTTCATCGAGCAGCGGGATGGAAACGTCTTTCGCGGTCATGCCCGCGCGGCAAAGATCGCGCAGAGCGGCGTCAAAGGCGTTCCGAACTTCCGGGGAGATAGTGTCGAAGAACAATTGACGTGGAATTCCCAGGCAAAACTTTCCCGCGCCAGCCCGCAGAGCCGAAGGACTGGCCAGGTTTGGCTCACGACCCACACGGGAGTAAAGAATTCCTGTAAGAGTGGCGACATCATCGACGGTGCGACCCAGCGGGCCCGCGCAATCGAATGCCGGAGAAAGTGGAATGATGCCTTCACAGGAGATGCGGCCCCAGCTTGGCTTCAAACCTGTAACCCCGCAGAGGGATGCGGGAATGCGGATGGAGCCGCCGGTGTCCGTGCCGATACTGCCGTAGCAAAGGCCGGCGGCAACGGCGGCGGCAGAACCTCCACTGGAGCCACCGGGAATGCGCGCGGGGTCCCAGGGATTGCGAGCGGGGCCGTAGTGGGGATTGTTGGTGGTGACGCCGTAGGCGAACTCGTGCATGTTGGTCTTGCCAAGGAAAACGGCGCCGGCTTCTTGCAGCAGGACGACGGCTTGAGCGTCGTGCTGTGGAAGGAAATCTTTCAGGATTTTTGAGCCGGCAGTCGTTCGAATGCCTTTGGTGTAGATGTTGTCTTTCAGCGAAATGGGAATCCCCTGGAGCGGACCGCGATCACTATTCCCCTTGCGGCCGCGTGGGGCGAAAAGTTCCGATTCGGCTTTCTTGGCTTGCGCGAGGGCGAGTTCAGCGGTGACGGTGATGTAAGCGTTCAGCTTGGGATTCAGATGCTCAATGCGGGCGAGCATGAGCTTGGTGAGCTCGACTGGAGAGAGCTTGCGTTTGCGGAAAAGCTTTCCGATTTCCTCGATGGAGGCGAAGGCCACGTCGGTGTCGTTCATGGCTGTCACATTAAATCACAAACGAATATACCCAGGCTAAAGTCCGGCGCTACACGAGCTCCGGGCTAGAAGATTTTTTCCTGATGACGGAGATTCCCGAAGGCGCCAATGTTCGCGATGATGAACGCGATGCGGAACTGATTCTCCGCGCGCACCTGCCCGAGGTTGATGCGCCGATATTCGACAGCGAGGCCGCAGCAACCGCCGTTGTAACTGAGCTGAACGATTTGATTTTGCAGCGTCTTGTTCTCGAAATCGTAGCCGACACCCGTGATGAGATTGAGGCCCTTGCGGGTTTCGCTGCCGTAGCCGACGAGCGCGCGAATCTGGCTCGAAAGCGGCTGCTGGAAAATAGGAAGCACCGGAGGAGGCTGGAGAGGAAGATCGCTGAGCACCGGATTATCATTCAGGCGGAAGAAGGCAGTTGTGGCGAAGAATTCCCGATAAGGCTTCACTTTCAGGAGCGTGCCGATGGTGACGAGTCTCTGAATTTGGGGATCGTACTGAAGAATCTGCTCCAGATCGTAGTGTCCGCCGGGAGTGATCTTGAAATCGCTGACGATCGGAGACCAGTTGCGGGGACCGAAAGCGAAAGCGAAGGGAGAGATGGAATCCAGCGCCTGGAAGACGTTGCGCTGGCCGTTGACGATGGCGCCGCCAAAGGTGGGATCAAAGTAGTGCTTCTGGACGATGCGCCAGGAAACAAGTTCCTGAGGCTGGCCGTCGCCGTCCTTCCGCAAAAGCCGCTGCGTAAAGCCGTATTCGACTTCGCTGGTGTTGGTAAGCGTGGCATCAGAATCGAAATGAATAAAGTCGGCGAAGCGATTCACGCCGGTGACGTAGCGGTAGGTGAGCGTCGGTTCGATGGTGTGCTTGTACCGGCGTCGAGCCTTGTCCTTCTTCAAGGATGTGCGGTCGAAGAATCGTTCGAGCGCAGGTGGGCGGAGCTCCACGGTGAACTCGCCGGTGTTGCGGGAGATGGAAGCGCCGCTAACCAGGCCAGCGGAATTCAGGGAATCGCCATAGCGGGTGGTGCGGAAAGCGGCGGAAGTGGTCACGCCGAGCCACGGTCCGAAGTGCAGTGGCAGGGTGACTCGCGGCGCCAATTCGTACCGATCGACGAAATTGGAAGTTTGAATCGTTTGATCGCTGCGGAATACGACACCGGCAAAGGCGTCGAAGCCGAAATAGATGGGGGCGCTGCGCCAAGGGGCTTGCTCGACGGAGCCGAAACGGGCTTCCGGCAGGTTGCGGAGAGTGACGCTGGTGGCGGGAACCGCGGGCGTGGTCGACGTTGCTGCGACCGGCAGGGTGAGGAAACTCTTGTCGTCTAGGCCCGCGAAATTCAGGCTGAAGCCCCGGAAATTGTTCGAGAGGAAAAACGCGCTGCGCACTTCGGAGTTGATGGCTTCGCCGAAAGAGTCGGCGAACGCGAGACGGAAGGTAAGCGAGGAGAGATGGTTGTAGTCGGTTACGAAACGCCAGCCGCCGGGAAGCAGGGACTGAATTTCGAGGCGCTGCTGCTCGCCACCCTGAGGATTGCGTGTGCCGTCAGCGTTGAGGAGGCCGCGGTCCTCGACGCCAAAATAAGTGTACTCAATCGAAGTGCTTTCGAAGGGCTTGGCTCGGAATGATCCGCGTTCGAGAACGCCGCGGCGGCTCATGAATTGACCGCCAACGGTGGCGTCCATCCACGGAGTGGGAGCCAGATAAAAAGCATCGCCGAGAATGAAACCCTTGCGCGAGCTCTGGCCGACATCGGGAATGAGGAAACCGGAAGAGCGGACTTTGCGGCCTGCGGGGGCGGAGGCGTAAGGGAGCCAGACCAGGGGCACGCGGAAAAGACGGAAGTTGGCGTTGACGAGCGCGACGGTTTTATCGAGACGGATCCGCGCGTTAGGCGCGTAGAACTGCCACTTGGGATGTTGGGGGTCGCAGATGGTGATCCAGGCGCGGTGGATGAGGTAGACGTCTCCCGGGAAGCGTTCGACGTCCCGTGCTTCGAAGTAAAGCGGATTATCGGAAATCAAGAGCGCCGGATTGGGCCGCCGCTCGATCTTGACGTTGCCGCGAACGTTGTGAAAGAAGCCGTGGCCGGTGCTGACGTTGTAATGAGCTTCGTCGGCTTCCAGGTGCTCGTTGCCGTAATCGAGCTGAACGTGGCCGGTAGCAGTGGCTTCGTAGGTCTTGCTGTCGTATTCGACGTGGTCGGCGCGAAGACGGGTGTCCGCGTAATGAATGTCCACCTCACCTTCAGCCGTGGTGACGTCGCCTTTGCGGCTCTGCGTTTTCGCTTCTAGATTTGCGATTCCGCCTTTGGCGGAAGGAAAGCCCGTTTGCTGGGCGGAGGCGATGCGTGGAGTCGCGGCTCCAAGCGCGAAGAGCAGCGCAGCCAGGAAAAGAAAAGGGCGGAGCGCGGAATGAGCCCGTGCATGGGGATAGAGGTTCACTCGGAGCATGCGGTTAATGAAAACAATTCGATAGCCTAGCATGCGGTCGTGGGTATTTGAAGGCACGAGCAGGCAATGAGTTGCATGCGCAGACAAAGGGGCGATGAGCAGAATGGCAGGGGACCTGTAACGAATCGACAGCGCGGCGCGTCTCTCTTTGCACGGGTTGGTTTGCCCTTTCAAAACACTTGATGCGTTATGCGGCCCAGCCGAAGTATCATGCCGGGCCTTGTACACAGGGGGGATGGAAATGAAGCATATGTGGAATGCTTTGCGGACGATTCTGGTTTGCGCGGTGTTTCTTGGCGCGTTTGCAATGAACGCGCAGGCGGCGCCCGGCGACCAGCCGAGTCCCACCGATAAATTCAAAAATCTGGAATTCCGGGAGATTGGCCCCGCGACGATGGGTGGGCGCATCGATGATTTCGCGGTGGTGGAGAGCAATCCGAACATTGTGTATGTGGGCACGGCCTCGGGCGGCGTTTGGAAAACAACGAACAACGGCACGACCTGGGAGCCGATCTTTGATAAGGAAAGCGTGTCGACGATTGGCGACATCGCGATTGCGCCGTCGGACCCGTCGGTCGTGTGGGTCGGAACGGGCGAGCCGAACAACCGGCAAAGCTCCTCTTGGGGCGATGGAGCGTACAAGTCGCTCGACGGCGGGAAAACCTGGAAGAAGATGGGTCTGGAATTGACGCGGCACATCGGTCGAATCGTCATTCATCCGAAGAATCCGGATGTGGTGTACGTGGCGGCGCTGGGACATTTGTGGGGCGCGAATCCGGAGCGCGGAGTTTACAAGACGGCGGACGGCGGGAAGACCTGGTCGCAGGTGCTGAAGATCAGCGATGACACCGGTGTGAGCGACATCGCCATGGACCCGCAGAGTCCGGACACTTTGTATGCCGCGGCGTATGAGCGGCGGCGGACGCCCTATGGATTCAATGGCGGCGGACCGGATAGCGCGATCTATAAAACGACGGATGGCGGCGCAACCTGGAAGAAATTGACCAAGGGACTCCCCTACGAAAACGGCGGAGAGACCGGACGCATCGGGCTGGACGTTTACCGCAAGGACCCGAACATCGTCTACGCGATCGTGCAGCATGAGAAGGGCGGGACTTATCGCAGCGAGGACAAGGGCGAGACATGGAAGAAGATGGGCGATACGAATCCGCGCCCTTCGTACTACAGCCAGATTCGAATTGATCCCAATAACGATCTCCGAATCTGGGAGCTCGGTGCGCCCATGTTCTATTCCGAGGACGGCGGAAAGACATTTACGACGCAGCGCGTGAAAGGGATTCATGGCGACTATCACGCCATGTGGATCGACCCCGCCGATTCGAATCACATGCTCGCAGGTTCGGACGGCGGAATTCACTGGAGCTATGACGCCGGCAAGACCTGGGACTTCGTCAATACTATCGCCATCGGACAGTTCTACGAAGTCGCGCTCGACAACGAAAAGCCGTACCACATCTGCGGCGGCTTGCAGGACAACGGAAGCTGGTGCGGGCCGATCCAGACGCTGACGCGCGACGGTTGTCTATACCGAATCGCAGGACGGCTACATCGACCGCCGCGATTTGCGCACCGGGCTGCAGCGCTCGATCAAGCCCGAAGCGAAAGCTGGAGAGCCGCACTACCGCTTCCAGTGGAATTCACCGGTGGCGGTTTCCGCGCACGAACACACCACGGTGTACTACGGCGGAAATTATTTATTCAAATCCACGGATCGCGGAGACAATTGGACCCGGCTCGGCGGGGACATGACAACTGGTGTAGACCGCAACAAGCTGCAAATTTTTGGCAAGACACCGGACAAAAGCACCCTGTCGCGGCATGACGGCGTGCAGGAATATCCCACGATCACAACGCTGAGCGAATCGCCGCTGACGCCCAATGTACTGTGGGTGGGCACCGATGACGGCAACGTGCAGGTGACGCGCGACGGCGGTAAGTCGTGGAAGAACGTGGCATCCAAAGTGCCCGGAGTGCCGAAGGGAACTTACGTGAGCCGCGTGCTGGCGTCGAAAACCGCTGAAGGCGCGGCGCTGCTGGCGTTCGACGGCCATCGCGGCGACGATAACAGCGTCTATGTTTTTGCGACGAGCGATTACGGCGAGAACTGGAAAGCCATCCGCAACGGGATTCCGGACTCGGCGGGAAGCGTGCACGTGGTGCGCGAGCATCCGCGGAACATGAACCTCTTGTTCGCGGGGACGGAGTTCGGGCTGTGGGTATCGTGGGATCGCGGAGGAAACTGGACCGCGTTGAAAAACAATTTCCCGACGGTGCCGGTGGACGACATCGAAATCCAGGCGCGCGAAAACGACTTAGTGCTCGCGACGCACGGGCGCTCGATCTGGGTCTTTGACGATCTCACGCCGATCGAGAAGATGGATTCGAACGTGGCGGGATCACCCCTGACATTCTTTCCGCCGCGGCCGGCGATAACCTGGCACCTGCGCAACCGCCGTTGGAGCGGGGGGCAAAAAGCGTTCACCGCAAAGAATCCTCCGTACGGCGCGATTTTGAGCTACTACCTGAAGGAAGCCGTGCCACCGGAAGCGCCAAAGAAAGACAAAGACGAAAAAGACAAGAAAGACGCGGCGGAGGAGAAGCCGAAGCTCGACGCCAAGGGCGACGCAGCGGAAAAGAAGGAAGGCAAAGTAAAAATCATCGTGCTCGACAAAGACGGAAAAGTACTTCGTGAGTTGGACGAGCCGGGCGCGGCGGGCGTGAACCGCGCAAACTGGGATTTGCGTTCGAATCCGCCGGCAGAGCCGACACCCGAACAACTGGAAGCCATCGCGGCGGGCTATGGATTCGGGCCGCGCGGGCCGTTCGTCGAGCCGGGGGAATACACCATCAAGATCAAGGCGGGAGACAAGGAAGCCTCGCAAAAAGTCATGGTCGAAGACGATACGCGGATCGTGATTTCGGCCGCGGACCGGGCGGCGCGCCGCGAAATGATCGATCAACTCTACGGCATGGCCAAGACCACGGATAAGGACCGGAAAACAATCGAAGGCATACAGACAGCGCTGAAGACCGCGCGAGAGCAGTGGAAGAAGGATGCGGGCAAACCCAGCACGACGAAGATCCCTGACGAGATCGTCAAAGCCGCCGATGAACTGCAGAAAAAAGTGGACGCCATCGCAGAGAAATTCATTCGCGAGCGGGAAGGCCTGGGGAATGCCGGACCTCCGTTCGAATGGAAGCCCGACCCGCTTCCCAATCAGGCGCAGGACCTGCTGGATGATCTGGACGGGTTTGCGGCTGCGCCAAGCGGACACCAAAAAGAAAAGCTCGCCGAGCTGACGCCGCTGGTCAATGATGCTTCAACGCAGGTCAAGAAAATCGCCGAGGAAGAACTGCCTGCGCTGAATAAGAAGATGAATGACGCGGGTATTCCGCACATCGTCCCTGCGCCACCGCAGCCGCGCGGCGGGCGTGGCGGCGAAGAGGAGTCGGAGCAGTAGCACAAACTCTCGAGTTTGTGCCATAGAGACGCTTCCACGCGGCTTGCGTCTAAGGGGCAGAAAAGGGTGTGTCTATCGGCGGTCCGGCTTCCCGCGGCATGCCGATCCGCGAGTCCCAGGTCAAATCTTTCGATCGACGTTACGGAGGAAATCGAGCATGAGCGTGAAGCAGCGCAGTCTGCGCGGCCTGACCGCGTGGTTTGTTTTGTCGGCAATTGTTCTCGGTTTCAGTTTCGGGGGCGCGACTGCGCTGAACGCCAGCGCGAAACGGCAGGATGCCGCAGAGCAGGAGAAAGACAAGAAGGAAGAAAAGAAGGAAGAAAAGAAGGACGAGAAGAAAGAAGAAAAAAAAGACGAGAAGAAGGGCCTGCCGTTGAAGTCCGACCGCAAGGTCGAGTTCACCACGGATGAAGGCACGTGGCTTTCGCTGGACGTCTCGCCGGACGGAAAAACAATTGCCTTCGAACTCGTCGGAGATATCTACACGCTCCCCATCGAAGGCGGGCAGGCCAAGCTGATCGCCGCCGGAATGGCGTTCGACAGCCAGCCGAAGTTTTCCCCGGACGGCCAGTGGATCGCGTTCCTTTCCGACCGCGAAGGCAGCGAAAACATCTGGATCATGCATCCCGACGGAACTGCCGTGAAGCAAGTTTCGAAGGACCCCAATAACGATTTCACGTCGCCAAGCTGGGCCCCCGACGGCAAATACATTTTCGTTTCGAAAGCGCAATTCGGAATCGGCTCCAGCGAAATCTGGATGTACCACGTGGACGGCGGCTCGGGCGTGCAAATCACCAAATCGAAACCCACCCCGACCTTGGAAAGGAACAAGCGCCCGAACGCCATGGGTGTTGTCGCTTCCCCGGATGGAAAGTATCTTTACTATGCGGCGAAGCTAGGCTCGCTCTACTACAACCAGCAACTTCCCACGTGGCACATCGCCCGGCGCGACCGCAAGACCGGCGACGAAGACGACCTCATTCACCAGATCAAGAGCGCGTTTCGCCCGGTGCTTTCGCCCGACGGCAAGCAGGTTCTCTACGTCACGCGTTACGAGACGGAGTCCGGCCTGCGCCTGCGCAACCTGGAAAGCGGCGAAGACCGCTGGGTAAAGTATCCGGTCACTCGCGACGATCAGGAATCGCTCTTTACTCGCGACGTTTTTCCCGGGTACGCCTTCCTGCCCGGCGGCAAAGAGATCGTCTACAACCAGGATGGCAAGATCAAGCGGCTCGATCTGGCTACAGGAGCGGAAAAAATAATTCCGTTCACCGCGCAGGTATCGCAGGAACTGGGGCCGAAGCTGGATTTCCCGCAGCCAGTCGAACAAGGTCCGGTGAAGGTACGGTTGATCATGGATCCCGTGGAATCGCCCGATGGGAAAAAGCTTGTCTTCTCCGCGATGACCCACCTCTACACCATGGATTTGCCTGGCGGCAAACCACAGCGTCTTACCAGCGGAACCGCGCACGAATTTCAGCCCGCCTGGTCGCCGGATGGGAAGTCCCTCGTCTACGTGACCTGGTCGAGCGACGGCGGGCAGCTCTGGAAAATCCCGGCGGCGGGTGGAACACCGATGCAGTTGTCGAAGTCGCTCGCTGTCTACAGCAATCCGGCCTGGTCGCCGGACGGCGCGAAAATTGTCCTGCTTCGCGGCAACGCCTATGACCGCGAGAACAGCACCTTCGACGGCGGGCAGACGGAGAACGCCGACCTCATCTGGATTCCCGCGGACGGCGGAGACGCAAACCTGATTTTGCCAGCGCGCGGAGCGGGCGGGCCGCATTTCACGAACGAAAAGGACCGCATCTACGTTTACACCCCGCAAGGGCTGGTTTCGCTGCGCTACGACGGCACGGACCGCCGCACGCATCTCGTGGTGAAAGGACAGGGACTGTACTTCTTCGAGGAGCCGGTTCCGGCCGATGACATCGTGCCAAGCCCCGACGGCCAATGGGTGCTCGCGCATGTGATGAACCAGCTCTACGTGATTGCCATGCCGGTTGTGGGCGGAGAAGCACCGACCGTGAACGTGATGACGTCGCCGGCCGTGCCGGTGAAGCGGCTGACGGACATCGGCGCGGATTATTTCGCGTGGGCCGATGACGGCAGGACCATCACCTGGGCGGTGGGCGCGAGCCTTTTCCGCGAACCGCTGAGCGCCATCTCTTTCGAACCGCCGAAAGACGAAAAGAAAGAGGGCGACAAGAAGGACGGCGACAAGAAAACGACCGACGCCAAGGATGCCGACAAGAAAGACGAAAAGAAGGAAGAGAAAAAAGAAGAAAAGAAACTGAAGGAACAAGAAAAGGATGTGCAAGAAATCGCGGTCGATCTGGAATTCCCGCGGAAAACGCCGAAAGGCACGATCGTCCTGCGCGGCGCGACCGTTGTCACGATGAAAGACGATGAAGTTCTGAAGAACGCCGACATCGTCGTCGAGAACAACCGTATCAAGAGCGTCGGCGCGAAGGGGAGCGTGCCGGCGGGCGCCAAAGTGTTCGATGTGAGCGGCAAAACAATTGTGCCGGGCTTCATCGACACCCACGCGCACTGGACCGAAATCCGGCGCGGCATACTGGACACGCAGAACTGGTCGTTCCTCGCGAACCTGGCTTACGGCGTGACCTCTGGCCTGGATGTGCAGACCGGCACGAACGACATGTTCGCGTACCAAGACCTCGTTGACAGCGGCGACATCCTCGGGTTGCGCGCCTTTTCGACCGGGCCCGGCGTTTTTTCCGACAATAACTTTCAGTCCGCTGAAGAAGTGAAGGGCGTCCTGACCAAGTACAAGAAATTTTACGGCACGCACAACATCAAGAGTTACGTCGTAGGCAATCGCAAACAGCGGCAGTTCATGGTCCAGGCTTCAAAAGAGCTGGAGATGATGCCTACGACGGAAGGCGCGCTCGATCTAAAGCTCGACTTGACGCACCTGATCGACGGCTTCCACGGCAACGAGCACACCCTCCCGATCACCCCGCTCTACAACGACATGCTCCAGATGTTTGCCAAGTCCGGGATCGCGGAAACGCCGACCCTCATCGTGAACTATGGCGGCCCGTTCGGTGAGGACTACTGGTTCGAGAATAGCGAAGTGCACGACAACGCCAAGCTGAATCACTTCGTCCCCCACCGCGTCCTCGACCAGAGAACCAAGCGCCGGCAAGGATGGTTCCGCAAGGACGAGTATGAGTTTCCGAAACTTGCGGCGCAGATGGCGAAGCTCGCGCGCGCGGGCGGCCTCGTCGGAGTCGGCAGCCACGGCGAGATGCAGGGAATCGGCTATCACTGGGAGCTGTGGATGCTGGCGAGCGGCGGTATGACCCCGCTCGAAGTAATCCGTTGCGCGACGGTCAACGGTTCAAAAATTATCGGGAGGCCTGCGGACCTGGGATCGATTGAGCCCGGCAAGCTGGCAGACCTCGTGATTATGGACAGGAGCCCGCTCGACGACATCCACAACACCAACACGATTCACTGGGTGATGAAGAACGGCGAATTATTTGAAGGAGACACCCTGAACCAGGTCTGGCCAGAGCAGAAAAAGCTCGAGCCGCTCTGGTTCTGGAACAACTACGACGCACCGAAGCCGGGAGAGCCGCTGAACTACGGCAAGACAGCGCAGCCTTGAAGCAGTGACTGGTGATTGGTAATTCGTGACTGAAAGCCGGTGACTTGTCGGGGCGTTTGCCCCACGCGTCTCTTCACCAGTCACGAGTCACCAGTCACCAGTCACGAATCACTTCTCCGCCTTCGCCGCAGCCTTGGCTTGTGTCTCCCGATACCACTCGAACGTGCGCGCCAGGCCTTCCTCAAACGTAACCTGCGGCTCATAGCCAAGAAATTCCCGCGCCTGCGAAATATCCGCCTGGGAGTCGCGGATGTCTCCATCGCGCGGCGGATCGTACTTCGCCTCGAGCGTCTTGCCGGTGATTTTTCCAAGCTCGCGAAGAACTCCATTGAGGGAGATGCGTCCCCCCACGCCGACATTGAAAACTTTTCCTGAAACGTTCGGCGCTTCGCACGCCAGTAGATTGGCCTGCACGGCGTTCTCGACGTAGGTGAAGTCGCGCGTCTGCTCGCCGTCTCCGAAAACAACTGGCTGCGTATCTTCCAAAAACGCCGAACAGAACTTGGCAAGCACGCCGGAATACGGCGAACCGGGATCCTGCCGCGGCCCGAAGATATTGAAATAACGAAGCGCGACGTTTTCCAGGCCGTAACACCGGCCGAACGTCTGGCCGTAAAGCTCACCCACGTACTTGGTGACGCCATAGGGCGAGATGGGCTGCGGCTGCATGGTTTCGACTTTAGGAAGAGTCGGCGTTTCGCCATAAGCAGAAGACGAAGCGGCGAAGACGACGCGCTTGACCTTCAGTTCCTTTGCGGCCACCAGAACGTTAAGCGTGCCGTCGATGTTGATCTTGTTCGTTTCGATGGGGTCCTTCACCGAACGCGGTACGGAAGTGCGCGCTGCGAGGTGCAGCACGAATTCCGCTTCGTGCATGGCTTTCCGCACTACCTCGATGTCCGTGATGCTGCCCTTGATGAACGTAATCTTGTTGCGGATTTCCGCCAGGTTGTCTTCCTTGCCGGAAGAAAGGTCATCGAGTACCACAACGCTATGGCCGCGGCGGACGAGTTCGTCCACCGTGTTTGAGCCGATGAAGCCGGCGCCGCCCGTAACGAGGTAGCGCATTCAGGAAATCCTCCTAGCTCTTGCGGCCGCTATGCGGCCGAGGATCATGACTGCGAACGACAGGTCGCCACCGCAGGGTATGACGCGAGCCCGGGAAAGACGACCGGCCCGCGTTTTGATACGCTCATAGATCGCGGCGAGCCGGCAAAGGGAGCCGGATGATTTCCGCGTACGGAAGGATATTGTACGACGGAAGCGCGGCGGGCAAGCGCTTGATTCAAGGGAGCGTCACACAAAGAGCATGAGCCTCAAGACCACAGTTGGCATTGCAGCAGTGGCGGTGCTGGGCTGCGCCGCGGGAGCGTTTTACTGGCTGCATGAGCGAGGAGAACAACACGTGCCTGAGGTCGTGACCGCTGAGCCGCCCGGTTTCCGCGAAGCGCCCTCGGCGGAGAAACCCGCAAGCGCCGCGGCAGTGAAGTCAACCTTGCCGGCCGAGTCGAACAAGACTGTACTTTCCGTTGACACCGGGTTGCCCCTGCGGGCCGGCGAGGTTCTGGAATATACCGCTAACGTTTCGAAGCTCAACAATGTGGCGAATCTGCGGCTGCGGGTTGCCGGGCGGGGCAATTTTCTGGGAAAGAGCACGTGGCATTTACAGGCGTTAGCGCACACGCAGAATCCGTTGCGCATGGTTTTCGAGCTGGATGACCAGTTCGATTCCTACAGCGATGCGGCGACACTCGCGAGTTTGCAGTATGAGATGCACCTGAGCGAACGCGGGCAGAAGGTGGTGTCCGTCCAGCGCATGACCGCAACTGGCAAGGAGCCTGCGTCACCGGATGCGACTCAGGCGCGGGTGCTGCCGGGGACACGCGATCCGCTCGGGATGATGCAGTACCTGCGAAATGTGGATTGGACAAAAACGCCGGAAGTGCGCAGTCCAGTCTACGACGGGCACAAGCTGTACGATGTTCGCGCCAAACTCGCGGCTGCTTCCGAGAAAGTGAACGTGCCGGCAGGAGACTACACGGCGTCAAAGATCGGCATTCGCGTGTTCGACGGCGGCGTGGAGATGAAGGACGCATCCTTCACACTATATGTAGCGAATAACGCGGCGCGGACACCGGTGCTGCTTGAAGCCGTCATGCCCTTCGCCACCGCCCGCGTGGAGCTCCTGAAAGCCAAGTAAGAAGTTCGCCCCCGACATCCGTCCTGGCTACAACTTTCAACAGTCCCAAGAATCGCTACTGCTTCATCGGTTTCCAGTGACCCCGTTTCCGGACCGTGACGCGGTCAGCCGCTTGTCGGAGATCGCGACCTGTCCTCCACCGATATGCTTTCATTCCTATTGACACTCTATATGTAGATCCATATTATCCCTATAGAGAGCCGATAGGAGGCATAAATTGAGTCCTGAACCGACAAGCCTTTTGCAAGGGACTTTGGACCTGCTGATCTTGAAATCGCTTATCGCTGGCGAGATGCACGGATTGGGAATCTCGCGCAGGATCCAGCAGATCACGGGCGGCACTTTTGTTGTTAAGCCAGGTTCGCTCTTTCCCGCTCTGCACCGAATGGAGGAAGAGGGTTGGATTTCATCTTTTTGGGGAGACTCCGAAAATAATCGCCGCGCAAAATACTATCGCTTGACCAAAGCTGGAATGAAGCAACTCGAAGTCGAAACCAAGCGATGGGGCCGCATTTCTTGGGCTATCGGTCAAGCTTTGGAAACATCGTAGAGAGGTACTAAGCATGTCGCTCCCTGTGAAAATCCGAAGTTTCCTGCGAAATCTCTTTTTGCCTCGTCGTGTGGAGGTAGACCTCGACAAGGAGGTACATTCCCACCTCGAAATGCTGATAGAGGAAAACATTCGCGCGGGCATGCCGCCGCACGAAGCGCAACGCGCCGCGACGATCGAACTTGGCGGTATCGAACAAGTAAAAGAGCAGGTTCGCGAAGAACGGCTTGGCAACTGGCTCCACTCCGTGCTCTCCGATTGCCGCTATGGTCTCCGCCAACTCCGCAAGAACCCCGGCGCCACGGCAGTCATGGTCTTTACGCTCGCGCTGGCCATCGGCGCGACCACGGCAATCTTCAGCGTTGTATACGGCGTGTTGCTGCGCCCGCTGCCGTACACCGATTCGAACCGCATCATGTCCGTCTTCGAGGTCAATTCGAAGGGAACGTGGTCTCGCCTTGCGGACCCGAACTTCGACGATTTTCGCGATCAAAACCGCAGCTTCCAGGCGATTGCGAAGTACCATGACAACACCGCGTCCGTTTCGGGTGCTTCGCAGCCGACGCGCACGACGGTCGCGGGCGTCTCCCCCGACTTTCTCAAGGTCTTCGGAGTTCAGCCGATCCTCGGGCGGGATTTCAGCGCCGGCGACGCGAAAAGAGGGGCCGGCCCTACCGTTCTTGTCAGCTATGGATACTGGAAGCAGGATCTCGGATCACCGCGG
>WNFC01005879.1_pt1 | contig 14855 bp, 18 predicted proteins | sample 5400541 | NCBI WGS metagenome assembly WNFC01 (sample SAMN13153342, study PRJNA577476) | soil metagenome | isolation source: 120 cm saprolite under Douglas fir tree site 2 hole 2 replicate 1 | place: USA:California | collected 2015-04-18
CTGGCAGCGGGGAGCCGGCTCTACGTCATCGGCGGCAACAACGCCGCCGCCAACGTCGCGCCGGCCGAGGTCTACGACCCCAAGACGGGCGGCTGGTCTGACCTGCCCGCGCTGCCGGCGCCGCGCAACCATGTGGCGGGGTTCGTGTTCGGCTTTAGCGCTTGCGCCGCCGGAGGCCGTTCACCCGCCACAACTCGAGTCGATTGCTTCGACACCGAGAGCTCGTCCTGGGTGCGGTTTCCAGACCTGCCTCAGGCCACGAGCGGCGCCGGAGCAACCGCGCTGGAGGACGGCCGGGCGGTGATCGTCGGCGGCCAGGACGCGGGGGAGACCACGATCAGCGACCAGTTCGCCGAGCTTCCGGACCCGACCGCGTGGACTTCAACTGGCGCGATGCTTATGCCGAGGCATGGATTCGAGCTCGCACTGTTTGAAGGTCGCGCCTGGGCGTGTGGTGGGGGCTCGCTGCCGGGTCTTCACCCGGTCGCGACGTGCACGTCGGTGGTGTGACGCCGGGCGCGCGCAGGGCGCAATTTCAAACTTAGCTTGCGGCGGAGACCTTGGTTTCGCCCAGCTCCTGAACGCTGCTCGCTGCGCGCGGCGCGCTGACGATCTCTTTGATCCGCTGCCGTGTGAAGCGACCTACGAAAAGCGGCACGAACTGCGGCACACGGGAGCCTGCCAGGCGCTGGAGTGACTCGTCCGCCATGGAGTCGATCGACTGCTCGGACACCAGGCCGCGGTACTCCGACTTGATGGTGCGCACTTCGGATTCGACCATTTTGAGAACGGCTTCATCAAACGCAACAGCCACGCCATCACCTCCCAAACAGGCCCCTACCGTGGACCGGGTCGGCCCCCTTCAGGCCCCCTGACGCCTCATAGGTTAGGTCGGCCGGGGCTTCCGCGGGGGCCCGCCCCAAGCCTTAACTTCCCCTTAGCCGGCCTTTAACGCGGGCGCTCTTGCCTGGTCGACTCGATGATCGCCGTGGCGCGCACCGCCGGGCGTTAACTCAGCTTTGCAAAGGCGACTTGACGGTAGGGCCTGTGGCTGTTATATGGCCCCCAAGGGCCGGCGCCGTCCGGCTCATTGCACGGGAGGCGCAGCATGCGCAAGCTCATTCTCTCCGCCGTACTGACCCTCATCGCAGTGGTGCTTGCCGTCGCGCCGGTTCTGGCGGACAGCATGGGGCCACCAGCTTAGTTACAGGGGTCGCCCGCGTGACTTTACGCATCGTGTCATACCGTCAGGCGTGATATAAACGCCAGTATCAGGAATCGTCACACCAAGCCACGCGGGCGCCTACCCGGCGTCGAGGTAGATCCTGGGCTCGTCAGGCAGGCGCGACTGGGCGCCGGTCTCAGCATGTCGCAGCTTGCGGGCTCCGACTTTACAAGACAGACGGTCTTCCTTATCGAGGCCGGCAAGGCCCGGCCCTCGATGAGGACGCTGGAGATCATCGCGGCCCGCACGGGAAAGGCCGTCCAGTATTTCCTCAACGGCCGTCGTGGAAATCCGGCTGCGGGGGAGCGGGGGCCGGCCGATGCTCGGGTCGAGGAACTTCAAGCGCTGTGCCTCCAACATCAATTCGACGAGGCGATCGCCTTGGGCACTCCGCTGCTGGAGCACCCCATGGCGCCCAATCTCGAGGCGCGCGTAAGACACTACGTCGGCCAGGCCCTGGTGCGCACGATGCGGCCTGACGAAGGGCTCGAGCACCTGCGCCGCGCGCAGGTCCTTCTCGAACAGGACCCTGATCCGTGGCTGGCCGTCGAATGCGCCGACTGGGAGGCCACCGCCCTCTACTTGAGAGAAGACCCTCGAGCGCTTGCGGTGGCCGAGCGAGCGCTCGATCTCTGCCGGGCCACGGAGCCTCGGCTTCCTGGAACTGAAGCGAGGATTCTCGAGCACATCGCCTCGATTCACGTCAAGAATCATTCTTTTGAGCGGGCCATCGCCCTCTATGAAGAAGCGCTTCGGGCCGCCGGCCCGATGCGTGACCTGCCCCGTCTTGGCCGGACCTATCACGGCCTCAGCATCGCCTACCAGGAGCGAGGCGACATCGGCAGGGCGATCGAGTACACACACAAGGCGCTGGCGCTTTACGCGCTCGAGCACGACACCGCTCTGCAGGCCTATGGCCAGAACGAGCTCGGCCTGCTGCTGATGCGACAAGGCCAGATGGAGCGCGCCGAGGAAGCCTTCCGAGCCGCCCTGCTGTATCTCGGGGGCACCGAAAGAATGAAGAGCCACGTTTTGCTGAGCCTCGGCGAGCTTCAGCTCAGGGTCGGGCAGTTTGCCGGCGGCATCCAGGTGGTGAAAGAGGCCATCGATCTCGCCAAGCGGCTCGACGAACGCCTGGCCCTGGCGGCCGGGCATGAACTGCTCGGCCAGCTGTACGAGCGCATCGGCAATCACGAATTGGCCGACAAGGAGTTCCGCGTCGCCATCAAGCTGCTCGGCGCCGATGGCCGCACGGAGCGGTTGGCCGAAGCTCACGCCGCTTACGCGGAGCTGCTTGACGCCCGCGGCGACGCTCGGATGTCCGGGCGTCACTGGAAGCAAGCCGCGAAGCTGGCCCTTGACAGGCACCCGGGCCTCAAGAGTCGCGCAGCCGGGTAAATCCGCCAAGCGACGAACTTACCTCCACTTGACGTGTGACTTGACAACGCCAATTGTTCAGCAATAATTAATCCCCAAGCGCCGAATTTCGGGCGCGCCAGCGCTCCCGGCGCCCACCAAGGGGGGATTGTCAATGTCCGCAGTGAACACGCGCCCCGTAATGCGTGACGCCTTCCGCATCGCCGCGCTCGCCACGGCAACCGCGCTCATGGCGGCAGTTTTCGTTGCCCAGAATGCGCGGCCGGTGTGGGCCGACGCCTTGCCTGGCGGCACGGGCAGCGCACAGCCCGATCCGGGCGGCACTCCGCTGGCCCAGTCTCCGTTCACGCCCACCTCGCTCCACACGCCAAGCGGCGACATCCAGGTCGTGCTCTTCGAGGGCAACTTCGAAGACAACTCGTCGTCGGACACGACGACGCTGTCCGGGTTCACCGTACCGGCTGGGCCGTTCACTGCGCTGACGACCTACGTCGTTGCTGATGGGCAATGCGACGCGGTGGCGACTCCCGAGCCTTGCGTTGACGGCCGGCCGACGGCCGGAAGCTCGACTGAAACTTTGAGCTTCAACGCGCTGACCAAAGGGCCGGACGCATTTCGCGGTCACGATCCGTGTCCATGGGGCCCGGACACCTGTCTCTGGGACACCCGCACCGAAGACGTCACCTCTTTCGTTTCGTCCGGAGACACCACAGCCTCCGTCACGGTTGCCGCGAACGGTGCGACGAGTGACTGCGTCAACCACGAAGCACAGGTTTTGGCCGTCGGGCCTTCCGCCGCGTTCTCGACCGCCGGCTACGCCGCCTCGGGCGTCGGCCTGCGCAACCAGGGCTCCGGCACGATCAACCTTTCCGGCGTTCCGGCCGGCTCAGTGATCAAGCGTGCGCTTCTTTACTGGAACATCCTCGCGGACAGCCAGCCGAGCGGCGCCATGATAGTCAACGGCACGTCAGCGGCGGGCGCGATGTTCGCGACGGGCGCGGTGCCCTGCTGGAACGCCGCTTCCAGCTTTGCGTTTCGCTCCGATGTCACCTCGCTCGTCACCGGTAACGGCGCGTATGCACTCTCCGGGTTCCCAACCGGATCCACCTCTGGTCTGAACCCGTGGGACAACCCGACGCCACAGCCGATGATGGAGGGCGCTTCGCTTCTCGTCTTCTTCGAGCCCAAGCGCCAGACAACGCTCACCTACACGGGCGACACATCCGGGGTCTTCCACGACCCGACGACGCTGTCGGCCACGCTCACAACTGAAGGCAGTCCGCTCCCCGGAGCGACGATCAACTTCACGATGGGCGCCCAGTCATGTTCAGGAGTCACCGACGCGTCGGGCTCCGCGAGCTGCTCTTTCGTGATCAACCAGGTGATGGGGGTGTATCCCCTGACCGCGAGCTACGCCGGGGACGCGACCCATCTCCCGAGCAGCTTCAGCGGTTCGTACACGGTGGCAAAGGAGGACACCACCACCACTTACACGGGTCCCACGCTGCTGGCCAACGGCAGCACGGTGACGCTGTCGGCAACTCTTCTCGAGGATGGGACCACCCCGATCCCGGGCGAGATCGTAACCATCACCCTGGGCAGCGGGATCACCGCACAGTCCTGCTCCGGCGTCACGGACGCCGCCGGCAACGCATCGTGCACCCTGGTGGTCAACCAGCCGCTCGGGCCGGGCACGGTGACGGCGAGCTTTGCGGGTGATGCAGGCTTCCTACCCTCTTCCGACACCAGGTCCACGCTTGTCTTCTCCGCGCTATCCGCGGGAGGGTTCGTCGTGGGCGACCAGAGCGCGACGGGCCATGTCGAGTTCTGGGGCGCAGAGTGGGCCAAAGACAACTCTTTGAGCGGCGGTTCCGCGCCGTCCAGCTTCAAGGGCTTCGAGGACAGCGGTCCCGTGGCCTCATGCGGAGGGTCCTGGACCACGGACCCGGGCAACAGCTCGGCGCCACCGAGCACCATCCCGGCCTTCATGGCCGTGATCGTCTCCAGCTCGATTACGAAGTCAGGCTCGACGATCTCGGGTGACGTGAGGGCGATCGTCGTCGTCCAGACCGATCCCGGTTACTCGGGCAACCCAGGCCACGCCGGCACGGGCACCGTGGTGGCGGTGGTCTGTTCGATCTAGCGACTGCATTAGCGCGGGTTGGGGCGCGGCCGGGCCGCCCCCAATCCGCGAGCGCCTAAACTGCAGGCGTGAACAGCGTCGGAGACGCGTTCGGCTTCGCATTTCGTGACCCGAAATGGGTCGAGAAAATTCTCATCCAGGGTCTCATCCTGATCATTCCGATCATCGGCCTGATCGCGTTGGCCGGCTGGATGCTCATGACGTTCGACAACATCCGCGCCGGACGCCAGGAGCTCGCGCCTGCCGGCTTCCACCTCGGTCGCGGCATCGGTCTGTTCGGCGCCTGGTTCCTCTACGCTCTGGTGCTTTCGCTCCCGGGCGACGTCGTGAGCGGGGTCGGCAGCGGGATGAACGCCCACCAGGCGTTCTCCGGCACCTCCTTCTCCGAACTTGGCTCCTTGCTCGGGCTCGCCGGCCAGGCCCTCCTTTACTTCCTGCTTCCGTCGCTCATCGTGATTACGTACCACCGTGGCTTTTCGGGAGGAATGGACGTCGACGGGGTGTGGCGACTGGCGACCGGCAACGTGAACAACAGCGTGATGGCGGGATTGATCATGTTCGTCGCGGGCATCATCGCGGTGGTTGGAATCGTGGCGTGCTGCATCGGCGTGTTCTTTACAGGCGCCTACGCGGCGATCGTGACGGTGGGAGCCGCGTCATGGTTCGAGCGCCAGCAGGTGTTGCCCGCAGGAGCTCCTCCCGCTGCATAGAGTCCCGACCGCTCGCTAACCTGAAAACGTGAGCGAGGCGACAAGAATCCTGATCGTCGAGGACGATCAGAGCCTGAGGGTCGTCATCCGGATGGTCCTCGAACAGGCCGGCTTCGAAATCTCAGAAGCGCGGCACGGCATCGCGGCCCTGGAATTGATCGAGAGCGAGACGCCCGACGTTGTCGTGGCCGACATGAGGATGCCCCTGATGAACGGGGTCGAGCTCGTCGGCCGGCTGCGCGCGAAACCGACCACCGCCTCCATCCCGATCGTGCTGCTCAGCGGACTGCTGCCCGACCCCGAGGTGTCGCGCCTCGTCGACGCGGTCGTGGCCAAGCCTTTCGAACCGGCCGACCTGCTGGCGGCGATCCGTGGCTCGCTCGACGCTGCGGGTGGCGGCTAGCCGATGTGTCGCATGCGCTGGGCCAGGTTCTCGCCCTGGCCGATCGCCCCGATGCCGATGAGGAGGTGGAGGATCTGAATCGTCCAGTGCCAGTCGCCTGTGACCAGGTTCTGCTGCGTCAGGCCCAGGATCGGCGCTGCGAGTCCCCACGCGACGGCCAGCACCACCCATCTCATGGGCACTCCGGCGCGCGCGGCAAAGAACGACAGGGTCCATAAAGACAGGACGAGCACAAAGCCGAGGAACTCGTGGATCGGAATGACCTGGTCGGCGCGACCCGTCCAGATCGCAATGCCCAGCAAGATGAGCAGAAGACCGGACACGCGAATGGTCATGTGGACGACGGTGGCTGCTCTATTCATCGAATGACCTCCCAGCCGAACGGCCGAATCGCGTCTGTTAGTTGAACTTCTTAAACTATACAATAACCTCAACGAATTATGTCCCCTCGATCTCGCGCCAGGGAATCTGCCACCGCCGCCTGGCGCCACATCTTCGACTACATACGCGCGACCGCCGCGGAGCGCGTTGCCCTGCTCGATCGCTTGGGTCTGACGCCGGCGGAGAGTCGCGCCCTCTCCTCTCTAGACCCTGGCGCGGGGCGCTCGATGCGGTCGCTCGCCGACGAGTGGTCTTGCGACCCGTCCAATGCCACCTGGCTTGTCGACCGGCTCGAGCGCCAGGGCCTCGCGAAGCGCGTCTCGAGGGATGGCGACAGGCGCGTGAAGGCGGTCGTCCTGACCCCGAAGGGAAAGAAGCTGCGGGGCGACCTGATCGAATCGCTGTACACACCACCGCCAGACCTGGTCGCGCTTCCGCAGCGGGACCTCGACGCATTGCGAGCTGCCGCGAGCAGGCTGCCCACCCGCCGCAGCAACTCCTAACTCGCGACTCGGGCTGTGTTATGTATGGCCTCAAGTTGGGGGAGCTCAAGCTCGGCATCTTCGTGCCTCAGGGTTGGCGGATGGACCTGGCCGACGTGGCCGACCCCATCGAAAAGTTCGAGACGATGAGCCGTTGTGCCCTCGAGTCTGAGACGGCCGGCTTTGACGCGGTCTGGGTGTACGACCACTTTCACACCGTGCCCACCGCGCAGCTGGAGGCGACTTTCGAGTGCTGGACGTCGATGGCGGCCCTGGCCCGCGACACGAGCACGATCAGGCTTGGTCAGATGGTCACGTGCAACAGCTACAGGCCGCCTTCCTTGCTGGCCAAGATGGCGAGCTGCGTCGACGTCATGAGCCACGGGCGGCTGATCCTCGGGATCGGTGCCGGCTGGTACCAGCACGAGTACGAGGCTTACGGATACGACTACCCCGAAACGCCCGAGCGGCTGCGCATGCTGAGGGAGTCGCTGCAGGTGTTGAAGGCGATGTGGACTCAGGAACACGCCGAGTTCGATGGCCGCTACCACCATCTTCGCGGCGCGATCAACGAACCGAAGCCGGTTCAGAAGCCGCATCCGCCGATCTGGATCGGCGGCGCCGGCGAGAAGGTGACCCTGAAGCTAGTGGCTCAGTACGGCGACGCGTGCAACTTCAACGCTGATGTCGAGACCGTGCGCCACAAGCTGGAAGTTCTCCGCCGGCACTGCGAGACCGTTGGGCGGGACTACGACTCGGTCTCGAAGACGATCGAGTTCTATACGATCCTCGGCGACCGCCGTGAGGTCGACCGTGTCGTATCGGAGACCGCGCGCAGGACAGGCCAGGATGAGGGGTTCGTCCGGTCCTGGCACCCGTGGTCCGGCGACGCCGAGCACATCGCCCAGCTGATCGGCGGCTACGTCGCGGCGGGGATCGACTACGTAATCGTCAACGTCCCGAACGCTTTCGAGGGCGGCGTGATCAGCCGCTTCGCCGACGAAGTCTTCCCACGCCTCGGGCTGCACGCCGACCTCAAGCCGGCGTGACCGCCAGATGATGAGGGATTCAGAGCTGCGCGATGTGCGCGCCTTGACCTTCGACGTCTTCGGGACCACAGTCGACTGGCGCACCGGGGTGGCCGCCCAAGCCCGCCGGCTGGGAGCGCTCGATGGGGTGGAGGCCGACTGGGAGCGGCTGGCCGGCGCGTGGCGCGCGCTGTACATGCCTTCGATGGATCGGGTGCGGCGTCGGGAGGTGCCGTGGACAAATTTCGACCGGCTGCACCGGGTTTCGCTGGACCAGGTGCTGCGTGAGGTCGGCGCCGAAGGCTTCGACGAGGCCGCGCGCGATGAGCTGACTCTCGCCTGGGAGCGCCTGCCACCATGGCCCGACGCCGCGCCTGGGCTCGAGCGGCTCGGCAGGCGGTTCACCGTAGCGACGCTCTCCAACGGCAATCGATCTCAGCAAACCGCTCTGGTCAGGTTCGCGAAGCTGCCTTTCCAGCGCCTCCTTTCAGCGGAGGACTTCCGCCACTACAAGCCCGACCCGGAGGTGTACCTTGGCGCCGCCGCCGCCCTCGGCCTGGAGGTGTCCCAGGTGATGATGGTGGCGGCGCACAAGTCGGACCTGCGGGCCGCCCAGGCCGCGGGCATGCGCGCGGCATTCGTCGAGCGGTCTCTCGAGAAGGGGCCTGGTGGAGGAGCTGATCTCCTGCCCGATCCCCTTTCCGATGTGCAGGCCAACGACTTCTTGGACCTGGCGGACCGGCTGGGCTGCTGACCGGCGAGGCCTAGTGCACGAACGCGCGCACGAGCGCGGCCAGGCGCATCGGGTCAAGCACGCGTGTCAGGCCGGGGGCCGTCTCGACGATTCCGGCCGAACGCAGCTCCTTCAAGCTTCGTCCGACGACCTCGCGCGATGATCCGATCGAGTACGCGAGGTCTTCATGTGTGGCCCTGGCCTCCAGCCGGCCGTCGGCGAGCTGATACCGGCTCGCCCGGTCGAGCAGGTCGAAGGGCAACCGCTCGGAGACCGTGCCGAGCGTGCGCACCGCGACCACCCGCAGGTCGTAGTGAACCCGCTCAGCCAGATGCGTGGCGATGGCGGTGATCACGTCGATGTCGGCTGCCGCCAGCCGTCGCACGATATCGAGGTCGAGGAGCGTGAAGGTCGAATCGATCACTGCTTGCACCCCTGTCAAAGGCGGGTCTTGGTCGATGGGGATGCCGCGAATCAGGTTCCTGGCGCCGACCAGGTTTCCAGGGTGGATGAAGGCAACCGTCGCTTCCCGTCCATCGCGCACGTTCATGAAGGCACGCGCCAGACCCTTTTCGAGCAAGAAGGCTCGAACAGGTGGGCCCGGGTGGAAGGCGATCGTTCCGGCGGGATAGTCCGCGTGTTTTGAGCCCTCGAGCACAAGGCGCTGGTTGGCGGAGCTCAAGAGCGACAGAAAATCGACACCTCCGGCGAAAGCCGGGGTCCCCACTCAGAAAGTGTGCGCTGCCGGTTTGGCCTGAAAATTTCGACCTGGGCATGGGGCGCGATTACCGCTTGCTGCTTTTGGTCAGGCTGCTGCGAAGCTTCGGTTTCGGCTTCGTCCCAGTGCTGCTCGGCCTGCGATTCGAGGAACGCGGCCTCGGCGCTGGACCGCTGGGCGAAGCGCTGGCGATCGGGGTGCTGGCGGCCGCCCTGTCTGGGCTTCCCGTGGCCGCCCTGGCGTCGAGAGTCGGGCGCCGTCCAGTCCTGGCTGCGACCGGCCTGCTGATGGCAGTCACCGGAGCTGACCTTGCGCTAGCGACTCAAACCGTCCTCCTCGTTCTCGCCGGGGCCACCGGAATGCTCGGCGCGTCCGGCACCGACCTCGGTCCGTACCTGGCGATCGAGCAGGCGGCCCTGGTCGATTCCGTACCCGACCGGCGCCGCAACCGCGCCTTCGGTCGTTACTCGCTTGCCGGCGGGCTGGCGGCGGCAGCCGGTGGCCTGGTGGCTTCGTTCGGCACGAACCCGGGCCGCCTCCAGCTGCTGTTCCTGGTCTTCGCCGCGCTCGGCGTCAGCACGGCGGCGATCAGCCTGTTTCTGTCACCCGCACGCACGGCCCCGCCGGGCCCGATCATCAGCCGGGCGTCGGCGAAGCCCCTGGCCGGGCTGGCCGCCCTGTTTGGGGTCGACGCCCTGGGCGGAGGGCTCGTGCTTCAGACGGTGATCGCCTACTGGCTGCACGTGCGGTTCGGCGCCGGAAGCGCGCTGCTCGGCCCGTCCTTTGCGCTGATCGCTCTGGTCCAGGCAGGGTCGTACGAGGTCGCGTCCAGGCTGGCGGACCGGATCGGCCTGGTGCGGACAATGGTTTTCACCCACCTACCAAGCAACGTGCTGCTCATGCTCGTGCCGTTCAGCCCGACGCTGCCTGTGGCGCTGGTCCTGCTTACCATCCGGTTCTCCATCGCGCAGATGGATGTCCCAGCCCGTCAGGCTTACGTGGCGTCCATCGTCCCACCGGCCGAGCGGGCGGGTGCGCTCGCGCTCACCGGCACGGTCAGGGGGGTGATGCAGGCGGTCGGACCGTTGATCGCCGGATTCGCGATCCAGGCGGCGGCGGCGGGCGTGCCATTCCTTTTCGCCGGAGCGCTCAAGATCTCCTATGACCTCGGTCTGTATGCCGCGTTTGCGCGGCGCCCAGGAGGTCACGAAGCGTTACGTCCGCCGCGTCAGCCGTAGCCAAGCGCGCGCGCGTCACTTTTATATTCAGCAGAGAAAGCCCGATACAACCGGAGGAGAAACAGTGGCTGCAGTCAAAGCGCGTCGCAATGCGAGATTTCCTGGCGAAACCGCCGACTATCGCCGTGCCCGCAACCGCCTGCTCAAGTCCGAGGTGGAGCTCCGCCGTCAGATCGAGTCGGTGGCCGCGCAGCGAAGAAAGCTGCCACTCGGGGGCGAGGTCCGTGAGGATTACGTTTTCGAAGCCTTGCCGGCAGGCGAGAAAAAGGTGAAGAAGGTTCGCCTCTCCCAGCTCTTCCAACCGGGCAAAGACACGCTCTTTCTGTACAACTTCATGTTTCCTGAATCGGTCGACAGCATGACGCCGTGTCCGTCCTGCACGTCGATCATCGACGCTGTCGACGGCGCCGCGCGCCACGTCACGCAGAGGATCAACTTCGTGGTGGTCGCAAAGGCCCCGATCGACAAATTCAGCCGGCACGCGCGCAAGCGCGGCTGGCGCCATGCTCAGCTGCTTTCGTCCGCGAACAACTCGTTCAACGCCGACTATCGCGCCGAGGCGCCCAACGGGCAGCAGTTCCCGCTGGCTCACGTGTTCGTGCGCCGCGGTAAGAAGATCCGGCATTTCTGGAGCAGCGAGCTGTGGTTCGCGGGGCCTGATCCGGGCCAGGACATGCGCCACGTGGACTTCATGTGGCCGGTATGGAGCATCCTCGACACCACTCCCAAAGGACGAGGAGCCACCTGGGGACCCGAGCTCAGCTACTGATATCCACCAACTTTCGACCCGATGTCGATCTGGGCTGGGAGCGTTCGTGTAGGTGGTGACGACCGGCCAGGCCGGCGATCTCTCAGACGGAGGAAACATCATGAAAGTGGTTGTCAGTGAGTTCGTTTCGCTGGACGGAGTGATGGAGGATCCGGGTGGGGCGGAGGGGTACAAGCACGGCGGTTGGTCCTTCAAGTTCAAGCGTGGCCCCGAAGGCGACAAGTACAAGGTCGACGAGCTGGCCGCGGCGGATGCCCTGCTCCTGGGCCGGGTGACCTACCAGGGTTTCGCGAAGGCGTGGCCGGCGATCAAAGACCCCGACGGGTTCGCCGACAGGATGAACAGCATTCGCAAGTACGCCGTCTCGACCACCCTGAAGGATTCCGACGCGACATGGAGCAACACGACCGTCATCCGGGGCGACATGGCTGCCGAGGTGGCCAAGCTCAAGGCTCGGCCAGGTGGCAACCTGCTGGTCTTCGGAAGCGCCCGGCTTGCGCAGAGCCTGGCTCAGCACGGACTGGTGGACGATTACCGGCTGATGGTCTACCCGGTCATCCTGGGCGACGGCAAGCGCCTCTTCTCCGACGCAGGCAAGATGGCCGCGCTCGAGCTCGTCGACGCCAAGCCGGCCGGCGACGGCATCGTCATGCTCACCTACCAGGCGGCTTGAGGAGGACCCGATGCAGCAGTACATGCTCACCGTCCACTCGGTCGAGGGCAGCCCAGAGCCCTCGGCCGAGGCCAGACAGAAGGTTTACCGGGACGTCGACGCCTTCAACGGCGAGCTTCGGTCCAGCGGAGCATGGGTGTTCGGCGGGGGACTTCACCCCGCGAACACCGCCACGGTCGTGCGGATCCACAAGGGCGCCGAGGTCCTGGTCACCGACGGTCCGTTTGCCGAAGGCAAGGAACATGTCGGCGGGTTCTGGGTGATCGCCGCTCCCGACCTCGACGCGGCCCTCGAGTGGGCCGCCAGGGCGACCAGGGCGTGTGACGCTCCGGTCGAGGTACGCCCTTTCCAAGACGTTTCTCAGGACTGACCGAGTGCCGGCCGTCGATGCAGTCGACATTGAACGTGTATTTCGCGAGGAGTACGGCCGCGCCGTGGCGGTCCTGGTTCGTGCCTTCGGCGACATCGACCTCGCCGAGGAGGCGGTCCAGGACGCATTCACTGTCGCTGTCGAGCGGTGGCCGTCGACGGGGCTTCCACCCAGCCCGGCCGGATGGATCATCACCACGGCCCGCAATCGAGCCATCGACCGGGTTCGTCGCGAAGCCTCGCGTGACGACCGGCACGCTCAAGCCGTTCTGCTGCAAAGCCACAGCGAGCCGGCTGCGGAGGGACCCGTGCGTGACGACATCCTTCGCCTGATCTTCACTTGTTGTCACCCGGCGCTCGCGGCCAACGCCCAGGTCGCGTTGACGCTGCGGCTGCTGGGAGGCCTGACCACGCCGGAGATCGCGCGCGCGTTCCTCGTTCCCGAGGCGACGATGGCCCAGCGCCTGGTCCGGGCCAAGGGAAAGATCCGCGACGCGAAAATCCCGTACAGGGTTCCCGGCGAATCCGAGCTGCCTCGCCGTCTTCGAGCGGTGCTTTCGGTGATCTACCTGATCTTCAACGAGGGCTACGCCGCGAGCTCAGGCGACAAGCTCATTCGCGCGAACCTGTGCGCCGAAGCCATCCGCCTCGGCCGCCTCCTCGCGGAGCTGATGCCAGACGAGCCTGAGGTGATGGGGCTCCTCGCGCTGATGCTGCTGACGGATTCCCGCCGGGCGGCACGCGCGGGCGTCGATGGGGCCCTCGTGCTGCTGGCCGACCAGGACCGCTCGACGTGGAACCGCGAGCTGATTGCCGAGGGTCAGGCGATCGTCCGGGCGTGCCTCCGGCGCAACCAGCCCGGCCCATACCAGATCCAGGCGGCGATCAACGCGGTCCACAGCGACGCACCCACCGCGGCGGACACTGACTGGAGGCAGATCGTCCGCCTCTACGACCAGCTGCTCGCGCTCACCCCCAACCCGGTGGTCGCCCTCAATCGAGCGGTTGCGGTGGCCGAGGTCGAGGGGCCAGGCGCAGCCCTCGCCCTGGTCGATGCCCTCGAGCTCGACAACTACTACCTGTTTCATGCCATCCGGGCCGATCTCCTGGTCCGGCTCGACCGAAAAGTTGAGGCCGCGGCCGCCTATGAGAGGGCGATCGGTCTCACCACAAACGCGGCTGAACGTGCGTTCCTCGAACGTGGCCGGGATCTGGCAGCCGCGCCAGGAGAGTCCCGACGACCACGTCTGCCTCTCCTCACGCGCGACAACTTCCACGTGGCGAAGGACTTGAAGAAGGTCGCGCAGGGCCGGCTGCTCTCGCCCGTGCTTCGCGTCCGGGGCACGGTGGGGGCCGATGTCGCGCTGACCGTCGCCGATGGCTACCACCGGATTTGCGCCAGCTATTACCTCGATGAGGACGCAGACATCCCGTGTCGAATCGTGGATCTGGGGAAGGCTTGATGTCGAACAACGCGTGGACCCGCTACAAGCTGCAGCGCAAGCTGTTTGCGATCGGCGAAGACTTCTGGATCGAAAACGACGGGGGCGAATCGGTCTTCAAGGTCGACGGCAAGGCGCTCAGCCTCCGCCACACGTTCCTGGTCGAGGACCAGGGAGGCGCCGAGCTTCTCTCCGTGGAATCCAAGCTGCTCTCCCTCCAGCCCACGATGAAAATCGAGCGCCAGGGCCAACTTTACGCAACCGTGACGAAAGCGCTGTTCACGCTGTTCCACCAGCACTACACGATCCAGGTCGAGGGCGGGCCGACCTACGAGACCGATGGCGACATCACGAATCATGAGTACGAGGTGCGCAACAGCGGTCAGCCGGTCGCGCAGATTTCCCGGCAGTGGTTCTCGATCCGCGACGCCTACGGCGTGGCGGTTGCCCCAGAGGTCGACCAGGCGCTGATGCTCGCTGCCGCGGTCTGCATCGATGAGATCTCGGAACGGGAGCGCGAACGCGACCACTGATCAGCCCCCGCCATCGGTCGCCCACGGAAGCTGGTTGAAGGCGTAGTAGATCGCGGTCGCCGCGAACAGAATGACCACCAGCGTCGCGCTGACAAAGGCGAGCCCGATGGCCACCGCATAGGTGAGGAGACCCAGGCCAAACCGAGGGATGACCGACCGCAAGCTCCTCGCCTTGACCTCTGGGCGCAGCAGATGCGGATGCGTGAGGGCCCAGGCCACCAGGACCTGGAACGAGATGCTCATCGCTGTCATGACGACCGCGTAGAACGCCGCGGCCACCGATCCGTTCTGACCCGAGTTCAAGTAGCGACCGAGGAGCTCGGTTGGATACGGGACCAGCACCACCATCAGCAGCAGCACCAGGTTGATGAACTGGATCGTGCGGTCGATCTCGCGGATGCCTTTGAAAATCGTGTGGTGGTTGACCCATATCACACCAATCGTGAGGAAGCTCGCTCCGTACGTGGCCAGCTGCGGCCATTGACCGAGAAGCTTGGCTAGCAGCTTTCCTGACGGCGCGACGGGATCGACGAACTGCAGCACGAGCAAGGTGATGGCGACAGCGAACACGCCGTCGCTGAAGGCCTCCAGGCGTGAGGTGGTCATTCCGCTCGAACGTTACCCAATTTGC
>WNFC01005847.1_pt1 | contig 14854 bp, 16 predicted proteins | sample 5400541 | NCBI WGS metagenome assembly WNFC01 (sample SAMN13153342, study PRJNA577476) | soil metagenome | isolation source: 120 cm saprolite under Douglas fir tree site 2 hole 2 replicate 1 | place: USA:California | collected 2015-04-18
GCGGACCGGCGGCGGTGCGCCCAGAGCTCGGCCTCGTCCGCCTTCGCGTCCTTCAGAGCGGCCTCGAAGGGCGCGAGGAGCGCATCACGTCCGAGCACGTTCTCGCGCGCGGCCACCGTCATTCGAGGTCGCTCTCGTTCTTCCCGGCGTCGGCGGTGAAGGTGGACTGCCCGTACTGCTGCGCGCCGTACGCCGCGATGACCGCCTGACCAAATTGCCCGACCACGTAATCAGCGAAAGCCCTCGCGCCGCGCACCTCGACGCGTGGGAACTTCGCCGGGTCGAGCACGATGACGTGGTAGACGTTGAGGAGCGTGGCCCCGCCCTGCACCAGGATCGCGAGGTCGGCGAGCTGCTTCTGGTTCGCGACCCACGTGCCGCGGTCGGAGAGCGTGTAGGCGCGCCGCGTGACCGCGAGCTGCAGGTTCTGCAGCTGACCGACGCCCGATTCGACGTACCAGGGCTTGCCCTTCGGATCGCGACCCGCGTCCTGCCAGAGCGCGAGCTCTTTCACGTTCGTGCCGCTCTTGTCGCCGCGCGAGATGAACGGCGCGCCGGCGTCATACACACGGCGCAATGCCTCGGCGATGGCTTGTCCTTTGACGTGAGCGGGATCGTTATTTGGTCCGAGCACCACGAAGTCGTTGTGCATCACCAGACGGCGGTCTAGCGCGTTGCCGGCCGCGAGGAACGCCTCCTCATCGCTCGGCGAGTGCACGAGGATGACATCGAGATCGCCGCGCGCGGCCTGGGTGAGGATCTGTCCGCTGCCGCCGACGACGAGCTTCACCTTCCATCCGGTGCGCCGTTCGAAATCGGGGATGAGCACGTCGAGGAGGCCGGTGTCCTGCGTCGTCGTCGTGGTGCCGACGAGCACGCTTCCCTGCGGCGCGGGCGACGGCGACTGGGACGAGGTCCGGACCGAGCACCCGAAGTCCCCGGAGCAGGCAGCGAGCAGGACCACGAAGAGGATGAGCCCGTGCTGGGTGCGCATCAGTCGCGCACCTCGATCGGCACGTCGTGGAAGCGCGCGTGCGCGGCACCGTGGCCGACGCGCATCAGCTGCAGCGGCTCGCCCTTCGCGCACGAGAGGAAGCCGTGCAGCTCCCAGTCGTCGGCCACACCGTCGCAGCGGCCCCAGAAGGCCGGGGTGAGCGACTGGAACGCGACGCCACGCACGTACCCACCCAGCTGGCCGTTGCGGATCACCCGCGCGGCCTGGGTCGAGAAGTGGAAGTTCTGCCGCTTGTCGTCGAGCGAATACGACGCCGGCGCTTCGAGGAGCAGCCCGTTCTCGACGCCACTCAGCAGCTCGGCGTAGGTCTGCGTCCCGGGGTCGAGCGAGACGTTGACCATGCGCACGATCGGGAAGTGCTGCCAGCCCTCGGCCCGCGCGAGTGAATACGCCGCGATCGACGAGCTTGGTCTTCATCGCCGGCACGCCGTCATCGTCCCAGCCGAACGTGCCCATGCCACCCGCGAGCGTGGCATCTGCCGTGATCGACACGAACGGACTTCCATATTGCAAGACGTTTCGATGCTTTGGCCACATGAAGGTCGTGCCCGCGAACGCGACTTCGTACTCCAGCACACGGTCCGCCTCGGTCGGATGGCCGCAGGACTCGTGCACCAAGAGCGCGAGGAATTCGGGCGCGAAAATGAGCGTGGTAGGCCGCTCTGCTGCGAGTGGCGCGTCGAGCGTGGCCTCGGCGTCATCGCGATAGCGCGTCGCGCGCGCCACGAGGTCGAGCTCCTCGATGAACTCCCACCCCGCCTGGCGCGTCAGGCGACTGTCGTATCGCTGTGCCGGCTTCGCGCCCGCCTTGACCGCGGTGACCGCGACACCCGCGCCGGATTCGACGATCTCCTGAGATACGTCGGTCCCCTCGCTCGTGACGAGGCGTTTGCGCGTGCGATACGCGGCGACCGACGCGCGGCGCGACTTCGCGTTCGGACCTTTGAGCGCGGCATCCGCGGCGGTCAGGAGCGCGAGGCGCTCCTTCATCGGGACGGCGAAGGGATCGCGCGCGAGTCGAGTGCGGTACTCGCCCTTCTGCGGCGCGACCGGTGCGAGCGTGACCGGCGCGGCGCGCGTCGACGCCGACGCCTCGGCTCGGCGGAAGGCCTCGTCCACGAGGCCGCGAAGCGCCCCATCGCTGGTGCGGTCGGTCGCCGCGAATCCCCAGCCACCCTTGTGGATGACGCGGAAGCCGACGCCCCGATCCGCTGCGCGCGTAACGGACTCGACGCCGCCGTCGCGCAGTGAGACGGTCTCGTTCTCGCGCTCCACGCAGCGTGCGTCGGCGTACGTAGCGCCGCGGGCGCATGCGAGATCGACGAGATCGGCGAGGAGGGACTCGCGCTCGCGCACGCTCGAAGAGTAGGGTCTGCGCCGTGCGTGGGCGTGCGTTGGGCGTTCGCAGGCGATCCTCGCGGCGACCGGCGTGTGCGGACGTGACCCGCGACGCCGCTATCGGCTACACTGGACACAGAAAAACGGCGCGCGCGACGACAAGCCTATTCGTGAATGACGCGCTCGCGGCCGAAACGCGACGGGAGACCGGTGCGGTGCGGACGAGGGTGAGCAACTTCAAGCGCGTGACTCCTTAGGGGGTCCGCGAACGGGTCAGGCGGCGTGCGAGCCCATATGGAGAACACTCATTGCCTGACGTCGCCCTCCTGATTGACTGGGAGAACGTCTACTACACGCTTCGCCAGCACACCACGGGCCCGCTTCCATCCACGCTCGCGATCCTGCAAGCGATCCTTCAGAAGGCCGCGGAGTTCGGTCCTGTCCGTGTGAAGCAGGCGATCTTCGGCTCGGAGGTCGCGTCGCAGGACGACACGCTGCTCATGGCGCTCGAGTTCACCGGCATCGAGCCGGTCGCCGTCGCGCAACGCATGGGCGGACGGCTGCTCAAGGGCCGCTCCGACGCGGTCCTCATCACCCGCACGATGAAGCTCCTCTACAAGGACCGCCCGGACACCGATGTCTGGTTCATCGTGTCCGGCGATCGCGACCTCAATGCGCTCTGCAAGGCGCTGAAGGACGAGGACAAGCACGTCTACCTCGTCGCGGGCGACAAGAGCCTCGCCAACGAGCTTCGCGACTCCCCCTACCTGCGGGACGACGTCTTCCTGCTGGAGGACCTCATCCCCGAGGCGCGTTGGACGCGCGCCGGTCTTCGCGCCGACGACACGCAGGCCGGCAAGGAAGAAGAATCGCGCGAGGCGCGGGAGCTTCCGCGCGGCCGCACGCGCGGTGGCCGCGGCCGCGCTCGCCCGACGGGCATGGGTGCGAAGCCACCGGTCGTCCCCGCAGTCGTCCCGACCGGGTCGCCCGAGTCGGAGAAGGAGCAGCGGCGCCTCGCGGTCCTGCTGCTCGACCAGCTCGTTGCGATACGCGCGGACGACATGCCGCGCTCCGACTTCGTGCAATCGGTGGTCCCGCTCTCCGAGAAGGAAGCGTCGACCGTGCTCGAGCAGCGCATCGACGCCGGCATCGCGCAGCACCACGTCGTCGCGCGAAACCAGGGCCGCTTCCGGGCGACCGCGAAGCAGCTCATCGCGCCGAACATGACCTCGCCGCTCGTCGCGGAGACGCTCTTCCACCTCGTGCGGCTCCTGCGCCGCATCGACACGGTCACCAAGGACACGAAGCGCGTGCCGGTGACCGAGGCCGTGCTCGATCCCCTCTCGCGCGCCGACCAGCCCGGCGGGCTCGCGCGCGGCCGCTCGCAGCGGCGGATCCTGCTCGAGACCCTCTACAACATCGCCGAGGAGCGCGGCGCGATCGCGAGCGAGGCCGTCCAGCGCGACGGCAAGGAGATCACGATGTGCTGGCTCGTCGACCAGCACCCGCTGGTCCAGTACGCACGCCATCCGTCGGCCGGTCTTGTCCACCTCTTCAACTTCGTGGGCACGACCCGAGGGCACGGCGAGCGCGCCGATTGGGTGAACCAGGCGCTCTTTGCCGAGCTGCTCTCGCGCGTCGAGGGCGACGCACTCGAGTCGAGCCTGCGGTCCGCGATCGAGCGCGGGCTCATGCGCGCCGAGGCCCACGGGAGCAAGCCGGGCTACGCCATCGAGCGCGAGCATCCTGAGGTGCGCATGCTCCTTGGGGAGTTCAACCGCCTCGACGGCGAGGCCACCACGGCGCTCCCGGCGCGGACCGCGTCGGCCGCGGGCGAGATGCCCTTCACCGACGCAGCACTGCCGGCGCTCGCGCTGGCGAGCAGCGCTGCGCTCGGCGGCCTTCCACTCGCGAGTGGCACGGAGACCGGCGTCCCGGTTGCGCCGCCGCGCAAGCGAACGCGTCGTGGATCACGCGGCGGGCGCAATCGACGAGGTGGTCGCGGTCGGAACACGACACCATCGTCTGGGACGAGTGGCGCGAGCGGTGAGGCGGCCGACTGAAGCCTGACTTCTGGAAGTTCTTCGTCGGGGAGACGATCTCGAACTTCGGCAGCTCGGTCACGCAGTTCGCGCTGCCCCTCATCGTCTTCAAGCTGTCCGGCTCGGCCGTCGCGCTCGGCGCCGCCGCCGCGATGTTCACCGTCCCGCATCTGCTCTTCGGCCTGGCCATCGGTGCCTGGACCGACCGGACCGACCGCAAGCGCCTGATGATCGCGGTCGACGTCCTGAACGCCGCCACGATCGCCTCTGTCCCCGTCGCGGCACTGCTCGGCATCCTCAGCGTGGGCTGGATCATCGCGGTCACGTTCGTGACGTCCACCCTCGGGATCTTCTTCCAGGCGTCCGAGTTCGGCGCGATCCCCAGCCTGGTGGACAAGAGCGACCTGGTGACCGCGAACGGCCGGGTGCAGTCGAGCTTTGCCGCGGCGAGCGTCCTCGGACCGCTAGTCGCCGGTGCGTCTCTCGCGTTCGTCCCGGTCGAATGGCTTCTCTACGGTGACGCCGCAACCTTTGTCGTCTCTTCCGTCGCCCTCGCGCTCATCCGGATCCCCTTCAACGCGCCGGTGACGCGGCGGACGACGAGCCTCCGGGCCGACATCATCGAGGGACTTCGCTACGTGCTCCGCCATCCGGTGCTGCGGAACATCTCGCTGATGATGGCCCTGATCAACATCATCGCGACCACGAGCTTCGTGCAGATCGTGCTGTTCGCCAAGCGCGAGCTGGCCGCGACCGACAGCGAGGTTGGTCTGTTCTTCGCCTCGGCCGGCGCGGGGACGTTCGCGCTCGGCCTGCTCGCGGGACCGCTGCGCAAACGGTGGTCGTTCGGGAACGTCGCGCTCGGCTCGCTGATGCTCTCGGGCCTGCTCACGAGCGCGATGGCGTTCACCACTTCGCTTCCCCTTGCGCTCGTCCTCTGGGCCCTCGCGGGCGGCCTCGGCCTGCTGTTCAACATCAACACCGGCTCGCTGCGCCAGTCGATCGTCCCGAACCACATGCTCGGGCGCGTGATCAGCATCGCGATGGTCCTGGCCTGGTCGGCGAACCCGATTGGCGCCATCGGCGGCGGCTTCCTCATCGAGCGGGTCGGCGACGTCCGGCTGGTCTATGCGGCGATCGGCCTCGTTACGTTCCTCATCGCATTCGTCTTCCGCGTCGCGAGCCCGCTGGGGCACGCGGAGCGGTATCTCGACGCTGAGGCCGCCTGAGCGCCAAGCGTCTGGCGCAGTGACAAAGGCCGGTGGGTACCGATCCGCGTAACGGGATCGTTAGAAATGCGCCAACCTCGGCGGCGCATTTGCCGAGTGATGGCATGTCATGCGCAGGCATCTCGGCATGAGTCAAAGAACGATAAATAAGCGCGTGGTGGTCGTGGTCGAGGACGATCGGCCAGTCGGTGAGCTCCTGGCCTCGATCATCAACGAGGAAGACGGCTACATCGCGATCCACGTCACCCGCGCATCTGAGGCGCTGCGGACGCTCGACCGGATCAAGCCCGATCTCATCCTTCTCGACGTCGGCCTTCCGGGTATGAACGGTCTCGAGCTCTACGACCGCATCCGCGCCGACGAGCGCCTCCGAAACGTGCCCGTGCTCTTCGAGACCGCAGTGTCGCACCAGTACAAGGGTGAGTTTCTGCGCCGCGGGATCACCGCGATCGTGGAGAAGCCGTTCGAGGTGAGTGAGATCGTGCGTCGGATGCACGAGCTCGCGCCGGTGCTGAACTAAGCCTCGTCACGAGCCGGCGGGCGTTCGCGACCTAGCGGCTTGGCGTTCCGACCGTGCGGACGCGCTCGGACGCGACGCGCGCGATGTCCTCCGCGGTCTGCTTGCTGCTCTCGACCATCATCTTGAAGGACGCCTGAGACACCGCGATGACCTCGAGGCTCGTCTTCGCGCGCACGGTCGCGTTGCGCCGCTCGGCGGTGAGCATGCCGATCTCGCCGAAGTACTGATCCTCGTGCAGCGTGTTCACGACGCGATCGACGCCGGACGTGTCGCGCTGGACCACCTCGGCATCACCGCGCGCGATCACGTAGAAGTTGTCGGGCGCGTCGCCCTCGCGCACCACGGCCTGGCCGGGCGCGAACGTGAGGATGCGCATGCCCTCGGTCGCGCGGGCGATGACGTCGCGCGGTACCTGCGGGAAGGCTCGCTCCGTGTGCTTCAGCTCTTCGATATACCGCTCCGCGTGCAGCACCGCGGTCGTGGCATCGCCGACGGCGGTGGTGATCTGCTTCGCGAGCTGCGCGCGCGTGTCGCCGGCGGCGTACACCCCGGGCACGCTCGTCCTCATGTACTGGTCGGTGGTGAGATAGCCGTTCTCGTCGTGGTCGACGTGGTCGGCGAAGAGGTGGCGGCCGACCGGCTTGAAGCCGACGAAGATGAAGACTCCCTCCACCGGCACGCGCTCGGACGGGCCGTCGTTCCGGACCACGTCGATCCACTTCACACCGGATGCGTCGCCACCGATCTCCCGCACCACCGCCGGGGTGATCGCATCGACCTTGTCCGTACCCAAGAGGCGGTCCTGCAGGATGGCCTGCGCGCGGAACTCGTTGCGGCGGTGGACGACATGCAGCTTCTTCGCGAAGCGCGTGAGGAAGAGGCCCTCCTGGAATGCGCTGTCGCCGCCGCCAACGACCGCGAGGTCGGCGCCCTTGAAGAACGCGCCGTCGCACACCGCGCAGTACGACACGCCCCGGCCGTTGAATTCCTGCTCGCCGGGGACGCCGAGCTTCGTGGGCTCGCCCCCGACCGTTACCAAGACCGCGTACGCGGTGTGTGTCGATCCATCGGCCATCTCGACGACCTTCCGGTCGCCGTCGGAGCGGATCTGCTTCACCGGGGCGTAGGAGTCGATGCGCAGGCCGAACTTGCGCGCGTGATCGGCCATCTTCGTGGCCAGCTCGGCCCCGGTAACCGACTCGAAGCCGGGATAGTCTTCGATGAGGTCTGTGTTGAGGATCTCGCCGCCGACGTCCTTCGCCTCGAAGAGGACAACATTCATGTTGGCGCGCGCCGCGTACAGCCCGGCGGTGAGACCGGCCGGGCCGCCGCCGATGATGATCAGGTCGAAGTCGCTCAAGAAAACATCCCTTTGGACGCCATGGCGTCCTTCATACAGTAGAACCGTCCTTATGCCCGCCGTATTCGCATGCGCTATCTAGCGCTGGGCGACTCGTTCACGATCGGCACCGGCACGACGCCGGATCGATCCTTCCCGGCCGTCCTCGTGAATCGCTGGTGGGACCAGGGCATCGAGTGTGATCTGCGCAACCCTGCGGTGAATGGCTTCACGACCGACGACCTCATCCGCGAGGAGCTGCCGCTCGTGGAGGCCTACCGGCCCGACCTCGTCACCGTCCTCATCGGGGCGAACGACATCGTCGCCGGCACGCGCGAGCAGCGTTACCGCGCGCAGCTGCACCGCATCCACGAGCGCGTCCGCGCGGGCGCGCCGGACGCGGCCCGCTACGCCCTCCCGCAGCCCGACTGGTCGCTGACGCCCGCGGGCGCGTCGTTCGGCGACGTGACGCGCCTGGCGAAGACCATCGAGCGCTTCAACGAGATCGCACGCGAAGAGGCCGAGCGCGCCGGCGGCGGGTACATCGACATCTTCCCGCTCATGCGCGAACAGATGCGGACCGGCATGACTGCGCCCGATGGACTGCATCCATCCGCCGATGCGTACGCGGCGTGGGCCGATGCGCTGAAGCCGGCGCTCGCCGCCGTGATCGAGCCGCGCCGCTAACTATCAGCGAGGGATCCACCGCGACCTCGCGTCCCTAGTATCGGCGGATGCTCCAGGCGATCGGACCGTCGGACGAAGCGCTCGTGTCGCGCGTCGCAGACGGCGACCTCGCGGCGTTTGCCGCGCTGTACGACCGCTACGCCCGACGCACGCACACCTGGGCCAGGCATCTCCTCGGCGCGAGCGAGGCCGACGACGTGACCCAGGAGGTCTTCATCAAGCTCTGGGACAAGGCCGGCACGTTCGACGCCGCGCGCGGACGGTTCGGTGCGTGGTTCGGGGCGGTCGCGCGGCACCAGATCCTCGCGCGCGCCCGTCGGATCACGCTGGAGCGGCGCGTGGTCGCCGCGCAGGAGATCGACCAGCTGCTCGCGGACCATCCCGATCCGGAGCCATCGGTGGAAGCGCGGGCCTGGACGAGCGAGCGCGACGCCGTCCTCGTCGCAGCGATCCGCGAGCTGCCCGCGGAGCAGCGGCGGGTGATCGTGATGGCGTACTACGTGGGGCTCTCGCAGTCGGAGATCGCAGCCGCCACCGATACGCCGCTCGGCACGGTGAAGAAGCGCACCCGACTCGCTTTGCAAAAGCTCCGGCGAAGCATCGCGGACCACGGATCCAAGCGCGCGAGCGCGGGGTAACGAAGGCAGATGGATAAAGACCTGGAGGAGATCGGCGAGGCGCTCGGCGCGGCGCTCGAGTCGCGCAGCGGCGTCGGGCCGCCCGCCGGCCTACGCGACCGGACCATGCGGGCCGTCGGCGGCCGCGGCCACCCTGCGGCGGCGAGGTGGTGGGCACGGCGCGCGATCGTCGTCGGCGGGAGCGCGCTGGCCGTGCTGCTCGTCGCGTCGCTCGCGTGGGGACTGTCGCTCAACGCCGCCCTCGCGCAGGAGCGCTCGCTGCGATCGCAGCTGAGCGAGGCCGCGGCAAAGGACGAGATCGTCTTCGACATCGTCGACGCGCGCAACGTGAGCAAGACCACGCTGCGCTCCACCACGGACGACTCGCCCACGGCCGCGTACGGCAAGGTCTTCACGCGCCCGGACATGCCGTACGTCGTCGCGATGGTCGGGCGCCTGCCGCCCGCACCGGACGGGCGCGAGTACCACCTGTACCTCGACGCGCGGCTCATCGGGAAGCTCGTGCCCAACGACGGGGGCTTCGCCTACCTGGTCGTTCGCGGCGAGAGCGTCGGGATCAGCTATCAGCAGGCGCGCGTCCTCGTCGAGCCGGTGCAGGCGAGCGACGCCAGCGGCGCGGTGGTGCTGTCCGGCTCGCGGTAGCGGGCTACTTCACCTCGACGCGGGCGCGCATCTGATCGGGATGGAACGAGCAGATGTATTGATACGTGCCGGGCTTCGTGAAGGTGAAGGTGAACGTGTCGCCCGGCTTCAGCGTGCCGGAGTTGAACAGGCCGTCGGGCGAGAAGACCGCGTGGTCGATCTTGTCCACGGCGCTGTTCGTCCACTTCACGGTCGTGCCCGCGGTCACTGTCAGCGCGTTCGGGAAGAAGGCCATGCGGTTGAGGCTGATCTCGCCGGCCGGCGGGACGGGCGCGATCGCATAGCGCGTCGTGAACGGCAGCTCCCACGCCCGGAACGTCCAGTCGCGGTCCTTGTTCGATGCCTGGTGGCAGGACGAACACGTCGCCGAGCCTGACGGCGGCGTCTGATAGGTCTTGTCCGGTCGGTACGCGACGTACTCCCACTCACCGGTTCGGAACTGCTGATACGCCTCGCCGAAGCCCTGCTCCTTCTTCATGACGAAGATCGCGTTCAACATCGTGCGGATGAGGTGGCCGCTCGCATCCTTGATGGTGTTGCCGGCGGCGTCCTCCTTCGGGCGCCACGATTCGAAGACGATGACGCTCCCGAACGGGAATGCCTGACCCTGGCGCGTCGACGCCGCGGCATCGTTGCCGCAGACGTACGTGATGCTCTTTGCGTCAGCGCGGTCGTAGACGTAGAGGAACTTGAAGCCGTTCTGGTAGCCATCGGGGAACCCGATGCGGTCGACCGACGGCGCGGGGCGCGGTGTCGCGGTGGGGGCGGGCGGGGTCGTCGGGGCGGGCGCGCTCGTCGCGGCCGACGCCGTGGTGGCGGCCGGTGCCGTCGTGGGCGCGGGCGCCTCGATCGTGCTGACGGCGAGACCACCGGCGGCGCACGGAGCGCTGCCAGCCGGCGGACCGGCGGTCGCGGTGGCGCTCGCGGATGCCGCGGGGGCGTTCGCGCTCGGGGACGAAGGCGTGCAGCTCGCGACGAAGAGCAAGGCTGCAGCGAGGCTCGCTGAAGCGCGGCGCCACATGGCTCGGCCCTCCCGTCTTTGTGTAGTCAGGGGAGCTCGAACCGGATCCCTTGCGCGCCGCGCTCAGACGGTCGGCTTGACCATCATCAGAAAGACGATCCCAACCACGAGGACCGTCACGAGGATCCCGAACGAGCGTCCGCGACGTGCGGCCGCGAGGAACGCCGGGCTTGCCGGCCCCTCGGCCTCGAAGACCCGCAGCTGCGCGGCGAAATTCGGCTTGATGACGCCGAAGGCGACGATCGCGACGATGAGGTAGAGCGTGATCGCGAGCGCGATCCACAGGGTCGTCAGCGGATAGCCGGCGTTCAGCACCATGAAGAGGCCGGTGACGAGCAACAGGCCGTACGCCGGGTTCGCGATGCGCTCGTCGATGAACTTGATCGTGCGCATCGCGAAGCCGATGTGCTCGGGATCGCGCGCCGACCGCACGATCCAGATCCCGTACGACGCGTTGAAGCCGACGGCGACGATCGCGAGGATCACGTGCAGGAATTTGGTGATCGTGTACGCCAACTCGTCCTCCTCCTAGGTACGTGCGGTGACGGGGATCGCGGCGCCGGTGACGCCACTCGCGTCGTCCGAGCACAGGAACACGATGACCGCGGCGAGCTCCTCGGGCCTCACCCAGGTCTTCGGATCGGCCTTCGGCATGTTCGCGCGGTTCGTCGGATGGTCGATCGTCGAGGGGAGCACGATGTTCGCGGTGATCCCCTCGCCCTTCAGCTCGTCCGCCAGGGCCTCGGTCCAGCGGATGAGCGCGCCCTTCGCCATGGCGTAGCCGGCGGCGTTCTTCCGACCCTTCAGCCCGGTCACCGCGCCGACGCTCACGATGCGGCCGTAGCCGCGGGCGCGCATCGGACGCGCACACGCCGCGGTCGCGGTGACCACGGTACGCACGTTCCGCTCCCAGAGCTCTTCGATCGCCTCGTACTCGAGGGCCGAGCCGCTCCCAAATCCGCCGGCCAGATTGGCGACGATGTCGAGACGACCCCACGTGCGCATGACCTGCTCGACGAACGCATCCATCTCCGCGGGCCGGCTGATGTCCACCACCCGCGTGATGAGGCGCGGATCCCCTGGCGTGCCCGCGAGCTCGCCGAGAGAGGTCCGAAGCTCGGCCGCCTTTGCCTCATCGCGCACCGGCGCGGCGACGTGGGCGCCGCTCTCGATGAACGCGCGCACGACCGCGTGGCCGAGGTTGCCGGTCGCGCCGGTGACGACCGCCGCGCACTTCGAAAGATCCCGCACCCGCCCGTAGTATGAGGAACGAATGACCGTGCTCGAGCGGGTCTCCAAGCCGGGCGACCTGCGCGAGCTCTCGAAGGACGAGCTGCTCCAGCTCTGTCGCGAGCTGCGTGAATTCACGGTCGACGCGGTGCAGAAGACCGGTGGCCACATCTCCTCGAGCCTCGGCACGGTCGAGCTCACCGTGGCGCTTCACCGCGTCTTCGACTCCCCGCGCGACAAGCTGGTGTGGGACACCGGACACCAGGCCTACATCCACAAAATCCTCACCGGGCGCCGCGATCGTTTCGACACGCTGCGGCAGTTCGGCGGCATGTCGGGCTTCCTCGCGCGTTCGGAGTCGGAGCACGACGTCTTCGGCGCGGGCCACGCCGGCACGAGCATCTCCGCCGCGCATGGCATGGCCATCGCGCGCGACCTCCGGAAAGAGGACTTCCACGTCGTCGCGATCATCGGGGACGGCGCGCTCACCGCGGGCCTGGCCTTCGAGGGCCTGAACAACATCGGCCACGATCGGCGCCGCGTGATCGTCGTGCTGAACGACAACGGCATGAGCATCGCGCCGAACGTCGGCGCGGTCTCGCGGATGCTCGAGGCGGTGCGCACCGCCCCGCCGTATCGCGAGGCGAAGCACGTCGTGCGAAAGGCGCTCGACAAGATGCCCGGCGCGGCGCTGGCCGAGGAGGCACGCCGCCGCATCTTCAACAGCATGAAGGCGCTCCTCATCCCGAACCTGCTGTTCGAGCAGTTCGGCTTCACCTACTTCGGTCCGATCGACGGCCACGACCTCTTCGCGGTGCAAGGTCTCCTGGAGAAGGCGCGCGATTTCCGCGACGGCCCGATCCTCGTGCATCTCCACACGCAGAAGGGCCACGGCTACGGACCGGCCGAGGACGACAACGTGAAGTGGCACGGGGTGTCCGCCACCGGCGCGGCGAAGCCGAGCGCACCGCAGTACACCGCGGTCTTCGCGAACACGGTCCGCGAGATCCTGACGCAGGACCCCAATACGGTCGCGATAACCGCGGCCATGCCCGGCGGCACCGGCCTCGATCCGCTCTTCAAGGAGCTGCCCGGACGCCTGATCGACGTCGGCATCTGCGAGCAGCACGCCGTCACGATGGCGGGCGGTCTCGCGACGCAGGGCGTCACCCCGATCGTCGCGATCTACTCGACGTTCCTCCAGCGCGCGTACGACGAGGTGCTGCATGACATTGCGGTGCAGGAGCTCTCGATCGTCCTCGCGATGGATCGCGCCGGCATCGTCGGCGACGACGGTCGCACGCACCAGGGCCTGTACGACATCGCCTATCTCCGGCCGATGCCCGGCATGACCCTGATGGCGCCGCGCGACGAGGGCATGCTCCGGCAGATGCTCTTCACCGCGTACCGGCACGCGGCCGCGGGCCGCGGGAGCGTCGGCGTGCGCTTCCCGCGCGGCACCGGCTTCGGCGTGCCACTGGGCGCGCCGCTCGCCGAGATTCCCATCGGCACATCGGAGACACTGCGCGAGGGCCGCGATCTCGTGATCCTCGCGTACGGGCATCCGGTGAACGCCGCGCTCAAGGCGGCCGACCTACTGGCGGCGGAAGGCACCCTCGCGGCGGTGGTCGATGCGCGTTTCGCCAAGCCACTCGACGCGGACCGCCTCCTGGCGCTCGCCGGAAGGATCCCGCGTTTCGTCACGGTCGAGGAGCACGTCGTCGCTGGGGGGTTCGGGTCGGCGGTGGCCGAGCTTTTCCAGGAGCGGGGCGTGTCGGTGGACCTCGAGATGATCGGGATCCCCGATGAGCACGTGGACCACGGGGCGCAGAGCCTCTGGCGGCACCATTACGGACTCGACGCGGAGGGCATCGCGCGAAAGATCCGCGCACGCTGGCCGCAGCTCGCGCGTGTCGAAGCACCGGAGCGGAGCGCCAGCATCTAGGACGCCGGCGGGCGGGTTGGGGTGTTTAGGCGGCGATCACCGCGCTCGCGCCCGGAGCGCCGAGGGTCCCATCGAGCATCCCGTCCGTGACACGCACCAGGACATCGGTATCGAAGGGCTTGGCCATCACCTGGTGCACGCCCGTCTCGCCGGCCGCCGCGACGCTCACCGCCGCGTCGGGGCTCCCCGTGAGGAAGAGCACCGGGACGCCCGCCCACTGCGGGTCGCTGCGTACCAGCTGAAAGACGTCGAGACCCGAGAGACCGGGCAGCGTGACGTCGAGGATGAGCAGATCAGGACGGCGGGCCGCGACGGCGTCCGGGACGAGCGCGCCGTTCGCGACGACGTGCGTCGCGACGTACAGCCGTTCGCCGATCTCGTCGGCGATAAGCCGCGCGATCTCGGGATCGTCCTCGGCGATCAGGACGTACTTCATCGGCACACCCGTACGCATGCGCCGTGCCAGTGGCCGCTGGCACAGCCGATGCTCGGGCGAGCGGCCGATGACGACAGTGGGTCGGCTCATTTCGCGGGTCTGGCTGGGTGGCCTGCGGCTCGTCCGCTGGACCGTGGCGACCATCGAAGATCACGACGAGCCGCGGGAGATCCCGATGCCCGGTCCGGCACACGGACCGGTACCGGCGATCGAGGTGCGCCTCGAGGACCACCGCAGGGCGTCCTGACCGCGGTGGCGGTCTAGCGGGTCGCTGATCCGCGCGGCGTGGCGGTCGGCCGCGGTGTCTCGGTGCGGTCGTCGCGTTCGGTCCCGCGTGGCGTGCCCGTCACGCGCGGCGAGAGGGACGGCAACGGCGAGCGGTTCTGCGTTGGCGTGCGCGACGGCCGCGGGGTCTTGTTCGCATCGCCGTGGTCCTTCTTCTCGCCCTCGGTGTCCTTGTTCTCTTCGTCCTTCGCGCGCTCGATCGCGTCCTTGGCCTGCTCGCTCTCGACCTTCTGCTGGACCTCGTCGAGAACGGCCTCGTGCTTGTCACGCGCGGCCTCGACCAGGTCCTGCACGGCCGCGGCCTTGTCCTGGGGCGCGGCCTGCTGCACCGCGTTCACGGCGGCGCGGAAGTTCACGACCGCCTCGGCGAACTCTTCGGACGCGGTCGGCGCCTTATCCGCCTGGTCCGCGACCTTCTGCAGATCCTCGAGACGCCGGTCAGCGATCTGCGCGAGGAGCTGGACGCGCTGCACGTCGTCGAAGGTGA
>WNFC01018499.1_pt1 | contig 14853 bp, 15 predicted proteins | sample 5400541 | NCBI WGS metagenome assembly WNFC01 (sample SAMN13153342, study PRJNA577476) | soil metagenome | isolation source: 120 cm saprolite under Douglas fir tree site 2 hole 2 replicate 1 | place: USA:California | collected 2015-04-18
TTCAACGAAGCCGAGCAGCTTGATCCGCGCAACGTGCGCCTCCTGACGCAGCACGCAATCTCGTATAACGTACTTCGTCGTTTCCCCGAAGCACTGCAAAAGCTGATCAGGTTCTCGATATTACGCCGGACGACGTCGATACCCTCGCGCTAAAGGCGGCTATTGCACAAGCCGAGGGCGATCTGCCGCGGGCCTCGGCGCTGCTCGCTCCGCTGTGCATCCGAACGCCGACGACTCTGCCGCCCTGGAAACACAAGTTTACCAGGCGATCCTGGAGCGCCGTCCTGCACAAATCATCCCTCGGCTAAAGGAAATATTGGCCAGGCCTGATCCAGCATTGGGTTACATAAATGGTGAACTGCGCTTTTGGTTAGGCTGGGCGCAAGAAGTCGCCGGCGACCATGCTGCTGTCCAGGAAAGTTGGCAACAGGCGCGCCGCGAACTGGAACCTTTCCTCAAAGAACAGCCGGAAGATTATCAACTCATTGGAAATCTCGCGCTGACCAATATGGGCCTTGGTGACAAAGCCGCCGCAGTGAAACTGGCCGAGCGCGCCATGGCCGTGATCCCGATCAACAAGGATGCGAAAGCTGGTCCCGCTCCGATCGAGATCCTCGCCCGCGTGGCAGCGCGCACGGGGGAACCCGACCGCGCCATCGCCGCTTTACAGAAACTACTGTCGATACCTTATGAAGGCCCACTGGCTGAAAACGTGCCGCTCACTCCTGCGCTGCTCCGGCTCGATCCGATGTTCAATCCGCTCCGGAATGATCCGCGCTTCCAAAAGCTCACCGCCGCGCCCGCACCGAAGGACGCGAAATAACCGACGAAATGATGATGTTGATCTTGCGCGCCCGTCGCGTTGTCCGAGATTAACAGGAATGAGCCAATCAGTCGTCAAAGTTGATCCCGAAATTATGAGCGGCGCACCTTGTTTCCTGGGAACGCGCGTGCCGATTCAAAATTTGATCGATTATCTCCAAGGTGGCGATTCGATTGACGAATTTCTGGAAGATTTTCCCACAGTCACACGCGAGCAAGTGATTTCGTTTCTGGAAGAGGCGAAAGAGAGCGTGCTTGCGCGCGCGGGGTGAAGATACTGCTCGACGAATGCGTTCCAGCGCGATTGGGACGCTTATTGACAGTGCATTCTGTGATCACAGTTCCGCGTCGCGGTTGGGCTGGAATCAAGAATGGCGATCTGCTCACATTGGCTGAAAAAGAATTCGACGCCTTCATTACCGTCGATCGAAAACTTTCGACTCAGCAGGACCTGGCAAAATTCAAGATTGCGGTGCTGCTGATTCGCGCCGGCACAAATCGACTCGAAGAGATTCGCCCGCTCGTGTCTGAATTGCTGCAAAAAATTGCCTGAGGCAAAGGCAAGTATGTTGACTGTCGTTGGCGGCTAGCGGCAGCTCTTCTGTCCAATGGCTTTACGCCCAGCGCAAAAAGTCATCATTCGTGAAATCCAACGCCTCCACGCGCGCCGTGCTCCGCTCAATATCTCCGCCGTCAAACGAAGTCACCCGAAACTGATCAAACAGGTTTACGCGGTGCGACCATTCTGGGGTTGGAAACGAGCGCTGGAAGACGCCGGCCTGGATTACGCGAAGATCAACGTCGAGTTGCGGGACTACGTCGATTGCAAAATTTGCGGACGCGATCTTGGGGCGCTCGGCTATCACTTGATCAGTCAGCACCAAGTAACCCCGGAAGAGTACCGCGCCGAATATCCAGACGCGGAATTACATTGCGAAGTTGTTCGGGCCAGAATCGCTCAAAGTAAATTGCGCAAGCGACCGGTTCTGCCGCATTGGGAAGCAATCTGGACATCGGAATACGTCGTCGATCGAATGGCCGAGCTGCACCGGCGGAATTTTCCCATGAATTTTTATTGGGCGAGTAATCACGAACCGGCGCTTGCTGGAAAGGCGATCCTATACTTTGGCTCTTGGGATGAAGCGTTGCGGCGCATCGGTCTTGATCCCGAGCAGATTCGATTGGCAGCGCCGTCCGAGAATCTAACTATGGCCCAAGTCATCGCGCGTTTGAAAAGACGGCGCGACGAAGGGCGGCCGCTAAATTGCGCTGCGGTGCAACACGAAGATCACGCGCTGGCAAACGCGATCGTGAAGTACTTTCGTTTCCACAATCGCGCTTTGCGCGCCGCGGGCATTGACCCACATGGCGTCGTAAAGCTGAAGAGACATAAGCCAGCAGAGCTCGCGACTTTCTTTGCTCAAGCGCGGCGGACTGCTCAGTTGCGAGGCGAACCGCATCGCTGTGCATGGCTTCGCTTCAAACGGAAGTATGCGGCCCTCGCCGCCGAGCAACGCTTCGGCGGCTGGAAGGGTGTGGCTAAGAAAATTGGCGTGCCGCGCGAACGGCTTGTTTGGAAGCGGTTTCGAAACCGCGAAGATGTGATCGCCGAACTGCGTGAGCGCATCAGACGCGGCAAGTCGCTTCAGTCTGAACGCGTCCTTAGAGAAGACATTTCGCTGCGGACCGCCGTAATCAAGTATCTGGGAAGTTTTGACAACGTCTATCAGCAGTTCGGTATTCAGCCACCGCGCGAGAGCCGTTGGTGTCGCGCAAACAAACACACCATCGTCGCCGAACTCCGGCGACGCAAAACTGCCGGGGAACCGCTCTCGTGGAAAAAGATTCTCCATACGAAATCGGGACCTGCATTCCTAAACCGGGCCAAAAATCTGTTCGGCTCTTGGAACCGTGCGCTTTTCGCGGCCGGTGTAGCCCGCTAAATGGCTTAAGATCGCCCGACGGAGCGACCGATCCACCTGACCCTCCTTGCGAGGTGCGATTGTCGATCTTATATTTTGATGGAGTCAATCAACACGAAGGAATCTTATGCCAACGACAATTGCAGCTCCGAAAAAAGCGCCGGCGGCCGAAGCTGATTTTCTTCCGCTCGAGGGCACCGACTATGTTGAGTTCTATGTCGGGAACGCCAAGCAAGCCGCGCACTTCTACAAAACTGCTTTCGGATTCCAGAGTCTTGCCTACTCGGGACCGGAGACGGGAACCAAGGATCGCGTGAGCTATGCGATTCGGCAGAACAAACTCACTTTTCTCCTAACGACTCCGTTGCGTGTGGACAACCCGATTGCCGATCACATTGCCAAACACGGCGACGGCGTGAAAGCGATCGCATTGAAAGTAAAGGACGCGACTTCGGCCTGGAACGAAACGACAAAACGCGGCGGCAAGAGTTTCATGAAGCCGACCACGCTCAAAGACGATGCCGGACAGTTGGTCATGAGCGGCATTCACACTTACGGCGAAGTCGTTCACCTTTTTATCGAGCGCGAAGATTACAGCGGCGTTTTCATGCCCGGGTTCGAGAAATGGGAGTCGGATTACCGCCCGTCCGAGACCGGGTTGCAATATGTCGATCATTGTGTGGGCAACGTCGGTTGGAACCAAATGAATCCGTGGGTGAAGTTTTACGAGGACGTGATGGGCTTCAAAAATATCCTGACCTTCGACGACAAAGATATCTCGACCGAATACTCGGCGTTGATGAGCAAGGTCATGAGCAACGGAAATGGGTTCGTGAAATTTCCGATCAACGAGCCGGCCGAGGGCAAAAAGAAATCGCAGGTGGAAGAGTATCTCGAGTTCTACAACGGCGAAGGCGTGCAACACGTGGCCATTGCGACGAAGGACATCGTGAAGACGGTTACTGAGATTCAGAAGCGCGGTGTCGAGTTCTTGCACATTCCATCAACCTATTACGATGAGTTGCCCGCTCGCGTCGGCCACATCGATGAAGATCTCGAGCCGTTGAAGCGGCTCGGCATTTTGGTCGATCGCGACGACGAAGGCTATTTGCTGCAAATATTCACCAAGCCGGTGGAAGATCGGCCGACGTTATTTTTTGAAATCATTCAGCGCAAAGGGGCGAAGAGTTTCGGCAAAGGAAATTTTAAAGCTCTCTTCGAGGCGCTTGAGAAAGAGCAGGAACGGCGAGGCAATTTGTAACAGGAGGTAGGATCGATGCCGCAATATCAAAGACTCGGACAGATTCCGCGGAAGCATCACATCTGGTTTCATCGCAATGGCGCCGCGCCGACTTACAAGAACGAAGGCATCGCCTACGAGCATGTTATCACCACGCAAGGGTTCGATGAGACCTACTCGATCATGTATCACCTGCGACCGCCCACGCGCGTGCGCAATGTCGAGTTGATCAAACATTGGGAACCGAAAAAAGTTACCGACAGTCCACTGCGCCACCATCATTTGAAAACAGCGAACATCCCGCGTCGTGGCGATCTCTACACCAGCCGCATCCCGATGTTGTTCAATCAAGACATGACCGCGTATCGGGCGCGGCCGGCGAAAGCGTACGATAAGTTCGAGTATTACAAAAACGGCGGCGCGGATGAGATTATTTTCGTTTTCAAAGGGGGCGGCGTGGTCGAAACCGTTTTCGGCAAACTGCCTTATCGCGCGGAGGATTATATCGTCATTCCGCGCGGGATCACTTACCGGCTCGTTCCGGACAAGGTCGAAGAGGAAGATTATCTCATCCTCGAATCAGTCGGTCCGGTGCGAATCCCGCAACGTTACTTAAATCATGAAGGGCAGATCAAAATGGGTGCGCCCTATTCGGAGCGCGATTTTCATGCACCAACCGAGATCATCACGATCGACAAAGAGGAAGATGTCGATGTTCTGGTGAAAGACGGTGGACGTTTTACGCGCGTGACCCTCGCGCATCATCCCTTCGATGCGGTGGGCTGGGACGGTTATTTGTATCCGTTCACGTTCAACGCGCAGGATTTCGAGCCGATCACCGGAACAGTACATCAACCACCGCCAATTCATCAAACCTTCGAGATTCGCGGTTATGTCGTTTGCACCTTTGCTCCGCGCTTCCTCGATACCCATCCCGAAGCCGTAAAAATTCCGTGGGTACACGACAACGTCGAAGCGGACGAAGTTTTATTTTATGTCCGCGGGAATTTTGGATCGCGTCGCGGGATTGAAAGCGGATCGATCACTTTGCACCCGCGCGGTATCCCGCACGGACCGCATCCCGGCACCATCATGGCAAGCAAAGATGCAGTGCGCACAGAGGAACTGGCTGTCATGTTCGACACACAGCACACACTGGAATTGACTGAGCAGGCCGTCGCGCTCGACGACGAGAAATACCCGCTCAGCTGGCTCGATTAGATGTCGCTTTGAAGCACGACGGCAATTTCGAAGTAGAAACGAGCGAACGCTTGACGCGTCAGGTGAACCGTCTGGACGGTGCGCGGCTTGATGCACTGGCGAATTCGTTTCGCGAAATTCTCGAAGCCATTGGCGAAGATGCGGAGCGGCAGGGTTTGCTGAAAACACCCGGCCGCGCGGCACGCGCCTTTGAGTTTCTCACCCAGGGTTATCGGCAAAGCGTGGAAGAGATCGTGAACAACGCGATCTTCGATTCTGACGCGAGCGAGATCATCCTGGTGAAAGACATCGAGCTCTACTCAATGTGCGAGCATCACCTCCTGCCTTTTGTCGGGCGATGTCATGTCGCTTACATTCCCAATGGTAAAGTCATCGGGCTCTCCAAAGTTGCGCGGATCGTGGATGTTTTCGCGCGCCGGCTCCAAATCCAGGAAAATCTCACGACGCAAATCGCGGAAGCGCTCATGGATGCGCTGCAACCTGGGGGCGTCGCCGTCGTGATCGAAGCGAAACATCTCTGCATGATGATGCGCGGCGTGGAGAAACAAAACTCGATCATGAAAACGTCGTGCCTGCTCGGTTGTTTCAAAGACAGCGCCACGACTCGCTCTGAATTTCTCGCGCTCCTGCGGTAACGCTGACAGGCGTCATGGTATTGACGGTCAGCAAGCGTCTGGAGTTTTCCGCTTCGCGACGCCTCTTCTTGACTCGCTTGAGCGACGCGGAAAATCTGGCGGCATTCGGACCCGAAACATCCGCGCGCTATGGAACCGGTCGCAATTATGTCGCGTTTTTCATTTTCAGCGGCGAAGTGGACAATACCAACGGCATGCTGGTCAACATCAGCGAAATTAAAGAACGTGTGCAACAAATCCTGCATGCGCACTTCGATCACAAATTTCTGAACGAGGATCATCCGGCGTTTGCGGATGTCGCGCCGACCGCGGAAAACGTCGCGTGGCAATTGTTCGCGGAAGTCTCGCCCCTCTTCAATGATTCGAATGCAGAGATGGTCGCGTGTCATTTGATCGAGACGCCCGACCGGAGTGCGACGGTTTACTCGAGCGGCATGTCCGAAGCGAATTACTGGTTTGGCTTTTCGGCTGCGCGCCAGACGATGTCACCTCATTTGACCGAGGAAGAAAACAAACAGTTCTTCGGGATCGCTTCGGGGCAGCACGGGCACAACTATCGGGCGCGACTGACTTTTCGGAGCGAAGGGCAGAATGCCGGCGAGCTAGCGGTTCGTTACGATGAGATCGAGAATTGTGTGGCGGCGCTCCGCTCCGAACTCGATCACAAAAATTTGAACAACGACGTCATCGGCCTAACGAATCGGCCGATCACGACGGAGAGCATCGCGTGTTACATCCACGAACGCGCTGCCGGCATGTTGCCAATTCATCGCGTGCGTTTGCACGAACGAGATGATTTTTTCGCCGAATATTGGAGCGATGGAAATTTCTTTCTCGGCATGCAGATGCCATTCAGCGCGGCGCATCGTCTCCACGCCGCGAGTTTGTCCGACGCGGAAAATTTGGCGCTCTACGGGAAATGCAATCATCCGCGCGGGCACGGACATCTCTATCTCACAGAAACAACGATTGGCGGCGAGTACGACCAGCTCAGCGGGACAGTCTGCAATTTCACTGTCATGCAAAATGCGATCGAAGAAGCGCTCCGGCCGTGGCAGAACAAACATCTTGATTTGGAGACGGAAGAATTTCGGGAAACGCCGTCGACCGGGGAAAACATTGTACGAACGTTGTGGCCGAAATTTAACTCGCGCCTGAACGAAGAGCTTGTGCGTCTGCGATTGTGGGAAACGCCAAACAATCGCTTCACGTTACGCCGATAGTGGCGCACGTTTCCAACTTGCGATTTGATGAAGTGGCAAGTTGAGAAACTTGCCCCACAATCAAATGACACGTTATTTCATCACCGGCGCGAGCCGGGGCATCGGTCGGGCGATTGCAGAGAAACTGGCACAGCCGGAAACAACACTCCTGCTCCACGGACGCGATCGCAAAGCACTCACGGAAACCTGTCGGCGCATCGAAGCGAAAGGGGCGCGCGGGATTGAGCTCTGTTGCGATCTAACCGACAAAGCGCAGATCGAAAAGTTGATCAAGGATGTCGATCGCGAGCCGCTCGACGTGCTGATTAATAATGCAGGCATCGCAGTCGTGAAGCCGTTCGATTCGATTTCGCTGGAGGAGTGGGAAAGGACATTGGCCGTGAATGTGACCGCGCCGTTTCTGCTCACGCAAAAGCTCACTGCAAAAATGAAAGCTGGTTCGAGTGTCGTAAACATTCTTTCCATTGCCGCGAAAACCGGCTTCCCGAACTGGAGCAGCTACTGCATGAGTAAATTCGCGCTCGAAGGTCTTTCGTAATCGATCCGTGAAGAACTGCGCTCTCGCGGCGTCCGCGTGATCAACATTTATCCCGCCGCAACCGCCACAGAAATTTGGAATGCCCTCGAAGGCGAGTGGCCGCGCGAAAAAATGATCTCGGCGCAAGATGTGGCGAATGCGGTCGCATTCGCCCTCTCGCAATCCGTTGACGTTCTCATCGAAAATATCACGCTCGGAAATTCAGCGGGCGGCTTGTAAACTTCGCGCGGCTTGTAAACTTCGCCTTACCCAACACGTATGATCAAAGGAAGCGACATCACCGTCAATGTGATCGCCTCGATCATCGCTTCGCTCATTTTGCTGGCGGCCGGTTATTTGTGGGGAAAATACAAGGAGCGTCGCAAGTTCGGCCGCAATCTCGAGCAATACGATTTCTATCCCTATACGATCAATCGCGCGAATGTGCCCGAGTTTAATCTCAAAGATTTCCGGCTCGGCATGCATTATTTTCTCAAGAACAAGGACTACACTGCGGCGCGACAATTGATTTTTATCGGCGAACAAAGCAACGTCCGCGCGCAGCTCGAGCCAGCCGAGCAGAAAGTTTACGCAAAATTTTTCGCGAAATATGAGGGCAAGAAAATCGCTGACGACACGACCGAGTTTTTGGAGAATTACACGCGCATTGTGCGGCTCATTGGCAAATCATTCCCGAATACAGGAATCGAAATCTTGCTGCACAATCTGGCTGACCCTTCTCACTCGCTCATCGCTCTCGAAAACAATGTGACTGGCAGAAATCTGCGCGACGGCTCGACTAATCTCCTGATTGATCTTAAAAAGCGACAACTCCTTCACGAAGATAAGCTCAACTACGAGTTGACTATCGGGGCGCGAAAATTCAAATGCACTACGATTCCGATTTATCGGAAGGATTTTGGCGTCGTTGGCGCGATCTGCATAAATGTTGATGCAAACTATCTGACTGACGAAGTGATGAAGAGCCAGCAGCGCATCGAAGCGTGGTTCAAGAACTTTTGCGGGAGCGAGTTGCAGCTCGACGAAAACATCCTAAGCAAGGATGAGTACGCGAAAGCAATGAAGGGCAAGCGCCACTTCAAAGACGATCGGTTTTAAAAAAATCGACGCAACCGAGGCGCCCGGCTACGTCAAATTTTCGCTGACAAGTAGTCCCTCATGTCGAGCGAACTCGAGACATCTCAGCAAATCATCGATGCGGCGAAACGCCTTCGCGATGCGGTGGAAAAGCTGCATTTCGCTGCGCCGGTTTCGCACGTTTATAATCCACTCGAATACGCGTGGGAGGCGCACGAAGTTTATTTGCGGCGCTACGCCAACAACCGCAAACGCGGCGTTTTTCTCGGTATGAATCCTGGTCCATTCGGCATGGTGCAAACCGGTGTGCCGTTCGGCGAAATTGCCGCTGTTCGCGACTGGCTCGCAATTCGGGCTCCAATCGGAAAACCCCCGCGTCTTCATGCGAAACGTCCGATCGACGGATTTGACTGTGCGCGGACAGAAATCAGCGGCCAACGTCTCTGGCGCCTTTTTGCCGACCGCTTTGGCACAGCCGAAAAATTTTTCGCTTCTTATTTTGTCATGAACTATTGCCCACTGACTTTTCTGGAGAACAGCGGATGCAATCGCACACCAGACAAACTTCCTTCGTTGGAAAAGGCTGCGCTCTTCCTCGAATGCGATGAACATTTGCGGGAAGTCGTGCGCGTTTTGCAGCCCGAATGGTTGATCGGGATCGGGGATTTCGCGACGAAACGCGCGCAACAGGTTTTTCCAAACAAGCCGCCGAAAATCGCACGTATTTTGCATCCCAGCCCAGCGAGCCCTGCCGCAAATCAGAATTGGGCGGCAGTAGCCACCGAAGAATTAGAGAGATTTGGTGTTTGGAAAAAATTATGCGTTGAGCACCCGCGGCAAAGGTGAATTTGACTGAATGAATTTCCGTAAACAGAGTCTAATAGAGAAGGCCGCTCGCCGCGCCTGCCAAAGGTAAACGGCAGCGATTTCAGCCTCGCACGAATCAAAAATGGAAAAGCCTATGGTTTTCGGCGGCTACCGCGTTTGCACCGGCTACAATGGATGCCCGGTCGAATTAAAGCGGAGCGCGCTCGGCGTGGTCACCTACAAAGCGCAAGACACAGAGTCGAAGGAACCGGTTATCCTGAAGGTCATCCCCGCAGCGTCTTTTGATAGCGAGAGACTGGAGCGCCTGCAAAAACACGTGGAGCAGGCGCGCTCTTTACAACACCCAAACATCGCGAAGGTGCTGCACTTCGGATCAGTCGGTGATGAGTTTGTTTATGTTGAGGAATATGTCGACGGCGAGACTGTCGCTTGGTGGGTCAAGGAACATGGTGCGATGCCGGTGGATGTCGCGCTCCGCATCGGGCTGCAAGTCGCGCAGGCTCTGAGCGCGGCGGCATTTCATCTCAGTCCGCATCGCGCGATTAGTCCGCGTAATCTCATTTTGGCCAGCGGACAGACCGCCGCTGGTGAGTGGCCCTTTATTAAGTTAATTAATTTCGGACTGGCGGAGATTGAGTTCGCGGAGGCTGCGAAGCAAATAGGCCGAGGTCTCGAAAACGACGCATTGATTTTCTATCGCAGTCCCGAACACGGGCAACGTAGCACGGTTGATCTTCGCTCAGATATTTATTCGCTTGGCTGCACTTTGTGGTTTCTACTCACAGGCGCGCCGCCCTTTACCGGTGAAGGTGCCTCGGTCCTCGCACCTGCGGTGATGACGGAACCACCAGTCGAAGAGCTAAAACGTCTGCCGAAGTCAATGCGGTCGCTCCTGGCCTATATGTTGCGCAGGAATCCGGAAGAGCGGCCGCTCGATCCGGTTGCGCTCACTCAAGTGATCGAACATTCACTCGCGCGGATAGAGCGGCGCCAGGCTTTTGCTCGCAGCGTGGGAATGCCATTCCTTGCCCCGACATATGTTCGTAAAAAAGTTATAGTCGCGCAGCCGGAGGAGGAACATCCAGAGCGAGCGAGGGGATGGTTTGCGAGAACTGCTGCAGCGGCAGTAATTGTGATTTTACTGGCGGCGCTGGTTGCCGCTTTCGGTACATGGCAGCTCGGCACGAACACGATTTTTAGCTCAAGCTCCATCGAGAAACCAATCGGTGTACCGATCGGGGTCCCCGAGCCCTTGGTCGTGCCGCGGGTTGTAAACAATCGTGTCGCCCAGACTGATGCCGCAAAAAGTACTGAACCGAATCAGCCGCTTGTAAACGCCGCGCAAACACCAGCGACGGTTGCAGCAGCGAATTCGGTGGACTCATCTGCTCAAGCCACGCCGCCAAGCGTTAATCCGCCAGCTGCGCCGTCACAAGTGCCTTCACCACCCGTCGCCTCTCCCAATTCCACTGATGTTCCGGTTGCCGGCCTCGCTTCTAATGAAACTTCTTCGCGCAATAATTTGGGCGCACCAAATTCCGGCGCAGAAGTTGCGCCACCTGCCGAAGCCCCCAGTGAAATTGGCGCGGGTGAAGCCGCTGCCGCAAAAGCACCCGAATCGTCTCCTTCCGTCGTCACCGAGAATGCAAACGATTTGTCAACGGACGTCGCTGCGAATGCTAAGGAAGATGCAAATTCCGGGACTGCCCCTCCCAGCAACGCCCCCGAAAGCCGCCCAACGCCATCAAAAAGAATTGTCAGCCATCGCGCGAAAAAGCGGCATGAAGTTCGACGTGCTCTGCCACCCGACTCAGAAACGGTGTCCTCAAGTCGAACGCGCCACGTAATTCGCGCGGAATTTCTCGGCACAACGCCAGACGGAAATTGGGTTCTCGGCATTGGAGGAACGCATGCAACAATCGTCGTGCCCCCTCCTCCGCCGGAGGTATCGCGGAGCGTGCTCGAAAACGGCGTGCGGATTACTTTGCCGCCGGATTACTAGCGGAATACTGAATGCAAATCTCTGAATGCCTGCCCGAGATGATCGAGCACATCGCGCGGCAAAAGTGATTCTTCGCTGGCATCGCCGTTGAAGATCGCGATTTCTGCCGCGCGACCACAAAGCCACGCACCAAGCCGGGCGGCGTCGTAGGGCGAAAGTTTTTGGCCAATCAAGGCCGCGCACACGCCGGTGAGAATGTCGCCCATCCCGCCAGTCGCCATTCCCGGATTACCAGTCGTGTTGAAGCTCAACGGCTGATCGCGTTCTGCGACGATCGTGCGACTGCCTTTAAAAAGCAGCGCTACGGGAAAACGCTTGCAAAATTTGGTCGCAAGCTCCGCGCGCGTTTTCGTTTTGACAGAAAAGAGCCGCTCCATCTCGCCGGGATGCGGAGTGAGTAAGCGTGAACCTCGGCAGCGCTGGAGTGTCGAGATCTTTTCGGACAAGATGTTCAGCCCATCTGCATCCACCACCATCGGTTGCCTGGCTTTCTCAATCAGCTCGAGAATTTCAGCAGCGCGCGATTTTCCAAGACCGGGGCCGAGCGCCCACACGTCAATTTTTTCCTTGAGCAAGTCGCGATACGATTTGATCGGCTTGATCATCGCTTCCGACGGCGCGGCAGCCGCAACGAGTGGGTAAATGTCTTCCAAAACAAAAACTTCGGCGAGCCCGGTGCCAGCGCGCAGTGCGCCTAGCGAGCACATGATGGCTGCGCCGGTAAAACCTTTCGAGCCGGCGACGACCCCGATGCGACCAAACTGATTTTTGTAAGCGTGGTATTTCCGTCGCGGAAGAAGTTCACGCAGCGATTCCGGAGTCGCCACCTCGGAGGGACGTGCTTCTGCACGTCCCTGGACGAGCGGGAGCTCGTCCCTCCGAAGCTCGTCGAGTGACACTACCTCCAAACGGCCGACAAAATCGAGCGCGTTGTCGGCGAGAAGGCCCCGCTTCGCGAATCCGATTGTGACTGTGAAATCGGCAATGACGCAATCGCGGTCAGCTTTGCCGGAATCGCCGTCGAGTCCCGTCGGCAGATCGATTGCGAAAGCGTAAGCATTTGCTTTCCGACGCAATCGGTTGATCTCGCGAGATGCTTCGCGCACGGGATCGCGGAGCGGCAGTTTTGCGCCGAGTCCGAGCAAACCATCCAGGATAATCCTGTGGCATGCGCTTCCAGCCCATGAATCATCGGCAGGATGCCGCTGCCACGAGTCCGTCGCGTCGCGCAGCGTTTGTAACTTTTTGCGTGTGAGTTCGGAGCAGGCTTCTTCTGGAAACGCGAGGTGGACGTCAATCTTCCAACCGAGACGCCGCAAATGTTCAGCGGCGACAAGCGCGTCGCCGCCGTTGTGTCCTTTGCCGACAAAGACGAGACATCGACCCGGCGCTGAAAAGAAACGCTCCACGGCAGCGGCGATACCCGCGCCGGCTCCGTCCATCAATGTTTCGGCGCTGATGCCGCGGGCAAAGGCGAGCTTTTCCGCCGCGCGCATTTCCGCCGAAGTGAGAATCGGCGCGTCCACTTAGTGCTCCGATTCGGATTTCTTTTTCGTCTCGCTCTCGTCGCTTTTCTTCGTTGTCTTTTTTTTGCTCGTCTTGCGATGCGACGACGTAGAAGACTTTGATTTTTTTTGATGACGCGAAGTGGACGGTTCCGGCGGCACTTTTACAAAATCCGTGCCGACATAAGCGTTAAACGATTGCCGCTCAACTTCGGTTGCAGCGGGATAATTTCGTGAAGCCGGTTCGCGCGCGACGAGCGCCGGCTTCCCCATGATCCCGCGTGTAATCTCCTCCGCCAACTTGTCGCGATAGGCGATTGTTTGGGCGAGGCGCGCTTCCGCCGGATTGGTCAAAAACCCGCATTCGACTAGCACACCAGGGATGGCGGTTTTGCGCAAAACATAATAGCCGCGGCGGCGAATGCCGCGGTTTTCGGAAGGCGCGCCCGCGATCATGTTGCGGTGAATGTTAGCCGCAAGCGAAGCGCTGTCGCGCCGATAATAATAAGTCTCAATTCCATCGGCGCCGGTGCGCGCGGCAGAATTAAAGTGAATGCAGATGAAAATCGCATTGCGATAAGCGTTGGCGATTGCGACGCGGCTGGGCAGCGGCACGAACACATCGCTGTCGCGCGTCATCACCACACGATAGCCGGCCGCTTGCAGTTTCGGTTTAAGTCGCAAGGCAACATCGAGCGTGAGATTTTTTTCTCCGACCGGCTGGCCTGGAATCCCACCGCGATCGAAGCCGCCGTGGCCGGCGTCAATCACGATCGTCGAGGCGTGCGTTGCCGCGGACAGCTGCGATGTTTGCGTGTCGGGCGCGCGCGCGAAGAGACGAATCGCCGCAAAGAAGATGCCGAAAACAATTGCCGAAAACCGAAGCCGCTTCGCAAAGCTCCGTCTCGTCATTGCCCGTCGTCTTTCGGCATTTCAGAAGGCCGCGTTGAAAGTTTTGGTGGTGCATTGCGCGTAGTTTGCGTTGCTGGGACCTCCCGCATTCCGCCGCTGACCGCGACTGCGTCACCGGCCGCGTGCAACAGGCGCGGCCGCGATTTCGTTTCCATAAAAGTTTCCTGTTTGAGCAGTTCGCCGTTCAAGCCGATGTGCGAATACGCCCAAGTGCGCGGCGCACTGCAATGCAAGACATGCAGTTGATTGGCGCGATCAATTTCTTCCTGCGGCTCGGCGAAAGTGATGATGCGCCCCAGAGGATAAGTAGCGTAGACTACGTTGCTGTCCTTGTCTTCGACCCGCACATAAAGTGAGGTGTGGTCGGGAAATCGATTCATGAGCAAGGAATAGGTGCGCACGTTTCCGCCGCCGGACGTTCCCTCCGGCAGTCCGACTGTTCGCTGCCAGATCGGACGCGCGTTGGTCACTTCAAAAACTTTCTGTTCTGAGTAGAAAAATTTATTCAGGTCGGCGAAATAAACGTTTGCCCGAACTCGGTAAGTGCCGAGATCATGCACGGCATAGATCGGCGTTAAGTTGATTTTGCGGCTGACGGTTTTACCGCTCTCCACCCGCAAAGGAAGCTCGGAAGCATCCGGTCGGGCCGGTGCAATCGGTTGCCCTTCCCGGCCGCTCACTTCGAATCCGAACCAGTGCTGGCCGCGATCGTCGCGGAGCTCAACGTTCCGGCCCGCCAGGTTTGTAATCACGAGCGTCGCCATGACCGGTTCGTAGGCGATGTATTGTAGTCTCTTAAATTTCAGTTCCACCTGAATCTGGGCTTGCAGGGAGCCGGCAAGAAAAATCAAACAGCCGGCAAGAGCAGACAGTTTCATGGCCGCGTAAAATAATTGAATTGAGTGAAGATGAAAGCGCGGAGGAGATT
>WNFC01013173.1_pt1 | contig 14851 bp, 14 predicted proteins | sample 5400541 | NCBI WGS metagenome assembly WNFC01 (sample SAMN13153342, study PRJNA577476) | soil metagenome | isolation source: 120 cm saprolite under Douglas fir tree site 2 hole 2 replicate 1 | place: USA:California | collected 2015-04-18
TTTGTGCCTGCATCCGCTACCTCCGCGCCCGCGGAAACGCCCGCAGCCAGTGCGCTAACTCCGACGCCGCAGGCTGGCGCATTGACGCCGACGCCGAGCGCGCGTGCACCGTGGATCCTGCTGCCGCAGCCGGCGCCCGCCAGCAAGGTCACGCCTGGGCCAGTCACTATCGAAGCCCGTGGCCGCGGCGACACGCCGATCGCCTCAATTCGCCTGGACCTGGACGGCGTGCCTCTGTCTGTCTCGCTCGAGCAGCGCAGCGAGTCCACCTGGCGCGGTGTCGCCAACACCAAAGTCACGAGCGGCCATCACGCCGTCCGCGCCACGGTCATCGACGAAGAGGGCAGAAGCGGCGGCTTCCGCTGGACCTTCGATGCCGGTCCCTAGCGAGTGGTCTGTGGTCTGTGGTCTGTGGTCTGTCGCACCAACCACGGAAAACTAACCACTAACCACTCGTCACGTTCGCCGCGATTTTTCTAGCAGGACGACTGTTGGTTCGCTGGGGAGTGAGCTGGGGGTGACGCTGAGGCGTTGGCGCGGGGTTGTTTCGGTGGCGCCGAGCTCTTTGCAGAAGCGCTCGATCTCGTCGAGGGGCAGAAAGCCGCGGGTTTCTTCGGTGGCGTAGTGCATCGGCACGATCAGCTTGGGCTCAACTTGAGCTACCACCGCGGCGGCCTGGGTCGCGTTGATCGTGCAATTGCCGCCGACTGGAACCAGCAGTACGTCCGCATCCTTGATGCGGCTCAGCTCCTCAGGATTGAGCGGCGCATCAGACAGGTCGCCCAGGTGGCAGACGGTGAGCTCCTCGAGCTGAATGACGAACGCCGTGTTCTTCGGGCTGCGCTGGCCATTTTCATCGCTCTTGCGCACGGTGCGCACGCCCCAGATCAGCGCGCCGCCGATCTCGTATTCGCCCGGACCACGCAGTACGCGCGGCTTCCCCTCGATGCCGGACACGCCGGCATGGTGCGGATGATCGTTTGAAATGGTGACCACGTTCGCCGCGGTAGCGATGGGCGCGTAGCCCCAATCCGTACCGTCGTACGGATCGGTGAGGATCGTTACTTCACGACCGCGCACGCGAAAACAGGCATGTCCGAGCCAGGTCAGGTCCAACTTGTGATGAGTTTACCCCGAATGCCGTTCAAGTCCTCGCCGATCCGTTTCCCTCGGGGTAAACCAGTACTCAACCGCCTTCTTTCCTTTGTCGACAAGCGGACTGGTAAAACCTTCCAGACAAGATGAAGTTGCTTCGCGCGCTGCTTTTCTTGTTGCTGGTCTCCTCCGGGCCTGCCGGCGGAGGAGTGCTCCAGTACAGCGTGGCCGCCGCGGCCGCGATCAGCACGCCCACACCCGCGGCTGTCGAAGACGCCGCCACCCAGGGCCGCACGTTTGGTGAGGCCTACAACTTGTTGCTCGACCACTACGTCCATCCGTTGGACACCGCGGCGCTACTGCACGCCGGCTGGGACCAACTGAGCAAAGAAGCCGCGGGCAAAGCCGCCGCGCCAGGGCCAGCCCCGGCGCTCTCAGGGGATCGCGTCGGCGACCTCGAGACGATGCGCGCCGCGCTGACGGCCTACGTCGCGAAACCGAACAGTAGCCCCGACGGCTTCGTGCCGGTCCATGCGCTCGTCCGCGGCATGGTTCGCTTCGTGGACGAGGGTCACACGTATTTCCTGGACCCGCAGCAGTACACCGACTACCAGTCATGGTCGCGCGGTGACAACACGTACGTCGGCATCGGCATCAGCGTCAGTTCGAAGAATTCGGTGCCACGGATCGTCGAGGTATACGAAGACACGCCCGCGCAACGCGCTGGTCTCCAGGCGGGTGATCTGCTGGTGCGCATCGCCGATCAGAACGTCGCCGGACTGGCCCTTGACGAGATGACCGGCCTGGTGCGCGGCCCGGCGGGCACGAGCGTCCGGATCGTCGTCCAGCGTGGCAACGACCCGAAGGAGTTCACCTACAGCGTCGAGCGCGCCGAGATTCACCTGCAGTTCGTCAAACAGCGCTCCATTGAGGAGAACATTGGCTACGTCAGCCTGCGCGGCTTCCCCGAGCCGTCCGTCGTCGACACGATCGAGCAAGACGTTTCGAAGTTCCAGGCGGCTGGCGTGCAGGGCCTGGTGCTCGATCTACGCGGTAACTCGGGCGGCCGAATCGACGTGGGCACCCGCTTGCTCGGCCACTTCCTGGCGCCCGGCTCGAGCGTCTACGAAGAGGTCGACCGTGGCGGCGACGCGCGGACGCACTTCTCGCCGCGCGGTGGCACGCAGTACAACCTGCCGTTGGTGGTGCTGGTCGATGGCGGCACGGCCTCGATGGGCGAGATCTTCGCCTCGGCCGTCCAGGAGCACGGGGCGGCGACTGTCCTCGGCTCGAACACCGCGGGCAGCGTTGCCGCTGCGCAGGTGTTCGGCTTGCCCGATGGCGCAGGCTTGCAGGTGACGGTCTTCGAGATTCGCTCGGCCGATGGCAAACCGCTCAACAAGGTCGGCGTCGTACCCGATGAGGTGATCGATCCGGACCCGGTGGCGGTGGCCAACGGCGACGACCCGGTGCTCGGCCGTGCAGTCGAAATCCTGCACGACCAACTAGCGGCGCGCAGCCAGAGCTCAGGAGTCAGCAACCCGTAGGTTGGAGATGCCCAGTTCGGAGGACGAGCTCACGCTCGCCCAGGTCATGCTGCCCGAAGACGCCAACCTGCGCGGCAACGTGCACGGCGGGACGCTGATGAAGCTGGCCGATACCGCCGGCGGCGTCTGCGCGACGCGTCACGCGCGGCGACCGGTCGCCACCGTGGTCATGAACGGCGCCGCGCTAGCCGTCTGCATCAGTCTGCCCGCACCGCCGATCGCTGAGGATGCTGCCGACCGCTGCGCTCCTTGGCGATGGTCAAGAAATGAAAGAAGGAATTCTCGCTAAGGAGCCGCGCAGCGGCGGTCGGCGGCGTGAACCGGGCGTGATCGTGCACACAACTTGACTCCTGCGACGTCAAATCGGCTGCCCGCCGCGGCTGTGCGCACCCTCGACGCCTATGCCGAGACGGTGCTGACCTGCCCGCCCAGGCTGGCGCGCAGCGGTGGTGTCCATCTCCTGAGCGCATCGGGGCGCGGCTTGCCGAGCTGGCACGGCTATACCTTGCCAATCGTCGGGCTCAGCTTTTCGCCCGGCGCGGTGATCGCCTGTCGGCCCGACCTCCTCGAGCGACTGCGCGGCGAGCTCGGCTCAGACCTGCATCAGACCTACCTGGATGGGCCAGCCTTTCGGCGGCTGTGGCGCGCGGTGCAGCGCTGCGTCCCGAATGCCTTCACCCTGGCCGGCGACTTCCGCGCGGCCGACGCCGTGACTTTCGCGCCGTCGCTAACGATGCATCGCGCCGAGCACATCGCCGAAGAAGATCCCACCGCGCTGCACCTGCGCACGCGCTTCGACGGAGCCATCTTTGGCGTGCGCGGACCGCACGGCCGGTTGATCTCGTGGGCCGCGCTGAAGCTGAAGACGGATCACATCTGGGAGATCGCCGTGGCGACCGAAGCCGACTATCGTGGCAAAGGCTACGCGCGCGACGTCGTCTCGGCGGCCGCGCGCTTCACGCTCGACCAGGGCCGTCTACCCATCTACATCCACGATCGCGACAACGGCACCTCGGGGTTCGTCGCGCGCGCCGCGGGCTTCCAGCTGTACGCCGAAATCGTGCTCAGCGAGTACTGACGTTCAGGTGCCCTGAGAAAATCAGGAACCCGAAGCACACCGCCTGCACGGTCAGCAGGATGCCCGCGGCGCGCCAGACGAGCCCGTCACCCCACAGTTGGTGGGTTTTGTTCCAGCGGCTGAAGATGTCGTGGCCCGTGAGCAGCGCGCCGTGATACAGGCCGTAGCCCATGTACTGGGGTTCGACGCCGTGCCACAGGCCCATCAGCCCCATGGATAAGAAGAAGCCGAGATACGACCCAACGTAGCGATTGCGGAACCATTTCCCTTTGGTGGCGGCCATGACGAAGCGCATGTACACGTGGTCGCGCAACCACCACGACAGGCTGATGTGCCAGCGATTCCAGAAGTCGCGAATGTCGCGCGCCAGGAACGGCCGCCTGAAGTTCTCTGGAGTATGGATCCCGAAGAGATAGCCGATACCCACCGCGAACGCCGTGTAGCCGGCGAAGTCGAAGAAGAGGTACAGGCTGTAGGCGTACATGTACGAAATCGTGGCTCCGAGCCCGGCCTGGCTGGCCGCTGGTTCCAGCCAGTAGCGCCTGATCAGCTCGGCCAGGATGAACTTGTACAGAAAGCCGGTGAAGATGCGGTGGACGGCGCCGTCGAGGTCCTGCAGGAACTCAGATCGAGTGCGCGAGTGGCGCCAATCGTCGACGAAGCGCCGATACCGATCGATCGGCCCAGCCGAGATCGTCGGGAAGAACAGCACATACGCGAGATAGGTCGTCGGCGACAGCGAGCGGATCAGGCGGTCCTGGATGCCGATAAGCACGTCCAGGCTTCTGAATGTCAGATACGAGATGCCCAGGAACCCTACCTGGTAGGCCGGCGCGGCGCGCGGCAGGACTCGGGCGGCGACTAGCGGCGCCAGCCCCAGAAGGAGGACGAGGCCGAACAGCCAGCGCCCGCCCGCGGTGCGCTGGCGGAGCCCGACAAAGGCACACGCCAGCACGCACTCGAACGCCGCGAAGCCGACCACCAGCCAGATCTCGCGCAGGGCGAGGTTGTCGCCGAGGACACGCTCGGCGGAGTACTGGATGACCAGCATGCCCGCGGTGGCGAGGACAATCCAGAATTGGCGCAACCGCCGTCCCCTGCCCAGCAGGAACGTGGGCAGCGCCGGATAGAGCAACAAGCCCCAGTAGCCGAAGTCCGCGTACGGGATCACTTGAGCGTCTGGGCCAGGGCGCGCCGATCGACCTTGCCGTTGGGTGTCAGGGGAAAGCTGTCGACGATTTTCAGAACCCGCGGAACCATGTACGCGGGCAGGCGGCCCGCCAGCTGGCGGCGCAGGCTTTGCTCGGCCGCAAAACCAGCGCCCACGTCATCCCCAATGACAAAAGCGGCCAGCGAATCGACGCGTCCATCCTTATAAAGAGGGACGACTACGGCATCGCACACGCGCTCGAGCATGCGCAGGTTTGCCTCGACGTCGCCCAGCTCGATGCGGTAGCCGCGCAGCTTGATCTGGTTGTCGATGCGACCCTCGAAGAACAGCATGCCATCGGTGAAGTGACCCCAATCACCGCTGCGGTAGGCCTGCAGCCCGTCGAACTGGAAGAAGCTGCGCCGGGTCAGTTCAGCGCGGTTCAGGTAGCCGGGACTGACGTTGGGTCCCGCGATGACGATCTCGCCGCGCTCGCCTTCGGCAACGGGGAGGTCATGTGCGTCCAGGACGACGACGCGGCTGTCGGGCTTGGGGTAGCCCACGGGTAGGGTGGGAAAGCGCGTCAGCACGTCGCGATCGATGCGCACCGACGTTGTTGCGACGGTCGCTTCGGTGGGTCCGTACGTATTCCACACCTCGCCTGACGGAAATCGCTCGAGCAGTTGGCCAGCGACAACGGATGGCAGGGTTTCACCGCAGAAGAGAAAACGCCGCACCGTCGGCAGCAGCCTGGCGTCGAAGCGTTTCTCGGCCAGGCAGAGTTGGGCGAACGACGGCGTCGAGACCCACGTCGTCACCCCTGACTCTGCGAGCGATTGAAACAGCTGGCGTGGGTTGCCAATCTCACTTGCAGTCAGGCTGACCAGCGTTCCACCGGTGACCAGGCTCAAGTACAGGTCCATCACCGACAGGTCAAAGCTGAACGGCGCCTGGTTGAGGAAGACTTCGGGGCCACCCTCATTGAAGGCGTGCTCGCCGATCATCCAGTCGACAAAGCTGGTCAGGCAGCCCAGGGTGATGGCCACGCCCTTTGGCTCGCCGGTGCTGCCCGAGGTGAACATCACGTAGTAGGTGTCTCTGTCAGTGAGCTTCACGCGCATCGGCGCAACGGCGGTCGACACCATCCCCGCGATCTCTTTGGGTGTCAAAGTGAGGCGCGCCCCGGCACTCTCGACGATGCGTTCAACGCGTTGCTCGGGCAGTGATCTATCGAGTGGAACGTACGGATGACCCGCCTTGACGGAGCCGAGAAAGCCGAGCAGCATCTCAGGCTCTTTGTGGCCGACGATCACCACGGGTGACTTATCGTCCGGAACCGAGCGGGCGATGCACGCCGCCACCGCGTCAGAGCCTCGGGCGAGCTCCGCGTAGGTCAGGCGACCGTCCGGGCTACGATGCGCGACCCGTTCGGGCGCGCGCCGGCGCCAGGCGTCGATGCGCTCGAGCAGGCCCATCAGCGGGCGCGCCCGGTGGCGCTTAGAACCCCTGGTACACGAATTCGGGCGCCGAGAAATCGCCGTTACCGTAGAGCAGTAGCAGCCCGAGCAGAATTGCCAGGTAATAGAGCACCAGCGCTCCATTCCGTACTGGCCAGCTCGCCCAGAGTCCCGTGATAAAAGGCATCCAACGCCCGGTCATAGTAAGTCCAGCCTTTGCGACTCAGGTGCGAGTTGGGATCGGTGACGAAGTAGCGATCGTCATCGTGGTCGGCGAAGTCCACAACGGGAACATCGTACGTGCCGGCGACCTCGCGCAGGCGGGCATAGTACTCGGCGCGCGCCGCCGCCGAGACGCCGACATAGTCGTAATAGGCGCCCGGCAGCGGTTGGCTGAGCAACAGCGTTTCGGCGCCCATCTCGGACAGGCCGCGCAGCAACAGGTTCAGGTCATGGAATTCGGCGGTGTGCTGCAAGTTGTCGATGAACCATGCGTCGCTAAACTGACCGTGACGTTCGGCGACGAGCTTGGCGTACTTGGTGGTCCAGGCACTGTTGTCGAAGCCAAATTCGTTGTTGCTGGCATGGCTCTGTTGTTCCAGTTCGGCAGTGTTCATCAGACTGGGCCAATGGATGTCGCCCGCAGGCGCGGGCGTATCGGACGGTTTGCTCGTCTGACCAGACTGTAGGAAGGCGTACGTCGCCCAACGGTCCTGCACTTCCATCACCGCATGCTGCAGCTTGCCCAACGGCAGGGTGGCCAGGTACTGGGCGCGGCTCAATGGCCCGTTCTCGGCCAGTCGATGCGCTGAAAAATTGATAAGCGGATCTGACGCGAATAGTTTCGGCGACTGCAGCAGCTGTTGGACGGCGGCTTGTTTGGTCTCGAAGCTCAGGTCGGTGCTGAAAACGAGCGCGCTCAGGTGCAGCGCAGAGTGATTCGCCGCGTAGAAATCGGGCGCGCGATCGTGCAGCTGGAACCACGGCGGCGACACCGAGATCACTACTTTCTTGCCATGCAGCTCGGACCCGACCGCCGCAAGATCCTGCAGGATGACCAGGCTGGTCGTGGCACCTCTGCCGACGGGAAAAATCGTAAAGCCGGTCGGGTAGTGCTGGAACAGGCTACTGGCGTGATAGCGGTTCGGCTGCTCCAGCTCGGAGCTACCGTATACGACCAGTAGATCGGGATGGCGGAACGCCTCGGCCTGCAGCTCGGTGCCCTGATTCTTCAGGGCGAACATCATCGGCGCGAGAGTGTGGATCGACCGACTTTCGAGCCAGCGCACGTACCACGAGGCACTGACCAGACCGCCGCCGAGGAGACCGGCAGCCAGCACCGCGGCAAGTACGTGCCGTCCGATCATGGCCCGACGCGGCTCTCCACGTAAGCGACGATCTTGCGCGGAGTCGCCCATTCGGCCCGTTCGATCTCCGCCGGCGACAGCTCGAGCCCGAGCTCATCCGACAGCGCCACCATCAGCTCGACGATGCCCAGCGAGTCCAGGAGATCAAGCTCGAAGAGCTCGACGTCGAGGTCGCGGCGAACCTCGCTGGTCCGCGTGATGGTTTCTAAAGCCGAGAGCACGTGCTCGGCAACTGACGTTCGCAGCATCGCAAAAGTAGCCACAGAACAATAGTCGAGCGACCCAGCGCATGGCAGGCCCAAAAGGCTAAAGATCGTGCAACGATCTGCGACGTGTACCCTAAAACACGTACTAAATGCGCTTCGACACTCTCGCTGTTCACGCAGGCGGACCTGCCTTCACGATCGACGGCGCGCATCCGACGACGCCGCCGCTGGTGCCCGCGTCCAGCTACTGGTACGACTCGGCCGACGATCTGGATCGGGTACTCGGCGACGAGCAGCCCGGCTATTCGTACGCGCGCTACGCAAGTCCAACGGTCGCCGCGTTCGAGGAAGCCGTCGCGGCATTAGAGAATGCGCCGGCTTCGGTTGCGTTTGCGTCTGGCATGGCGGCTATCCACGCCGCGGTGCGCTGGTGCGCGCCGACTGCTGGCTCGACCGTGTTCGTCTCGCAGGATTGCTACGGCGGTACCTTCACTCTGCTCAGCAACACACTGGCCAAAGAGGGCGTGACGGTCAGCTTTGTCGACGTCTTCGACTTGCCGGAGCTGGCTCGCCGCCTGGCCAAAGAACGCCCGGCGGGCCTGCTGCTCGAGATCGTCTCGAACCCGCTCGAGCGCGTAGCCGATCTCGAAGCCGTCATCGAGCTCGGCCAGCAGCATGACGTGCCGGTGCTGGTCGACTCGACGTTTACGACGCCGTACCTGGTGCGCCCACTGACATTGGGCGCCGCGTGCGTCATTCACAGTGCGACGAAGTACCTGGGCGGGCACGGCGACGTGACCGGCGGCGTCGTGGCGTGTAGCTCCGCAGAACAGGCCGCCGCACTGCGCGGTTGGCGCAAAGTGACTGGCGCGATCCTGGGCACGCTCGAGGCGTACCTGTCTGTGCGCGGGGTGCGCACGCTGCCACTACGGATGGCGCGGCAGTGCGCCAACGCCTGTGCAATTGCCCAAACGTTGGCGCGCGATCCGCGTATTGAACGGGTGTACTACCCGGGGTTACCTGACGGGCCCGACTACGATGTCGCCGCGCGTATCTTCCCCGAAGGCTTGTTCGGCGCCGTTCTGGCGTTCGCCATCCGCGACGCAGACAAAACGGGTGTCATGCGCTTCCTCGAACGCCTGAAGCTGATCCACGCGGCACCCACCCTCGGCGATTGCTTCAGCCTGGTGCTGTACCCCGTCATCGCCTCGCATCGCGGCCTGACCCCCGAGCAACGCCGCGAGCGGGGCATTCATGACAATGTCGTCCGCCTCTCCGCGGGCATCGAAGACCCCGCCGACCTCCTGGCCGATCTGGACCAGGCGCTTACGAGCTAAACCCCCCGCTTAGCTGCGGGCGTTCGTACCTTCCGAAACGGCCCCTCCGGGGGAATTGGGGGCCGAAGGACCTCCGCCTGCGGCGAATAAGCGGTCCCCTCTGGGGAAAGTGTTTGTCCCTCGCAACGTAGCCGCGAGTGGAGCGAGCGGCGGTCGGCCTACGGCGCGGAGTCTGCAGGTGGCGGCGAATCATCGGGCGCTGGCGGCGGCGCAATCCCATCACCGACGATGACCTTGCCCGTCATCCACGGATGCAGCGTGCACGTGTATTGAAAGGTCCCGGGCTGATCGAAGAACCACGAAAAACCTTCGCTCGGATCGAGATTCTCCGAATCGAACGAGCCATCGACAGCCGTGACCGTATGCGGATCCTGGCCATTATTGGACCATGTCACCCAGGTTCCAGCGGCCACTTTGCTCACCGCAGGCGCGTAGCCCCACTTCGGCTGTGGCCGCGGCGCATCGACGATGTTGACGGAAGCGAGATCGCCCGCGGCGAACGCATTCCCGCTGCTCATCGTCAGCAGCACCGCGCTGCCCACCCCAAGCGCAAAGCGCCTGACAGAACTCATGCGTGAATAACCGCGAGCGGGTCGTAGCTCCCCGCCAGAATCGGCGTCGGATCGGCGCCGACCACGTCGCGGAGAATCCCCGCGTAGACCGAGCGGAAGTCGGCGTTGAACTTGAGATCGCCGTTGTTGTCCAGGTCGCTGAGGCTGGGGTACGTGCCGTACATACCGCCCTGCACCGAGTTGCCGATGATGAACATCGGCTCCGCCGTGCCATGGTCGGTGCCATTCGAGCCATTCTGCTTCACCCGGCGGCCAAACTCCGAGAACGTCATGATCGTCACGTCGTCCTGCCGCTTCATGTTGGCCAGGTCTTGCATGAACGCGTCGACCGCGTCGCCCATCTGGCCGAACAGCTTGTCCTGGTTGACCTTCTGGTTGGCGTGGGTGTCAAAGCCGCCCATGCTCACCGAGAACAGCCGCGTACCGAGGTTCCCGGCGATGACCTGCGCAACCATCTTCAGCTGGTTCGCCAGGCCATTGTTGGCCGGATACTTCACTGGCGTCTGATACGAGGCGGCCACCTTCTGCAGCTCGTCTGAGCCAGCCAGCGCTTGCAGCGTCCCACGGCGGATCAATCCTTCGTAGTTCGACCAGTTGCCCGCCTGGCTGTAGATGTTCTGCAGGGTCTGCATCTGGAAGGTGCGGTCGTTCTTGTACTTGGTGTCAGTCAGGAACGAGAACGCGCCGATGCTGGCCACGGCCGGGACGAGCGTCGTGTCGGTCCAGAACATGGTGTTGAGCTGATCGCCGACGCTGATCGCGGGCAGCGCGTTGTCCTGGGCGCACTGGCAAGCGGAGACGTAGCGGCCGAGCCAGCCCGAGCGCTCGAACGACTCGGGGTGCGCCGAATGCCAGATGTCCATGCTCCGAAAGTGCGAGCGGTTCGGGTTGGGGTAGCCGACGCCTTGGACGACCGCCATCTTGCCCTGGTCGTACAGCGCCTTCAACTTGCTCAGGTTCGGGTTCAGGCCGACCGAATCGGTCAAGCGCAAAACGTCGCTGGCGGCGACGCCGAGCGTTGGCCGCAGCCGGGCGTACTCGGGGTCGGCGAATGGAATCAGCGTATTGAGGCCGTCGTTGCCGCCCGACAGCTGCAGCACGATCAGGATGCGGTTCTTCTTCGACGCATCGAGCGCAACTGGCCCGAGCGTGCTTTGAGCGGTGTCGAGCGCCATCGCCGTCCGGGTGATGAACGAGGGGGCCATGAAGCCCGAGGCGACCAGCAGGGCGCCGCGACCGATGAGGGAACGTCTGGTGAATGCCATTGGTCTGCCTTACGCCAGCTGAAAAGTAGGCACGGCCAGCGCCAGATGGACCAGGCCGCGCGCCTTCAAGTCGAGGGCACCGCTGTTGTCGAGAGCCAGCGGGCCAGAAGCGTTCAGATAGTCGACGAGCGACTGCCGCGCCTCGGGCGTCACATCGCCGTCGACGAGCAAGCCGAGGTAGTAGTCGACCAGGCTCTCGGGGGAGGTGACGCCGCGGGCTTGGAGCTGTCCGGACACGTCCGCGAAGTACGGCTTGGTGGCGTCACGGCCGCCCGAAAGTCGATTGCCCCAGTTGAAGCGCTCGAACAGCGTGGTGGCGTTGAGCCAGGTCGCGCCGCCCTTCCAGCCACTGACGTCGGGTGGATTCAGCAGGTCTTGACCCATGCGCCGCAACACCTGGGTGACGTCAGGCCCGACGTTCTGCACGTTCAGCGACTTCAGCGAGCCGACGACCAGATCGACCGGCTGTTTGATCTGCCCGTGGAACGCCTGGGGCGACAGGAACTCGGGGCCACTGAAGATGTCGCGCAGCACCGAGCGGATGTCGAAGTTGGTGGTGACGAAGGTGTTCGCCAGGCGGTCGATCGTCGACGAATCAGCATTGTCGTAGGCGAAGAACGTGAACAGCTTGGTGGTGATGAAGCGAGCCGTCGCGGGATTGCGGACCAGGATGGCCAGGATGTCGTCCGCATCGAAATTGCCCGTCTGACCCTGGAATGTCTTCTGGCCAGCATCGTGCTGGTTCTTGTTGAAGACGTACGCCAGATTCTTGTCGATCCCGTGGCCGGTGAAGGCGCGCGCAGCTTCCTTGATGTCCTGCTCGGTGTAGTTGCCGATGCCGACCGTGAATAGCTCCTGCACCTCGCGGGCGAAGTTCTCATTGGTCGCACCCTTGCGGTTCTGGCGGTTGTCGAGCCAGATCAGCATGGCCGGGTTGCGCGTCACCTTCTGGAGCAGCGTTTCGAAGTTGCCGAACCCGTTGTCGCGTAACAACTGGATCTCTTGCTGCATCAGTACGGCGTTACCGACCTTGCCGGCGGCGGTGGCAAAGTGGTTGTGCCAGAAGAGCGTGAGCTTCTCCTGGAGCGGCCGCTGCGTGTACAGCATCTTGTTCAACCACCAGAACTTGGCCGGTTCGATCTTCTTGGGATCGCCAAGGTCGGTGGTCAACGGTGCCAGTTGTTGATCGGTTGCTGAATCGTCGACCTGCTCGGGATTGAGCAGGCGCTCGACGGCGCCGGCGAAACCCAGCGCGGTGTACTGGTCCAGCTCGGCCTCGGTTGTGCCAAAGCCAGCCCGGCGCAAAAGGTGCGCTACCTGGGAACGAGTGTTATCAAGGGCCATCTCAGTAGATCCGTTGCACTTGATACGCCGGGCCTGGGCGGTGCGTTACGCCCGTTTGTACCGAAACGGTTGCACTGTAGTGAGAGAAGGACCCTTGTCCGACAGAATCGGTACTTTTGGCTACCAGGTGTGGGCCGTTCGCGCTACAGTGACGGCGAACGTCGCCGCGGGAGGTTTCACAGCAAGCATGGGCATCCTGGACCGTGTCTCTACGCTTCTCAGGGCCAATATCAACGACATGATCGATCGCGCCGAAGACCCTGAGAAGGTCGTCAAGCAGTTGATCATCGATATGAACAACCAGCTGCTACAGGTCAAGACGCAGGTCGCGGCGTCGATTGCCGACGAGAAGCTGCTCTACCAGCGCTACCAGGACAACGCCGAGAAGGCCAACGATTGGCAGCAGCGTGCCGAGCTGGCGGTCGAAAAGGGCCAGGACGACATGGCCCGCGAAGCGCTGTCGCGGCGCAACTCCTTCCAGCAGACTGCGGACGGCTTCAAGACGCAGTACGACCAGCAGGCGGTGCAGGTGGAGTCGCTCAAGACGGCGCTGCACCAGCTCGAGGCAAAGATCCAGGACGCGTCGACCAAAGAAGAGCTGCTGATCGCTCGCGCTCGCCGCGCCAAAGCCGAGACGCAGATCCGCACCACGCTCAGCGGCCTCGATCAGAGCAGCGCCTTGGCCAGCTTCTCGCGCATCGAAGAGAAGGTGAACCAGCAGGAAGCCCGTGCCGCCGCGCTAGGCGAGCTCGACGCTGATACCAGTGAGCACCGCTTCGCGCTGATGGAGCAGGAGAGCGAAGTGGACAAGCAGCTCGCCGCCCTTAAAGAGAAGAAGGGCCTGGCCGCGCCAGCGTCGGACGAGGACAAAGCGCTGGGGCCGGGCAAATCGGCGCCCTAAGGACCCTTTTCCCGCCCTTAGGCGCGCGCCGTCTCCGGTAAACGCTTTCCGCAGAGCGTATCACCAAGTTGGCGAAACTTTTCTCACTTGCATCCGTGTGACACTCCGCGAGGAGCCGCGCAGCGGCGGTCGGCCGACATCGTCCCCATCGCCGCCGGCGGCACTCCAGGGCATACGGTAAGCGTTTACCGCAAGTATGTCGCAGGGAATCTTCTCCTTCTCTCGAGTTTTGACCCTCTGAGTGGAGCCGCGCAGCGGCGGTCGGCCGAGTAACCCCTCGCCCGCCCGCGCCGCACGGTAACCGCTTTCCGCAGTCCGATGGGCTCCTAGAGCCCCGCCAACTGCTCCATGAGCCGCGCCACCGCCAGGTCGTCTTGGTCGAGCCGGCCCGCCGCGGCCGTGGCGCGGAACAGTTGCGTCGCTTGCGCGCTCATGAACATCGGGATAACGAGGTCGCGCGCCGTGTCCTCAACTATTGCGAGGTCCTTCAAAGCAATCCGCAAACTGCCGCCGCTCTGGTATGTCCCGTCGATGATGTTGGGCACGCGCGAAGCAAAGATGGCACTCGAGCCCATCGCCGTACAGATCACGTCGTAGACGGCCTGCGGGTCCGCGCCCGCCTTGCGGCACAAGGTCATGGCTTCCACTGACGCGGCGAGATTGCAAAAGACCAGGATCTGATTGACCATCTTGGCGGTCGAGCCCGCCCCGACAGGGCCGAGGTGGAAGATGTACTGCGAGAACCCCTCGAGCACGGGCCGGGCGCGCTCGAGATCGCCCGCGTCGCCGCCGACCATGGTCGTCAGCGTGCCCTCGTCGGCGCGGACCGTCCCACCGCTGACGGGCGCGTCCAGCCAGCCCAGCCCCCTACCGGCTGCTCGCGCGCCGAGCTCCTGCGTTCGCGCGGGTGACATGGTCGACATGCACACGACCACGCTGCCGGGCGCCAGGGTTTCGGCCAGCCCGTTTTCGCCGAAGATGGCCTGTTCGGCCTGATCCGCGGTCAACACGATGACGACGGCGATGTTCGCGCCGGTTCCAGCGTCGGCCGCCGACCGACACGGCTGGCCGCCGTCCACAGCCAGTCGCTCGAGTGGCTCCGAGCGAATATCATAGCCGCGCACCGTGAATTCGTTGCGCACCAGGTTGCGGGCCATGCCCGAACCCATCGACCCCAAGCCAACGAACGCCACCGATTGTGCCATTCTTTACCCCTTTAGAGTTTTTGGAACTCGGGCAGTGGCTCGCCGATGAGCGGCGTCGCGTAGGCGACGAACTCGTCGGTCATGCCGCAGCCACCGTCGGCGATGAACTGGTCCGGCAGTCGCTTCTGTTGATTGGCCACCACCTCGAGGCCGACGGTGCCCGTTCGGATTTGGTATTGGGGGCCAGGCTCGCGCTCCAAGGACACCATCACGCCTGAGGCACCCGCCCGGGCCAAATCGACCGCGGCGCGACCGACCAGCTCCGCCTCAGCACGGTCTGTTTTAGAGACGTAGCCGGTCGCCATGCGCTGGATGGTGCCCGGCTTG
>WNFC01017518.1_pt1 | contig 14851 bp, 15 predicted proteins | sample 5400541 | NCBI WGS metagenome assembly WNFC01 (sample SAMN13153342, study PRJNA577476) | soil metagenome | isolation source: 120 cm saprolite under Douglas fir tree site 2 hole 2 replicate 1 | place: USA:California | collected 2015-04-18
CGCTTCCCGTCCGCGGACCGAGATGTCGCCGTCGTCATCGACGAAGCGACGCCACACAGTGAAGTCGAGGCCGCCATTCGCGAGGCGGCCGGACCGCTCCTGGAAAGCGTGCAGTTGTTCGACATCTACCGCGGTGAATCCATCCCCGCCGGTCGGAAGAGTGTGGCTTTTTCGCTGCGCTACCGCGCGACCGATCGGACCCTCGAAGACGACGAGGTGAGCGCGATTCACGCGCGTGTCGAGGCGGCCCTGCGCGACCGTTTTGGCGCCGAGGTGCGCGGCCGCTAACGCAATGGAGATCCTGCAGCGGCTTCAGCCGCTCGACATTCTGTTTGCGATTCTGTGGGCGGCTCTCGTCGGCTGGGGCCTGTCGACGGGACTCGTGCGGCAGATCGGCATGTTCGTCGGGGTGTATGGCGCGGCGCTGTTGTCCGGTTCGCTGTATCGCTACGGTGGCCAGGCCCTGGCGCTGGCCTTCGGCAACGAAAATCGGCCGCTGCTCGAGTTTGGGGCCTACGTCGCGCTGTTCATCATCGCGTTTGGTGTGATCAGCCTCATCGTGTGGCGAGCCTATCGCGGCAGTCGCATCAGCCGACACTTCGGCACCGACAACCTGCTGGGCGCGGTGCTCGGGGCAATCTGGGGCGTGCTCTTGCTGATCGAGCTGCTGACGATCATGCGCTTCTACGCCGTCGTGCCGTGGCGTGAGCAGGAGGCGACCCAGGCCGGTGTGCTTCGCCAGGTGCAGTTGTCACAGGTCGCGCCCGTGCTGGAAGTGGTCGCCGCGCCGTTGTGGGAGATCATGACGCCCTGGTTCCCGACGCCGGTGAGTCCGCGGTTATAAGGGAAATTTATCGGATCCATTGCTCCGATCAGCTTCCACGCTTGGGCAACGCGGCGTACTGTCGAAGGTGCTGCGCCGCGGCGTCCGATGATGCGCGCCCGGCCAAGGAGTCGCCATGAGCCCAAGCGAATTGATGATCCGCACTATTCACTGGGTGTGTCCGTGCTGTGGCGAAGTCGCGCGCACGGCGCGCCAACCGCAGAATTGCATCACCTGCGGTCGCAACGGCTCTGGTTTTGAGCAACAGCGCGAGGCAGCGATTCCCTCAGACTGACCAGGTCAGGCGGCGCGGCGGACCGACCCGGCACTTGTCAGCTTGAGAGCGACCTGAATCTCGACCTGGCCGAACTCCGTCTCCATCGGGATCACCAAACGCTGCACGTCGAGCGTGCTGATCATGCTGCCGCGGCCAACGATGAGCATTGGCGGCGCGAGATCCGACGTGAACCCCGCTTCGGACAGCAGGCATGAGGCCCGCCCGGTGATTACGTTGCCAATCTCGGCGATTCCACTCTGCGCCAGCGCATCCAATTCTGGGAAATCCTGGCCCATCATTTTGGAGACCATCGCTCGGGCTGTGGACTCGGTCATGGCGAACAACACCATCCCTGCGACTTCACCCGTGACGGCGACGACAGCGGTTACTTCGTCGCTCGTATAAGCCGAGCGCTGGAGCCCGATGGCCCCGCGTTGCGGCGGGCTGCCGAGCTCAGATTCGAGGACTTCGCTCGCCGCCTGCAAGAACGGATTGATGATTTCGGCTCGCATCGGACATCAAGTCTCAATTAGCCAGAAGTTTTTGCAGCGCGCCCAGCACGCGGTCGGGCTGGAACGGCTTCAGAATGAAGTCTTTCGCCCCGGCGCGCAACGCTTCCATCACGATCGCCTGCTGGCCCATGGCGGTGACCATGGCGACGCGCGCGGCCGGGTCCAGCTTGCGGATTTCCTTCAGTGCCTCGAGGCCGTCCATCTCCGGCATCGTGATGTCGAGCAGCACCGCGTCCGGGTGATGCATGGCGTATTGCCGTACGGCGTCGGCACCGTTTTCGGCCTGCAGCACCTCGTGCCCATTGTCTTGAAGTACTTTGCTGGCGCGCAGCCGCATGAATGCCGCATCGTCGACGACCATTACCTTCGCCACGTAGTCAGTCCCCCGTCCGCTGATTTCATCTCTCGGAGTGTCATATAGGTGTGTCCCGAGTATCGGCTGGGCAATACGGGTCACATGACCCCCCAACAGGGGGGAGATGTGCTTATCATGGGCTGCGGTGAGTGACGGGTTTGCAAAGGTTGGCGCGCTGCGGCTGCACTACCAGGAGTGGGGCGAGCCGTCCGCGCCCGGCACGGTGGTGCTGGTGCACGGCGTCGGCTCGAGCTGTCACATCTGGGATCTGACCGGGCCGCTCCTGGCCGAGAGGGGGCTGCGCGTGGTGGCCCTGGATCAACGCGGCCACGGCGAAAGCGACCAGCCTGACCGCGGCTACGATTTCCCGTCAGTCGTCAACGATCTCGCGGGCTTCGCCGACGCTCTGGGAATCGGCGAGGCGGCTGTCATGGTTGGTCACTCGTGGGGCGCGTCCGTAGTGCTCCACTATGGCGTTGCCCATCCCGGTCGCACCGCGGGTGTCGTTTTGGTCGATGGCGGAACGGCATCGCCCGGCGAGCGCTGGACGTGGGAAGAGACCGAATCGCGGCTCACGCCGCCCGACATCGACGGCATGTTGTGGTCGGATCTACACCAGCGCATGGCGAGCAACAATGGTGCGTACGTCGATCCGCGCGTCGAAGCGGTCGGTCGTTCGCTGTTCAATGTGGATGCTGAGGGACGGGTGTCGCGCCGATTCCGCATCCCGAACCATATGCAGGTGGTGCGAGCGTTGTGGGAACAGCGTCCTTTTGAGTTATTGGGTCAGTTGAAATGTCAGCTGCTGATCCTTCCTGCGCGCCAGTCGACTGATGCCCCGGAGTGGCTGGCGACCAAAGCCGCCACCGCACAACGCGCCGTCGAACTACTGCCTGGGGCGCGCGTGCGCTGGTTCGACGATACCGTCCACGATGTGCCCTTGCAGCGCCCAGTGGAGCTCGCCGACGAGCTGCACGCCTTCGCCCAACAGGTCCTTGCCGCCCGAGTCCGCTCCTGAGCCATGACGTTGCCCACACTGAATGGGTCGCCGCCGCGGCTGTACAACACCGCCACGCGCTCCGTCATGCCGCTCGAGCTGGATCCGCAGCGCGAGGTGACCATCTATACCTGCGGGCCGACGGTCTACCGCCCGGTCCATCTGGGGAATTTGCGTTCGTACCTGCTGGCGGATTCGCTCAAACGGCTGCTGCTCGCGTCGGGCTATCAGGTCCGCCACGTGAAAAACATCACCGATGTCGGCCACATGCGCCAGGAGTTGCTCGACCGCGGCGAAGATAAGATCGTTGCCGAAGCACTCAGCGCCGGGCTGACTCCAGCCGAGATAGCGCGGCGGTTCACCGACGAGTTCTTCCGCGACGAAGAGCGGATCGGCATTCTGCCCGCGTCAGTATTTCCGCGGGCCACAGACCATGTTCCGCGGATGATCGGGATTGTTGATGGGTTGCTTGCAACTGGACACGCCTATCTACGCTCGGGCAACGTCTACTTCCGCGTGGCGTCGTTTGCGGGCTACGGCGAGCTCGGCGGCTCCGTCTCGCGCGAAGGACTCCGCCAGGGCGTGCGCGCCGAAGTCGACCCACTGAAAGAAGACCCGCGCGACTTCGCGTTGTGGAAAGCCGCCGAGCCAGGACGGCGCGAGCTGGTGTGGCCAAGTCCGTGGGGTGTGGGCTTCCCGGGCTGGCACATCGAGTGCACGGCCATGAGCACTCAGCATCTCGGGCCGCAGGTCGACATCCACACCGGCGGAGTCGACAACATTTTCCCGCACCACGAGGACGAGCGCGCCCAGAGCGAGTCGTTTACCGGGCTGAGTCCGTTCGCGCGCGTCTGGCTGCACGGCCAGCACTTGCTGGCCGATGGGTTGAAGATGGCCAAGTCGACCGGCAACGCGTACACGCTGAGCGACCTTCTCGAGCTGGAGTTCGAGCCACTGGCGTTCCGCTACTTGTGCTTGACGGCGCACTACCGGGCAAGGCTGAACTTCACGTTCACCAGCCTGCGTGCGGCGCAGACGGGCGTACATCGATTGCGTCGACATGTTATGGAGTGGGGATCGCCAGCTTCGTCACTGTCCGCTGTGGCTTTGAGTTGTCGTTCGCGGTTTTGGGAATTGGCCGCCTCAGACCTGGCTCTGCCAGCGTGCCTCGCGCTGGTGTGGTCGCTGGCCCGCGGAGCGTCTTCTGGCGTGCCCGATGGGGAAAAGGCCGCACTCGCACGCGACTTCGATCGGCTACTTGGCCTGGATCTGGGCGTGCCGCCGCCGCGTCGACCGGCGGACCCGTTCCGCGGCGCGGTTTCGTCGCCACGCGCCGTCACGGGGTTTGGGCCGGACCAGTGCGCTTTGTCGGTGAATGTGGTGGTTCAGCCCGACGAAGACGTGTTAGCAGTGGAGCGTTGTGTCCGAAGTGTCCTGGAGCAACGCCACGGGCTGGACCTCGAGGTGGTGCTGGTGGATGCCACCGGCTCACCGGACCGCCACGCGTGGTTGGTGGCGCGATTTGGCGACGATCCCCGGGTGCGGCTGGTGTGGATCGACCACGATCCGGGCGCCGCCGGCGGTCGCAATCTGGGCTTGCGCAGCAGTCGCGGCACCTACGTGGCCATGCTCGACCCGTCGGTGGAGTTGGTGGGCGAGACGTGGCCGCGTTTGCTTGGGCTATTGGACGACCGGTCGGTCGGCGCCGTCGGTCCATTCGGCTTGTTAACCTCGGACATGCGCCACTACTACGAGGCCGCCGACTCTCCCGCGGCGGGGGCTGCGCCCAGCGAGGTGGATGCACTCCAGAGCTACCTGATGGTGTTCCGTCGCGCCGACCTGGGCCGGATTGGTCCGCTGGACGAGCACTTCCGCTTCTACCGCATTTTGGACCTGGACCTCAGCTACGCGATCCGCGCCAGCGTTGGGCGTCTACTTACCGCGGGCGATCTGCCGGTGGTGCGCCACCGCCATGCGCTTTGGGAATCGCTCAGCGAAGGTGACCGTGAGGAGCGCAGCCGCAAGAACTTCGGCCGCTTTCTCAAGCGGTGGGACCACCGCCACGACCTGGCCCGCCACGGCGACGCCGCCGAACTGGCGGGCGCGCACGCCGCGGTCCACGGCTAACCTCATTTTTGGTCGTTGCGTTCGGCGCGGTGCTTTCGGCCCGCGGTCGGGCGTAGTGCATCTGTTCAGGCAATGGCGGTGACCTCCTGGCTTTGGCCCTTCTTTTTGCGCGGCCGGTGCTGGCTGCGCTGGTTTGGGGTTGCTGGGATTTGGGGCAGGTGGCGCGTTCTGGCCTGGAGTACCCGCGCAATGGCCGATTGTCGGTCGCCTTCCACCAGCGCCACCTCGCGGCCATAGCGCTGGGCCGAGGCGCGCGCCAGCTCCGCACCGAACTCCGGATCACTTTGTAGCGGCGGGTCGAGACTGACCGAAAATGTCGGCAACCGCCGGCCGCCCGACGAGATGCGTGCGTAGCACTGGTGCTCACCGAGCTCGACCAGGTCCTGCTCGTCAATGGCTCCGCCCAGCTCCGGCACCAGATACTCGGCGTCCTCGGCGCTGCAATTGAAGGCGAACAGTCCGTCGAGGTTGGCAAACACCGTGGCGCGCAGGCCGCGGCCGTCATCCTGGCCAAGCGCCAACAGCCGTGCGAGACTCTGGGTGGCCAACACCAGGTTGGCGCCATATTTACTGAGCTCGGCCAGGATCGCTTCGTAATCCGCGCCCGGGATGGTGTGGAACTCGTCGACAAAAATACTGATCGGCGCGCGTGACCGCGGGTCCAAGCGCGCTTGTTCCGCCACCGCCAGCGTGACCAGGTTCAACAGCGTGCCGCCGATCAGCGCCGCGGCATTGTCGCCGACTGTGCCGCGAGCAGTGTTAACGATCACGATGCCACCGTCGCGCAGCCACACAGATGGGTCGACGGTCGACGCCGGCTGGGCCACGATGTGGCGGGCGGCACGGCTGCCTTCGAAGCGGTGGATCTTGCTGAGTACCGGGTTGACCAGCTCCTGCTGGAAGCGGCGCTCCAGCGGCTCGAAATAGTCGGACCACCACGCCCGCACCCCCGGATCGGAAACCATGCCTACCACCTCGCGCCGAAAGCCGGCGTCCGAAAGAATCGTCGGCACCTCCAGCAGGGTGTGTTGCGCTGCTCGTCCATGTTTCGGGTCGGCGGCGCACAGCGCGGTATTAGCCTCGAACAGGCTGAGCAGCGCGAAGCGAAACGCGTCCTCCATGCGCGGACCCCAGTAGCGGTCGCCCCACTCGCGCTGAAAGACCGCCAGCGTATTGGCCACCGCCCGGTCGCGGTCCCAGCCCAATCCGACGTCCAGCAGATTCAAGCCGAACGGTCGCTCTCGGTCGGCGACGTCGAGAAAAACGGCCGCGTCGCGACGCGCCGGCGGCACCAGTCCGAGCGCGGCTTCGGCCAAGTCGCGATGCGGGTCGACGAGCAACACGGCGCGCCGAGGCTCCGATTGCATCGCGTGGTGGGCCAGGCGAAGCATAAGGGTCGATTTACCGCGCCGCGTCTTGGCAACGAGCAGTGAATGCCGGGCAAGCAGGTCGGCCGGCAGCGCGACCGGAACCTCTCGGCCCTGGTGGACCGACACGCCGATGCGGCAGCCGTGCGCCACTGACGGCGGCAGCGGCAGCCAGCGTCGCGCGGTGGTGCGCTCGAGCAGGGCGACATCAGCGGCGGCGTGCGGCAAGTGCCATACACCGGCCAATTCGCGGGTGGTCAGAATCGACTGCCGGTGTTTTGAGGCAAGCCGGACTGGATTGGTCAGTTCGGGGCCTTTCACCTTGAGCGGCCGTCTGACAAACCCATTCGCGGCGGCTAGGTTGTAGCGCCGATACGCCGAGACGAGCCGGTTGAGCTGCGCGGTGAGCTCGGTTTGGCTTGCACCCTCGGGTGCGAAGACGGTCAGGCGGAGCTCGCAGCGATAGGCCACGCGGGTAACTTTCTCGCGCACCCGCGCCGAGTAGCGCGCTCACGAAGCCCAGCGTGTGCGCCGCCGATTCGGTTGGTGGGGTGATCCGCTCGTGTTCCAACGGATGCTGCACCGAGCGGCGCACGTAGTCGCGGCACCAGTCTTCGGGCGCCGACTGCAGGACCAGCTGGCTCAGCCCGCGCCAGCCAGTGGGCAAATCGCCCAGCGCGCTGAGAATGCCCAGGACCGGATCGGCCTGTGCGGCGCGTTCACCGTCGACGTCCAGGTCGGTGAAGCTGCGGATGGGCAGGTACGCCGCGGCGCGCAGCTCCAGCGTGCACGCTGAAACCTGTTCTTCTGCTTTTTGACGGGCCGGGTCCGCTACGGGATTGAGTGGTCGCAGCTCCGCCTGGGGATAGGCTGCGCCGAGCTGGCTCTCGAGCTGTTGGCGCACGCGCGCTCCGGCGGCGCGCACCAAGAATTGGCGACGAGTGCCATCGGCGGCGATCTCGACCGAGAAGGGCTCGGCCAAGGCGATGGCCGCAAAGAGGTTTTCGGCGGAGGTCAGCGCGGCCAGATTGGTGCGCGGCGTGACCACCTCCACGACAGCCACTTCAGACGGCGGCACGGGCCGTTTGAATTCAAGCGCTATGCGCATGCGCCACCCCGTTCGGCGCAGCCTGCTTGGCCTGCGCGGCACGTTCGGCGAGCTCGCGCGGCGCGGTGGTCGCCAAACGATGCTCCGCTTGACTCGCCTCGATCGTCACCGCCAAGCGCGATCCGCGGGCGAACAGCAAACCCTCACCCTTGCCCGCGCCGAGCAGATACTGCCGTTCTTCGGGCGTGAGCTGAAAGGCGTCCGCCACTGCATCAACGGTGGTCGCGTCCTGCTTCAACAGCAGCTTCATCGCCGCGTTGACGAGCACAGCACGGCCATGGTCCGAGCGCAGGAAGTCGGCCGCGTCCTGGGTGATCGTGACCACGCCGAGGTAATACTTGCGTGCGCGCCGCGCCATGCCCGAGATGAATGCGCCACCTTCGGGGTAGCGCAGTAGCGACCACGCTTCGTCGATGACCAGCAGGCGCGGGCGCCGCTCGCGGCGGACCCGATTCCACACGAAATTCGCGATCAAGTGCATCGCCAGCGGGCGCAACTCCTCCTCCAGCGACTGAAGGTTGAACACGACCAGCCGTCGGTTGAGCTCGACGTTCGTTGGTCCGGCGAAGAGTCCGCCAGCCAATGAGCCGCTGACGTATCGCCGCAATCTGGCAGCCAATCCCGCGGCTACGTCGGTGGCAATGGTCTCCAGCACAGCGTGCAGGTCGCGCATGAGGGGCACCGCTCGGCCGTGCGTGGCAGGGTCGGCCGTGATCCCCTGGTCCGCGTAGGCCTGGTAGACCGCGCGATCCAGGGTCGCACGCTCGTACGCGGTGAGCGTCCTGCCCGACTCGGCGAGCATCACGTCGAGTAATCCGAGCACGGCCATCACCTGTTCGGCGAGCACGTCGATCCCGTCGGCGGCGGCGGTTCCAGCCGGTGGCAGATCGAATGGATTCAGGTGGTGCGCGGAGCTGCTCGCCAGGCGCACGTACTGTCCCTCGGCCGCCTGGCACACCTGGCCGTACTCGTCCTCCGGGTCGACCACCAGGAAGTCCACTCCAGCCAAAAGATTCCGTAAAGCCATGAGCTTCACGAAATAGGATTTCCCCGCCCCGGCCATGGCGAAAACGGCCAGGTTGGCGTTCTCCAAAGTGGCGTCGAATGGGTCGATAATGACCGGCGTCTGGGACCGTGTCGCCACACCATACAGCACGCCGCGCTCCATCGAGAGCGAGCCGGACCTGAATGGAAACGTCGTCGCCAACGTCGTGGTGTCGAGGTTGCGATACGCCAGCAACTCGTCGCGCCCCATCGGCAGGCAAGCGCGAAACGCCCGCTCTTGCTCGAGAATGGCCACGCGCGAGTGGGCCAGCATCCCGTCGAGAGTGGTTTCAACGCGTCGAGTCAGGTCGTCCAGCGCGCGCGGCGAGCCGGCACGGAGCAACACATACAGGCTGACCGAAAATACGCGCTGCTCGCCCCGCTGCAGCGCATCGCGCAGGCGTTCGGCGTCTTCGAAGGCCACTTCGCGCTCGGGATCCGCGAGCCGTCCGCCACGGACCTCGACCAACCGTGACGATTGGAGCTGGACCAGTTTGTGGCTGAGCAGCTTGACGATGCTGGCCGTTTCCAACGGATGCACGTGCACGCTGATCTCGATTGGGTGCTCGAACTCCAGCAACGGCGTGAGCCAGCCGGCCGCGACGGTACGCGGGTAGCCGACGACTGCCAGCACGCGGGCGTACTGGTACTCCAGACGCACATGGTTGCGTGCCACCTCGACCGCCGCCGGGGCAAGAAGATCGGCCAGAGTACGTGTTCCGCGGGCGAAGCGGCGCTCCTCGCTCGACAGCGGCTGCTGCGCGCCGTTTGTCTTGCGGCGCTTCTGAAAACGCAGACCGAGCATGCGGTCCTTACTCCGTCACCAGTTCTGGCTGTGCGGCGCGCACGGCCAGGGTCGTGTAGTCGTCCAGTTGCTGGCGAAACCGTTGCGCGCGGGCGCGTTCGGGCGACCAGCAGGCGAGGTACAGCTGCGCCAGCTCCAGGTCGGCCAGACGCCGCGCGGTCAGCCCGCATCGTCCGAGTTGGCGGCTGACGTCGTCGCAGCGAAACGCAAGTTGGCTGCGGGCGGCCTCGCGGCGTGGCTCCGCTTCGTCCCGCGCTCTCGCCCCAGGCAGCAGCGCCGCCCAACCGGCTCGAGCTGGAGTCTCTGCTGGCACCACCACGTAGAAGCGGCGCTCCAGTAGTGTCCGCTGGCGGGCCAGCCCCTGAACGTAGGCGGCGTGGTCATGCGCCAGGGCGGCCAGCTGTCCACCGACCAGTTGCCGGCCGCGCTCCTCCAGGCTCGTCACATAGCGACTCAAGTCAACCGGCGTGGCGCGCACCACGATCTGAATCGGGTAGCTCAGGGCATTCAGGAACGTCGCGAATCCGGCCAGCAAACCTTCTTCGTGCGCGTCGTCGGCCAGCGGGCTGGCCGTGCCGCTCACTTCGAGCACCGCGCGATACTCACCACCAGACAGCGCCACCACGCCGTCCTGGATGGCGTCGATGCCGAGCCGGGTGGCCTGCACCGAAGCGTGCTTGGGCAACATCAAACATCAGCCCGATCAGACTCGTCGTCGGCCCAGGCCAGGCTCGGAGTCAGCTCCTGCCACCCGCCACCCGCTGGTCGCCAGTCCATTGCCCGCGGCTCAACTGGCTGCCAGGTCGCGTGGCGCGGTGAGGCGACAAAGATCAGGGCGGCGACCAGCCATTCTTCGAGCGCCCGGCCGGCGGGCCGCACCAGCGCAAATGCCAGCGACGTTCCAATACACACGGCGGCGCCGGCGACCCGCGCTCCATCGCCCAGGAACGCGGCCTGGTCCCAGAACGTGTAGCTCGCCGAACTGCCGACCAGCAGGTACAGGAACTGGCGCACGGTCAATCCGTACAGGACCTTGTCCTCGACATCGAGATGCGTCGGTACTTCGTGATGGGTGAGCGTCATGTCGTCTCTCGCTATGGACGGATTCCGGCGGCGCCTTCCACGAGCGTAGCGATGGTCTTTGCCAGCAAAACAATCGCCAGTCCGCCGATCGATGCGAATGCGGCGTCCTTGGCGCTCTCCATACGCCGTGGACTCCCACCAGCGGTCATGTATAGAAAGCCGGCCCAGGCCAGGAAGAGTGCCGCCGCGGTGAGTCCGATTTTTGTCGCCGCGTCGAGCAGTGTCTGGAACAGCGTAATGATCGGCTGCGGGTCGCTCATCGACTCTCCTTTCCGGTTTGCATGCGGGGTATCACCCTCACGCGTGGCGGACTCGCCCGCCACTGTCGAAGTGGGCGCCCCAGAAACCGCTGAAGACCGGTTGAATGGACACCACCTGACCCTCTGTCGGCGCGTTGATCTGCATGCCACCACCGATGTAGATACCCACATGGGTAATCCAGTCGTGCGGATCGGCGTACGTCAGCGCGAAGAACACCAGGTCGCCTGGTTCGAGCTGTTCGCGCGAAATGCGGGTGGTGGCGGCGTACTGCAGCTGCGCGGTCCGTGGCAGCGCGATGCCCACCTGACGATAGACCAGCTGCACCAGGCCCGAGCAGTCGAGACCGGTGGCGGGATTGGAGCCTCCGAACACATAGGGCACCCCCAGGTACTGACGGGCGATCTCGACCGGTCCGTTACCGATCGGCGCTGGCGTATCGGCTCCTGGCGGTGCACCGGGCGGCCGAACGAACGGCGGTGCACTCGTGCCTGGCAGAAATACTGGCGGCGCGCTGGTGTGCGGCAGTAGCGCTCGTGGCACGGCCTCAAACGGCGTGGCGCCGGCGATCAGCGCGACGGGAATGCACACCACCAGCAGCAGGCCAAGCAGGACCGCCACCGCCAGTCCAGACAGGAGCCGGCCGACCTCGCGGCCACCGACATCCAGAATCAGACCGACGAGCTCCGCTTCCATCCCTTACTTCCCCTTCTTGGCCGACGATGTCGTGAGCAGCGACGCCATCTGGCGGACACTGCCAATCGCCGACATCCCGCCACCACCAGCCGGGTAGCCGGGCATCAGCCGCGGGACCTTGCGCGCCAGCTGCAGGACCGCCACGCCCAACAGCAGTGTCATCAGCCAAACGTTGGCTTGTCCGACCGGATCAGACTCGACCGCTGGGAGCAGCGAGGGCAGCCGCTGGATCAGCGCCGCGCCCAGTTGCAGCACCAGCACCTGGATGGACTGGACGAACACCGTGCCGAAGAACGTGCTGAACCACAACCGGGCCCAGCTGTACGTTTGCGGGAGCACCCAGCACAGCAGCGCCAGCGGCGCGATCACCAGCAGCGCGTCAACCAGGGCCAGGCGCATCAGCATCTGGCCCAGGAGGAGCAGCCCCATCAACAAGTAGATGAGCATCGCGATCAGGTTCATCAGCCCCGCCTCGGAACCCTGCTTCACGACGCGGTCCCAGGCCGGAATGGTCGACCCGAGTCCCTGGCACAGGAGATTGTTCAGGTCGATGACGAAGTGGCCCCAGCCCAGACTCGAGTTGATCAGGATGCCGCTAAGCAGCACCCGCGGCACCAGCTCGAGCGCACCGTGGTAGGGCGCGCGGATGTGCGGATGAATCATCAAGTTGACGCCACCCCAGACCGTCACCACCCCCAGTCCCGCGTTGGCGACCTTTTGCATCGTCTGCCACAGGGCAATCACAGCGTCGTTCCCGTACGACAAGCCCGGTGGCGTCTGGCTGATCAGGTTGCCGTTGCCCAATAGCCAGCCCATGAAGCGGACGACGTCGCTCGTCGCCTTCTCGCCCAGCTTGAGCAGCGCGTTGTTGAACATCGTCGTCGCCCAGGTGCCGGGGTCGGCCAGCAGGTCACCCAGACCCGTGCCTGGGGTGGCTTGCTGAGCCGCCAGGGTGACGTGCGCCTGGGCGTAGACGAGTCCCGGATGGGTCGCCATCAGCGCCACGCCCAGCATGCCGATCAGAACAGCCAATGGGCGTATGGACAGGCGAGTCATCGCCGCTGCCTTTTTTTGGCTCGCTGGCAACAGTGCTTGAGGGCTCCACGGCGACCTCCGCTGGCAACTGGCATGACCTCAGCATGCGGAGGAGGGCGTCACGCCAAGCGTCACACGGAACGCGAAAAGCGTCACGCCAAGGCCGAAAACCCACGCTAACGCGGGGCATAGCGTCACGCGGACGCCCAAAAGCGTCACATGGGCGTCATGCGGATATCACAATTTGGAAAAGCGCGTGTCAGGTGGCCGGTGTAACTTTGCGTTGTTCGTCGTACTGCCTGATGCGCTCGAGCGCGTCGGCCCACTGGAGCGGCAGATCCTGACCGCGAACGTGCCAGCGAATGAACGGGCTCGGCGAGCGCATGTCGCGATGGAATGTTTTCAGCGATTGCCCATGCTGCAGCGCCCGCGAAAACGCGCGCAAGAACGAGCGCAGGGCGAACCTCGACGTGAAGGCGAGGTACTCCTGATCCGGATCGATCGCGACGAGTTGCTTCCAGGGTTGAGGCGGCGGAAACATCGCTGCTCCCTTTGGTTCGGTAGTGGCTACTGAACACTAAACGTATTTTCCGCCGCTATGGATCAATACGGTACGTGCGCGCGAAGCGTATGCTTCTGGGCGGGACCGATCCGCATGGCCATCACTTCAAGCGGCGTGAACGCGGCGCGACTGACGCAGCTGCCCGCCTGGCGTGCCCTCACCGAGCACTTCGAGCAAGTAAAAGACACGCATCTGCGTGAGCTATTCGCCGCCGACCCCGGGCGCGGCGAACGTATGACGGCCGAGGCCGCCGGCCTGTACCTCGACTATTCGAAGCATCGCATCACCGAGGACACGCTACGTTTGCTGGTACGCCTCGCGGCGGCGCGGGGACTGCGGGCCCGCATCGACGCAATGTACTCGGGCGAGAAGATCAATACCACCGAAAATCGGGCGGTGCTCCATACCGCGTTGCGGGCGCCGCGCGACGCGCGCATTCTGGTCGACGGGCACGACGTCGTGCCCGATGTGCACGCGGTGTTGGATCGCATGGGCGCATTTGCCGAACGCGTGCGCAGTGGCAGGTGGACGGGCTACACAGGTAAGCGCATACGCAACATCGTGAATATCGGTATCGGCGGGTCCGACCTCGGCCCGGTCATGGCGTACGAGGCGCTGCGCTACTACTCGCAGCGGGATATAACGTTCCGGTTCGTCTCCAACGTCGACGCCACCGATTTCGTGGAGGCGACCCGCGACCTGGACCCGGCCGAGACGTTGTTTATCGTCTCGTCGAAGACGTTCACCACGCTCGAAACGATGACCAACGCGGAAACCGCGCGCGCCTGGACTATTGCTGGGCTGGGGAGTGACGCCGCGGTCGCGAAACACTTCGTGGCGGTGTCGACGAATACGGAGCGGGTTCGAGCCTTCGGCATCGACGCGGAGAATATGTTCGGCTTCTGGGATTGGGTGGGCGGCCGCTACTCGATGGACTCGGCCATCGGTCTATCGACGATGCTGGCCATTGGCCCGGAGGCGTTTGGGGAGATGCTCGGCGGCTTCCATGCGATGGACGAACACTTCCGGACGACTCCGCTTGCCGAGAACTTGCCGGTCCTGTTGGGCATGCTCGCGGTGTGGTATTCGGACTTCTTCGGCGCGCAGACCGCGGCGGTACTGCCGTACGACCAGTACCTGAAGCGTTTTCCGGCGTACTTACAACAGCTCACGATGGAGAGCAACGGCAAGTCCGTGACGCTCGACGGCTCGACAGTCGATTATCAGACCGGCGCGATTTACTGGGGCGAGCCCGGCACCAACGGTCAACACTCCTTCTACCAACTGATTCACCAGGGCACCCGCCTTGTGCCGTGCGACTTCATTGGCTTCTGCCGCGGTCTGAATCCACTGGGCAACCATCACGACCTGCTGATGGCCAACGTTTTTGCTCAGAGCGAAGCGCTCGCCTTCGGTAAGACGGCCGACGAAGTGCGCGCGGAGGGAACCCCGGACTGGTTGGTGCCGCACCGCACGTTTCCTGGCAACCGACCCTCCAGCACAATCCTGGCCGACCAGCTGACGCCGCGCATCCTCGGCTCGCTGGTGGCGCTGTACGAGCACAGCACGTTCGTGCAGGGCGTCATCTGGGACATCGACTCGTTTGACCAGTGGGGCGTGGAGCTGGGCAAAGTCCTGGCCCAGCGCATCGTGCCGGAGCTGTCAGCGCCGGCCGACGCGCCAGTCGAGCACGACTCGTCGACGAGCACGCTGATCCGACGGTATCGCCAGCGGCGAGTATAAGCGGTCGCCGAAGAGACACTAATCGCAGGTCATCGTTCGCCCTCCAGACCCAGCATGAC
>WNFC01004730.1_pt1 | contig 14850 bp, 11 predicted proteins | sample 5400541 | NCBI WGS metagenome assembly WNFC01 (sample SAMN13153342, study PRJNA577476) | soil metagenome | isolation source: 120 cm saprolite under Douglas fir tree site 2 hole 2 replicate 1 | place: USA:California | collected 2015-04-18
TGGAAGCCGATGCCACTTGTTTAGCATCGTCCGCGGAGCGCGCGATCCACCTATTTCACCGAACTCGCCGGCACGATCTTCACGCTCTCGAGGGCGACGCGTTTAACCGGCTTGCTGTTTTCGCCATTCGCAAAAGTCACCGGAGTATCGCCGAGTTTCGTCAGAACATCGTCGCCTTTGATGAGTTTTCCGAACGTGGTGTACTGATGATCGAGCCGTGCGACGTGCGCGAGACAAATGAAAAATTGGCTGCCGGCGGAATCGGGATCGCTCGAGCGCGCCATCGAAAGGACACCGCGTTCGTGAGATCGATCATTGAACTCCGCTTTGATGGAATAACCGGGATCGCCGGTGCCGTAACGGCTTTCTTTCAACGGGTCTTTCGTTAGGGGATCGCCACCTTGGACCATGAAATTTTTGACGATGCGATGAAACGCCGTTCCATCGTAAAAACCGGAACTCGCCAGTTTTTTGAAGTTCTCCACCGTTTTCGGCGCTACATCCGGCCACAATTCAAAAACCATTTCGCCCTCACTCGTCTTCATCACAGCGACTTCATTTTTCAAATCGTTCATCGGCGCTTTCTCCTTTTTTTCCTCACCTCGAACTTGCGTCACGCCGAGGGCCAGTCCCATCAAGCAACAGAGCAACGCTAGTTTCATGGCTGGACCTTTGCCACGAATGCGGCCGGGTGTCATCTGGTTTGCAAGCGAAGTAAATGAATTTCGGACAGTAAACATCGAACTTCGAACTCAGAACTTCGAAGTTGGAAGTTCGAATGTTCGGCCTTCGATGTTTTTCGCTGCTCTCATGCGCGGCTGGCGTGATACTCCTGCAAGCTTTTCACCCGAATCGGATTCTGCTGCAGCGACCGGATGCCGTTAAGGCTCGCCTGTGCGGCGCGGGTTGTCGTCATAATCGGAATTTTTTGCGCGAGTGAAGCATTGCGAATTGCGACTTCGTCTTCGCGCGGGATTTTTCCGCTCGGCGTGTTGATGATGAAGTTGATGTCGCCGTTCTTGACTCGATCCAGGACATTCGGCCGGCCTTCGCGTAGCTTGAAGACTTTTGTCACGGGAATGCCCGCAGCTTGCAAGGTGGCGGCTGTCCCCTCAGTGGCGATGATTCCGAAACCCAACGTCACAAAATCGCGCGCCAGGGGCGGGACCGCTTTTTTATCGCTGTCCTTGACGCTAATAAAAACATTTCCGCTTTTCGGCAAGGCCGGGGGCGCCGCCATCTGCGACTTCGCGTAGGCCAGGCCGAGGTCAGCATCGATTCCCATCACTTCGCCGGTCGATTTCATTTCGGGCCCGAGCGAAATGTCGATGCCTTGATAACGCAAGAATGGGAAGACAGCTTCCTTCACGGAAAAATGCTTCGGAATGATTTCCTTCGTAAAACGAAGCTCAGACAACGTTTTACCGGTCATGACTTTTGCGGCCAGTTTTGCCAGCGGAACACCAATCGCTTTGCTCACAAAAGGCACCGTTCGCGACGCGCGCGGATTTACTTCGAGCACATAGACGTCTTTGCCCTTAACGGCGAACTGCACGTTCATCAGGCCGCGAACTTTTAATTTGCGGGCCATCGCTTTGGTGGCGGCGGCGATTTCGTTCAAAACTTTTTGCGGCAGCGAGAAAGTTGGGATCACGCAAGCACTGTCACCGCTGTGAATGCCGGCCTGCTCGATGTGTTCCATGATCGCGCCAATCACCGTGATCTCACCGTCGGCGATGCAATCGACATCGACTTCGATTGCGTCTTCCAAAAAATGATCGACCAGAACCGGCCGATCTGAGCTGACTTCCATCGCGCTTTGCATGTAGCGGACGAGATCCTCGTCGTTGTAAACGAGTTCCATCGCGCGGCCACCGAGCACAAACGACGGCCGGACCAGGACCGGGTACCCGATTTTGTGCGCGATTGCGACCGCTTCGTCAGTGCTCACCGCGGAGCCGCTCGGCGTCTGCCGCAACGCGAGTTTGTCGAGCATGGCGGCGAACAATTTTCGATCTTCTGCGATCTCGATGCTCGCCGGTTGCGTGCCGAGTATGGGGACATTTGCGGCTCGTAATCCGTCCGCGAGATTAAGCGGAGTTTGTCCGCCGAACTGCACAATCACGCCCTCCGGATTTTCCTGATCGTAAATATTGAGGACGTCTTCGAGAGTGAGCGGTTCGAAGTAGAGCTTGTCGCTCGTGTCGTAATCGGTCGAAACCGTTTCGGGATTGGAGTTGACCATGATGGTTTCGAATCCGAGCTCGCGCAGCGCGAAGGCGGCATGCACGCAGCAGTAATCGAATTCGATTCCTTGTCCGATGCGATTTGGGCCGCCGCCGAGAATCATGATCTTACGCTTCGCGCTGGAGCGGATCTCATTCTCGCTGCCGTAAGTGGAGTAATAGTATGGCGTGTAGGCTTCGAATTCCGCCGCACACGTATCGACCAGACGATAAGTTGGAACGATTCCCGCCGCTTTTCGTTGCGCGCGAATCTCTCCCTCCCTCGAGCCGGTGAGATGCGCGATCTGCCGATCCGAAAACCCGAATTTTTTCGCGCGCCGCAACGATTGGAGGTCAGGCTTCCAGCCTGACTCGGCGGCCGGGTTTCCAGCCTGGCCCTCTTGCGTCTTCAAGGCATTCCGCAGAGCTAGAACAAATTCATCTGGCGACAATGCGGCCTTGATTGGGTTCTGTGCGATGTATTCACGACACGCTTCGAGATGCGCGGAATTACGCACGATGGTATCGAAGTTTTCCTCCATCCAGACGGTTCCTTTGTGTTTGAGCGTTTCATTAATCGAATTCGCCGTGAATGATTTCCAGGAATGCAAAATCTCAGAGAGGGAATTGTCCGCGAGCGGCTTGAAGAGCGCGTGAACGTGATTTGGCATGATGACAAAGGCGTCGAGCAGATACTTGTTCTGGTCGAAATGCCGCAGGGCGTCTGCGACGACTTCTGCGGCTGAACTCTGTCGCAAGAGACAACTGCCTTCACCGCGATCGAGCCAATCTTCGCGGCTTTCCTCGCACAGCCGCATGTAGTCGCGCGCAGTCTTCCAATCCCATGGTTGGGGATGGTGCTTGAGCCATTGTTCGCGCTCATCACGCCAATCCCTGAGAACGTTTTGCGCGACCGAATCTGCCAATCGAAAAGTGACGAAGTAAGTTGCGCCGGGTTGCTGCCAATGGGGTAAATGGCGACGCGTTTTCGCGATTGTAGAATGTTCGTCAAACGGAACAAACGCTTCACTCCCGTGAGCAGTCTGACCGGCTGGAAGCCCGTCTGCCGAGTCAGGCTGGAAGCCTGACTTCCAATGGCGCGCCAGCGCAGCGGCTTCATCCACGATCTGCTTCACATTATGCAAAAACCAGCGATCGATCTTTGTCAGCGCGTAGACTTCATCGATCGACATTTCGTCCTGAAACGCTTGCGCGATATAGAAAATTCGTTCGGCGTTTGGGAAAGCGAGTTTGCGCCGGAGAGCGGCCGCATCGACCCGACTCTCGTTGCCATCGCCGCATAATCCGAAACGCTTGATTTCCAAACTGCGCAGCGCTTTTTGCAAAGCTTCTTTAAAGGTGCGCCCGATCGCCATTGCTTCCCCCACGCTTTTCATTTGCGTCGTCAGCGTGGCATCGGCTTGCGGAAATTTTTCGAAGGTGAAGCGCGGAACTTTGACGACGCAGTAATCAATCGTGGGCTCGAAACTGGCCGGCGTTTCGCGCGTGATGTCGTTGCGAATTTCATCGAGCGTGTAACCGACCGCGAGCTTGGCCGCAATTTTCGCGATCGGAAATCCGGTCGCCTTTGAGGCGAGCGCGGAGGAACGCGAGACCCGTGGATTCATCTCGATCACGACCATCCGCCCGTTCTCCGGATTAACCGCGAATTGAATATTCGAACCCCCGGTCTCGACGCCGATCTCTCGAATGACGGCGAACGACGCGTCACGCATCATTTGATATTCCTTGTCCGAAAGCGTTTGGGCCGGCGCGACCGTGATCGAATCGCCGGTGTGCACACCCATAGGGTCGAAGTTTTCGATCGAGCAAATGACGACGCAGTTATCTGCGCAGTCACGCATCACCTCCATCTCGAATTCTTTCCAGCCGACGAGAGATTCCTCGATCAATACTTCGCTGACTGGCGAGAGCGCGAGGCCGCGTGCCGCCATTCCATCCAATTCTTCGCGGTTGTAGGCGATACCGCCGCCGGTCCCACCAAGCGTGAAAGCGGGCCTAATGATGAGCGGAAGCGTGCCAATTTCTTCCGCGACCCGAGCCGCCTCCGCAACTGTGCGGGCAACGCCGGAGCGCGGAACCTGCAGGCCAATGCGCAACATCGCTTCCTTGAAAAGCTGACGATCTTCGCCCTTCGAGATAGCTTGCGCATTCGCGCCGATCAAACGCACATGGTGACGCGCGAGCGCGCCGCTTCGGTTCAATTCCATCGCGACATTGAGCGCGGTCTGTCCGCCCATCGTCGGCAAAATCGCATCGGGCTTTTCGCGTTCGAGAATCGCCTCGACCACCTCAGGCGTGATCGGCTCAAGGTAAGTGCGATCGGCAAACTCCGGATCGGTCATGATCGTGGCCGGATTTGAATTCACGAGTACCACCTCGTAACGCTCTTCTTTGAGAGCTTTGCACGCTTGAACGCCGGAGTAATCGAACTCGCAACCTTGTCCAATCACGATTGGACCCGAGCCGATAAGGAGGATTTTTTTTAGCTGATCATTCCGCGGCATCTGCGCAGCGGGGACACTAGACGAAATCAGCGGAAATTCACGAGCTAAACTGAATGGAAGTCGGCCGAGTCAGGCATTGGAAGCCTGACCTCCAATGCGGCGCATGTCGTTAGGCGACTTTTGCCATGCGCTGGCGATCGAGATAAACCTTACAGATTCCTTTGATCCGTGTGAGCACGTAGTAAGTCGTCTGACTACGGACGCGGACCAACTCCGCGCCAACAATTCGCGTCACAAAATCGGCGGGGAGATCGAGAATCTCCTGCGGAGTTGCGCCCTCCAGCCCTTTGCAAAGAATCGCCGTCATCGCGCGCGTGAGTGTCTGCACTTCCGGTCCAAGCGTCATGCGCAAATGCGCTTTGCCTTGCTCATCAACGTGCAGATAAACGCCGACCGTGTCGGCGCATTCCTCGTCTTTCCGAATGTCTTCGAGCTCGAACTTTTCATCAGGCCGGGGTTCCTGTTTCTTCGCGTTGTCCGAGTAGGAAACGAGCGTTTCGCGCCGTTCATCTTCCGGCAGATTCTCGAACAGGTTGATGATTTTGTTCAGCTTCGGCGGGTACATTGAAGGAAGTTCGAATGACGAAAGACGAAGGACGAAGAGAATACATCACGCGCCCTTTTCGATCGGCGCGCCAACTTTGTTGCCCCATTCCGTCCAGGAACCGTCGTAGTTGCGGACGTTCTCGAGGCCGAGCAGGTACGTGAGAACGAACCACGTGTGACTGGAACGTTCGCCAATTCGACAATACACCACCGTGTCGGTGCCTTGCTTCAGCCCGCATTGTTCGAGATAGATTTTTTCCAGCTCGGCCACCGATTTGAACGTTCCATCTTCATTGGTGGCGGTTTTCCATGGCATGCTTTTCGCACCAGGAATGTGACCGCCGCGCAGCACTCCTTCCTGCGGGTACTCGGGCATGTGGGTGATCTCACCCTTAAATTCGCCAGGCGAACGGACGTCGATCAATGGCTTGCCGGCTTTGCTTTGCGCGAGCGCTTCATCGACAAAGGCACGGATCTCCTTGTCCAATCGTTTCTTCGGCACAGGATAATTTATCCGCGGATATTTCGGGACCTCACGCGTCATCGGGCGGTTTTCCGCTTTCCATTTGTCACGGCCGCCGTTGAGAATTTTAACATTCTCATGTCCAAAGAGGCGGAACGCCCAAAGTGCATAGCAAGCCCACCAGTTTGCTTTGTCGCCGTAAAAAATGCAGGTTGTCTTCGGAGTGATGCCGTTGCGACTGCAAAGCTCGGCGAATTTTTCCGGTTGAATGTAATCGCGGATCACCTGGTCCTGCAGATCGGTCCGCCAATCGATGTGCACCGCACCAGGAATGTGACCCGTGTCGTAGAGGAGAATGTCTTCATTCGATTCGACGATGCGAAGGCCATCGTCCTCAAGATGTTGTTCAAGCCAGTCAGTCTCAACCAAGGCTTCCGGATGGGCGTAGGAGTTTTGCATAACGCAAAAAACTCAGGCTTCTGCGTGACTGCCGCAAGCGTGATTTAAGCTGTAGCCCTCCCCCCTGCGGGCGACGCGAGGCCAGAGATGTTTGAGATAAGCGCTTCGCGCAGCGAAGCGGCTACAAACGAAAAGCGCCCGCGCCACCCTTAGCGCCGTCGCCGGCCAAAGGAGTAACCGCGATGCGTACGTCCGCCGCCAATCCCACGTTTACCCCCGCCGCTCGACTCTGGCTCGAAAAGCACCGTGTAGAGGTAGGGAAAATTTTCGAGCTTCAGGCGCGGAATTTTTTGCCCAATAAATCGTTCGATCGCTTGCAGAGCCGGAACTTCTTCGCCGTTCATCAACGTGAAGGCGTCGCCGACATTCTGCGCACGGCCGGTGCGGCCGATCCGATGCACGTAATCTTCCGGGTGCTCAGGGACATCGTAATTGATGACGTGACTGACACCCGCGATGTCGAGGCCGCGCGCGGCGATGTCGGTCGCGACCATCACTTCATATTTGCCGCTCTTAAAACCTTCCAGCGCCTCGATCCGTTCACGCTGCGTTCGATTGGAGTGCAAGACCGCGACGGAATGTTGTCCATTTTTTAACTGATGCGCGATCCGGTCGGCGCCATGTTTGGTTCGGCAAAAAATCAGCGCGCTGTCAAAGCTCGTACGCTCGAGCAACGCCATGAGCAAATCGAATTTTTGTGCCGCGGCCACGGGATAAACAGCGTGCGTCACTGTCTCGGCCGGTGAACGGCGGATACCGATCTCGACCAGCTCGGGATCGCGTAACACCCATGCGGCCAGGCGCTCGATTTCTGGCGGTAACGTGGCGGAAAACAGCAGCGTCTGTCGATCCCTCGATATCTTCTCGACGATCCGCCGCACATCCGGAAGAAATCCCATGTCCAGCATGCGGTCGACTTCATCGAGCACGAGGATGTTTACGTCGCGAAAATGAATCACGCCTTGCCCGAGATGGTCGAGCAATCGCCCCGGCGTGGCCGCGACGATGTCTACCCCGCGCTTGATTTCTTCGCGCTGTTTTCCGTAACCGACTCCGCCGTGCACAACCGTGACACGCAAATCGGTGAAGCGGCCGTAGTCACGGAATGCGGTCTCCACTTGCGCCGCGAGCTCACGCGTCGGTTCGAGCACGAGACAACGAAATGCGCCGTGCTTTACGAGCAGCGTCAGGATCGGCAAGGCGAAGGCTGCCGTTTTGCCAGTGCCGGTTTGTGCCGTGCCGATGAGATCTCTGCCTGCGAGAACAATCGGAAAAGCGCGCAGCTGAATCGGTGTCGGCTCCGTAAAGCCCATGGCCTGGGTGCCGCGCACCACTTCCGGGGAAAGGCCGAAATCTTTAAATGACACGATTAAAGGCTACTTGCATTCGAAGGGGACACAACGAAGACAACGCTGGTGGGTCGAGCAGTCCCTGCTCAATGCTAACTTGGCGGCGAAGCCGCTAAATGGTTAAGATCGCGGGACGGAGCGCGCGCCCCGCCTTCGAGCGACTTTGCTGCCGTGACAAAAATCTTTGTTCTCGCGGACACGCATAACAAGCTGCCGCAGAATGTTGTCGATCTTGCGGCGATCGGTGATGAGATCTGGCATCTGGGCGATATTTGCGCGCAAAGTATTCTCGATCAACTGCGCGCCGTTGGGCCGTCCTTAACATTCGTTAGGGGAAATTGCGATTCTAACTTCGCATGGCCGCTGGTCGTTGATCTGCTTCGAAATGGAGTTCGGTTTCGGCTCCAGCATATTCCGCCGCCACGGCCGCCTAACGACTGCGATGTCTTGCTTCACGCCCACACTCACGTGCCACGGAACGAGATCGTCGGTGGGATTCGCTTCCTCAATCCTGGCTGCGTTACACGACCGAACCGCGGCGCACCTCCAAGTGTCGGGTTCCTTAAAATCTCAAGAGATGGACAACTGAATTGGCGAGTTCAGCAATTGCGCTGAAATCATCAAACGTCGACCGCGTAACGTTGTAAAAACACGCTCAGCTTTTCGCCGGACAGCGTTGCGCGGCCGTATTCGACGCGATTTGCGCGCTGCCGCCGCCAATCGAATTCGGCAGTGTGATCGGCTGCTGCGCGAACTGCCAGATCGAGAAAACTGCGCTCAGGATAAAGAGAACGTAAACGACAGTTTCAAGAACGCCGCGCGTCTTTTCTTCTGAATGCACGAGCAAAGCGTAGGTCGATTCGCGCACTTGTTCTGCTGGGATTGTTGCTGTCTGATTCATAAGTAGGTTGGTTACGAAACCAGCTTATGCTCGCCGTGTGCCAGTCGCGAAAACAAAGTTACAAGCAACTGAAGGATAGCTCATTATAAATTCGCGACACGCTGAACCAATTCCCGCGAAGTTCCGTCGATGGGAAACAACAGTTCCAGTTTCGGGACGCCAATCCCAAGTAGCAATCCGCGCGAACTACGACGCGGCCGACTCTGCCTTTTTTGACTTCCGGTTTTCCTTTGTCTGGTCGGTCGCAGCTGCCTTCTTTGTTTTCGTGCTGCCCTTTTTCTCCCCATCGGCCGGTTCAAGTGCGACCTCTGCGTCCACCCATTCGATGAATGCGATGGGCGCTGCGTCGCTCTTGCGTTGACCGAGCTTCACGATCCGCGTGTATCCGCCATTTCGGTCGGCGCTGCGCGGCGCGATATCTTCGAACAATTTCTTGACCGCATCTTTCTGCCGCAAAACCGCGAGCGCGGTCCGGCGTGCGTGGAGAGAATTTCTCTTGCCAAGCGTCACCATTTTTTCGGCGAGCGGACGAACCGCTTTCGCTTTCGCCAATGTCGTCTTAATCCGCTGATGCTGGATCAAACTACAAACCTGATTGGCGAGCAGTGCTTTTCGATGCTCGGCGGTGCGTCCGAGCTTGACGGTTTTTTTCTGGTGTCTCATGAGTCGCCCGTACGCTTGAGGTTTGCCTAACGAGTCTTACTCCGCGCCGGGATCAGCTGCGCCGTTGGCGCTCGCGCCGTCAGCTCCCGCCGGAGTTTCGACCAAGCCGGGATCGAACTTCATGCCCAAGCCCAGATTTAGCTGCTGCAGCTTGTCCTTGATTTCGTTGAGCGATTTTTTGCCGAAGTTGCGATACTTGAGCATCTCCGCCTCGGTTTTTTGCGCCAACTGGCCGACCGTCGTGATATTCGCGTTGTTCAAGCAGTTCGCAGCGCGGACACTGAGCTCGATCTCGTTGACGCTCATATTGAGGAGCTTCTTCAGCTTCATGTTTTCTTCGCTCACGCCGGCCGGTGTCTCGTCGAACTCGATTACGTCTTCGTTGAAATTCACGAAGACATCGAGGTGATGACGCAAGATCGCGGAAGATTGCAACAATGCGTCGTCGGGAGTGAGCCGGCCATCGGTCCAAATCTCGAGGATAAGCTTGTCGTAATCGGTGCGCTGACCGACCCGCGTATTTTCCACTGCGTACTTGACGCGCGTGACTGGCGAGAAAATCGAGTCGATCGGAATCAGCCCGATCGGTTGATCGGCGCGCTTGTTTTCCTCGCCGGTCGCGAAACCGCGGCCAACGCGGACTTCGAGTTCGGCGTCGAATTTATGTTTCTTGTCGAGCGTGCAGATGAGTTGTTTCGGATTAAGCACTTCATAGCCCTGCACCACCTGAATATCGCCAGCCGTCACTTCGCCATCTTTATGGACCAACAGCGAAAGCTTGCGCGCTTCATGATCGGCGGCCTTGAATTTTACGCGCTTTAGATTGAGGACGATATCGGTCACGTCCTCAACCACGCCGGGCAGAGTGGCGAACTCGTGCTGCGCGCCGGTGATCTTCACCGCCGTGATCGCTGCGCCCTCCAACGAGGAAAGCAGGACGCGACGGAGCGAATTTCCGACCGTGTGCCCATAACCGGCCTCAAACGGCTCGGCAACAAATTTGGCGTAGGTTTCAGTGGCTGTGCTCTCCTCTTTGGAGAGCGTTTTCGGCATTTCGAAACGACCGTAACGGATTGGCATCTGAAAATTTCGAATGGCGAACTGCGAAATGTCGAAATGGCAACTTTCGAACTTCTTCGTTCGGAATTCGTCCTTCCTAATCGCCGGGTTTCCCCTGGCGAGTGTGGCTTCGCATCCAGCGATGGAAACCCAGGGACCAACGGCGCAACTTAAAAACTCGCTGCGGGATATGGAATCAACACGATCGCGCGCAATTTGCAAGCGAGACTGCGCGAAATTTTTCGCTTGCGACAACCCACGGTGCCGGACTCTTTCTTTCGGCATGGCGTTGATCAGGCAAGCGTTCGTTCTTGGCGCCGGACTTGGGACACGGTTGCGGCCGCTGACAGACCAGATGCCGAAACCGCTCGTGCCCATCTTTCAGAAGCCGCTCATCACATTCGCCTTCGATCATTTGATCGAGGCCGGCTGCGAAAAGTTTTTCGTCAACACCCATCATGCGCCGAAACTCTTCGCGAAGGCTTTTCCTGGATCGACGTATCGCGAGCGGCGAATCGAATTTCGCCATGAGCCGGAGCTCCTCGAAACCGGCGGCGGCATCAAGAACGCTGAATCCTGGTTGGGAAGCGAGCCCTTCATTGTTTACAGCGGCGACATTCTTACCGACATCGATGTGGCGCCTTTGATCGACGAGCACTTTCGCGCGGGAAACGATGTCACGCTCGCACTGCGGGAGACAGGTCTTGGCGCGGGCGTGGTTTTGCGCGATGGACGGATCGTAGAAATCAGAAACAAAAAGGCACCGCCCGGTGATTACGACTACGCAAACATCTCCATCTGGCAGCCGAAAATTTTCGAGCGAATTCCGCCGGCGACGAAGATTTCTTTTATTCCCATCCTCGTGCAATGGATCCGACAAAACGGCAGAATCGGTGGCGTTGTTCTTAGTGAAAAGAAGTGGTTCAACATTAGTACGCGCGCCGACTACTTGGACGTGCACCGCGTGATTGCGGAACAACACTGGAAACCCGCTTACGTGAAAGCATCTGACTGGCCGGTCCAGATTGCTCCAAATGCCACCGTATCAGCGACGGCGCGCCTCGCTGGCTTTTATTCCATCGGCGCTGAATGTTCTGTCGGCGACAATGCGACGATCGAGGACACCATCGTTTGGCCCGGTGCAAAAATTGCTTCCGGGAGTCATCTTCGCAATTGTATTGTCCGCTCCCAGCAAAAAGTCGAGGGCACTATGCATGACGTCGATATCTAGCGATTTGCTATTACGGCAAACGCGCATCCGGTTTCCGCGCTTTAGCGAGGCCGAAGTCAACATTTCGCCCATCGAGAAAGGCGGATCGGATCGGAAATTCTACCGAGTTCGGTTTTCTCCCGAGCAAACGATTATTCTCGTAAAATATAATTTGGAACGGGAAGAGAACCGCCTCTACGTTCAAATCGCCGAATTTCTCGCCAAACACAAAATTCGGGTACCGAAGATTTTTTTTCATGATGCGGCGGAAGGTTTGATCTGGATTGAGGACTTGGGCGAAACGGATCTGTGGATGCACCGCAACGAAACCTGGCTCGTTCGTCGCGCGCTCTACGAATCGGCGCTCGATGAGGTTGCAAAACTGCATCGGTTGCCGGCCAAAAGCGTGGAGGCAATCAAGCCGGCGCTGCCGGCCGAGTTCAACCCCGCTCTTTATCAATGGGAGCAAACTTATTTTTTTGAAAACTGCCTCCGCAGGTATTTCCGCATCGGACAAAAAGAAATTGCTCAGCTCGCTGCATTGCCCGCGCTGCGAGACATCGCCGCGCAGCTGGGGGATCTGCCGCGCGTTCTGGTGCATCGCGACTTTCAATCCCAAAATATCATTATCCGCAACGGCCAGGCGCATCTGATTGACTTTCAGGGAATGCGCCCCGGCCTGCCAGAATACGATCTCGCGGCGCTGCTTTACGATCCATACGTGACGTTTTCGGACGAAGAACGAAACGACCTGTTCGAACACTATTGGACGACGCGCGGCGACGATCAGCGTTCCGCCGCGAACGATTCGACCGATGCGTTCAAGCTGTGCGCGATTCAACGCTTGATGCAAGCGCTTGGCGCCTACGGTTTTCTCGGACTGGTCAAGGGCAGCAAAGCATTCCTCGATTACATCAGGCCGGCGATGCGCTCGTTGTGCTCGCTGACCGAGGATAAAGCCGGCCTCGAAAAACTACATGGCACTCTGACTAATTTGCTTTCTGCCACTCGACAGTAAGGCTCGCTCGTTTTTCGGCGATCCAACTGCATTCTTGCTGCCGAGGCGGGATGATGCTGGTATGCGCAGCGTGCAAACAGCCGGGGTCCGCCAAGAGGGTACTCAATCGTTGCGATGGATTACGTGGAGCGCAATGCTCGTCGCGAGCGAATTGCCCGAGATTCTTCTGCGCTTGCGAGGTAACCCGCCGCTCTGGCTGCCGCTCGCACAAATTGGCGTTCTCATGCTCGCTGCGATCGCTGTCGCTTTCTCACCGAAGACGCAAAGTCTGGCTGGTTTTCTCCTCGCCCTGGCCGCACTTCTGCTCGGCTGGTCAGTCCTCACGCCTGCACTCGCCTTCAGCGGTACAGTTGCGCACTTCGCGCAGCATCTCGACTGGGGCGAGCGGTTGTTCCTGAGCAGGTTGCTCCCAGTCAGCGGCGCCATCGTGATGTTGATTACGCTGGTTCGGAGCGGGCTCACACGCCGTGATTTATTCTTGTATCGCGGCGATCTTGACGCACCCGCACAACCGGAGCCGATTCTTTGGTTCCGGCGACCCATTCCATGGACGCGGTTCGGTGCCCAACTGCTGATTATCTTTGGTGTTCTGCTGCCGGTGTTTTTATTCTTCACAGTCCACCCCGACTTTGCGCAAGTCAGCCGTGTATGGCGTTTTCTGCCGTGGGGAATCGCGGTCGCGATGCTGAACGCAGCCAGTGAAGAATTTCAGTTCCGCAGTGTACTGCTGGCGCACCTAACCCGATCGATCAGCAACAGGGAAGCCGTCTTGATTACGGCGGTGCTGTTTGGGATCGGCCACTATTACGGACAACCCTCTGGGCCAGTTGGTGCGCTCATGGCCGGCATCGCTGGTTGGGTTTGGGGGAAAAGCATGATCGAAACCCGCGGATTCACCTGGGCCTTCGTCATCCACATGGTGCAAGACATCGTAATTTTTTGCTTCCTCGCAATCGAAGTTGTGCCGAAAAGCGCCTGAGCTTCACGCGACAAACGGATTCGTTCGTCGCTCCTCGCCGATCGTCGTCGGCGGACCGTGCCCAGGCAAAACGACGACGTCGTCGCCGAGCGGAAACAGCTTCGTTTTGATGCCGTTGAAGAGCAGGTCCGCATCGCCTCCCGGCAAATCCCAGCGTCCGACTCCGCCCGCAAAGAGCACGTCGCCGCCGATTAAGATTTTGTCGCCACGCGAAAGAAAACAAAGGCTGCCGGGGGAGTGACCGGGCACTTCGAATACCGCCATTTCGAGTCCGAGAAAATCGCGCGCGGGCGTTGCTTCAATCAACATATCCGGTTGCACCGGCTCGATCTCGAATTCGAAGCCGAAGTTGCGAAAGAAATCGCGTTCCGAAATCATCGGCGCAGTGTCCGGATGACAACCGATCGGGCAATTGAAGTGACGCTTGATTTTCGCCACGTCCGGCACGTGGTCGAAATGACCGTGCGTCAGGAGCAGGAGTTTTACATCGGCGCCGCGCGAAACCACCCAATCGCACGCTCCGTCAGGCGCATCGAACAAGATGTTACCTTGCGGTGCGTGGACGAGATAACAATTCGTCTCAAAAATTCCGCCGCAGAAACTCTCGTACTTCATACGCTTCTTTATCGTGCCTTAATTCGTGCTCGTGCTCCTGCTCGTGATCATTTTCGCTACGAAACATCGTTTCGCATTTCTTTTGCCGCCGGGAACAAAACCTGCATCCTCGCACGGCGCGATTTCCGTTCGGTTTTGAATGTTACCGCACCTCAATTGTCTCACTTGCTACATCGTCATGCATCGCGCCCCGTTTTCTTGCGTTCGCTCTGAACTCTGTCACGTTATTCAACCTCTTTTTTTGGAATGAAGTCCTTTTTGCGCCCGTCGCTCACTCTTTCTGCGGTTTCGCTCGTTCTCGCCTTCGCGGTCCAGCCACTCGTTGCCAAAACCGACACAGAACAAGTCGCGGTCTCCGTCGGTCGGCTTCTCGAAGAAGGTCATTACACCCACCAGCCGCTCAACGATGAAGTCTCGCGCAAATTCCTTCAGACGTACTTGGACCTGCTCGACTTTAGTCATCTTTTCTTCACGCAAAAAGATATCGATGGCTTGTATGCGAAATACGCCACGTCACTCGACGATGACGTTTTGCTCGGGAATTTAAAGCCCGCTTACGAGATCTTCGATCTCTACCAAAAACGCGTCGACGAGCGCGTCGCAAAGATTAAGGAATTGCTCAAGCAGCCGATGGATTTCAAGAGCGACGGCTTTATCATGCTCACTCGTCAGAAAGCGCCCTGGCCGAAGGACGAGGCGGAGGCGGATGAGCTTTGGCGCGGGCGAATTCAAAATGAATTGCTCCAGGAAAAGCTCAGCGAACATCCCATCGAACCCGGACCGCAACTCGTCTCGCGTCGTTACGACCGCCTCGCGCGCAATGTGCATGAGGAAG
>WNFC01004733.1_pt1 | contig 14849 bp, 10 predicted proteins | sample 5400541 | NCBI WGS metagenome assembly WNFC01 (sample SAMN13153342, study PRJNA577476) | soil metagenome | isolation source: 120 cm saprolite under Douglas fir tree site 2 hole 2 replicate 1 | place: USA:California | collected 2015-04-18
CAGACAAGCCCAGCTTCTTCACTTGCTCCTCAAGCTGCTCTCGTAATACACCCTCTCCGACCAAAACCAAATGGGCATTGGGATCAGAAGCTGGACCTTGGCGAAAGGCTTTCAGGAGCAACGCGTGGTTTTTCTGCGGCCAGAAGCGTGCCACGCAGACAAAAAGAACATCGTTCTCCCTGAAGCCTTCCCTCGCCCGCCATTCCTTGCGTGGAATCTGCGGCCGGGCATAGCGGTCCGTGGGAATGCCGTTTGAGATGACGCGACACCGTTGAATTCCATATAGGCGTCCTAGGCTGGCTGCTACCTCTTCCGCGACGGCGACGGGGACAACCCCGTGCTTGAGTGCGTAACGTTGAAGCCAGCGAAGCCTGGGTTCAATCTCACGTTCAGCCAGGTTGTGGACCGTATGCAACACCGAAGTCTTGTTTAAAGGGAGCAGGAATGGCAATACGTATCGAAGAACGTGCAGATGAGTATGGACAATATCCGGCCGGCTCTCTTTGAGAACGGATGGCAATCGGCAGTACATGCGGTAATCAAATCCTGGCCGTTTGCCCAGGTAGTGCACTTCAATCCCGGCCTCCTCCAGCAAACGATCGAGGTCGCAACCCAACCGACCCGTGTACGAAATGACTACGGGCTCATAACGTTGACGGTTCAACCCCCTTACGATATGAACGGCTACACGCTCGGCGCCACCAGGGCTCAGCATTGGAACGATATGGACGACTCTGATCTTCTTCATGATCTTAGTTAGTAGGCTGGCAGCGAACTGTCTGGAGCCAGATGAGGATTCTCACGACCGTCAAGCCCACCGAAGGTTTAGCCTGGCTCGAGTGAAACGGGGAGCAAGGCTTTGCACTGAGCGCTTCGGAGCCATGCTGCCGCATTGAGCCATTAACAGGCCAAAGAAAAACCACGTCGGCTTCCGCATCTCCCACGTTAAGCTCGACACCCCTACCAGCCAGACAGCGAGAGATACAATCCACAGTTTTTGTTGGAAGTGGGGTAACGCCCTTAGTGATAACGCCAAGACACCTAGCAAAGCGCAAAAAACCGCAAAGCCAACTACGCCTTGCTCGACGAGGATTGACAGGAAGGTATTGTGAGCGGGAGGCGCCGGATCACGTTCATCAAGACGAATCGGTTCAGCCAAAACACGGCTGACGATAACGCGGAAGGCGTTCGCTCCAATGCCCAGGAAAGGATGGCTGCGGAAAATCTCCCAGCCTGCTCTCCAGATGATGGTGCGTCCGGTTAATGTCCCTTGCGTAAATTCGGTGGGCAGCGTCGATAAGCGTTCCCATGAACTGGAGGGTACAAAGAGAAGGACGCCATAGACGAGCAACGATACTGTCAAGAGGAGTGCAATTCTCTGACGGCCAGTCAATCGCGCTTGGGTCAAAGGCACGATAGCGAGGGCCACGAGGGTCGCCAGCGTGGCTCCCCGTGAGGCCGTCAGCAAGATAGTCGTTCCTGCTAGAATAAGGTGTACTCTGTAGACCCAAGCGATCCACCCCTTGTTCTCAATGAGCAAATAATAGGACATGGGGATGCTCAAGGCCATGATTAGCCCCAAGTCATTGGCATCCAGCCTGGCGCCTGCATAGCGTTGATAGACCGACTCCTGGTGAGAAAAAAACAGGTAGAGTGTGTCTATCCCAGAGACAAAGGTTCCAAGAACATATGCCTGCATCAACCGCATCTGTTCTCGCACCCGAGGGGCAAGCTCCCAGATCAGCCACACCATCGCGAAGAGCTGGACGTACGAAAAAGCCTGCACCAGAGTTCCCTCAGGATAAAGACTCCACAGATAACTCAGCACAGCCAGCAGAACAAAAAGGCCCATCACGATGTGGCCTGGCGCCGGACGTCTTACCTTGCCTCTCTCGACGATGGCCATGACACCGAAGCCTACGGTGACCATCCCGATCAGACGTACGCTTGTACCAAAACCAGAAATCGTGATTGCGTCTTCCCACGGCATGGCAAACACCAGGAGCCAAAGGAAAGCAAATGCAAGCTTGCTCAGAACGGAAAGCTCTTCTGCTCTGGCGGGAGAGCGGACGACCCCACTGTCATTAGGTCTGTGTGAGACCAGGCGCCGCTGTGGCACCGGACCAAGGACTCTCGGATTTCCGCGCGGTGACAACATCAGGCTGTCTCCACGCGTTCGGCGCATACAGGTGCACGCATGCGCGTGCCGACGCCTAGAATTATTACGCTCGCCAAAAGCTGTACGATCGCGGCGATCAGCATCGCAAGGATTGCGCCCAGAAGCCCCTGCCGTGCAACCAGCCAATAGCAGGCCGCCAGGAGGCTTAGATTCGCAAGAATATTTAAGATCACCTGTGAATTGTAAAAGCCGGCTGCTGTCAACCCGAATCCCAAGAACTGGGCCATATATAGGACGCCCCCCGCCAGCATGATCCAGGGAAGAAGGTCCGCGCGCTCAGCGTATTCGGGCTGGAATAGAATGGCCAAGATCTCGCGTCCTGCAAATTTTGAGATGACCATGCCAGACAGCCCAATCATTGCCCCAAAGGCGAGGAGTTTGGCCAGTAGTGAGCTGAATGCTGCGAAGTTGCCGGTGGCATGCGACCTGGCGAGGCGCGTGAATGCAGACTGTCCTAGGGATACCACTGCCATGTTTCCTATCGAAACCACGAATCCGATCGCGGCGAAAATACCGACGTCCCGTTCGCCGAGTGCGTGCTTGATGAAGAAATTGGGCATGCTCGAATTCAGACACCCTAAGAGCACGACTATTCCTAGAGGCAAACTGACCCACAACAATTCGCGTTGCACTGTCAAATCGAATTGCGGCGTCAGCGCCTCGGCTAAAGAGAATCTTTTCGCCTGAACATGCAGACCATGGGTACGCCCTCGCACGTCATAGCCAAGCAGGACGATCGCTCGCGCCAGAACAACGCCTGAGATTCCCCACAAGACGCTTCTTGTGACGTACGTTGTAACGGCCAGCGTAAGGACGGAAAGCAGCGCCCTGGCAATCAATGATTTGGAGATCTCCGCCATTCTGTCGTGTAGCTGCAACCGCGCATAGTACACATCACTGATGGTTTCGATGGCGTACGCCACACCCACCATCAGAACCACGGCTGTCAGCTCCCAGCGATACCCCAGGATTTGCGTAATGGCAAAAATAAGTACGAACGCTAGAGACGTGGTTAGCAGACGAAGGCTGAGGTATTGACCGAAATGGGTTTGACGCTTGCCCGAGGTGATAACGGCTCGTAGTTGCAAGTTCGTGAACATCATCACGGGATAGACGATGGCGAGGCCCAAAGCGTACCGGCCGACCATTTCTGGCTGAAGCAGCTTGGCCAAAAGCATCAGAATCAGGAATTGGCCGCCCGCGTAAACCGCATTCCCCACAAGCATCCAGCTGAAATCCGCTCGCAAGGAAGTACCTTCGCCCTGCTCCACGGCCAGTATATTTGTGGCGTCAGTACTCATATTCAACACTAGTTGTGCGTATGGTAATAAGCAAAGCTTTGTCCACGATCTCGACTTTCACGGCCTTTTGCGAAGGACTTCAATTGCTGTGCCCAGACTTTTTGAACGGAGATCACCCTGTTTATTGGACGAAACGGGAGGCAAGCGTATCTCGAGTCATGACCCTCTCGGGAAGATCTCTTGCCAGCGCCGAGGTGAAGAGTACCGCACCCTCTGAATTGAGGTGCATCCCGTCCCGCTGGTAAAACTTTGCGGAGAGCGCTGCTGGATCTATGGGCACCGATACATCTACTCCGGTGCTGTGCGCTGCGTACGCCATCTGGCTAACCGCACTCTCCGAAGATAGCGTCGGCGGGACCAGAAGGATCAGCTTCGCTCCGTGTGCCTCACACAGCTCGCGCAGCCTGCGCAAACGGGGAATTGCAATCTCTTCAAACTCCCGGCCTTCCGGAATGGCCGGCCTCCGATTTACGAGCAGGAAAAGATCTTCAAGATGAGGTACAACGCGACCCAGTATCTGCGTTCGAATGACGCTGCGCGTATCCCAAAATGCGCTCGAATGCGCCAGCAACAGATTACTTGTTACCGTGCGATCTAGATGTAAATCTGAAGCCACAGCGAGAGCGTCTCGGGCATCGAAGAACAGCATCGGAGCATAATCCTGACGCACACCGTTCTCGAGAAAGTAGTTCACACCCACGCCAACGACCACCACCTGCGGTCTTGCCCCTTGACGAAACAGCCGCTCCAGCGTGTAAAGCCAGTCATAATAACCGGTGGCCTCGAGAAAAATGGGATTGATACGCATGCTGTTGAAAGTCAACGCTTGCAGGCGGTTCATTTCGACTCCGTGCAATAGCAAGGAATTCCCCACCATAAGCACAGATGCGGGTTCGCCAGGCCCAGAGGGACGTATCTTCACAGCCACCTCATACTGCCGGGAAATCCGCGCGTAGGTGACCGAATGATGCTTGAGCAGGTAGGCGGAAAAAATCTCGATGGCAATAATGAGTATTGCGCATATTCCGGCCAAGACCTTCGCGTAGGTCAGGGCCCTAGATTTAGAATCGGAAATAGACGAATGCATTGAGATTATTCCCGGAAAAAAACGCTAGTACGAAGAAAGCCATAGTCGCAAGTCCGGTCCGAACTGCGTAAGAAGCGGTCGCAAACGGATATTCCTGGTTACTCGCTTCCATCAACAAGTCCACAACGAACAAAGGTATGGAGAATAGGCTCAGCATGAGGAATGCCGACAGGTACTCGCTCCGCCAGGCGAAATTAGACAGCCCGGCTAGAAACTGAGTCGCTGCACTGAGTGAAGTTGCGCGGAAGAAGGCTAAGCTCAAGCAAAAAACATTAAAGGTTAAGATCCGCTGCCCCCAGAGCGAGAGCAGACCCATAAAGCGTGACGGCTGAGCCGTATCGCTGGGTACCTTCTTGGTTGGGAAAAGTTGACGCTCAACACCCAAAACGACGCCATGAATCGCGCCAAAAATGACGAATGTCCAGTTAGCGCCATGCCAAAGCCCCGCCAGGATCATGGTCGTCAGAAGGTTTAACGATGTTTTCCAATTCCCACCCGCACTGCCACCCAAGGGAATGTAAAGGTAATCGCGAAGCCAGGTGCTCAGACTAATGTGCCAGCGCCGCCAGAAATCTTGGAGCCGGTGCGCCAGATACGGCTGCCGGAAATTGACCATGAAATGAAAGCCCATCAATTGGGCGCTGCCGCGTGCTATGTCGCTATAACCGCTGAAATCTCCATACACCTGCCACGCGAACGCGTATGTACCGATTAGAACAACCCACAGGTTTGGCGGACCGAATTGGCCGCCAAACGCCGCATTGGCCAGCAGAGCGCAATTGTCCGCGACCACACACTTCCGCAAAAGCCCGGAAAAAATCAGCATCAATCCGTCAAAAAATCGGTCAGCATCAAAAGTACGATCCTTCTGGACTTGAGGAAGCAAGTGCCCCGGTCTTTGAATCGGGCCTGCGATCAAGTGCGGGAACAAGCTGACAAATAAGCCGTATTCGACAAATGATTTCGCGGGCTCGAGTCGCCCCTTATAGACGTCCACAATGTATGCGACTTCCTGGAAGGTATAAAAGGAAATTCCCGGCGGGAGAATGATACGGATTATCGGCAGCGGAATGTTGTGAATCCCAAGTGTACCGAGAGCAGTTGAAAAAGAGTCGACAAAGAAATTGAAATATTTAAATGTTCCTAGAATAGAAAAATTCAGCAAAAGAGAAAAGATGAACCACTTCCTTCGATTTCCGTCTGAGCAATTTGGAGCGATGTTCTGCGCAATCAGGAAGTCTACCGTCGTGCTGCCGATCATTAGTGCAAGGAAGCGCCAATCCCACCAGCCATAAAAGAAGTAGCTTGCGAGCAGTAGAAAAGTGTTCTGCCCGCGGCGATCCAGTCGCCAATAGACCAACACAACTGGGATTAGGAAGACAAAATACGCTGGCGAGTCAAAGAGCATCGTGAGAAGTAAGCTGTCCTATGTGCCGGGTGCGCATTCGAGGTTTATTTTTTCGTGGTGCGCTTGCCGCGCAGATCCTGGCTCACTCTTTTGACCTACTGCCCGGCATACGCCCGATAATCGTGGTAACTTCCGTAGCCATACGGTGGGCTGGATTTTGGGTCCCAGCTGTTTAGAACCGTGCCGAGTACGCGCGTACCGTCTTCAGCGAAACGCTGACGGGCATGCAGGGCGCTTTCGGTCGTAGTTTCCCCGGAACGAACCACCAAGATAACGCCATCTGCGAGCCGTCCCAGCACCCGCGCATCCGCGAGATGGATCATTGGCGGCGCGTCAATCATGATCATGTCGAACTCCTTCCGCAGGCGGGTCAATAGCCTTAACATGCGGGGAGAATAAAAAAGGTTCGACGGAATTGTGTTGCCGCAGCTCCCCGCTGGCAGAAGGGAAAGTCCCGAGACTTCGGTCTCACCAACAAGGTCCAGGATGGGAACCGTTTCAAGAGGCGACCCTGCCCATAGCACATCACTCAAGCCCCAATCGTTGCCCACACCGAAAACTTTGTGCAGCCTGGGTCGACGCAGGTCGCCGTCGATCAGGAGAACTTTGCGACCAATTTCCGCGATCGCGATGCTGAGATTGCAAGCCACGGTTGTTTTGCCATCCCCGGGACATGGGCTTGTGAGAACAATGACGCGAGGAGTTTCTCCATTGTGGCTAGGCAATAGAATGGAAGTCAGAATCGTTCGAGAACATTCTGCGACTAAAGACGGCTTGCGTTTCCAGGTAGCTAGTTCTGGGCAATCGCTTAGATGCGATTTCGAGACAGCCTCAGTGGAACGGGTCGGCGTAGAACGAGGCTGCTGCAGGGCACCAGCGAATTGCCGCGGGAGAGGGAGCTCATCCACAGGTATGACGCCCAACTCCGGCAGATCCAAGTACACCTGTGCGTCGCCCGGAGCGCTTATTCTGCGGTCAATGCGCTCTTGAAGCAGCACGAATCCAAAACCCAAGAGCACGCCACTAAACAGGCCAATCGCGGCGTTCATCGGCAGATCTGGACGGTAGGGGAGCAGCGGAGGTCTGGCGCGGTCCACGACCAGGACGTTGCTGTCGCGCATGGCGCTGGCCAAGCTTGCTTCCTTTACTTTTTGTAGCATTGTCTCGTACAGTCGCCGGTTCGAATCCACGTCGCGCTTCAGCGTGTCATAGTGGATAGCTTTCTCGGATTGGTCGGCCACGACCTTCTGTTGCTCGGTGTGGGCCTTAGATAGAAGTGCTTCCCGGCGAAGCGCGGCCTGGTATTCGTTGCCGATGCGCTTCAGCACGTTGCGGCGCTCATTCAGCATCTGAAACTTTAGCTCATCGATCTGCGCTTGCACGCGCTGAACTTTGTAGTGTTCCGGGGTCAGTGTGGCACTGAGTTCGGCATATTGCCGCTGCAAATCAGTCAGCCTTTGGCGGTACTCACGCATTGTCGGGTCTTCCAGGATTTCCGGCAAGGAATCCGCCGGCTTGCTCTTCGCCCCTTCAAATTTGGCCTGCGTGCCGATGCGGTCGGCCTCGGCCTTGGATAGCTCGTCCTGTATTTCCTTGAGCCGGTTTTCCGCCAAGTTCTCCTTCTCCGAAGTAACCGTCAGTCCGGACGTGCGCGCGTAATCCTGGAGCTGCGCCTCTGACTGTTCCAGTTGAGTTTTCATTATGTTCAGGTGGTTTGTTAACCATTCGGCCGTGCCCTCAGCAGACTTCCACCTTTCCTCTTGGGACAGCTCTATGAATTCGCTGACCAACGTATTCGCGAAGTCCGCTGCCCCCTTGGGATCCGGCGACTCGTACAACACCTCCAGCAATCGCGAGTTACCGGATGTCCTAACGGTCAGATTGCGCTCTATCTTGCGGATCAATTCTTCTTTTTTCGGCTGCCGATGCCACGTTAGTACTCGCCATCCAGTTGCGGGCTGGTCTTGGAGCTTCAATTTGTCGATCACATGCTCCAATAGGGATTCGCTCTGGAGCAGCTTAACCTGTGTCTCCATATAAGACTCTGGTGTCGCGTAACTCCCGGCGGAGTCCGCGGAGTTCTTTGCTTCCAGGAAGCTGTTACCTTGAATTTCGAGGGAGGTCCTGACACGGTAAATCCGTGTCTGCACCAAGCTGATTACCATTGCTCCGAGCAGCCCAACCAGCGCAAAGCTGAGTAATGTTTTTCTGTGACGGAACAGAATGTTCCAGTAGTCCAGGAGATTATCGTAGCCGGGCGAAGCGGCGGTCTCCATGGAAGGCGATTCCATATATCGATAGACTGTCGGCCGCTGCGCGGATCGAGGGCCGAATTCGGTCAAGCGTCCGTCGCTTTTCTCGAGAGGAAGTTCGGAGTCTTTCATTTCTATCCCTTAGAATAAGATTTCAAGGCACGCGCCAGATGGCCATGCCGGTTCCCGTTTGGATAGCCGCTTCGAGGGTACGAAGAGCCGCTTTCTTGCCTGTGCTTCCAGGAATAAACAAGATGTCATTGCCCTGAAGCGCCACGTCTGGTTTCTTTCCGTTGAGAACATCTTTCACGTCCACTTGCAACTCTTCGCGCTGATCGGCCTCGCGCTTCAGCCGCAGGATGCGGGCATGCCGTGTGTCAGCACCTGCGTTGAGTCCTTCGGCGAGCGAAAGCGCCTGTAACACCGAGATGGACTGGTGTTCACCGAGAACGAAGCCGCCGGAGCGCTTTACCTCTCCGGTCACGTACACCATTTCCGCCTTCGGAACGGAAATCACGTCATGCGGCAAAATCTGAATGTTCTCCTCGGGATTTTTGGCCTCCATGATTTTTTTCAAGTCGAGTTCGGCAACACTGAACTGACCCGAGGCATCAAGCCCTGCTTTCGGCAGAGGGATGCAGCCCCACTCCAGTTGCCGAGTAATCCGAACGCTGTAACCTGCGTCCTGCCGTATCCCGCCGGCGAGTGCCAGCATTTCCAGCAACGTCTTATGTCCCTGCACTTGGTGAACGCCAGGCGTGTTTACTGCGCCTATGATAGAAACCGGCTGGCTCCGGACTTCCGCGATGCTTACGACGATTTGCGGTTGACGGATGTACTTGCTCAGAACGTTGTTGACCTCTTGCTCGGTCTGCTGCGCTGTCAATCCGGCCACATGGACGCGCCCACCTAGCGGCACTTCTATGTTGCCGTCGCTGTCAACGCGCACGGGCTTATTGGCGAGCTCAGTCAGTTCAGGTCCGGAAATCTCCAGTTGGTCATCAGGACCCAGCAGGTATGTGGAGCGAACCTGGCCGCCACACTTCGCCCTCATGTCATTGGACTGCGGAGGCGAAGGAACTTGCGCCCCGGCACTGGCGATAAGAAAGAAAACTGCCAGGCCAACCAGAACAGTTTTGGTAATCATAATTGCTCTTTAGCTGAATCCCTATTTATCTTGATGCGCATGATCTTGAGATCTAGCCAGAACTTGGAACCGCTATCGTCTGGCTAACTCTTGAAGCGATCGCTGGAGACGACGTTTCGAATGCCGCCACCTGACTCCGTTGTTTTTGCTTCTTGAGAATCCAAGAACGCAGTATTTTCTCCACGCTGGCTGACACTGCGCTGGAGAATCCAATCGTTGTCAAGAGATCGACGTCCATCCAAAGAGGAGATTCTGTGTTCTTTCTATATAGAGTGAATGCGCCCAGACGTTTTCCGTTGCGCTTGACCAGGCTGAGAGTCAATCCCCAATTTGAGCCTGAAGCAGTTAGTGACCGATCCCAAAAAAATTGAAGCTTGGTCCTGCCGACAGGTTTGCATGGAAGAAGCTCGACCTCGGCTGGGAATCCTGATGATAAGTACAAGCCGAAACCATCGAATCCAATGGGTTCAAGACACTGTTGCAAGACCTGGCAGAATTGCGAAATGTTAGCGCACGACTCCAGCGCATCTGTCGCACGGCGAATGCTAATGTCATTGGCGATCACCTGGCGCGCATTCAGTGTTCGTGCGGCCGCGCGTCCCAACTCCAGGAATTCGTGATAGCGCAATTGCCGGACTCCGATCAACACGCCAATCCCGACCACCACCAGGACTGCTGCTAACGCCGCGCCTCCTGGATTGAGGAGGAGAAGACTGAACAGGCCAAAGCAGGCGCTTACCCCATAGAGCACCAGGACAGCTTGCCGATGGGAAATACCCCGGCGAAGCAACTTGTGATGAATATGCTCGCGGTCAGCGTCGAATAGTCGCTTACAGCACAAAAATCGTCGAATCACTGCGACGGCGACATCTAATATCGGGAGCCCAAGTGAGACGATGGGGATTGCAACTGCCACCATCGTGGGAGATTTGTGGGATCCCGCCATGGCAATGGCGCTGATTAGAAACCCGATCAGCAGGCTTCCGCAGTCGCCGAGGAAGATCGAGGCTGGATTAAAGTTGTAACGCAAAAATCCGGTGATTGCGCCTGCAAGCGCGAGCGTCAGAACGAGGACCACTTCATTGTGGTCCAGCATCGCTACAACACAAGTTACCAAGCTTGAGAACAGCGCCGATCCCGCCGCCAGCCCATCAAGGCCGTCGATCAAGTTAAAAGCGTTGGTAATCCACAGCACCCAGAGAATTGTCAGGGGGAGCCCCACCAGCCATCCCAAATCCGGATGACCCGCGAGGATCGACAACCGGGAGATTCCCAGCCCGTTGCTAAACAAGAGCACGGCTGCCCCGGCCTCCGCTGCAAACTTTACGTAGGCGCTGATCCCGTAAAAATCGTCGATCAGTCCAATCAGGAAAATGATGGTTGCCGGCCCCAATATCTTCAAGGCAAGCTGCGAAAAAGAAAACTCGCGCGTGCCGAAGTAGGCTGGCGACCAATGTGCCAGTAGCGCCGTGCAACAAAGCGTGAGAAAAATCGCAACTCCGCCTAGCCTCGGTATCGGACGAGTATGAACATGACGATCCAAAGCTGGGCTAGAGACCCATCCGTGAGCGACGGAATAGTCGCGGACTAGGCGCGTAAGTATTGCTGATGCTAAAAGGGCGACGATAAATATCAGAACGTGCATGAGTTTTCGTCTTCGCTAGATAGTTCTCAGAATAAAACGCAGTCCAGTTAGAGATGTCTGATAGACATCGCTTCCATGCTCAGTGATGTGGCTGGAATGAACTGAAACCGGAAGGTCTAAGAACCTTCTCTTTGGCGTCGCTAAGTAACACGCGTTGGGAACGCCAAATGTTGCCGGGGACGAGGCGGCGTAAAATCAATACGCCGATGAATTCACCGCACTAGACGTTGTTTGATTTGTATTTGCTCTGACAGGATATGCTGCACCAATCCAGCTGCGATCAATTTCGACCGCAACCGAGCGCTGCAACAAATTTACGGACAGCACCAGCTTCAATCCCGACTTGATCTTGACTACGATTCCTTCCATACCCCTAAGCGGCCCATTCTCGATTTGAGCGACGTGACCGACTTGCAAGTACGGCCAGGGCATGATCGAGAGGCCGCTCTTTCCTGCGCGCTGGATGGCAATGATTTCTTCTTCTTCAACCGGAACAGGCGCCTTGCCGACTCCGACGATCTGGATGACACCAGGCGTCATTAATATAGGAAGCCGGTTGCTTGGGTTCATCCGGCAGAAGAGATACCCCGGAAATAGCGGCTGTTCAATCTCCTTCACACGGTCGGACCACTGACGCGTCAGTTTGACCAGGGGCAAATAACACTCGTAACCTGCGTTCTCCAGAAGTAAGGTGGCATTTTTTTCTCTTCCGGCTCTGGCTAAAATCGCGAACCAAGGCCACTGTCCATTGTGAATGCCCATTATGATTCCCCCAGAGAAGCTACCGCCATTGGAGTCCCAATTTCGTGTGGAACCCTTTTGCAACTTAGGCCTGCACTCCCCGGGATACATCCGCCCGCCCGACAGAACTCTGCTGACAGATGGGATAATGTGGCCTGTGCGGAAGGGTATCCAACGAGGCGTTCCCTCACAATCCGGTCTTAACCTTAAATATTGCAGCAGATAATTACCCACAAGACTTGAGCCTGGACTGGTTTTCTTCCCTCAGGTATTCCCCTATCGGCGAGCATTTCTCAATGAGAATGTCACAACGCGCGTATCGTAAGGGCCTTCAATGCTCCCGAGTGAGAGAGAAGTATTCAGCTGTGGACAGCGCTACTAATATTTTTCGACCACACAGAAGTGCGCGCGACGTTGCGGACCAGCCAACACATCGATGCCGAACACTCCCCGCGCCATGGAGAAATTGCCCAACGAATTGTTATGTGATGTTATGAGACACACCGAGGAGAGCAGCAAGGAGTAGAAGCAAGTAACCCACTCGCAATTCGTTGGAGCCGAGAGTGGGAGTTGAACCCACGACCTGCCGATTTCTCACGCAGTGGGGAAAAAAGATCGGGCTGCTCGGGCGATCCCCCTGAGAACTCGGAGGCCATCCTCATGTGAGCCGGTATCGAACTGCGCTCCCGCATGATCGACGGCATTGCTGACCATGGCAACTGAGGCTACGGAAGCTTGTCTGGCTACCCCAAAGGCAAAAAGCGATGCGGCCTGCATCTCGACCGCGAGTACGCCTTCCCCGGTCCATTTATTGAGTTGCTCTTTTGTCTCGCGGTAAGGAGCATCCGTCGTCCACACCTTACCCGAGCGGACGGCCCATCCGGTGGCGATCAACTCCCGCTCGAGAAGCGGAATCACCGGCGACTTGCACGCGACCTCACTGTCTGGCGGCAGGTAGTGATAAGAAGTTCCCTCGTCACGAATCGCGCTGGTTGCCACCACAAGACACGGGAGCGGCAAATCGGGAGACACACGGCCGGCGGAAGTCAACCCGATGATGAGTTTGGCCCCCGCAGCTTGCAGTTGCTCGGCAATCAGTACCGCGTAGGGTCCGCCGATGGTTCGCGCGATGATTCCGCAGGTGACACCTTCAAGATCCATCGTAAACATCGAGGTGTGAAAACACGCCCACGGACCGAAGGGCTTGGCTAGGCCATCTCGAACCAGCCAGTCGGTGATATCTCCATCGAACTCCAAGATGCACACGGGCGGAACGATTCCGGCCGGGATCTGGCGGCTTCGTCGCACATCGTCGATCAGGTTCTTGGGCGTGAATGCGGACGGTTGATCCAGCGCATGGCGGAGGATCGGAAGAGTCGAATCTTCCGTCATGCGCTTGACCAATCACATGGCCGCGTTCGGTTGGAGATAATCTTCATTCCACGATGAAGCAGTATAGACGACGTCGATGGACGGAACGAGTCGAGCGTTTCCTATTGCGCGTCCACCCACTTGCCTGAGCCCGCCAGCTTAACGGCTACACCCGTAAAGGAAAGGTGGAAAGCCCCGCCATCGGCGGTTCCGCGATGTTCGGTTGAGACTAGCAGCGGCCCAGCTTTCTTGTAGCCAGCCCAAGTAGCTTTGACCTCACTCGGCTTCTTGGGTCCACCACGGTGATACATGAACTGCACAATTCGACCCTCAGAGCCGACGTACATATCCCAAGTGTCCCCCGGCGTATAACCGCCAGCTTCAGCATGATATTTTACGGACATGAGTTTCGCTGTGCCCGCTCCAATGGGCAGCTTTTGTTTGTCCGTCTCTATCACGGTAGCGCTCGTGTCCCAGTAAGCATGGAAAGGAAAAATGAACCAATAATTGTCGTTCATGAAAGCCGGATCAACTTCGTCTTTCACATTCGCGGGCGCGCTGTTGAGCTGGTTCCGATTGTAGGTAACCTTCACCGGCTTGCCGTCCTTGTCTTTGCTTTCGTAGGAAACTTGGCCGGTCTTGGGCTGCCACTCCCAGGAATGTGCCAGAGTGAGTTTCAGCGCGGGTATTTGTATGTTGAACGTATAGCGCACCGCCTCAATTTGCCCGTAGGAATCCAGGCCATAGGTCTTGGCAAGCTGTTCGACAATGGGTGGGCGTGTCTGTGCCCAGGACGGTGCCGCAAGGAGCAGCACCCCCAAAAACAACCAAAGGATCGTTGTGGAACGGCGGAACTTGATCATGGAAGGTCCTCCTCAGTGAATGAAACGAACGTGGTCTTGGATGATCTACAAAGGTCCCTGGATACGTGAATTTCATGTGGTGAAGTTGCCTTCACTCTACCTGGTCCGCTGAGCATTGTAGTGCGGCCGATCGTTTGATCCAACGCAAAGCGATAATGGCAGCAGCTACTGCCACGGATCCATATTCCAGCAACAATATCCAGCCAGGCACCAACCAAGGCCGTCCTACTGTGCGCAGATGCCAGACATAATAGGTGGGAATAATGCTCAAAGTCCAGACCATGATCGGCACCGTTGAGGTCGACCTTAGGAACGGCAGCACCCACAGCAGGTACCATGGATATGCAACTGGCGCGCAGAAAAGCGATGCTGCCATTGGCCAAGCAAACGCGTCCGAAGACCCTTCCGCGGACTTTCTTCTCATCCAGATCGCGGTAAGAAAGCCGACGAGCACTGCCAGCCCAGCCACAACCTGCGGAGCGGCCACTCGCTCGAGCGTTGCAAAGACCGGATCATTAAAGCGGAACCTCTGCACGTAGGTCCCGAGCGAGCCGATCGGAATCCGGCCGTGGTGGAGAAATGGTACGTATAAAAGTCCGAGGACGATAGCAGCTAGCGCGCCGTCGCGCGTCCGAACCCGCTTCCAGTAAAGTGGCATCAATACAATCGGGAGGAATTTCACTGAAACAGCCAGCCCAAATGCCAGGGCTGCAACGGCACGCCAGCGGCGCACCAGCGCGGCGACGGATACCAACAGGAGCAGCACGCCGACGATATCGACGTGACCGCTGCCCGCCACCTCAATCGCTAGCAGTGGGTGCCAGGCATAAGCCAGAACCCAGTGCTCTCCCTGCC
>WNFC01004737.1_pt1 | contig 14848 bp, 16 predicted proteins | sample 5400541 | NCBI WGS metagenome assembly WNFC01 (sample SAMN13153342, study PRJNA577476) | soil metagenome | isolation source: 120 cm saprolite under Douglas fir tree site 2 hole 2 replicate 1 | place: USA:California | collected 2015-04-18
TCCGATGGGCCTGACTCTATCTTTGAGTATGGAATGGTGTAGAGCGCCGCTTTGTACTCAAAGAATGCCAGCGGGTCGTCGCTCAGGCCGGGAAGCCACCACGCACAGTGGCGACGTCCGGGAATCAGTCAACGTGCCTCACGAACCCGCCCCTCGACCGTGTTCTGCAACGGGTTCCAATGGACGCCAAGAGTGCCCTCTGCCCTCCCGGCCCTCTAAGTAAACGGCATTGGGCTTAAGGAGGCTCCGCCCGGACGTCCTTGGCGATCATGGGTTGCCAACAGGTTCAAGGGGGAGTTCGACCCGCATCGTCGTCCCCTGGCCCGGAGGGCTGAGCACGGTCAGTGTTCCGCCGAGGGCCTGCACCCGGTCGGTGAGCCCGATCAGCCCGGAGCCCCGGCCGGGATCGGCGCCCCCCAGGCCGTCGTCACGGATCGAGACATGCAGGCGGCTGCCGACCGTCTCAACGTTGACGTGTGCCACCGACGCCAGGGCGTGCTTGGCGGCATTGGCCGGGGCTTCGGACACGACGAAGGACGAGGCCACCTCGACCCGCTCCGGCAGCCGGGCCTGGACGTCGACCTCGAGCTCCACGGGGACCGCGGAACGGCGGGCGAGCGCCTTGAGAGCGGGCCCAAGCCCTCCCTCGGACAGGATCGCCGGGTGGATGCCGCGGGCCTGCTCCCGGAGCTCGTCGAGCGCGCCGGTCAGGCCGTCCGCGAAGCGTGCCAGCTCCTTTTTCAGCTCGACGCGATCGGGCGGCACGTCTTCCTCCGCAGCGCGCAGCTCCAAGCCCAGCGAGACCAGACGCTGCTGGATACCGTCATGGAGGTCGCGTTCGATCCGGCGGCGGGTCTCGTCGGCGGCGGCGACCACGCGGGCGCGGGAGGCGGCGAGTCGGGCCCGGCTCACGGCGTTCGAGATGACGGTCGCCGTGATCCGGTGGCCACGAGCTCGGCGAAGCCCATGATCCGGGACTCGGTGTCGTCGGGAAACGGCTCGGGCTTCTTCGAGCTGGCCCAGATCGCTCCCCAGACGGCCCCTCGACGACGATCGGCGCGCCGACCGTCGAGCGGATACCCAGCTCCCACGCGAGCCTCGCGACCGGGCCGGAAAGGCCCTCGTAGTGGGTGATCCGGACGGGGTGGCCGGACCGCAGCACCCGGACACGCTCGATATCGTCCCCCACCTCGATTCGCGTGCCGATGGGAAGGCCGATGTTCCCGAGCCCCGCCCCGCGACGGCCTGCTCAGCGCGGTTTTGAAACCCATGTGCCCAATTCCCGGCCGGGAGCGGCCCCTCAGGCCCTGGCTCCGACGCAGAGGTAGTAGTTGATGCTGGAGAAGAACGACCCGGCATCCGCGAGCTCGGCGAGCTGGGCGAGCCACCGGCTGCCCTCATTCTCCCCCACCGCGCCGGCCTCCATGGCCGACTCGGCTAGGCGCAGGGCGATGCCGTGAAGGAACGAGCCCGGCTCCGTATCGACGTGGGTCCGCACCGTCACCTGCATGTCGGTGAGCCCGGCCGCCCGGAACATCCGGGGCAGGCGGCGGCCGGTCCAGCCGTCGGCGAAGCGGTGGTCGCTGCTGAAGCGCACCAGGCGGCGGGTGAGCTCGCGGTCGGGATGGTCGATGACGGTGGTGTCGCCGTCCTGGTCGATGCTCGCCACCCGGCCCCCGCGGCGCACCACCCGGCACATTTCAGCCAGGACGGCGGCGGCGTCCGGGATGTGGACCAGGACGGTCTGGGCAACGCAGGCGTCGGCTGTGGCGTCGCCGAGCGGCAGCAACTGGGCATCACGATTGTGCACCTCGGCGGAACCACCGAGTCCCCGTTGGGCGAGCCGGCGGCGGGCGGCTTCGGCGAACACGGGCTGGGGCTCGACGCCAACCACGCTGCCGGTGGGTCCGACCGCCTCGGCCAGCTCGGCGAGCAACACGCCGGTGCCGCACCCGATCTCGACCGCCGTGTCGCCCGGCCGCAGATTGGCGGCGTTCAAGAGCTCGCGCCGCAGCAGCATTTGATCAGGATTCGAAGCCCGAAGGTCAAGGATCTCCGCCCACTGCCTGGCGGTCTCGACGTCCCACGCCGCCGGTTCCTGGAACGGATCTGTCTGCTTCACGCGAGAGAGCATCCCGCATCCGCCAGGCCGGCGTCAGTTGCTGGGATGCGTCGGCGGCGCCTCCCTCGGTGAGCCGGTAGTCGGCGACGGCGCGCTCGCTGCCGGAGAGCTCGGAGACGAACTGCTCCGGGTCTGGATGCCGCGCAAGCGAAGCTCGGGCCCCGGTCCGGGCATGAGCTCCCGCCACGCCACTAGGAGAAGAAGACTCCGTTGCGCTCTCGGCCGATCTCCGAGAATTCGTTCGTGGTTTCGGGGTCCGACTTGAAGCGGAAGCCCGCCTCGCGAGCCGACCACTCGATGGATGCGGTGGTCGCGATGAAGTCCCCGACGAACTTGTTCTGCACGTCGCGCACGTTGATGGGTGCGCCGTCGCCGTGCCACTGGACGTCGAACGAGACCGTGGCCGGTGCGGAGGACCCCCCGGAGAGGGCGTTGGGGAAGCTGAAGAAGTCGCGGGTACGGAGACGGCTCGCCTGCATCGAGGCATCCCCGTCGTCGAAGTCCACGTCGATGCGATCCTGAGGAAACGGGATGGTCCAGAAGAGCCCGTTTCGAGCGATCCCAGGATTGAAGTCGTGAATCTGGTTCGAGAAGTCGGGAGCCGCCGGCCCCGTAAAGAGATCCAGTCAGACGAAGCCGAATGTGCCATGCCGGCGGTGCCCACCCATGTCGAGGAAGCTGCCCTGCATGAAACGCATGTCCGCATCAAAGACCATCTTCGTCGTCTCGCCGGTGGTCAGGTCCGTTCCCGTTCCGGTTCCACCCACGTTGGCCACGCCGACCAAGCCCTTAAAGTCGGTGATCGCCGAGGGTTCGTTGCCTGAGCCCGGGGGAAACACGTGGAAGGTCGTCCCGCCGAGGTCGAAGCCGCCCGGAATCGGCCGAGGGCCGTGGTCGACGTGCTCGGAGGCCGCAGCGGCGGCCGGCCACCATAGGCTGGAGGTGAGAGCGGCTCCCGCCGCCCCCGCGGCCGTCCCCATGAACCTTCGGCGCGACATCGTCTCGGCGATCAGTCGGGCGTTGGTGTGATGGTGCGGATGGGATCCCCCAGTACCAGCTTCGCTCGTTACGGGCAGCCTCATCGTCTCCTCCTCTCCGGATATGCCGACCAAGCCTGAATGGGCTCTTGAAACTCACGGCGGCCAGCGAGGCGGACTGGGGGCGCGGGTCTCCTCCACACCTCTCCCCGCCCGCCCCCGCACAGATTCCACGCCTTCCTCCCCCGATCGGAAAGGCTTGTGGTGTTCCGTCGAGCAGGCTACGGCCGATAACTCCTACTGGCAAGGGCCGATCGTCAGTCTCCGCCGTTTCGCGGACACGATGGCGGCCTCGGCCTCCGTCATGCAACAACACGGTCGCCTACGCCGGCTTCACGGAGGACGGCGAGGCCATCGAGGGCCTCGTTTCATCAATGCTTGTCATGGCGCTGGGCGGCCATTTCCGCCATGCCCACAAGGTTCTCCATGTTCTTTCGCGTCGCACGCTGAACGAGGGTGCGGGTCAACGGACGAAGTACCGGGTTCAGCCACCACGGGACGTAATTCTGCGGCCAGACCTCGCAGGTGTAGGCGATGGTGGCCCGGTCGCCGGTGGACGTGATGATGAAGCGATGCGCAAAGCGCGCCAGCCAGGTCGACTTGTGCTTGCGCTCGAGCTTCGATTCTGTGTCGAAGCCGAAGCGCGTGCCCGGCTCCGCCTCCACCACGACGGAGGAGTCGACGAACGTCATCGAGAAGCCGTTGGCGCCGCGCGAGGAGAAGCGGTCGCCCACCGTGGCCGGCGCCGAGGGGGCCTCCATGGTGAGCAGGCGGAAGTTCTTGTCCGGGGAGCGTTCACCTGCCCAGACCAGATGGGTGCTGAGGTCGGCGAGCACGGCGTAGATGGCGTCGGGTGATGCCGTTGATGCCACGGAGGCCTGGAACGTGATGATCGGCGGCGCCTGGTTCATCGCGTCACCCGCAATGGATCTGCCACGGGCCCGGCGTTCTCCTGGACAGTCCCTGCCCAGTCGAGCAGCGTGCAGATCTCGTTGCCCACCACCCAGGCGTCGTGGCCCGGTGGGATCGCATAGAGGTCGCCGGGGCCGATCTCCAAAGCCGTACCATCGTCCATCTCGACGTGGAGCGAACCCGACAGGCAGTAGCCCGCGTGCTGCTTGGGGCAGCTCTCCGAGCCCATCAGTGGGCGAACGTCATTCGACCACCGCCAGCCCGGGCGCAGCGTGAGACGTGCCACGGTGCCGCCCTGAACCTCGACCACCTCTTCGCATCCGTTCGGAAAAGTGGTCGTGGTATCCGGCGTTCCGAAGCTCCTTGCGAATACTTGCATCGTCCCTCCCTTGGTTGCCGCCAGGAGATGTTCCCGGTCTGGGGGAGACGATAAGGAGCCGGGTCACGCCGGTCATGAGGAGTTCTCCTCAGGCCGGGGTTCAGTGCTCCACGGGCTGGTGGAGAGCATGCCTTGCTGCATGGCGAACAGGGTCGCCGTGGACCGGCTGGAGACCCCAATTTTGAGGTAGATGCGTTCGATGTGATTGCCCGCGGTCTTGGCTGAGATGTTCAACGTGCGGGCCACATTCCGCGTCGTCGCACCGCGCGCCACCAGAAGGAGGACCTCGACTTCGCGCGGCGTGAGACCGGCCGGTGCTGCCGTCGTCCCGGAACTCCGCTGGCCAGACACCCCCAAGACGGCACCGACCGCGGCCTGGTCGAGTCTCCCCTGCCGGCCCTCCATTCGGAGATGCTCGGCAGCCTCCTTCGGCTCGTGCGCACGACGGTAGGGGCGCTCCTCAAGAAGCGCGTGGTACACGTCGGCCGCAGCGAGATACCGGCCTAGCAACGGAATCTCGGGGCCGCGGATCCCCCGGTGGTAGCCGGAGCCGTCAAGCCGCTCGTGGACTGAAGACGCAATCGCAGCGACGCCGGCCAACGCCGCGGGACGGCGCAGCATGCGCTCTCCGTAGTAGGCGTGGAGCCGGACGCGCTCGCGCTCTCCCTCGGTGAGCGGCCCGGGCTTGTCCCAGATGCTGTTCGCGATGCCGGTACGCCCGAGATCATGGACAAGCCCCGCCCTCCAGGCGGTATGGACATCGCGCTGCGGCAGGCCGGCTATCCTCACGGCGGCAGCGGCGAGATCGGCGACGCCCCGGGAATGCCCGGAGAACCACGGCGACTTCAAATCCGCAATGTCGGCAAGGACCTCGAGGACAGTGTCGAGCTCGACGTCACTGAGAGATGGACGGGCCAGGGGCTCCGCGGCCAGCACACGTTCCCAGGTCGTCGCCTCGATGTTGTCGAGAATCTCCGGGGCAGCCTCGCAGAACGTCGTCACGATCTCAGGCGAGAACTGGTTCCCGGAATGTCGCCGGGCCATGGCAATCGCGCCGTCGATCCCGTTGAGGCGATGGTGGACCTCGGCTGCTTCGGCGAGCTGCATGAGGCGCACCGACATCGGTATGCGTTCCCCGCCGATGTCGTGCGGCACGCCTTTGCCGTCCCAGCGAGCAAACGTCTGCGACAGGGCCTGGCCCACCCCCGCATCCAGCCCGATGCGGCGCGAGACCTCAGTCGTGACCGCAGTGTGGCTCAGGAACGACGCCTCCACGGCCTTCGCCCGGCTGAGGACAATCCCCGCTGCTGCCTGGAGTCGCGCAGGAGCCGAGCGCCCCCAGCCGGCACGACCGAGCACGTAGAACATCTGGGCAAGCTGCGACGGCCCGATGTGGTACATGCCCGAGCGGAAGGCGATGTCGTCACCGAACAACTTCACGAGCTCGAAGGACTCGCCCGTACAGACCGTGGCGAGGAGGGTGACCCAGTAGGTCTCGCACCGCTCACCGTCATCCAGCCTGAGATGCTCGGCGAGCCGTACGGCGATGAGACACGAGCGCAGCACGTGCTCCATCGGCTGTCCGAGCGCCAGGTCGGACGAAAGGGAGAGCACGCCAATCAACTCCGGGAGCCTCGTCCCCGAAGACCGGTTCGCTGCGTCCGCCACGTCCCCCCTATGCGGGAAACCACCTCGCCGACCTCCTCCGCAGCCACAAAGGTGGCACAAGCGATTCTGTCGCTTCGACGAGGTCCTGTCCCGTACTCATTCCGTTCTGAGGGCCCTGACCACGCCGTCAACCACGTGGAGCGCATCCACGCCAGCATCCACGCCTCCGCGCGAGCGACCGCCAGCCTGCTTTCGGCCCGGCCTGCTCCCCTGCGAGGAGCTGGACGCAGTTGCGATGACACTTGGGGCAGAGCCGTTCGCAAGGTCGTTCAGCGCTGCGTGCGATCCCGGTTCCCAACAGCGGCGGGCGGTCGCAGCGCTGAGCCTTCTCATCCCGCTGCCTCAGGCCCGTTGCATCGCCTCCATGTTCCTGGCAAGGGCCTCCTCGGAAACCCGAAGCTCCTCGCTGGGACTGACATCAGGAACTCGCTCCCTGCATCGACCGCAGGCACTGGTCGGGCGGCATGTAGAACGCCTCGCCAGCCTCGATAACCTCTTCGTGGTCGGCGTAACACACCGTGATCCTGCCGGTGAACACGTAGCCCCAATGCGGGCAATGACAGCTGTCGCCTGGAAGCCCTTTGAGCAGGGCCGAGGTCGGAGTACTCGCGGACGGAGGTGAAGTTGATCGTGTACTCGCCACCTCCGTCCGGTCCTCCGCTGGGCCGTAGTCGACGACCTTCGATGCGCTCTTCCTCGACACCGTCGGCATAGGTCTCATCTCCTCCCGGTTCTCCCGGTGATCGCCAACGACGCCGGCATCGCGTTCGCCGGCTCGCAGGCAACTTCGAGCTGAACGCGATGCGCATCGTGCATAAGGCCAACGACGAGGACACGACGCTGCGGGAGGCAGCCCTCGCCTCCGGCGTCAGCGCTGAGGAGTTCGACCATGTCGTCAACCACTTGTCCGTGGTCTGAAGGAGGGGGCGTATACGCGAAAAGATGGGTCGAACGGCCCATGACTTCACTGGCCGCCGTCTCTAGGCTGAATCTCATCCGAGCGAGGAGGTTGAGGATGCCGAAGATGTCGAAGGAAACCGCATCACACGTGGAGGAGCAGGGCCCGGCGGTCGAACGGTATGAGGACCTGGGCGGGTACAAGGCCGACCTTGTGACGCTGGGCGAGGACGCCGACCTCACGCCGCTTCTGCAGGGACTCCCGAACGACCAGTGCCAGTGTCCGCACTGGGGCTACGTCTTCAAGGGACGGATGTGGTTCCGGTACGGCGACCGCGTGGAGGTGTTCGAGGCAGGCGATGCTTACTACGTCCCGCCAGGGCACACGTCGGGGGCCTATGCCGACAGCGAGTTCCTCGTCTTCAGCCCGAGCGACCTCGTCGCCGAGGTCGAAGCTCACATGGCCCGCAGAGCGCAGCAGCTGCAGGCCAGGTAACTCGCGGTGAGGTCAGGCCGGAACGGACTCCTCCTCCGGGAGGAGTCCGTGTTGCATAGCGAACAAGCTCGCCATAGCTCGGGTCGAAACACCGATCTTCGTGTAGATGTGCTCGATGTGATGGGCGACCGTCCTTTGCGAGATCACCAGACGGACCGCGATCTCCTTGTTCGAGTGTCCGCGCGCAACGAGCTGCAGGACCTCGACCTCGCGGGACGTCAGGCCCGCTGCCCATTCACGCCGGTGCGGCGCGCGGTGGCCCGCGGCAGCCAGGACGCCTTCGACGGCGTCCCCATCGAGACGGCCCGCCTTCACGTCGGCTCGAAGCTCGGCCGCGGCGTCAAGGGGTAGGCGCGCTTCCCGATGCGGACGCGGCTCGCGCATCGCCTGGTAGGCGTCGGCTGCGGCGAGGATCCGCGCCAGGCGTGAGATCGCTGCACCCGCCAGCCCGCGCGGATAACCGGAACCGTTCAGACGCTCGCGATGCTGCACGGCGATCGCCCCGAGCGGCGCGAGCGAACCGGACTGGTGCAGCATTCGTTCCGTCAGGTACGGGTGCATGCGCACGCGTTCCCATTCGCCGGCACCGAGCGGTCCGGCTTTATCCCAGATCGCATTGGAGACACCTAGCCGGCCCCAGTCGTGGACGAAGCCGGCCCGTCGCAGCGTGCGCGTCTCAATCTCCGCGAGCCCAAGCTGGGACCCGGCCTCGGCCGCCAGATCGGCCACGCCATGTGAATGACCGAGTGTGTACGGCGACTTCAGGTCGACGAAATTGCCGATTGCCTGGAGCGCGGCGTCGAAGCGGTCACCGGTGAGCATGATGCCGAGAGCGGGTTCAAGGTCGATGACCGCGCTCCATGACGACACCGAGTCGAGTTCGGGCAGCAGGGTTTCGCCCTCGCTGCAGATGAGGTCGGCGAGCGCCGGATCGAACTGCTTCCCCCGGCGCCGGCGAGCAAGCTCTTGCGCCGCGCCGACTCCGCCGACGCGATGCGCCACCTCGACGAACTCGGCGATCTGGGCGACCCTCGACGCAATCGGCACCTCGTCGGCCCGGCGCTCGCCCGGCCAGCCGCGGCCGTCCCACTGTTCGTAGGAGTGCAGCAACGCTGCGAGCACGATGTCGGGGAGCCCCAGCTGCTCACCAAGCTCCCGCGCGACGCCTGCGTGGTGAGCGATCATGGCGTCCATCTCGCGGTGGCCCGAGAGCACGAACTCGAGACCCACGCGGAAGCGGTGCAGCGGCGGGTTGCCGGATCCGATCAGTCGGAAGGATGCAGCCGCAGCGCGGAAGTTCGAGTCGTGCCCGTACTTGTGGGACTTCAGCGCGATGTCGTCTCCGAACCACTTGGCTTGCTCGTGTGCGTCGGAGTGGCAGCCGACGTTAACGAGCAGCGCGGTGTAGTAGACGGCGCTGCGTTCGCGATCGTCGAGGCCGATTCGATCGGCGATGCGCAAGGCGATGATGCACTGGCGCAGGATGTGCTCCATCGGCTGCCCGAAGCCGAGGTCGATGCCGAGCGACAGCGCCGCGACGAGCTCGGCGAGCCGCACGTGCAAACGATCAGCGTCCGTCACGCAGCGATTCTACGTCCCCGTCCCGCCCATCTTGACCCGGCCGGATCGGGGTGACGTTCTGCAGGTCAGGGGTCGGATCAGCCATGCTCACGCTTCTCTCTCGGGCGCCCGTTGGATTATCCACTGGTCCGCTCCTGCCTCTGCGGTCGCGGTCGAAGCCGGAGCATCGTCGCCCAGCGCGCAGTGGGACTGGAAGGGTGTCCTCGAACAGCTCACCGCGCTCGGATAGCGCAGATCCGCGCACGCAGTCGTCCTCGCCTACGAAGCGGGCGTCGTCGCCCCGGGCCGCGGGCCCGCCGGGTAGCGGGCGGGCCCGCACAATGCCGTCCGATGAGTTTGACGCGCCCGCAGCGTCTTATGTGTGTCGAAAGGAGCGAGGCGAGATGGCGACCTACGTAGAGCTTCCCCACGTGAAGACCTGGTATGACGAGCGCGGCGACGGCGAGCCGCTCGTCCTGCTGCACGGCGGCGTGGTCGACGCCCGCTTCTTCGAGCCGAATATCGAGGCCCTGGCGGCACGGTTTCGGGTGTTCGCTCTGGATCTGCGTGGTCACGGCCATACCCCCGATGTCGAAGGACCGTTCACGTACGAGGCGCTGGCGCAGGACACGATCGACTTCATCGACGCCGTCGTCGGTGGACCTGCGCACATCGTCGGTCACAGCGTCGGCGCCGGCGTCGCCCTCCATGCCGCCCTCCGCCGACCTGACCTGCTCCGCCGCTTGGTCCTCGTCAGCGGCGTGTTCCATCACGATGGGTTGATCTCGACGAACGAGGTCGACGTCGACCAGGTCGTCGCAGCGTTCGGCCCCTCGTATGGAGCGGTGTCGCCTGACGGCGAAGACCACTATCCGGTGGTGGTTCGCAAGGTCTTCGAGATGGACCAACGGGAGCCGGCGCTGACCGTGTCCGATCTCGACGGGGTCGGTGCCCGGACGCTCGTGATGGCAAGTGATGACGACATCATCGCCCTCGAACACACCCTCGCCCTCTACCGGGGGATCAAGGACTCGGAGTTTGCCGTCGTGCCCGGCACCTCGCACTTCCTCACCCAGGAGAAGCCGGACCTGTGCAACAGAATCGTGGTCGACTTCCTCGCCAGTGACCCCGTCGCGACGGTCGCGCCGATGCGCCGCATGTCGAGCCGGCCTGCGGCCTGAACCATGGGCGGACGCGGCTTTTCAACCGCAGGATTGGCCCGGCTCCACGAGGCGATGGCCGTTTACGTCAACGCCGGGACGGTGCCGGGCGTCGTCTTGGCATTGGCCCGGGGCGGCGACGTCCACATCGACGCGATCGGCAACGTCTCCGCCGATGGTCGTGAGCCGATGCCGCCCGATGCCCTGTTCCGCATAACGTCGATGACCAGGCCGGTCACGGCCGTGGCGACGCTGCTGCTGGTGCAGGACGGACGGCTGTCGCTTGACGAGCCCGTCGACCGACTCCTTCCCGAGCTGGCCGATCGCCGGGTGCTGCGGCGCGTCAACGGTCCGGTCGACGACACCGTGGCCGCGCACCGGCCCATCACCGTGCGCGACCTTCTCACCTTCCGCGCCGGCTTCGGCATGATTCTGGCCCCGCCCGATGAGTACCCCATCCTGCTGGCCGAGGCTGCCCTCGAGCTCCGGTCCGTCGGACCGCCGACGCCGGTCACCCCGCACGGACCCGACGAGTGGATACGCCGGATGGGAACCCTACCGCTCATGGACCAGCCCGGCGAGCAGTGGCGGTACAACACCGGGTCGCAGATCCTCGGCGTGCTCGTCGCCCGAGCGTCGGGCAAGCCGGCCGATGCGTTCTATGACGAGCGCATCTTCGAGCCCTTGGGCATGAAGGACACCACCTTCTGCGTCCCAGCGCGCGCCCTCTGGCGGCTTGTGCAGTGCTACCAGCAGGTCGACGGGCGACTCGAGCCGTTCGACGACAGCAACGCTTGGACACGGCCGCGCGCCTTTGCTGACTGTGGCGCTGGCCTGGTCGCCACCGCCGGCGATTACCTCGCCTTCGGGCAGATGTTATTGGCTCGCGGCGTCCACAACGGCACACGCTTCCTGGCATCTGAGCTCGTGGCCGAAATGACCACAGACCAGCTGTCCCCAACGCAGCGCGACACCGCAGGCCCGATCCTCGGGGACCGAGGCTGGAGCTTCGGGCTCTCCATCATCGACCGTCTCGAACCCGGAGCGCGCGGGCCGAAGGGCTACGGATGGAGCGGCGGCTTCGGCACGGTTTGGGCCAACGACCCCGGTGCCGGCCTGGTCGCGATCATGTGCACCCAGGTCCTCGCGGCACCCAGCGAATCGCGGCTCGAACAGGACTTCTGGTCGGCCACGTACGACGCGCTCGAACGCTGAACCGCCGAATAGGCGGGGCTTGGGAGATCACTGATCGTAGGAACGCTGCGACATCCAGAGCAAATACCCGAGGGAGAAATAGGCGGACAGGGCCTCGGCTCCCTGCAGAGCGTTCACGACCCACCCTCCCGGCCGAAAGTGTCCCATCGTGAGGGTTACGAGCGTCGTCAAGCTGAATACAAACGCCTCGGCAAGCTTGGGCCCGGGCATCACGCCGGGGGCTGTCCGGACCACTCCCGAGCTCCACCATAGTGCTGGTAACACGGCAAGATACAGCGCCCCCAGGCACAGCAGTACCCTCCCCAGGTCACTCCCCTTCTTCGAGAAGTACCATGAGGTCCGATCGAGCAACCATCCCCATAGGCCGAGCCTTCTTGGATGTTCAAGACCCCACCGGTACCGGAGCCGGTACACCTCGATGGCTTCGCGTCGGGCGCCGTACGTGGTCCCCTAGGTGAGCGAGCAGAAAGTATTGAGAATGATTCTCGCCAAAAAGGGCCCGCTGTAGTGCCCCCAGACGCGCGATCCGGCCCGTCCCCAAGCAAAATGACCTGCTCCGGAGACGCGGGTGTCTGAAAATGCCACTTCCTGCGGACTCACCTAGAGGCGGTGATCACCGGACTACCGAAGTGATCACCGGACTACCGAAGCAGCACGGACAACGCAAAGATGGCGCCGACGAGCCCGATGAATGATGCCGCGACGACGGCGGTGAAGCGCCACACGGACGCGTCGGATCCGATCGCCAAGCCCCGCATCGGGGATCGGGCAAGGACGCCGCTCCCGTAGCTCCGCCTCTGTCCGAGGTGGCGAGGTCAGCCAGCAATTCCTCGGCGTTCTGGTACCTGTCTTCCGGCCTCCGGCGCAAGCACCGGCGGATCACTGCCTCCAGCCCCGCGGGGATGTCCGCACGCCGGGCCGGAGGGCCGCGGGCGACCCGGTCAGGTGCATCGACATCGTCTCCTGCCACGTGCCGCCGCTGAAGGGCGAAACGCCGGCCACAAGCTCGTAGAGGATGACCCCAAGGGTGTAGATGTCGCTGCGGGCATCGCCCCGCCTTCCCTGCACCTGCTCGGGGCTCATGTACTCGGGCGTCCCGATTGCGTCCGCTAGGTGGCGCCAGGTCAGCCGGCGGGCGTTCTGGCGCAGGGCAGCTCCGAAGTCGCAGATCTTGAGTAGGCCATCGCTGCCGACCAGGACGTTCTCCGGCTTGAGGTCCCGGTGCACGACGCCCCGCTGATGCAGGTACGACAGGGTGGTCGCCAGTTGGACGCCCCAGTCCTTCACGAGAGTGACGGGGAGGGCATGCGGCCGGCGATCCGCAAGGACTCGACGCAGGCGCCCTCAACGTACCCAGGACCTCGTAGGGCTCGGAGCGATGATGCCCGGGGTCCACGCTGCGCTGGACCCCCAGGTGGCTGAGAGAACGTGCGATATCGATCTCGCGCCGGTAGCAGGAAACGCAGCCGGATCGGCAAAGAGCTGGGAGTTCGGGCACTTGAGGACCACCGTCGCCCCCGATCTGGTATCGATTGCCCTACAGACCTCGGCCCAGCCGCCCGCGCCGAGCAGATCCTTGACTTCGTAGTGGTCGATTCGATCGCCGGGGCGGTGACTCGGCACAGGTTCGTACGGCCCTCCTCGACGGCGCGCCTGGCCGCCTTCCGGTTGGTTTTTGGCGGCCTCTCCGCTTTCGGTGTACACCCTGGCGCCGGCCGGAAGTGTCGCCTTAGCGCGTTCATGTCGGCACGAGGCCGAATCTCTACGCGTCCTTGGCGCGGGCGACACTCGGGACCTGAAGCCCGCGATCAAGGGCGCCGCCAGACGGGGTACGCAAATGGCCACGCTGAGTGGTCGATCATCGGGAAGATTTGCGGAGCTGCGGCGCCCGACGGCGAGGTTCGGCAAAAAAGCGTCGCTCCACGATACATAATCACCTAACCTTGAAGGTTCCGACGTGAGGATAGCGACACACATTGCTGGAGAGGCACTCCCGGAGAGAATCTCGCCACCGTGAGTGGCGAGCCTGCGTTGATTACCGCGCTTCCGACCCTGGCGGCGGGTCCTGCTCCGGGGATCGCCAATCTCCTCCTCATCGCCCTGGCAGGCATGCTCGGTGCCCTCGGCGCCGCCGGTTGGTGGGTGTCTGCGCACCCGACGGAAATCCAGAGCTTCTTTCACAGCCTGCGGCAGGACCCTCGACTCCTGGCGTTTCGGGATCGCCACCGCGCCGCCCTCCGATTCCTGCTGAGGCGGCTTCGCCCCGAAGGCGCCGCCGGGGTCTTCCTCTCGGCCGGGCTCGTCGCGCTAGCCGTCAGCGCTATCGCCTTCGGCGGAGTCCTTCAAGACGTGGTCGCGCACGACGAGCTCGCTGTATTCGACTCCCCGATCCTGACCTTCATCGCATCTCATCGAGTGGGGTGGCTCACGACGGCCATGCGTGCCATCTCGCTGCTCGGAGCCGGACCGGTCGTCGGTGTCATGGTCGTCGGCGCCGGGCTCGCCTTCCGCCGGCTCAGGCAACAGCGGGAGCCTCTCCTCATCCTCGCGGTGGCGTCGGCGGGAGCGGAGCTTCTCTCTCTCGCCACCAGGGTGGTCGTGAGGCAGCGCTCATGGCGGCTGCAGCTCACGGGTACGGGTTCCCCTCCGGTCACGCCACCCAGTCGGCCCTCTACGGCGCGCTCGCCTACCTTCTCGGGGCGATGGTGCCCCGGTGGCAGGCCAGGGTTCGGGTGTGGATGGCTGGGGCGATGGTCGCCCTCCTCCTGGGGGCCTCGCCCGCCTACCTCGGCGTGAACTGGCTCACCGACGTCTTGGGCGGCTGGGCCCTTGCGGCGGGCTGGCTGGCCATCGTCGTCACCACCACCACGGGCATCCGGCGCCTCCGGGCGCCCTCGCCCAGCGCTGAAGCGGCGGCTCCCCCTTCCCGCGCCCCCGTCGAGGTCCCTTCGGTCGTCCTGCCTCCGGCAAGGCCCCGAACCGACCCAACGGGGTTGAGCGAGGCCGAGGTCCGGGAGCGCATCGAGCACGGTGAGACAAACCACACCGAGAATCGGTCGAGCCGCAGCGTCGGGGAGATTTTGCGTGCAAACATCCTGACCCGCTTCAACGCCATCCTCGGCTCCCTGGCGGTGGTCATCGTCCTCACCGGCTCGTTGAAGGACGCCCTCTTCGCCCTGGTGTTGGTCGCCAACACCGCCATCGGCATCGTCCAGGAGCTGCGGGCCAAGCGCACGCTCGACCGCTTGGTGGTGCTGGCAGCCCCCAGCGCCCGGGTGGTGCGCAAGGGGAAGGTCAAGGAGGTCCTGGTCGAAGAGGTCGTCCTCGACGACGTCCTCGAGCTTTCGGCCGGGGACCAAATCCCCGTCGATGGAGTGGTGCTCGAAAGCGCCGACCTGGAGG
>WNFC01013181.1_pt1 | contig 14848 bp, 13 predicted proteins | sample 5400541 | NCBI WGS metagenome assembly WNFC01 (sample SAMN13153342, study PRJNA577476) | soil metagenome | isolation source: 120 cm saprolite under Douglas fir tree site 2 hole 2 replicate 1 | place: USA:California | collected 2015-04-18
GCCTGGCGCGCGGCGCGTCGAGCGGCCCGGCGGCGCTTCTCGCGCCGCTGCTCTTCGGCCTCGCCGTGCTCTATCTCTGGCAGGTCCTCGTCACCGGCTTCGGCGTGCCCCAGGTCCTGCTGCCGGCGCCGAGCCAGGTCGGCCATATCCTGGCCACGCGCCTCGACGTGCTGTGGCCGGATTTCCAGCAGACCTTCAAATCGGTGCTGAGCGGCTTCGCGCTCGGCTGCGCGTCCGGCTTCATCGCCGCCGTGCTGATCGACCGCCTGCCCTTCCTGCAGCGCGGCCTGCTGCCGCTGAGCGGGCTGGTCAGCGCCATGCCGGTGGTCGGGATCGCGCCGATCATGGTCATGTGGTTCGGTTTCGACTGGCAGTCGAAGGCTGCCGTCATCGTCGTCATGACCTTCTTTCCCATGCTGGTCAATACGCGGGCCGGGCTTGCCGCCACCGACCCGATGCAGCGCGACCTCATGCATTCCTATGCCGCGGGCTATTGGGCGACCCTCGTCAAGCTGCGCCTGCCCGCGGCGTTGCCCTTCGTCTTCAACGCGCTCAAAATCAACTCGACCTTGGCGCTGATCGGGGCCATCGTGGCGGAGTTCTTCGGCTCGCCGATCCTCGGCCTCGGTTTTCGCATCAGCGCCGAAATCGGTCGCCTCAACGTCGACGTCGTCTGGGCGGTGATTGCCATCGCCGCCCTGGCCGGATCGCTGTTCTACGGTGTGATCGCCGCGCTCGAGCGGGTCTTTACCTTCTGGCACCCATCCTTCCGCTCGTGAGCGGCAAACGCAGGGGAGAGGCACATGAAGAGGATACTTCCGACGGCAGCGGCGCTGCTCGTGCTCGGCATCGGCTCGGCGGTCGCGCAGGACAAGATGACGCTGCAGCTCAAATGGGTGACGCAGGCCCAGTTCGCCGGCTATTACGTCGCCAAGGACAAGGGCTTCTACAAGGATGTCGGGCTCGACGTCACGATCAAGCCGGGCGGGCCCGACGTCAATCCCAGCCAGGTCATCGCCGGCGGCGGCGCCGACGTCATCGTCGACTGGATGCCCTCGGCGCTGGCGACGCGCGAGAAGGGCGTGCCGCTGATCAACATCGCGCAGATCTTTCAGCGCTCCGGCATGATGCTGACCTGCCGCGTCGATTCCGGGATCAAGACGCCGACCGATTTCAAGGGCCGCAAGCTCGGCGTCTGGTTCGCCGGCAACGAGTACCCCTTCCTCGCCTGGATGGACAAGCTTGGCTACAAGACGTCCGGCGGCGCCGAGGGCGTCACCGTGCTGAAGCAGGGCTTCAACGTCGACCCGCTGCTGCAGAAGCAGGCCGACTGCATCTCGACGATGACCTACAACGAATATTGGCAGCTCATCGAGGCCGGGATGAAGCCCGAGCAGCTCATCGTCTTCAAATACGAGGATCAGGGCGTGGCGACGCTCGAGGACGGGCTCTACTCGACCGAGAAGCTGACCGCCGACGCCAAATCGGCCGAGAAGCTGGCACGCCTCCTCAAGGCATCGCTCAAGGGCTGGGACTACGCTATCAAGAACCAGGACGAGGCGGTCAAGATCGTCCTCGACAACGACGCCTCCGGCGCCCAGACGAAGGACCACCAGACCCGCATGATGGGCGAGATCGCCAAGCTGGTCGAAGGCGGCAAGCTCGGCTATCTCGAGCCCGCCGCCTATGAGCGCACGGTCGGCGAGCTGCTTGCCGGCAAGTCCGATCCGGTGATCAGCAAGAAGCCCGTCGGCGCCTTCACCCATGCGATCTGGGAGGCGGCGCAGAAATAGCTCGGAGGTGACATGACCACAACCGAAACCCGTCCGCCGCTACCGCCCTTCACGCGCGAGACCGCCGTGAAGAAGGTCCGCGCCGCCGAGGATGGCTGGAACAGCCGCGACCCGGAAAGGGTCGCCTTCGCCTATACCGGGGAGAGCCGCTGGCGCAACCGCGCCGAGTTCTTCCAGGGCCGCGCGGCGATCGTTGCCTTCCTCTCGCGGAAATGGTCGCGCGAGCTCGACTACCGGCTGATCAAGGAGCTCTGGGCCTTCACCGACGACCGCATCGCCGTGCGCTTCGCCTATGAATGGCACGACGATTCCGGCCACTGGTTCCGTTCCTACGGCAACGAGAATTGGGCGTTCGACGAAAACGGGCTGATGCACCACCGCCACGCCTCGATCAACGATCTGCCGATCGCGGCCGCGGAGCGGAAATACCATTGGCCCGCCCCCGGCCCGCGGCCGGACGATCACCCTGGGTTGAGCGAGCTCGGGCTCTAGCCGCCCTACTCGGCCGCCGCCTCGCGCACCACCGGGCGCGGCGCCCTGAGCTCGCCCTGCCGCGTCATCGCCGCGTAGACAGGCGGGAAGGTCGGCCGCTTGATGTAGCGTCCGGCGCCGCGCACCGTGTCGAGCTTGCCGTCGGCCCACACCACCTTCCCCTGGCTGATCGTGTGGCTCGGCCCGCCAGTGACGCTCATCCCCTCGAAGATGTTGAAGTCGATCTTCTGGTGATGCGTCTTGGCCGAGATGGTGCGGCTCGCCTTGGGATCCCAGACGACGAGATCGGCGTCGGCGCCGACGCTGACCGAGCCCTTGCGCGGATAGAGGTTGAAGATCTGCGCCGCGTTGGTCGAGGTGACGCGGACGAACTCGTTGATGGTCAGCCGGCCGCTATTGACGCCATGATGCCAGAGCAACGCCATGCGATCCTCGACCCCGCCCGTGCCGTTGGGGATCTTCGAGAAATCGCTGCGGCCCATCGCCTTCTGCGGCGCGCAGAAGCAGCAATGATCGGTCGCCGTGGTCTGCAGATTGCCCGATTGCAGCCCGCGCCAGAGATGCTCCTGGTGCTCCTTCGCCCGGAACGGCGGGCTCATGACATAGGCCGCGGCGGTCGCCCAATCGGGATGGCGGTAGACGCTGTCATCGACGAGGAGGTGCCCGGCGAGGACCTCGCCATAGACGCGCTGGCCCTCATTGCGCGCCCGGGTGATCGCCTCGAGCGATTCCCGGCAGCTATTGTGGACGATATAGACCGGGACGTTGAGCACCTGGGCGATGCGGATGGCGCGGTTCGCCGCCTCGCCCTCGACCTCGGGCGGGCGCGACAGCGCGTGGCCTTCCGGCCCGGTGATGCCGGCCTTCAAGAGCTCCTGCTGGAGGCGGAAGACGAGCTCGCCATTCTCGGCATGGACGGTGCAGATGGCGCCGAGCTCGCGCGCCCGGGCGAAGCTGTTCACCAGCACCTCGTCATCCGCCATGATGGCGTTCTTATAGGCCATGAAATGCTTGAAGCTGTTGACGCCGCGCTCGCGGGCCAGCACCCCCATCTCGTCATAGACGCTCTCGCTCCACCACGTCACGGCGACGTGGAAGGAATAATCGGCGCAGGCTTTCTCGGCCCAGCCGCGCCACATGTCATAGGCCGCGAGCAGCGATTGCTGCGGGCTCGGGATGACGAAGTCGATGATCATCGTCGTGCCGCCGGCGAGCGCCGCCGCCGTGCCGCTCTCGAAATCCTCGCTCGCCACCGTGCCCATGAAGGGCAGCTCCATATGGGTATGCGGATCGATGCCGCCGGGCATGACATATTGCCCGCCGGCATCGACCACCCGCGCCCCGGAAGACGCCGCGAGATCCTGGCCGATCGCCGCGATGACCCCGTCGGCGCAATAGACGTCGCCGCGGAAACTATGCTCGGCGGTGACGATGGTGCCGCCACGGATCAGCAGGGACATGTCGTCGCCTCCTCGTTTTGGGGTCGCTGGCCTCTCGCGGATGCCCTCTCGCGAATGCTAGGAGACTTCCGACCGCTTGGTCAAATCGAGGCCAGCTCACGCGGGCCATCCCGGCATGATAGGCCGACCTACCAGATCTTGCGTCCGCCCCCTGCAGATGTAGGCGAAATGCAGGGACCCTTTACCACAGGTTGAGGTTGCGTTTCGCCATCGAAGCCGCTGCGCCGGGCCGAGGCAGCTTGATCGACAATGACAAAGAACAGAACAAAACGGGTACATTTATAGCAGGAGGCAGGCGGCCTCGGCAAGAGCGGACTGCTCGTGGTGGTCGCTGTGAACTCGTTCACATTGCATCTGCGCCTGTCGATGTAAGATGCCTGCCAAATAACTCGACAGGATCGGCTCTGCAGTCACCGTCCCATTGTTGCGGCATCGTCCGCATTCGGGGGAGCGCGAAGCCATGGATGCAGTCTTTGCTGCCCTGCACGTCGACGCGAGCTATTTCGTCGCCTCGGTGCTGGTCGCCTTTTACGCGGCAAGCCGGTTCAACACAGCCCGGACCGTGCGGACCCAGACCAGCCGCTTCCAGTACTTCGGTAGTTGCGCGATCTATCTGGTCTCCGGCCAAGGGCTTCTCATGTTGGTGACATGGCTGCTCGAGCAAAACCCGGCCTGGTTCGGCGTCCTGCATTTCGGGTCATCCGAGTCCGTTCCCGACAAATTGAACGGCCTGGACGCGCCGCTGGTCGCCGCTCTGATGCTGACGACGCTGCTGCCATCCTTCCCTGTGCTGCGCGATTTCGATCGCGCGATGTTGCGCTTCTTCCACAAGATGGGAGCGATCCCGTTCGGCGCCGTCGGCTGGGTGAAGCGAATGGATCGGGCGCAGTTCACGATTTCCGACAGGCTGCTGGCTGACGCAAGGACCTATGTGACGAACAACAAGGATCTGCCGGACGCGTTGATCGCAGAGCTGCGAAGCGATTTCTCGGCGGATGGGATTCGTTTCCGCTTCACGCGCGACCTCGTGCTCTACGTCGCGCTCACCAATCTGCACAGCTGGGCTCGCTTCGGCGACGAATTTCCCGACGACGTCGCTGCGTTCGAGAAGAAGATCAGCGGCTTCTTCGCCCAATGCGTCGGGTGCTTCGCCTTCATGGATCAGCTCTCGCCACATCAACTCGAGGCGGTCGCCGACCCGATCGAGAAGTTCCGCGCGCTCACCCTCGATACCTACGGCGAGATCCTGCTGATGCTGGCCCGCATATTGCTGTACGGCAGCAACGGCGATGCGGAAATGACCAGAAAGCTCAAGAATTTGGGCTTCTCCGTCCAGCGTCCGACGCCCGTCAAGATGCCGCTGAACCTGCTGAGTCTCGATATGATCGGCGTGGTCGTGCTCTTCGCCGGATCGACATTCCTCTCCGCCGGCCAGATGCCGGTCGGAAAGGCCATCGCCATCGGGTTTCTCGTCGCGGTCAACCACTCGATCGCCGCGGCGACCGCGCTGCTGCCAAAGCAGGTATGGAGCTTCGCGGATATCCGCTGCGCTCAGGAACGACCGATCCTCGCCTATGTCATCTCGGGCATGTGCGCTCTCACGATCACCCTGCCGATTTCATACGGATTCTACCTGTTGCGCCTTCATTTCCTCGCCGTGGACAGCGGACCGATCATGCCATTTCCCGGGCAATGCAAATGGCTTCTGTTGTCGACCGTGCTGGCGGTCGCTCTCGCCTTCGCGTGCGACGACTTCGCCAAAGCGGATCGCGAGCCGCTCTGGCTGAGATGGGCCGAGAGCGCCGGCCTCGGCAGCTTGATGGCGCTTACCGGCGTCTTCGTCATGTACTGGCTGCAGGGCGATCAAGCCCTATTGCATCCGGGTGGCGAGCCACCGCCGCTATGGGTCCCGCTATTGCTCAGCGCCGGGATCGGCGCCTTGTTCGGCGCTACGATTCCGAAATGGTATCGCACGACAGTGCGAAGTGTGGAAGCGATCGGAGCGCCGGCCGCGCCGGCTATCCACGACACGGCAGCATTGCTCGCAGGGGGCTGACGGTCGCCAATTCAGGCAGCGACAAGGACGCCGGCGATCCGCTCGCCGATCGTGCCGCCGCGGCAGCCGCTTCATTTGTCGGTCGGGCGATAGACCCAGATCGCCGCGCCCTCGCCGCCGCCGGCGCGCACCGCGAGAAACAGGCGATCGAGCTCGGGAACGAAGAGCGAGGTGCGCGCGCCGGACACGGTGGGAAGCCGCCCAAGCTCGCGGTAGCTATCGCCTTGCCGCGCGACGACGGCGAGCACGCCTTCGCCGCAGCTGACATAAACGAGGCCGCGCTTGGCATCGACGAAGACATCGTCGGCGTCGCCGCAAATGGGAAGCCGGGTCACGGTGGTACCGGTGCCGGTATCGAAGACGGCGAGGAGCGCGGGATGGCGATAGACGACGAAGAGCCGCCCTGCCGCCGCGTCGAGCGCCATCGGGAAATTGGCGCCAGCCTCCGGCAGCCGCCATCTGGCGATCTGCTTCGCCGCGCCGCGATCGACGACGGCGATCTCCCTCGCGTCGGGCACGTTGACATAGATGCGCCCGCCGGACGGATCGAGCTGGAAGGCTTCGGGGTGACCGGCGAGCGGGATCGTGCCGATCCGTTTCCCCGTCGCCGCGTCGAGCACGGCGAGCGCGCCCCTGCCGTAACCGACGACCACCTGGCCCGCGGCGGCGTCGACGCGGATATTGTCGGCATCGTCGCCGAGCGTCAGCACCGCGAGGGGCGAGACATCGCCGCCGCGATAGAGGCGCAGCGTGCCGTCGCCGGCACTGGCCACGTAGAGCGTGTCGGTCGCCGCGACGTAGCCGACGCCTTGCGGCTCCCGGAGGCCGCCGATCCGGTGCAGGACAGTGCCCGCCGCGAGATCGACGACGCCGACGCTGTCATTGCCGAGCTCGGCGAGGAAGAGGCGGCGATGCGCGAGGTCGATGGCGAGATGGTCGAGGCGGCCGGAGACCTCGCCGAGCGGGATCTTGCGCTCGAGCGTCAGGGCGTCGGTGGTGGCGGCATGGCTCGCGCCCTGTCCGCAACCCGCCAGCAGCGCCGCCAGGCCGAGCGCCGCGAGCGTGCCGCCGCGTCTCATCGCCGGCGCTCCCTAGCCCTTCGCCACATCGACCTTGTCGAGCGCCGCCTTCAGGCCCTTGGCGACCTTCGCGGCATCGTCATTGGCCCAGAAATGCATGAAGAAGGCGCGCGGCTCGTCGTTCAGCATGTGGTTGTGGATGGCGGTGACCTCGATGCCGTTCTCGCGCAACGCCGCGACCACCGGATTGACCTCCGCGGCGACGAGCACGAAGTCGCCGGTCGTCGCCACCTTGCCGCCGCCGGTCGACTGGAAATTGATCGCGATGGCCGAGCCCATCGCCTCCGGCACGACCATGCCGCCTTCGCTGATCGGCGCGGCGCGCGGAATGGAGAAGCCGAGGATCGGCCCGTTCACCTTGCCCTGGCGCCCGAGTACCGTCTCGATAACAGCGGGATCGAAGCCGAGCTCCGCCGGCGGCGCCGCCGCCCCCGCGGCGAGCGGCGTCTTGCTCGCGGCGAGGGCATCATGCAGCGCGCTCGCCAGCCGCACGGGATCGCCGCGGCCGAGCACGTGCATGTACATCGTGAAGGGATCGTTGCGCAGCAGGTGGTTGTGCAGCGCGGTGATGGCGATTCCGCTCGCCGCCAATTTCGTCATGACAGGGGCGACCTCGTCGCCGAGCAGCACGAGGTCGCCCATCACCATGGCCTCCTCGCCATGGCGCTGGAAGCCCAGCCAGCCGCCGAGCGCGAGGCCGGTCTTGATGTCGACGCCGTCGAGCTTGGCATGGATGTCGCTGCGCGGCAGGGCGACGCGATAGACGCCGCCCGGCATCTCGGTTCCCGGCTTGCCGAGCGCCTCGCCGACACTCTTCATCCAATCGTTCTCCGCCGCTCCGGCGAGGGAGGGCGTCAGCATTAAGGTCGAGATGACGATGGTCCGAAGCATGTTGCTCATATCGATCCTCCTGCTCTCTCAGACTCGATGATCTGGGGTTGGACCGCTCATGCGGCCGGCTCCGTCGGGTAGCCGCTGGCGCGCCAGGCGGCGATGCCGCCTGCCAGCGAGCGCGCGTCGATGCCGCGTTTGCGCAGCTCGGCGGCGGCATTCTGGCTGATCTGGAAGCCGTAGAGACAATAGGCGATGACGGGAACGTTGCGCGGCATGTCGGCGGCCCAGTCGGCGACGCGTTCGGGATCGTGCCAGCGCGCCCGCGGCAGCACGTCGCTCTTGCGCTCGCGATCCTCGCTCAGGCAAACGTCGAGGACGAGGATCTCCTCGCCGCGCTCGAGCCGGGTCTTCACCTCGTCGACGGTCGCCATCGGCCCGCCCGCCGCGTCGAGCGCCGCGGGCGCCTCCGGCTCAAGGCCGGTGCACGCCCGCTCGTAGCGCTGGCCGATGCGCTCCCAATGGATGTTGCGCATGAATGCGTCGACATAGGCGGCGGCCTTGGCGCCGAACTCCATGTGGTAGGCATGCTCGTACATGTCGAGAGCGAGCACCGGCACGCCGCCGGCGACGCCATGCGTGTGGTCGGCGGCCCAGGCGTTGACGAGGCGGCCGGCGCGCGGCGACCAGCTCAGCAGCGTCCAGCCGGAACCGCCGCCTTGCGCCTTGCCCATCGCGACGAACTCGGCCCGCCAGCGTGCGACGCTGCCGAAATCGCGTTCCAGCGTCGCGGCGAGACTGCCCGTGGGATCGCCGCCGCCGGACTCGCCGAGCCCGGCGAAATAGACCTCGTGCAGAATCATCGAGTTCATCGCGATGAGCTCCTCGCGCTTCAGCCCGTTGATCTCGAAGACCGGCGCCGCCGCCCAGTCGAGCGCGGCGAGACGCCGGCCGATTGCGTTGAGCCGGCGGACGGCGCCGCCGTAATTGTTCTCGTAATGGCTGAGGAGCAGGCGGTCCGAGAGTCCCTGCAGGCGATGCGGCTTGAACGGCAGGGGCGTGATGGCATAGCTCATGTTGTCGCCTCGGTTGATCTCATGGGAGGGGCCGGATCGCGATCCGGTCGAAATGCGTGACGCTGTCGGCCTTCGTCCACAGCGCGACCCTGCCGGGCTTGGCGAAGGTCTTGTCGCTCGCGACATAGAGCTCCTTGCCGTCGAACGAGACGGTGAAGCGCTCGCCTTCGGCTCTCAGCGCGAGAGAATGCCATTGACCGGACGCGACCTTGACGTTGGCGCCGGTGATCTCCCGCCGCCGCCCGTCGACGACGCGATAGAAATTGACGTTGTCCTCCAGCGCATTCGCCCGCACGACGTAGTAATTGTCGGGCGAGGCAAGCCGGATGGCGATGCCGCCCGCCTGATCGACCTTCCCCGCGACCGGCTTGAAGCGGATGCTGACATCGACATTGGCGGCCGTAACCGCGCCCGAGATCGCCAGCGGGAAGCGATAATCGGTCGGATCGGTGCGCCCGAATTCGAAGCCGGCCGGCGGCTGACCGGGTTGCATGACGGCAAGATCGACTGTGATCGCCGTGGTCTCCGCCGCCGCGGCGATCACGGAGAGCGCCGATATCGCCGCGCCGATGGCGGTCGTCGCCTGGCGCCTCATCGCGCCGCGTCCTGCGCGCGGCACCAGGCGTAGAGCGCGTCATAGACGACCATGCCCTGCGCCAGCATGGCGTGATCGTCGGTGAAATTGATCTTCAGCCCCTGCGAGAGGGCGAGCAGGCCGCTCGATTGCGGCGTCAGGTCGGGATGATTGGTGTCGGCGCCGCGCACGATCGCGGCCAGCCGGTCGAGCGCCGGATCGGCGATGTCGTAGATGCGGATGAAGGCGTCGAAGCTGCAGAGCTCGCCGTGATGGCCGAATTCGACCCCGGCGACGTCATAGGGCGTCGCGCCGGTTCGCTCGGCGGTTTCGTGGACCGTCGCCGACGGCACGTAAAGGAACGCCGCCTCGGGATCGATGAAGCGGCTGACCAGCCAGGGACAGGCGATGCGGTCGATGGTCGGCCGCTCGCGAGTTACCCATGTGCCGGATCGCGCGGCCTTGCGGATGGTCGGCAGCCGCGCCTCCTGCCAGGCGGCGATGCCGCCTGCGAGATAGCGCGCATGACGGCCGGCGGCGCTCAGCCGCGCGGCGGCGCCTTGGCTGACCTCGCGGCCATGGCTGCAATAGACGACGAGCGGGCGATCGGCAGGAAGCCCGCCGGACCACGCGTCGATCTTCTCGGGATCGCGGCGGATCGCGCCGGCGATCTGCCGGTCGTCGGCTTCAAAGGCCGGGCCGCGCCGAACATCAATGATCAGCGGCGAGGCGGCCGTGCCGAGTACGTGATAAAGCGATAGCGGGGAAAGAGAGGGCTGCGATTCTTCGTCCATGCGCTCAGCCTCGCCGATGCGAGTTGAGCAGAGCTTGGACGGCGAGCCGTCTTGGGTCGGCCGGGAGTCTGCGTGGTCCCGACGGCGCAGTATGTATGCCTGATGCAGACGACTCGCAAGGGGTCTTTGTTGCGCTTTGGCGTGCCGCGCTTCGGTTGACCGCGAGATCGATTGCTGGTTCGCTCCTGCCGGGGAGGATCACGATGCGTCATTGGCCCGTCTCGGCTCGGCATGGCGGCCGTCTCGCGCGGCGCTGCGCCGGCAGTCTTCTCCTCGCGGCGGCGATTTGGCTGGCGAGCCCGCACGCCGTCCCGGCGCAGGTCATCCGCGACAATTTCGATAGCGGTACCTTCGACAAGGCGATCTGGGCGCCGTGCAATCGGAAGGAGAACGAATTCGCGATCGTCAAGGATGCCGATGCCGGATTCTTCGCCGCCAAGATGACGATTCGCCCGTATCCGGAAATGATGCTGTTCGGCTTGGTGGAGAGGTCGCGGAATTGCATCGGCGAGAAGCCCTTCGACGACAAGAGCGAGCGCGCCGAGATCTGGGAGGCGGACGCGATCCGGCTGAGATTCGGCGCCGACGTCTGGTACGGCTTCACGATGTTCATCGACGACAGCGTGTCGCCCGAGGAAAGCCGTCTCGTCATCGGGCAATGGAAGGGGCCGAACGACGACAGCCCGATGATCGCACAGCGATTCCAGGCGCATGTTTTCACCATTACGATCGAACAGCGAAACAACGCGCCCGGTCATGACAAGGACGACACGCAGTGTCGCATCGTCGTCGCCCACGATGCAAAATTCCCCCTGGCGGAGCAAGGCGACAAGGCGGATTTCTTCGCCCTCTTCGAGAGAGAAAACAAGGCCGGGCCGGTCGATCTCTTCGTCGGCTCTCTCGGCCATGATCGGACGGAGACGGTCCACACGCCGCAGCCCTGCAGAACCGATATCGCCATCGAGCCGCATAACGATCTGCCGGACCCGTTCGGCCGCTGGACGAGGATGATCTATCATTTTCGCGTCGCCGGGGATGCGAACGGCTATTTGGATATCTGGGCCGACGACGTGCCGATCGTAACCGTCCGCGGCAGGATCGGCTTCCCGGGACGCTCCAACGACACCCAATACTTCAAATTCGGTCCCTATCGCGACCGGGCTCACCTCAACGGTATCTATGCGATGCTCGCGCGCTACGCGCGGGGGTCGCGCAAGGAAGATGTTCAGTGACGCTCAATTCTAATGTGGCGATCGACACTGGCCGCGGCGCCGCGCCCGCCCGGACGACAATGGTCCATCGAATCGTCTAAAATGGACCTGACGGCCAGACCGCTCGGCCGCTAGCGTGGCTCGGCTGGTGAAGGCGTTGGGGGAAGCGGCGGCTGTGAGCGAATACGACTACATCATCGTCGGCGCCGGGTCGGCGGGGTGCGTGCTCGCCAATCGCCTCAGCGCCAGCTTGCGGGATCGCGTGCTGCTGCTCGAGGCGGGGCCGTCGGATCGGCGGTTCTGGATCCAGCTGCCGATCGGCTATGGCAAGAGCTATTACGACGATCGCGTCAACTGGATGTACCAGAGCGAGAAGATCCCCGGGCTCGACGATCGCAGCAATTATTTCCCGCGCGGCAAGGTGCTGGGCGGCTCGAGCTCGATCAACGCCATGGTCTATTCGCGCGGCCAAGCGGGCGATTTCGACGCGTGGGAGGCGGCCAGGAGGCCGGCCTCGCCTTCAACCCGGATCTCAACGGCGAGACCAGCGAGGGCGTCGGCTATTACCAGATCACCACGCGGAACGGGCTGCGCCTATCGGCGTCGCGCGCCTATCTCTGGCCGGCGCGGCGGCGCGGCAATCTGCGCATCGAGACGGCGGCGCTGGCGACGCGCATCCTGCTCGACGGCAAACGGGCGATCGGCGTCGCCTATGAGCAGCATGGGCAGCTGCACGAGGCGCGCGCCGGGCGCGAGGTGATCCTCGCCGGCGGCGCGATCAACTCGCCGCAATTGCTCCAGCTCTCGGGGATCGGGCCGGCCGACGTGCTGACCTCCTGCGGCATCGCGGTCGCGCAGGAGAGCCCGGCGGTCGGGCGCAATCTGCAGGACCATCTCTGCTTCGATCATGTCTACCGCTCGGCCGTGCCGAGCCTCAACGACGATCTGCGTCCCTGGTGGGGCAAGCTCACGGCGGGGCTGCGCTACGTGCTGGCGCGCAGCGGACCGCTGGCGCTCAGCGTCAATCAGGGCGGCGGCTTCTTCCGCTCGCGGCCCGATCTCGAGCGGCCCAATATCCAGCTCTATTTCTCGCCGCTGACCTATGAGAAGGCGTCGCCCGGCACGCGCAAGCTGATGAGCCCCGATCCGTTTTCCGGCTTCATCACCAGCGTCTCGCCGTGCCGGCCGACCAGCCGCGGCCATCTGCGCATCGTCTCGCCCGATCCGCGCGCGGCGCCGGCGATCCATCCCAATTATCTTTCGACCAATCACGATGTCGAGGAGCTCCTGGCCGGGGCGCGCTTTCTCTGCCGCCTGGCCGAAGCGCCGTCGCTCGCCGGCATCATCGCCGCGGAGCTGAAGCCCGGCCCGGCGGTGCGCAGCGACGACGAGCGGCTCGCCGATATCCGCGCCCGCGCCTATTCCGTCTTCCATCCCGTGAGCACCTGCCGGATGGGCCGGGACAAGACGGATTCGGTGGTCGATCCGCGCCTGCGCGTGCACGGCATCGACGGGCTGCGCGTCATCGACGCCTCGATCTTTCCGACGGTGACCTCGGGCAATACCAACGCGCCGGCCATGCTGATCGGCGAGAAGGGCGCCGATCTCGTCCTCGCCGATGCGCAATAGGGGCCGATGCGCAATAGGGACGGTTGCCTCAGCGCCGGCCGGGCGCCGTGGCGGCGAGGCCGGGAGCCGGGCGGACATCGACGATACGGAAGGTGAGGATGCGGCCGTCATGCTCGCGCACCGAGACATACTCGCCGGCGCGGAAGATATGATCGCCGAGGCGATGGATCGCCTCGTCGTCCTCCTCGCCGATGCGGAAGGAGAAGGCCCAGCTGTCGCCGCGCCGCCGCTCGAGCTGCCCGACCTCATCGCCCTCGCCCTCCCAGAAGCGGTGCACGGTGCAGATCTTGGGATTGCGGGCATAGGCGTCGCGATCGAGCCGGCCGTTCTTGTCGAGCGGCAGGATGAAGGTATAGCCATGGCGCGTGCTGCCATCGGGAAAATCATGGCTGCGCGCGAGTTCGAGGCGAATGCGCATATAGGTCATGGATTTCTCCCTTAGCGGGTGGGTGGCGGCGCCGGTGGAACGATCCCGGCCACGGGGAGCGACGCGGCGTTCTCGGCGAAGGCGAGCGTGTCGAGCATGCAGCGATCGATGATGCCGGCGAGCCATTTTTGCTGCAGCGCGGCGAGCTCTTTCGGGTCGAGCGAGCACCAGGGCCGCGACGCCAGCTCGAGAGTCGACTGCATATCCTGCATGCGGTGCTTCGACCAAGCATCGGCGAAGCCCTGCCATTTTGCGAGATAGGCTCCTTGCGCTGTCCGCCAGCTCTCGGTTTCGCGTCTCGGCTCCATCGCGCGTCCTCCCGCATTCGAGCGTTGCCTGCATTCGAGCGTTGCCCGCATTCGAGCGTTGCCCGCATTCGGGCGTTGATAGTCTCTGCCATCGATATCGGTCGGCATTGATCTAGCGCAAGGGAGGCCGGCGCGATTGCGCGACGGCGCTTGACGCAGATCATCGCGTATCGTCGGCCGGCCGGCTCTTTCACGCCGATGCGAATCTCCTCATATAGAGGGCGCAGCTTGGTCCGCCGGGGGAAGCACGGGTGAGCAAGGACGACCAGCAGGCGGTGATCGCCTTTCTCGCCGACCCCGCTTCCTATGGCCCGACTTCCCATGGCGACAATGTCGCGGCGGTGGAGAGGATCGCCACCCATGCCTCGCTGATCTTCCTTGCCGGCGATCGCGCCTTCAAGCTGAAGCGCGCCGTCAAATATCCCTATCTCGACTTCTCGACGCCGGAGCTGCGGCGGCGCGCCTGCGAGGCGGAGCTCGCGCTCAACCGCCGTACCGCGCCGGCGCTTTACCTCGCGACGCGATCGATCAACCGCCGGCCGGATGGCAGCCTCGCCTTCGACGGACCGGGCCCGGCGCTGGATTGGGTCGTCGTCATGCGGCGGTTCGAGCAAAGCGGCCTCTTCGACCGGCTGGCCGTCGCCGGCGCCCTGACCGTCCCGCTGATGACCGAGCTCGCCGACCGCATCGCCGCCTTCCATGACGGCGCCGAGCGCACGCCGGAGGAAGGCGGCAGCGCCGGTATCGCCGCGGTGCTGGCGATCAACGAGCCGGCGCTCGCGCGCTTCACCCCGGCGATCTTCGATCCCGCGAAGGTCGCTGCGCTTCGCGCGGCCACCAGGGCGGCGCTGCCGGGGTTGAGCGAGCTGCTCGAGCGGCGTCGCCGCGCCGGCAAGGTGCGGCATTGTCACGGCGATCTCCATCTCGGCAATATCTGTCTCGTCGACGGGCGACCGGTCCTTTTCGACTGCATCGAGTTCAGCCGCTCGCTCGCCTGCATCGACGTGCTCTACGATCTCGCCTTCCTGCTGATGGATCTCGAGCATCGCCGGCTGCGCCCTTTCGCCAATCTCGTCTTCAACCGCTACCTCGATCGCTCGGACGAGGCGGACGGCATC
>WNFC01004739.1_pt1 | contig 14845 bp, 12 predicted proteins | sample 5400541 | NCBI WGS metagenome assembly WNFC01 (sample SAMN13153342, study PRJNA577476) | soil metagenome | isolation source: 120 cm saprolite under Douglas fir tree site 2 hole 2 replicate 1 | place: USA:California | collected 2015-04-18
AGAACGACCTGATCTACCAAGCGGCAATCCGACAAGGATTCGCGACCGGCGGCGGCGCGGTTAGGAAGGGGATCAAGCGCACGATCAAGGGTCATGCCGAAGGGCGCATCCCCGACGATCGCGCGGTTCATCTAGTCGCGGCGGCCGAACAAGAAACGAAGCTGAGCGGGACAAAGCCGCTAGAGCGAGTGCGGGAAGAAGCCAGTCGGCGCGCACAACGGCAAATTGAACCGCCGCGCGAATAGCCGGGTATTACTTTCGCCAGCGCGCCGCCGCCGCCTTTCGCGCGATCTCGCGGCGCCGCTCAGCCGACATGCTGGCCGCGCGGGCCTTGCCGCCCTTCCGGCCCATCGACTTCGCCGCCGGGTCTTTGCCATCATCGACGTTGCCCGGCTCTTCGATTTCGCCCGTCGCGATCTTGGCGACAGTGATCGCCGCGCCGATAACATCGGCGGGCCTCTTCTGTCCCTGCGGCCCCTTGGGCATTACGGCTGCCCCATATATTCGCGGCGCAGCAACCGAGCGCCGGACGCGTCGAAGATCAAAAATCCGCAAGGATTTGGCCGGGCCGGGTTCTCGGGAATCGTGATATTGATTTGGTGTATCCGTGATCTGGCGCCCGCAGCGGCGACATCGAGGGTGTCGGCAGCCGACGTTTCCTTCTCGACGGGCTGGTCACTCTCGCGACTGACGACATAATGGATCTGAAACATGGCTCGCGTCGGCTCCGGTGCTTTACGCTAAGCATATAGGCACGGTGCCGGCGAGGCGCGAGCGATGTCAAGGCCGTCGAATTTCAAACTGATGCACTACCCGCGCCTTACTACAGCGTGCTGGTCCGGATCAACCCGGACAATCCGGGGTCGACGACCGACTTCGTGTGCGATCTGTGCACCGAGATGCCGAAGCCGACCGATGACGGCAAGACCTACACCTTCAAGATCCGCGAGGGCGTCAAGTTTCATAACGGCGACCCGCTCACCGCCGCGGACGTCGCGACCAGCCTGCAGATGATCGCTTTTCCGCCCGACGGTGTGCTGAGCCCGCGCTCCAGCGATTTCGAGATGGTCGACAAGATCGAGGCGCCCGATCCCTCGACCGTCGTCATCCGTCTCAAATATGCGACCAGCGCCTTCCTTCCGGCTTTGGCCGACCCCTACGCCTTCGTTTACCAGAAGAAGGTCTTGGACAAGGACCCGCACTGGTACGAGAAGAACATCCTCGGATCCGGCCCGTTCAAATTCGTCAATTACGAGGTCGGCCAGTCGATCAAGGGGGTGCGCAACCCGGATTACTATCGCAAGGGGCTGCCTTATCTCGACGAGATCGTCGGGATTTATGCGCCAAAGCAGGCGACCCGGATCGATGCGCTGCGCAGCGACCGCGCCGCGATCGAGTTTCGCGGTGTGCCGCCGGCGGCGCACGACGAGCTGAAAAAATCCCTCGGCGACCAGATCGCGTTTCAGGAGAGCGACTGGAACTGCGGCAGCGTGGTCACCATCAACCACGCCAAGAAGCCGTTCGAGGATGTCCGGGTGCGGCGGGCATTGACGCTGGCGATCGATCGTTGGCATGGCGCCGAGGCGCTGTCGAAGATCGCCAATGTCCGCACTGTCGGCAGCGTCATCTTCCCTGGCGATCCGCTGGCGCCGAGCAAGGAGCAGCTGCATGAGGTCGCCGGGTTCTGGTCCGACATCGAGAAGTCGCGGACCGAGGCCAAGCGCCTCTTAAAGGAAGCCGGCGCCGAGAACCTGACCTTCGAACTGCTCAACCGCGATGTCGATCAGCCTTACAAATACGTCGGCATCTGGATCACCGACGAGTGGAGCAAGATCGGCGTCAAGGTAACCCAGAAGATCCTGCCCAGCGGCCCTTGGGTCGCGGCCGAGCGCGCCGGCGACTTCGCAGTCGTGCTGCAGGCCAATTGCCACAGCGTCGTCAACCCGCTGATCGATGTGCAACCCTACCTGTCGAGCTCGATCAGCAAGCAGAATTACGGCAATTACGAAGACCCGAAGCAGCAGGAGATCTTCGACAAGGCGATGCACGAGACCGATGCGGCGCAGCAGAAGCAGCTGATGTTCCAGTTCGCCAAGCACGTCATGGACATCGAGGCCCACAAGCTGGTGCTGCCGTGGTGGTACCGCATCGTGCCCTACCGCTCTTACGTCAAGGGCTGGAAGATCAGCTCGAGCCACTATTTGAACCAGGATCTGGCGAACATCTGGCTCGACAAATAGTGCTGCAAGGAGAGCCCGCGTGCTTCGAGACGCCCCCTTCGGGCGCTCCTCAGCATGAGGTAAATCTTAGATGGCACTACGGAAGACCTCATCCTGAGGAGCCCGCGTAGCGGGCGTCTCGAAGGACGCACGGCGGATATCCATCCGCAGCGCCGGCAAATTTTACGATCTCTTCCGCCGCGGTACTGCCGAGCGTAGGGTACAGACGAAAAGGGGCGGTTCGGCGCAAGCCGATCAGCCGGCTATTCGGGAGGAAGCGATGCGGTCCGGCATGGGGGTTTGCGCGGCGGCGTTGTCCATCCTTCTCGCGATCGCGGGCCCGGCGGCGGGCGGCGAGGCGCCGAAACGCGGCGGCACCCTGACCTATATGATCCCGGCCGACGCGCCGCCGAGCTTCGACGGCCATCGCGAGGGCACCTTCGCGATGCTGCACGCGACGGCGCCGTTCTACAGCGTCCTGATCCGGATCAACCCGGAGAACCCGTCCTCGACGACCGATTTCGTCTGCGATGTCTGCACTGAGATGCCGCAGCCGACCGACGAGGGCAAAACCTACACCTTCAAGATCCGCGGCGGGGTCAGGTTCCACGACGGCTCGCCGCTGACCGCCGCGGATGTCGTCGCCAGCTGGCACCACATCATCTTCCCGCCGGAAGGCGTGCTGAGCGTCCGGCAGAGCTTCTACACGATGGTCCAGCGGGTTGAGGCGACCGACCCCAATACCGTCGTGTTCCATCTGAAATTCGCCACCAGCGCCTTTCTGCCGGCGCTCGCCCACCCGTTCAACTTCATCTACCAGAAGGCGAATCTCGACAAGGACCCCCGCTGGTACGAGAAAAATATCCTGGGTTCCGGCCCGTTCAAATTCGTCGCCTACGAGACCGGTCAGTCGGTCACCGGGGTGCGCAACCCCGATTACTATCGTCCGGGGCTGCCCTACCTCGACGGGTTCAGGGGCATTTACGCCGACAAGCAGGCGACCCGGGTCGATGCGATTCGCAGCGACCGCGCCGCGATCGAGTTCCGCGGCCTGCCGCCTTCCGCGCGCGACGAATTGAAATCCACCCTCGGCGACAAGATCACGGTGCAGGAAAGCGACTGGGACTGCGGCAGCCTGGTCGAGCCCAATCACAAGAAGAAGCCGTTCGACGACGTCCGGGTAAGGCGGGCGCTGAGCCTGGCGATCGACCGCTGGCACGGCATCCCGGCGCTGTCCAAGGTGGCCGATGTGCACACCGTCGGCGGCATCGTTTTCCCCGCCTCGCCGCTCGCCGCGACCAGGGAGGAATTGCAGCAGATCGCCGGCTTCTGGCCGGATATCGAGAAATCGCGCGCCGAGGCAAGGCGCCTCTTAAAGGAGGCGGGCGCCGAGGGGCTCAGCTTCGAATTGCTGAACCGCAATGTCGACCAGCCCTACAAATATGTCGGCACCTGGCTGGTCGACGAATGGAGCAAGGTGGGGCTCAAGGTGACGCAGCGGATGATGCCGACCGGCCCTTGGCTCGAGGCGATGCGTAACGGCGAGTTCGAGGTCGTGTCGACGGCCAATTGCCATGGCGTGCCGAACCCGGTGCTCGACGTGCAGCGCTACCTGCCGGGCTCGGTGTTCAACGGCAATTACGGGCAGTTCGAGGACCCGACCGAGGTCGCGCTCTATGAAAAGATGCTGCGCGAGACCGATCCGGCCCGCCAGCGATCGCTGATGCGCGATTTCGAGAAATACGTCACCGACACCCAGGCGCACGAGATCTGGATCGCCTATTGGTATCGCGCCGTGCCGTACCGGTCCTATGTCAAGGGCTGGAAGATCAGCCCGAGCCATTTCATCAACCAGGATCTGGCGACGGTGTGGCTGGACCAATAGATCGTGGGAGCTGGCGATAGTCGGCTCAGGGAGGATCCTAAGCAATGCCGGACGACGACTATCTGGCGCTGTGGTGCGCGCTCAATCGGCTTATGGCGAACTATTGGGCCGAGGTGGACGAAAACGGCGGTGAACAGGCGCACAAGTTTTATGTGCCCGATGGCCATTATGCCATCGGCAACAACCGGTTCGAGGGCGAAGAGAAGATCCGCGCTTTCTATGCCCGACGCCGGTACGGCACCGTTATGACGCGCCACCTGATATGCAATCTTCGGGTATTCGGCGAAGACGAACGACACGCCCGGATGGTCGGGGTAATGAGCCTGTACCGCGCCGACGGCAGGTCGCCATTTCAGGGAGCACGGCCGCCCGCGATGATCGCTGATTTCGAGGCGCGGTGTGTGCTCGGCGACGACCGGCTGTGGCGTTTTCAATCGCACGTGCTCCTCCCGTTTATCATCGGCAGCGACCTCCCGGCTTCGATCGTGATAAAACCGCAAGCTCTGTGAATAAGGCGCGGCGCCGCCACGAGCCCGCTCTCGATTGTCATTGCGAGGAGCGCAGCGACGAAGCAATCTCGACGAACGAGCCGGCCGAATGAGGTTCTGAGCAGAAAGCAATGTATCGCTACATCATCAATCGGGTGCTGCTGGTGTTTCCGACGCTGATCGGCGCGGCGGCGCTGGTGTTTGTGCTGATGCGCCTGATCCCCGGCGAAATCTGCCTGGTGCGGCTCGGCTCCGGCGGCACCAGTTTCACCCAGGCCTCGCTGGCCAGCTGCCATGCCGAGATCGGCATCGACCGGCCGTGGATCGTCCAGTTCATCGAGTTCCTGTGGGGCCTGGCGCGGTTCGATTTCGGCAATTCGATGTGGTCGGGGAAGCCCGTCATCACCGAGATCGCGACGCGCTTTCCGATCTCGCTCGAGGTCGCGATCATGGCGACGGTCGTCGCGGTCGTGATCGCGATCCCGCTCGGGACGATTTCGGCCTTGAAGCAGAACACCTGGATCGACCTCGTGGTCCGCACCTTCTCGATCGCCGGTCTGGCGACGCCGGCCTTCTGGCTCGGCATCGTCTCGATCCTGATCGTGCTCGATTTCACACAGGCGGTCTTCGGCCATCCCTGGATGCCGCCGATCGACTACGTCCCGTTGTGGCAGGACCCGATCCGCAACCTGTCGATAGTGATCCTGCCGGCCGTGACGATCGGCTACCGCTATGCCGCGGTGTCGATGCGGATGACCCGCTCGGCGATGCTCGAAGTGTTGCGCGAGGACTATATCCGCACCGCGCGCGCGAAGGGCCTGATCAACCGCATCATCATCAACCGCCACGCCCTGAAGAACGCGCTGTTGCCGGTGGTCACCGTGATCGGCATCGAGTTCGCCTTTCTGATCGGCGGGCTCGTCGTGACCGAGCAGGTGTTCAACCTGAACGGCATCGGCCGCCTGATGGTGCTGTCGGTGCAGAACCAGGATTACACGATGACCCAGGCATTGGTCATGCTGACCGTCACGCTCGCGGTGTTGAGCAACCTCGTCGTCGACCTGCTCTACGCCTGGCTCGACCCCCGTATTCGCCTCGCCTGAAGGGGCTTATCCGATGACCCTTGAAGTTGCCCCGACCACAACCAGCGTACCCGTTCTGCTCGACGAGCGAGGCCGCACCGCCCGCGGCGTTTTCGGCATCACCCTTGCCTTTCTGCGGCGCCAGCCGGTCGGCGCGATCGGCATCTTCCTGGTGCTGGTTTTTGGCCTGGCCGGGATCTTCGCCGACTGGATCGCCCCCTACAACCCGACCTCGAACGATTTCGCCTCGATGACCGAGCCGCCGAGCTTGTCGCATTGGCTCGGCACCGATCAGCTGGGCCGCGATCTGTTGTCGCGCATCCTGTTCGGCGCGCGCACCGCCTTCATCGTCGGCATGACCTCGGCCCTGGTCGGCGGGTTTTCCGGGCTGGTGATCGGGGTCAGCAGCGCCTATTTCGGCGGGCGGTTCGACCTGTGGCTGCAGCGCGTCCTCGATATCGTGATGGCGTTCCCGCTGATCATCATGGCGCTGGCGGTGGTCTCGATCTTCGGCACCGGGGTGCAGAACGTCATCCTTGCGATCACGATCCCGGGGATCCCGCGTTGTGCCCGCGTGGTGCGGTCGAGCGCGCTGGCGATCCGCGAGGTGCCTTATGTCGACGCCGCGCGCGCCCTCGGCTACGGCCATACCCGCATCATCCTGCGCCATATGGTGCCGAACGTGATGGGACCGTTTCTGGTGATCATCACCGCCTGGGTCGGGCAGGCGATCCTCGCCGAGGCGGCGCTGTCCTATCTCGGGCTCGGGGTGCAGGAGCCGGTCCCGGCCTGGGGGCTGATGCTGCAAGGCGGCGCCGAGGAATACGCCTCGACCGCGCCGTGGATCGCGATCTTCCCGGGCCTCGCGATCATGCTGACCGTGTTCGGCATCAACCTGTTCGGCGACGCACTGCGCGACGTCCTCGACCCGAAACTGCGCGACCGCTGAGGCTAGCAGGAAATTCTGATCTCCTTACAGCCGGATTGCGGTCGCCAAGCTGCAGAATAGGCAATCAGCTCTACATTGACGACAATTATTTACTTGACAATCCCGATTGATTGGTGTATATTGAGGCAGAATCGCAATTTTCTTGCCAATCCAGACACCCGTGCCCGGCCTTGTGCCGGGCATCCACGTCTCTGCGGGTCAGTTTGCGGCGAGGCCGGCCGGCTCAGAACCGCGCCGACGCGTGCTGCTGGGCTTCCTCGCGCTTGATCTGGGCAAAGGCCTCGCGAACGCCCGGCTCGTTGCAACGGGGATCAGGAGTATCGTCGCAGGCGTCCGATTTGATCCCGAACATGCCCATCGCCATTCTGACGAGCTCCACCGTGCGATTCTGGTCGCCCGGGCGAGCCGAGGCTTCCATGGCCAGCATCTTCGCCGCCATCTTGTCGGAAACTCTGCCGGTATCCTGGCGGCTCGTCACATGAGAGAACACGACGCGAAGCGTTAGGCCGCTTCCCTTGAATTGACTCAACGCATTTTGCGCCGCCGCCGGCAGCCCCGACAGCGGAACCTCGGTATCGGCAGGCGCGCCGAACTGGGCCACGGCGATTTGGCCGGCGCTCTCCCGCACAAGCGGATTGAGTTCCACCTCGCGGCCGTTTCGATAGGCGCGGCCCTCGCCGTTGCGCCGCGCGATGAAGATGAAATTTTCGTGGTCATTAACGCGCAGTTCCTTCGGATCGCCGCCATCGCTGCGCAGAAACAGAATTCCGACGGGCTCGGCGGCCGCTCCGGGAGCCGCGATATTTGCCGAGGGAACAGCCGCCAGGGACAATTGCTGTCGATTCAATCGAGCGGCAATCCCGCTTCCGCCATCAGTTTGCCCGGCTGAATTAGGATGGGCCAGCTCGTTCGCATTTCCCGCAGACACCGCAAAAATCATGATCGAAGCGAGCAGAGCAGCGCAAGAGACACCCCGACCGATCGATCCCGGTCGGGTATTCGCGATAAAGATCTTTCCAACCATCGAAATTTCCCCTGATCGAACCGACGGGATTTTCTACGGTCACCTGGTCCAGCCCCCCGGACCACGGCGATCGCCGGCATTCACCGACGGCACAAACAAACGTAAGCAGACTAGAGCGGCTCGGGTAGAGCTGAATGCCAAAACTACCGATCAAATACCAAAATTCTGATTGATCGAGCAGGGAATTTGACGACCCACTACCGCCAAATAATGGTTGCCCGCAAATCCTTTACATCTGATTAACCATGATCATCCGGTAACGACCCAGGCCCATCACATCGCGAAACCATCATGCCGGGCCGTGTGCCGGGCATTTGTTTGGGCGTCAGCCGGATGCCAGACGATCAGCGAGCCAGGTGCGGCTTTGGAAACAGGACGAAGCGCATTCGGACGGCGGCGGAATGCCGCTTCACAGACCTCCCGATGTCATCGCCGGACCGATCGCCGGGGCCAGCATGGCGCCTGTTTCCGGCGGCGCGGCCGGGGTCTCGCCTGAGCGCCGCGTCACGCTCAAATGCGGCGACAGCGCCACCAGAACGATCAGGTTGAGCAGGACGAGGCTCGATCCTGCGCTATGTGTTCTGGCATTCGATCGCGCTGGCCTGCCTGGTCGGCATCCTGGTGATGCTGCAGGCCTATGTCTTCACCGGCATGATCGTGAAGTAAGCCGGCAGGCGCGAAGCGCAAAAATTTCACAATGAGGCAGTGAGGCAGTGAGATGCGGAGCCGCCGAATCTCACTGCCTCACTGCCTCATTGTGAAAAAATTCATTCCGCCGCCTGGGCCGGGGCGAGCCGTACCGAATTGGGGCCGTAGCGATCGCGGAACGGCTGGGTGTCGATTTCCTCCAATTCGATTTCGCGCGCTAGCACTTGGCTCTTCCACGCCTCCTGCTCGGGGATGCGGGTGTGGAATTCGGGCATGACCTCGCGGGCGAACAGTTCGAGGCTCTCGCAGATATGCTCATGCGTGTTCTTGCCCGCCTGGTTTAAGAGGATCACCGAGTCGATGTGCGAGGTCTCGAACCTGCGCAGCTTCCGCCGCAAGGTCTCGGGCGAGCCGATCAGCCCGCCCGACAGGGCGCGGGCCAGCGCGTCGGGGTTGGCCCGCTTCCATTTCTCGTATTCGTCCCACAGATTGACCGTGCCCGGCGCCGGCCGCTCGCGCATCGCGCTCTGGCCGTAGAAGCGCAGCGCGAACTGGAAGAACGGGATGCCGTCGGCGCGGCGGCGCGCCTCCTCGTCGGTCTCGGCGCACATGAAATAGCTGGTGATCGCCAAATTCGGGTTGGTGACGTAATCGGCCAGCTTCTCCTGCCGCTTGGTGAAGGCGTTGTAATAGGCGTGCACCCAGGCATGCGCCGCATCGGCCGACAGGAACTGGAAGGCGAGCGCGCCGAGCCCGCGGCGCCCGGCCATCTCGATCGTTTCGAGTTGCGAGCAGGCGACCCATAACGGCGGGTGCGGCTTCTGCAACGGTTTCGGCACGACGTTGCGCAATGGCATGTCGAAATACTTGCCGTGATGCTCGCAGCCGCCGTCCCGGAACATCGGGATGATGGCGCGGATCGCCTCCTCCCAGATCGCCCGCTTTTCATCGTAGGCGACGCCGAAGGGCTGCAATTCGGTGATGCTGGCGCTCTCGCCGGTGCCGAATTCGACCCGGCCTCCGCTGACCAGATCGAGCGCGGCGATGCGCTCGGCGCAGCGCGCCGGGTGGGTCGTGGTCAATTGCATGATGCCGTGGGCGAGGCGGATGCGCTTGGTGCGCTGGCTCGCCGCGGCGAGAAACACCTCGGGCGCCGGCGAGTGCGAATATTCTTCGAGAAAATGGTGCTCGACCTCCCAGGCGTAGTCGTAGCCGAGCCGGTCGGCCAGCTCGACCTGGTCGAGCGCGTTCTGATAGAGCTGCAACTCGCCGCCGGGCAGCCACGGCCGCGGCAATTGCAGCTCGTAAAAGATCCCGAATTTCATCGTCTGTCCTTCCCGCTTCGCCTGACCGGCAGGAGCGGCGCGCCGGATGATGCCGGCGCACAGCTTGCATTACAATGGCCGACAATCTCGGACGACAGGTGGTGCGTCCTTCGAGACGGCCGCGGAGTTCATCCTCGGTCCGGCCATTGGCCGGACCCGTGGGCGGCCTCCTCAGGATGAGGTAAGCCTTTAATGCCACGCATAAATATTCCTCATCCTGAGGAGCACCCCACAGGGGTGCGTCTCGAAGGACGCATGGCGCCCGTGCAGTCGCTGAGCACGGAGGCGGCGGGCGCGGCGGTCTATTGGCGGAACACGCTGTGGGCGATGGTCGGCATCCAGTTCGTCATGACCGCGGCGTTTTCGATGCTGACCCCGATCATGCCGTTGTTCTTGCCGGTGCTCGGGGTCGAGAGCGAGGCGGCGGTCGCCGTCTGGGCCGGCATCCTCAACGGCATCACCTCCTTGGTCGCGGCCTTTGCCTCGCCCTTATGGGGCCAGGTTGCCGACCGCCGCGGCCGCAAACTGATGCTGCTGCGATCGAGCCTGGCGATCGCGCTGTTCACCGCGCTGATGGGCGCCTCCGGCAATGTCTGGCAGTTTTTCGCCTGCCGCGCGCTGATGGGCGTCTTCGCCGGGTTCTCCAGCGCCGCGATCGCGCTGGTGGCGAGCCAGGTGCCGGAAGACCGGCTCGGCTATTCCTTGGGCTGGCTCAGCACCGGCCAGCTGGTCGGCTCGCTGGTCGGGCCGATCATCGGCGGCATCCTGGCCGACATGACCGGCAGTTACCGGATCCCGTTCTATTGCACCGCGGCGACGATCTTTCTGTCGATCGGGCTCGTCTGGTTCGGCGTCCGCGAGGAGTTCACCCGGCATCATGGCGAGGGTCGGCGCGGAACCTTCAGCAGCCTGTTCGCGCTGGTCACCACCCCGGCCCTGCTGGCGCTGTTTTTCGTGTTGCTGATGGCGCAGTTCGGGGTGCGCACGGTGCAGCCGATCGTGACCCTCTACGTCAAGGAGATGGTCGGCGACCTGCCCAATCTCGCGACCCTCGCCGGCATCGCCTTTTCGATCACCGGCCTCGCCAATGTGATCTCGGCGCCGTTCCTCGGCAATCGCAGCGACCGCATCGGCTATCGCCGGGTGTTGCTGATCTGCCTCGCGGGCGGCACCCTGACGACCTTGCCGCAAGCCTTCACCGACAATTACTGGCTGTTCACCGCGGAGCGCTTCGCGGTCGGGCTGTTCATCGGCGGGCTGCTGCCGGCCGCCAATGCGCTGGTCGGCCGGCTGGTCTCGCGCGCCGAGCGCGGCGCGGTCTACGGCATGACCTCCTCGGCGATGTTCCTCGGCAACTCGGCCGGCCCCTTGCTCGGCGGTGCGATCGCCGCCTCGCTCGGGTTGCACTGGGTATTCCTGATGACCGCCATCGTGATGGCGGCCAACCTGCTCTGGGTCTATTACCGCGTCCCGGAATATGCGGCGGAGAAAGCATAGAGGGACCGCGCCCCGCCGGTTATGCGATCTGGAATTGGTCGTTCTGAGAATACGGATCGATCTCGACGACAATCTTGCTGACGGTCGCTTTCGGTGCCTTGCGGCGCCCCGTGGTTTCCATCGTTATGAACCCGGCCGCCTCGAGTATGGCCAGCGTGCGGCTCAAGTTCGGCTGAGCGCGGCCGGTCAGCTGCGCCAGTTCCGCAACCGACTTCGGCTGGCGATCACGGATCAGTGCCAAAAGCCGTCGGTTTTCCGGCGTCAATAACCCTAGGACCACACCTATCGATTCGAAACTTGGTTCGGCCGCATCCGGAGGCGCGGGGCGTTCGCCGCGGGCGACCGCTTTCATCTCCTCAATCAGCGACCGCAGGGTTTGGATCTTTGGCTTTGTCATTCCGACCTCCGTCTGTCTACGACCGCGACGACTGTCGGCTCGACCCCACGTTGACGTAGGGCACGCTCGACCTCGCGCTGGAAATCGTCAAGCAGTGTTTCGACGTTTGTAAACCGATAGGGCCGCCCTGGGTCAGTCTCGCTGCGATGCCAGTGATCGTCGGCGGGCGCCCGAGGACTGAAGCGTGATCCCGGGGGCCGGACAGGATGCGCATTGTCGAACCCGACGAGCCGCGCGCTGTCCGGCGTATGCAGCGTGAGCGAATACGAAATTCCGTGCGGCCGATCCGGCGTCGGTTGGACGCGGATGATCTCAAATCTGAGCGAATAACCGCCCTCAAGGTGGTGAACGCGGCCGTCGAATGCGAGCAGGAACTCAAGGGTGTACTCCGAGCCAGGGTCGGCCATTCATATCACGCGATGATATGATACGGCGAGACCGACCGCACAACCAACGTTAAGCCGCGAGCGCCTGCCTTGCGGCAGCGGTGATCGCCGCGGCGCCCTTCTCGGCGATCATGATGGTCGGGGCGTTGGTGTTGGTCGAGGTGACCGCCGGCATGACCGAGGCGTCGATGACGCGCAGGCCGTCGAGGCCGTGCACGCGCAATTCGTCGTCAACGACCGCCATCGCGTCATGCCCCATCTTGCAGGTGCAGCTGGCGTGGAACACGGTCGAGCCGGTCTGCCGCGCGTAGTCGAGGAGCTCGTCGTCGCTCTGCACGGCGGCGCCCGGCAAGGTCTCGGCGGTGATGTAGCGGGCCAATGCCGGGGCGGCGAACAGGCGACGCACCAGGCGCAGCCCGCCGATCACGGCGCGGCGATCGGTCTCCTCCGAGAGGTAGCGCGGGTTGATCGCCGGCGCCGCGCGCGGGTCGGGTGATTTCGCCTCGACATAGCCGGTCGACAACGGCCGCATCTGCCACATGCCGCCGGTCATGCCGGGGGTGGCGTCGAGCTTCCTGATCGGGCCCGGCGCGAAGCTGCCATGAGCCAACAGGCACTGCACGTCGGGGGTCGCGGCTTCCTCGAGCACTTTGGCCGAGACCGCGACCAGCGAGGCGGCATAGGTCAGCATGCCGGTGCCGGTCAGAAGATAGCGCAGCACCTCGCCGGCGAAGGGCAGACCGCGCGAGCGCTCGTTCAAGGTCTTGACGCCGCTGACCGCGGCGACCACCCGGACGATGAAATGGTCCTGCAGGTTCTTGCCGACCCCGGGCAATGCATACTGCACCGGGATGCCGGCGCGGGCGAGATGGTCGGGGTCGCCGACCCCGGACAATTGCAACAGATGCGGCGAGCCGATCGCGCCGCCGGCCAGGATCACCTCGCGCGCCGCGTCCGCGCGCTCAACCCGGCCGCCGCGCGAGAATTCGACCCCGACCGCGCGCTTTCCGTCAAACAGCACGCGATGGGCCAGCGCGCCAGTGATCACGGTGAGGTTGGGCCGCTTCATCGCCGGGCGCAGATAGGTGCGCGCCGCGCTCTGGCGGCGCCGACCGCGGCGGGTCTGCTGTACCCAGCCGATGCCGTCGGGCGCGCCGGGCGGCAGGTGGTTGACGTCGTCGCGGTATTCGAGGCCGATCTGTTGCCCAGCCTCGATCATCTTCTGGCACAGGGGCGGCTTGTCGGCGGTGCGCGAGGTCAACAGCGGCCCGCCATCGCCGTGAAACTCGTCGGCGCCGCCTTCCCAGTTCTCCGCCCGCTTGAAATAGGGCAGCACGCCGTCCCAGCCCCAGCCGCGATTGCCGAGCTGCGCCCAATGGTCGAAATCCTCTGGCTGGCCGCGGACATAGATCATGCCGTTGATCGAGCTGGAGCCGCCGAGCACGCGGCCGCGCGGATAGAGGATCGCGCGGCCGGCGACCCCCGGATCGGGCTCGGCCTTGAAGCCCCAGGTCAAGACCGGATGGTCGAGCAGTTTGATGTAGCCGGCCGGGATGTGGATCAGCGGGTTGCGGTCGCGCGGGCCGGCTTCGAGCAACAGCACACGGGCGGCCGGATCTTCGCTCAGCCGGTTGGCCAAGACACAGCCGGCCGAGCCGGCGCCGACGATGATGAAATCCGCCTTCATGTCCGTTTCTCCTTGGCGACCGCGACTAGGAAGGCCCCTCACCCACCGCTCGCTGACGCGAGCGGTTCCCCCTCTCCCGCGGTGCGGGAGAGGGTTTGGCATCGGCGCCGTCGAATTCCCTCTCCCGCCCAGTCTGGCGCGAGCACAGCTCGCGCCCATCGGAACGGCGCATCTGCGATGCGCCAGGGGGAGAGGGTGCCTGAGGGCGAAGCCCGAAGGCGGGTGAGGGTCTCCCGCACCGAATTTACTCTAGATTACCTTGTCGGCGCGGAGTGCTGCGATCTCATGATCCGAGAAGCCGCAATCGCGCAATAACGCCTGCGTGTCGGCGCCGAGCGCCGGCGCGGCACGGTGCGGCGGCTCCGCGGCGCCGTCGCGCACCGGCCCTGCGACCATGCGCACGTGATCGTAGTGCTGAATCAGGCCGCGTTCGGCGACAAACGGGTTGTCGAGCGCGGCGTCAAGGTCGTTGACCGGCGCGGCCGGCACCCGTCCGGCGAAATGCGCCAGCCATTCGGCGGTCGTCCGCGCCGACAACGCCTCGTCGAGCAGCCGGTTAACCTCCTCGCGATTGGCGAGCCGGTCCCTGAAGGTGCGGAAGCGCGGGTCGTCGGCCCATTCCGGCCGGCCGAGCCGCTCGCACAGCACCGGCCAGAACTTCTCCTTGTTGCACATGATGAAGATGAAGCCGCCGCTGGTGCGGTAGAGCTGGCTCGGCACCAGCGAGGGATGCGCTGAACGCGGCTCGCGGCCCTGGACATGGCCGGCATTCAGGTACCAGGTCGCGAGATAGGCGAGGTTCTGCAATGCGGTGTCGAACAAGCTGACATCGAGGTCGCGCCCCTGCCCGCTTTGGCGCGCCGCCAAGACGCCCGAGACCAGCGCGAAGGCGGCAAACAGTCCGGTCATCAGATCGACGATCGACAGGCCCATCCGCGCCGGCGGACCGTCGGGCTCGCCGGTCAAGGAGAGATAGCCGGCTTCGGCCTGCATCAGGTAGTCGTAGCCCGGCCAATGGGCGCGCGAGCCCTCTCGGCCATAGGCCGAGAGATGGGCGCAGACGATCCGCGGGTTGGCCGGCGCCAGCGCGGCATAGGTCAGGCCAAGCTTCTCCGGCAGATCGCCGCGCAGATTGTCGATCAGCGCGTCGGCATTGGCCGCGAGGCGGTGCAGCACGCCGTGCGCGGCGGGCTTCTTCAAATCGAGCGTCACGCTCTTCTTGTTGCGGTTGAAGCTGTGGAAGAACTGGCTGTCCTCG
>WNFC01004742.1_pt1 | contig 14844 bp, 13 predicted proteins | sample 5400541 | NCBI WGS metagenome assembly WNFC01 (sample SAMN13153342, study PRJNA577476) | soil metagenome | isolation source: 120 cm saprolite under Douglas fir tree site 2 hole 2 replicate 1 | place: USA:California | collected 2015-04-18
TAAGGCCGTCGACGGGCTCACCGAGTGGCTGTCCAGCCAGGGTGTCCGCGCCACCGCCTATCACGCCGGGCTCGACGCTCAGACGCGCGCGCGCAACCAGAACGCCTTTGCCCGCGACGAGGTCGACGTGGTAGTCGCTACGGTCGCCTTCGGCATGGGTATTGACAAGAGCAACATCCGCTTCGTCGTGCATCGCGACATGCCCCAGAGCATCGAAGCCTGGTATCAGGAGATCGGTCGCGCAGGCCGCGATGGTCTGGCCAGCGACTGCGTGGTGCTCTATTCATGGGCTGACGTCATTGCCCATGACAGATTTCTCGATGAGATTGCCGATCCCGAGCTGCGGGCTGAGACACACGCGCGCACGGTGGCGTTGTTCAACCTGCTCGACCGCAGCGGTTGCCGCCATCGGGCGCTGGTCGGTTACTTCAACCAGACGATTCCGCCGTGCGGCGACGCGTGTGAGGCGTGTCTGGGCTCAAGCTTCGATGACCTGTTCGCCAAACCAACGCGCGCTTCTCGAGCTGCGCCGGAGCCTTCTTTGCGCAGGCCTTCGTGGTTTGGCGTGGAGGCGCAGCAGACCGACGCCGAAGTTGATGCGGACCTGTTCGACCGACTGCGGGTCTTGCGCCGGCAGATTGCCGATTCCGAAAGCGTGCCCGCCTACATCGTCTTCAGCGACGCCGTCTTGCGCGACATGGCGCGGCGCATGCCCAGAACAGAGCGAGAGCTGCTGACCATCTCGGGCGTTGGCCCGGCCAAGCTCACGCGCTACGGCAAAGCGTTTCTCGAAGTGCTGTGCTCAGGCGGCGCGGGCGAGCACGACTGAGCGACCCTCGATCTCGGCGCGCATCGCCTCTTTGCACTCTGGGCAGATGCCGTGGGTAGCTGACTTGATCTTGTGCCCTGGCCGGATGCGATACGTACCGGTGGCGTCCATGACGAGCCAGCACCACGCACACTGACGAAGTGAAACGACTGCCCACAATGCTTCCCGCATGAGAGAAGTTCCGCGCTGAGGCGGACCGAAGCGCGACTCGTCAGCCATCGATCACGTTGGTGCGCCGCATCGGCGTGTAGCTCGGGTCCCAGTTGATGACGTGGTGGATCGAGCGCGGCGGCGTTTCCTCGTAGACGTACATCCTGGTGTGCTCGGCGTTGGCCCAGCGGTCAAAGAGGCGAATGTGACCGTCGCCTTCCGGGTCCTTGGCCGTCGTCAGGTTGAGCGCATCGCCGGCTTGCAGTTCGTCCTTGGAGATCGGCTGGGCCACGCTCGACAGGGTGTCAGTGGTCTGGCGACTGACGCCCCAGGCTTTGCTCACAAACGCTGAACAGTCGAGGCCTGTGGCCGACGTCCCGCCCCAGACGTAGGGGACGTTCAAGAGTTTCTGGGCTGACGCCAGGATCTCTGATCGAGTGATGGGCTGCGGACCGCCAGGGATCATGGCCGCCTGGTACGTCGCGGCTGGCCCGGCCACTCGGGGGAGGCTGGTGGACTTCTTCGCCGTCGTCGAGTTCAGCACGTTGGCGAACACTGGCCTATTTGGCGCAAATGAAGTTGAGGCGACCCGTCGTGTGGGCAACGAAGATCGAGCAAAAGCCAGCGCAGCCGGCGTCGGACGGGTCACAGGAGTTCGGCAGCAGTATGCCGAGGCACTAGTGGTTGCCATAGGCCGGTTAGTCCCGGCTCGGCCAAACGATTGTCCCGTTGGGCTACGCGACCGCGCTGTGCTCGCGTGTGGGCGCCAGGACGCGGCGCAGGTGCTGCCCGGTGTAACTCGCGGGGTTGGCGGCGATGTCTTCGGGGGTACCCGTGGCGATGATCTCGCCGCCGGCGTCGCCGCCTTCGGGGCCGAGGTCGATCACCCAGTCACCCGTCTTGATCACGTCCAGGTTGTGCTCGATGATCACGACGGTGTTGCCGGCGTCCACGAGCCGCCCGAGCACCCCCAGCAGGTGCTCGACGTCGGCAAAGTGCAGGCCGGTCGTCGGCTCGTCCAGGATGTACATCGTCCGCCCTGTCGCCCGCCGTGAGAGCTCGCTCGACAACTTGACGCGCTGGGCTTCGCCGCCCGACAACGTCGTGGCCGGCTGGCCAAGATGGATATAGCCGAGCCCGACTTCAACCAGGGTGCGCAGCTTGATCGCCAGCGTCGGGATGTTCTGAAACACCTCCAACGCCTCTTCGGCGGTCATCTCGAGCACGTCGGCGATCGAATACCCCTTGTATTTGATCTCGAGCGTCTCGCGGTTGTAGCGTTTTCCAGAGCACACCTCACACGGAACATAGACGTCCGGTAGGAATTGCATCTCGATCTTCAAGATGCCATCGCCCTGACACGCCTCGCAGCGGCCGCCTTTGACGTTGAACGAGAATCGCCCCGGCTGATAGCCGCGCACGCGTGACTCGGGCACCTGGGCGAACAGGTCTCTGATCGAGGTGAACAACCCGACATAGGTCGCCGGGTTCGACCGCGGCGTGCGGCCAATCGGCGATTGGTCAATGTCGATGACTTTGTCGAGATGCTCCAGACCCTCGATGCGCTTGTGCGCACCAGCCGCTTCACGCGACTTGAACAACCGCTGCGACAGGGCCGGAAACAGCGTGTTGGTGATCAGCGACGACTTGCCCGAGCCTGAGACGCCGGTGATGACCACCATTCGCCCGAGCGGGATCTCGGCGGTAATGTCCTTCAGATTGTTCTCGCGTGCGCCGACGATGCGCACCCACTTGCCGCTACCTGTGCGCCGCACGGCAGGCAGCGCGACGACGCGGGTGCCATTCAGGAATTGCCCGGTCAGCGACTCCGGCCGAGCCATGATGTCGTCGATCGTGCCCTCGGCCACGACCCGACCGCCGTGTTCGCCCGCACCGGGGCCCATGTCGACGATCCAATCGGCGGCGCGCATCGTCTCCTCGTCATGTTCGACCACGATCAGGGTGTTGCCCAGATCGCGCAGCCGCTCGAGGGTGCGGATCAGGCGCGCGTTGTCGCGCTGGTGCAAGCCGATACTCGGCTCGTCGAGGATATACAGCACGCCGGTGAGCCCAGAGCCGATCTGGGTCGCCAGCCGAATGCGCTGCGCCTCGCCACCGGACAGGGTCGCCGCGGTTCGACTCACCGTCAGGTAGTCCAGACCAACGTCGACCAGAAAGCGCAGTCGCTCGCGGATCTCCTTCAAGATCTGCCGCGCGATGGCAAACTCGCGATCGGTCAAGGTCAGGCTGCGCTCGGCCGCAAACGGATTGCCTTTGAGCTGCCCGTTGCGTCTGTCTTCAAACGCGACTCGCTCTTCGAGCGCCGTGAAGAACTCGCGGGCCCGTAGCACCGAGTAGTCGACCACCTCCTGGATGTTTCGACCGGCAATGGTCACCGCCAGCACCTCGGGTTTTAATCGCGCGCCCTTACACGTGGGGCACGGGCGAGGCGCCATGTACTTCTGTAGCTCCTCGCGGACAAACTCGCTCTCGGTCTCTTTGAAGCGGCGCTCGATGTTGGTGATGATGCCTTCGTAGTGGGCGCGATACTCACGGCTGCGACCGCTCTTGCTCTGGTAGGTCAGGACGATCCGCTCCGACCCCGAGCCGTACAGAATCTTCTGGAGGTGCTCGGGCTTCAGGTCGCGCACGGGCGTGTTCATCGAGAAGCCGTAGTACTTGGCGACCGACTCGAGCAGCGACTTGTAATACGAGTTGCCGTTCCAGCCGGCTTTGCCCCAGGCGGCAATGGCGCCCTGTGCCAGGCTCAAGTCCTTGTTGGCCAGAACCAGATCGGGATCGACCTCTAACTTCGTGCCGAGACCAGTGCACGTCGGGCAGGCACCATGCGGCGTGTTGAAGGAGAAGCTTCTCGGCTCGAGCGCCGGCAACGAGGTGCCGTCGTACGGACAGGCGAAATTCTCCGAATACAGGCGGTCATCCCAGGTGCCATCTGATCGCGGTTGGCTGATGATGACCTGGCCCGAGCCGAGCTTCAACGCCTGCTCGACGGAATCGGCAATGCGCGATTTGTCCTCGGATTCGCGCGAGACGACGAGGCGATCGACGACCACCGCGATCGAGTGTTTGATGTTCTTCTTGAGCTCGATCTTGTCGGACAGGTCTCTGACCTCGCCATCGACGCGGACCCTGATGAAGCCCGCTTTGCGGATGTCGTCGAAGTCCGACTGGAACTCGCCTTTGCGCGCTTCGACCAGCGGCGCCAGGACCATGATTCGGGCGCCATCGGGCATGTCGAGGACGGCGTCGATGATCTGCTCGGACGTTTGTTGCTCGATTGGTCGATGACACTTCGGACAGTGCGGATGGCCGATCCGCGCGAACAACAGACGCAAGTAGTCGTAGATTTCGGTCACCGTGCCGACGGTCGAGCGCGGATTGTGGCTGGCGCCCTTCTGGTCGATCGAGATCGCCGGCGACAGACCCGAGATGTACTCGACGTCGGGCTTGTCCATCTGGCCCAAGAACTGGCGCGCATAACTCGACAGGCTTTCGACATAGCGGCGCTGACCCTCGGCATAAATGGTGTCGAAGGCCAACGACGACTTGCCGCTGCCCGACAGGCCAGTGATCACCACCAGCCGATCTCGGGGAAGCGTCAAATCGACGTTCTTCAGATTGTGTTGCCGCGCACCGCGGATTTCGATTTTGTCCAGGGGCATACCAACGCTACTGCTGAAAGCCTACAAGCTCTCGAACAAGTGTTCCAGAGCCTGCGCCTCACTTAAGTATGCCGGGTCATCGCCGATGCCGGCGGTTTTTGTATTCGGGTCCCTAGTTCACGGGCATATAAGGCCGCATCATCTCGTTGTCCTCGTGGTCGAGGATGTGGCAATGCAGCAGGTAGCCAGGGCCGCGGGTGGGGTCGAACGAAAACAGGTTCAGGCCGGCATGGGCACCCGCGATGGGCGTGGCCTGCGGCGCCCAGCGGATGGCGAAGCGGTTCACGAAGCCGGGGAACACTTTGGCGACGTCCTTCCAGCCCGCTTCGTTGGGATTGGGCGGAATGACTGGACCGCTCAAGAAGGGGCTGAAGGCCGGATTGCCGCCCAGGGCCCGGTCTGCATTAGGCCTGAAGTAGTCGTGGGGTGGTCCATACCCAGGGATGATGGTGCCTTTGTCGTACGGCACCGGACCCCACTTGCCGTCCGCCGGCTGCTCCCCGTTGAACAAGCCGCCCGGGAACTCGGCGGCGTAGGCTGCCGCATAGGTCGACGCACCCGTGTTGGCGTCCATCACCACCGCCTGCCGATTCAGCAGCTGGAACTGGATCATGTGAAAGTGGATCGGGTGGGCATCCACGGTGAGGTTCAGGAACTCCCAGACCTCCGTCGAGCCAACTCTCGGCAGTTCGGTCATCCAGATATCCTGTGCGGCCTGGTCTTCCGTTGAGCCGGGTATCACGGAGTTGCCGCCGCCGTCACGCCGACCGCTCCAGCGCGTGTTGTTGATCAGGTCCTCGACCGGCGTGCCCACCATATTCGGGCCGTAGCCGTGGGGATCCTCGAATTCGAACAGGACGAGCTGGCGCCGGCCATCCAGGTCCACCTCCGGAGCGAGTGTGCCCGTTTTCGGCTCGACCAGGCGGACGATAACTGGCTCCTGATTCGCGCCACCCCGTAACTGCTGGCCGCTGGCCGGGTTGTACGTTGCGTCCGCGCCGGACAGCGGCAGCGTGACGCGGAACCGCATAATCTCGCGCGTCGGGTCGGTCAGGCTCAGTTCGGCGCCACTCGGAAAGGGCACCGGCGCGTCGTTGGTCAGCGTGAAGCTCTTGCCCCGCTGGCCGCCGAAGTCGATGATGACGTCGGCGCGCTCGCTTGGTGCCAGGAAAAGGCGCGTCGTCGCACCGGGGTCAGTCCGAACCGGCAGCTCAGTGTTGCCGTCCAATCTCACGGGCGTGTCGAGCAACCCGCCGTCGGTGCCGATCTGCCATATTGGCGGGCCGGCTACTGGCGGGGTGGACGGTGGATCGAGGGTGAGGCCCATGCGCATAAAGCGCGCGTTCGACGAATTGACGAAGCGGAACCGATAGCGGCGGGGTTCCACGTTGAGGAACGGCCAGGTCTGGCCATTGACGAGCATCGTGTCGCCGAAGAACTCGGGTATCCAGAACGGATGGATGGCGGGGTTGCTGGGCGCCAGGTCGATGAGCGACGGGTTGGCCACGCTGTCCGGGAAGAGCAGCTGACCATGCGTGTCGAACTGCCGATCCTGAATCATCAGCTCGACCTCATGGTTGCCGGCGGGCAGCCGCAGTGGGTTGTCCGCGCGGCCCGTGTCGAATTCGTCGCGGATGAAGTAGAAGGCGGCTAGCCCGGAGAAGACATTGACGCGGGTGATGCCCAGCGAATGATCGTGGAACCAGAGGGTGGTCGCCTGCTGGTTGTTGGGGTAGTGGTAGACCGCTGCGTTGGGATCGGTCGGCCTGAATGAAAAATACCCGGGCCCGTGCCGACCGTCGTTGGTGAACCACGCTTCCGGCGCGCCGTCAGAGGTCGACTGGTCCTCGGCACCGTGCAGGTGCACCACCGTCGGGATTGGGCCCGTGTACAGGTTGAACGAGCGGTGTTCGTGGAGCGGGTCAGCCCAGTGGATGGTCTGATCGATGGTCAGGTACTTGCGCAGGACCGGGTCCACCGGCAGGTTGTTGACGTACGTGACGGTGGTTGCCGCGCCCTTGCGGGCTTCGATGGTGACACCGGGATAGGACGGCCTGAAATCATCGGAGGGCACGGTCAGGGCATCATCGTCGTTGCTCACCGCGTACCCCCACAGATAGGTGCCGCGGTTGTACGGCGCCGGCAAGCTGGCGTACATCGCCGCCGGCAGGACGTGTTGCTGGAACTCGAACATGCCCACCCGCAGGGATGCACCGCCGACGCGCCGGCCCACGAAGCTGATCAGTGGCGCGACGAACCGCTGAATACTGGCGCCAGGTAGCGGCGTTTGGGTGACCCCCGAGGAGGCCAGCGCGCGCGATGCGTCGAACAGCACCCCAGTGGTCGGGTCGAGCTGCCAGCGGATCAGTCCGCCGACGCCTACAGCGGCGGCGATTTGAACGAAGGTGCGACGGGTCGACACGGATGCGACCTCCCTTTCAGCGGAGACATGGCGAGAATCAGGAGCGGCAGCCCGAGCGCCTGCGCAGTGAAGCCGTCGCTCAAGCCATGGATAACGAAGCTGCCGATGACGGCGACGCCATCCGGTGACCGAGGCGGCACAGGCAGGTGCGAGTGAATCGACAGCGCGGTGTGCGCGTGCGTCAGGCGATCCGCCGCCTCGTGGAGAGCGGCACCCGGCACCAGTACGACGGCGAAGAGAATGGCGATCACCCCGGCGCGGACCAGGATGTCGCCACGGTGCTGTACGCCGAATCCTCTGCGGGAGGCGATCCGTTGGCCGGTCCACACCGCCACCGCGGCCAGCGGCAACGCCAGCAAGCTATCGCTGAACCAGTGCAATACTTCGTACAGCGGCAGCGCAGCGAGCGCCGCGGCGCTGGTGTGCAGCCACTGCTCCAGACCAATGGTCGGGAACACCAGCACCAGCGCAAGCCGCAGCGTGTGGTCTCGGGTGGGTGGCGAAACGCGCGCGTCGACTGGACGACGGGAAGCCACGGGCTATATCGAGAACCCCTTCTCCGCCCCCGCGCGGTAGCGAATCACGGCCCCCGGCGAATATCTATGAAACGCGCGTTAAACGACAGTTAAGGTTTAGCGTTGCCGCACAAATTCGCGCGGCACGATGCGTTCTGGTTCTTCGACTGCCAGCGTGCGGCGCAGCTCGATCACCTGGTCGCGCAACAACGCCGCGCGCTCGAACTCCAGCGCCCGGGCGGCCTCTTTCATCTGTGCCTCGAGGTCCTTGATCAGCCGATAGATCTCATCCTTGGGCAGGTCAGCAGCGCGGCTGACGCCGGCGCTTTGCTCGTGCGCCTTGGCGACGGCTTTGACCCGTTCGGTGATGTCGCGGATGGCCTTGCGGATACCGATCGGAGTCAGCCCATGCGCTTCGTTGTAGGCCTGCTGCTTGGCGCGGCGGCGATAGGTCTCGTCGATCGCACGGCGCATGCTCTCGGTCAATTGATCGGCGTACATAATGACGTGGCCGTCGATGTGGCGGGCCGCCCGTCCGATGGTCTGGATCAGCGAGCTATTCGAGCGCAGGTAGCCTTCTTTGTCGGCGTCCAGGATGGCGACCAGCGACACTTCGGGGAGGTCGAGGCCCTCGCGGAGCAGGTTGATGCCGACGACGACGTCGTAGACCCCGAGACGCAAGTCGCGCAGAATCTCGACGCGCTCGAGCGTGTCGACCTCCGAGTGCAAATAGTGGACTTTGACGTTCGCTTCGCGCAGGAAATCGGCCAGGTCTTCGGCCATGCGTTTGGTCAGCGTCGTGACCAGCACGCGTTCGCCGCGGGCGGTGCGCTGCCCGATCTGCTCCATCAGGTCGTCGATCTGACCCCGGGTGGGCTTGACTTCGATCTCAGGATCCAGCAGCCCGGTCGGCCGGATGAGCTGCTCGGCGCCGTACACCTCGATAGTCGGGCCGCTATCCTCGGCGGCCTGCGCCACCGTCACGCGCCGCTCCCAATCAGGTACCCAGAACGTCGGCTCGCGGATGGCGTCTGCCGCTGAGACGCGGCTGACCGTGTACTCGTAGGGCCCCGGCGTCGCCGACACGTACACCGTTTGACCCAATCGCTCCTCGTATTCGTTGAACATCAGCGGCCGATTGTCCAGCGCCGATGGCAGCCTGAAGCCGAACTCGACCAGGACGTCCTTGCGCGCGCGATCGCCGTTGAACATGCCGCGCACCTGGGGAATGGTCATGTGCGACTCGTCGATAAAGGCGACGAAGTCATCGGGGAAGTAGTCCATCAACGTCCACGGGGTGCTGCCCGCCTCGCGCCGCGATAGATGCCGCGAATAGTTCTCGACACCCGAACAGAAGCCTGTCTCCGACAGCATCTCGATGTCGTACTGGGTGCGCTGCCGCAGCCGTTGCGCTTCGAGCAGCTTGTCCTGCGCTTCGAACAACGCGACCCGTTCTTCGAGCTCGGCGGCGATGTCGTACAGCGCCGCTTCCAGCTTCTGGCGGCTGGTCACGAAGTAGCGTGCCGGGTAGATCTCGACGCTGGCGCGGTCGGCCAGGACTTCGCCGGTCAGCGGGTCGACTTCGGTGATCCGCTCGAGCTCGTCGCCCCAGAATGAGACGCGGACGACGATCTCCTGCGACGAAGGATGAACCTCGAGCGTGTCGCCCCGCACGCGGAACTTGCCCGCGCTCAGGTCATAATCGTTGCGCTCGTAGTAGATGTCGGTCAGCCGCCGCAGGATTTTGTCGCGCTTGTAGGTTTCGCCGACTCTGAGATTGACACTGCTCTGGCCATATTCTTCGGGATCGCCCAGACCGTAGATGCACGACACCGACGCCACCACCAGCACATCGCGGCGGGTGAGGAGCGACTGCATCGTCGAGTGCCGCAGGCGCTCGATGTCCTCGTTGACCAGCGTGTCTTTTTCAATGTAGGTATCAGTCCGCGGCATGTACGCCTCGGGCTGGTAGTAGTCGTAGTACGAGACGAAGTACTCGACGGCGTTGTTCGGGAAAAACTCTTTGAACTCCGAAGCCAGTTGCGCGGCCAGCGTCTTGTTGTGGGCCATGACCAGCGTTGGCCGCTGGATCTGCTGAACGACATTAGCCATCGTGAAGGTCTTGCCCGACCCGGTGACACCCAGCAGAGATTGATGCTTGAGGCCGCCTTTGATGCCACGCACCAACTGGTCGATCGCCTGCGGCTGATCGCCCGTAGGCTGGAAGTCGGAAATGAGCTGAAACTCAGGCAAGAACGGAAATTATAGCCTTCGACCAAGACGACGTTTTCGGATAAGAACAAGTTTTTTTGCCCTGCACAAGTTTTTTGGCGATCACTACAGCCTTGAACAAGCTTTTTGGCGATCACCACAGCCTCGAACAAGTTTTTTGGCAGTCGTCGCCTGCGGGCGTCTCCCCAGGGCTCCTCGCCCTGGACCTCGGTTGCGCTCTTCCGAGAGCTTCCGTCCCTCTGTAGTCCGCTTCGCTGCCCCGACGCTTGCGAACGGCATGGGAATTTGCGCGGCGGGGCAGACGCACGATCGCGCCAGCGGCAGGACACAGAGGGGACGGAAGCTCTCGGAAGAGCGCAACCGAGGTCCAGGGCGAGGAGCCCTGGGGAGACGCCCGCAGGCGACGACTGCCAAAAAACTTGTTCGAGGCTGTAGTGATCGCCAAAAAACTTGTGCAGGGCAAAAAAACTTGTTCTAGGACGTATACTTCCCGATCTTGAGCGCGTTTCATATCTGGACGATTGGCTGCCAGATGAACGTGGCCGATTCGCGGCGCCTGGCCGAGAGCCTGGAGCAGTACGGGCTCAGCGCCGCCGACGGGCCGCACGACGCCGACGTGGTCGTCCTGTATTCGTGCGTCGTGCGCCAGCAAGCTGAGGATCGCGTCCACGGCCAACTGCACGCCCTGCAGAAGATGAAGGCCGCGCGGCCAGCGATGAAGATCGTCGTTGCCGGCTGTGTCAGCGACATCCCGGACTGGCGCACGCGCTACCCGTTCGTGGATCTGATCGCCGAGCCAGGTCAGGATCTCACTGTCCGCGATCGGCTGATCGACCTGCTCGACCTGTCCGAGCGCTACCGCTTCGATCCCGAGCAGGCCGTGCGTCTGCCCGGCATCTCCGAGGGCATCACCGTCCACCAGGGCTGCAACCGCTCGTGCACCTACTGCATCGTGCCGTCGACCCGCGGTGGTGAGCGGAGCCGGCCACCGGCGGTCATCGTCGACGAGGTGCGGCGGCTGATCGAGCGGGGCACGCGCGAGGTCGTGCTGCTCAGTCAGATCGTCGAGCGGTACGGCCGCGACCTGCGCCCACGGGTGCTGCTCTCTAACCTGCTGGAACAGCTCGATCGGTTAGACGGTCTGGAGCGCATCCGGTTTCTGACCAGCTACCCGGGTGATTTCGGACGCGACCTGATCGACGCCATTGCCGACCTGCCCAAAGTGTGCGAAGACGTCAACTTGCCGATTCAGTGCGGCGACGACGACGTGCTGCGGCGGATGAAGCGCGGCTACGTGGTCGACAACTACCGCCAGCTGATCGGCCGGTTACGCGAGCGCATGCCGGAGATCGGCCTGGCGACGGACATCATCGTCGGGTTCCCTGGTGAGACAAACGCCGAATTCGACAATACGCTGCAAATGCTGGACGAGTTCCGCTTCGACGTGGTGCACGTGGCGATGTACTCGCCGCGACCGGGCACCGTCGCGGCGACCGAGATGATCGACGACATCCCGCGCGAAGAAAAGCGTCGCCGGCTGCACGAGGTCGAGGCGTTGCAGAAGCACATCGCCACCGAGATCAACTCCAGGTATCTGGACCGCAGTGTCGACGTGCTGGTCGAAGGGACCGCCAAAGGTCGCTGGTACGGCCGCACCCGGACGAACAAGATCGTCCACTTCGCCAGTGAGGCGCCGCTCGCGGGGGCGCTGGTCGACGTGAAGATTACGTCAACCGAGCCCTGGTTCCTTGAAGGAGTCGTGACTTCGGCGCACTAGCAACAGCGCAATCGACAACCAGGCGCCGATGGCGGCCAGGGCAATCTTGGTCGGGTCCACGATTGGCTGAATCTTCACCCCATCTGGGCCGACGACGATCGCCGCGATGGGTCGCCCGGACGAGCCGCCACCACCGCCGCCACCGCCGCCACCGGCGAATTGCCGCGCCTGGCCAGTGGCCGATGACTCGTCCGGCGCGTCCGTCGGGCCTGATCCCGAGCCGAAGCCGAAACCGCCGGCGGCAGCGACTTCGCTGGCCGTAATAATCGTGTACGGGCCCGAGACCACCGGCGCCGAGAAGACGGCGCCAGGCTGCGCCGCGGCGAAGATCTTGTCGGCCATCAGGTTGCTGAGCTCGCCCACGTCCTGGGATTTCAAAGTAAATGTGTCGATCACCTCAAAGCTCCTTTCATCGCCTGGGCCAGCGGCGGTACGCGAGGAATGCGGCCAGCGCGCAGGTCCACAGCGCAACCTGGGCGATGCGCGAAACGTCGACAATCGGCAAGCGCTCAACGCGTCCGTCGCGCTCGACGACGACCGCGCTCGGGCGGTTCCACACGAATGCGCCAAACGGCAGACGCACGCTCACCACTCGCGCCTCCGGCGTGACCCGCAGATCACCTGCTTCGAGTGTCGAACCAGCGATCGTTCTCCGCTCGATCAATGCACCCATGCCTACCATGTCATCTTGCACTTTCTGACGCGCGCGCGCCCTGGCGTACAGAAGGGGGTCAACGAGAGTCGCCTTCCGAAGCGGGATCGGGTTACTCGTCGCTGTGAGGCGTTTCTTCCTGTTGGAATTCCAGGTCGCAGTATGGGCAGCGCACCTTTACCTTTTTGTGCTGCACGTCGTCCGTGTCGCAGGGGAAGCGACCCCGACAGCCAGGACAGGTGACCCACAAGGTGCGGCTCATGTGCAGTTCATACGTAAACCGAGACGTGCAAGTGTTCGGGTGACAGATGGTGATCCAGGTTGACCGCGGCTACCGACTCAGGTTCATCTGGCGCGCCGGTCGCACACTTGCCAGACCGCCGCGGGCATACGCCCACAGCGCGAGCGCGCACGCCACGGCCAGGCCGGACCAGGCGACGAGCGTGGGTATGCGCGCGTCAGCGCCGACCCGCGCGGCGAACAATACCTGGCCGATTGCAAGCAGCCACACCATGGCCACGCTCCAATTGCGCGTCGCGATGAGCGCCGCGGCGATCACCGCCGGAAAGATCGCTTCCTCCATGCGCTCGGGCGAGCCGACTAGCGGCAGCGCTACCGCGGCAACCAGATACACCGCCACACTTCGCCGTAAATGAGGCGGCAAAGCGGGCCACGCGCGCGGCAGCAGCAGCCATAGCGCACCGTACGAAGCAAAAAGCAGAAACACCGCGCGCGGGGCACCATTGGAGAACAGCCCGTCCCGCACCCACTTGAACACGTAGCCGCCCGCGTCAGTACCCGACCCCGGGACGAGCACGGTCAGCAGCAGCGCGACAAGCAGCGCCGGCACGGCCACACTCGCCGAGATCCAGGGCCGGCGGCTGTCCCAGGCGGCCGCGGCCGCGGCAACCGCGGCCAGGACCACGACTTCTTTGGCAACCACGCCGATCGCGGCCAGTACCGCGGCCAACCACCACTGTCGGCGCACCGTCGCCAACCACACGCCAGCGACGAAGACCCACGCCAGTGGGTCGACCAGGCCGAACTCGCGCAGGTTGGGGGCGACCACCCAGGTGCCGAAGAGCAGCGGGATCGCCGCCAGCGCGCGCCACTCCTGCGCGACGAGCTCACGGGCGGACACCCACGTCAACAACGCCGTCAGCCCAAGCGAGACCGTCGTCAGCACGAAGAAGCCGTTCTGGGCGTCCAACGGCAGCGCCCGCACGATGATCGGGCCGAGCAGCCGCCGCTCATGCCAGCTCGAGGCGCCGTGCTGCAGGTTGTTGCGCACGAACTCGATGTAGTGCTGCCCGTCACCAGTCATCGGCGCGGCGGGAATCAGCCACACCAATACCCCGAGCCCGAGCACGATGAGTCCCAGCGCGCGCATGATGAGCACCGTCCAGCAGGGTACTTGCTGCCCGATCGCCGTCCGTTCCGGCCGGAGGCTGGGACGTACTAACGGGCGCTGCGCAACTCGTGGGCAGCATAGTTGAGGACGTGGCGGCTATCCTGCGCATCGGGAGAGGCGGACGCATTAGACGGCTGACGTGCTGCGCCAGATGGAGATGATCGGCAATCTTCGACCCGCGTCAGATGCAGAGATCCAGCAGCTCCTGGCCAGTCCGGCCGACGTCACTCGCTTTCTGTATGGCGCCGATGCCGACGGACGCGAGCGGCTGGTGCTCAAAAAAGCCTGGCACGCGATTCACTTCGCGCTGACGGGCTCGCGCCTGGGCGGCGACGAGCCGCTCAACTTCCTGGTTTCAGAAGGCACACCGGTGGGCGAGGTGGACGTTGGCTACGGACCAGCGCGTGTCTTGAGCAGCCGGCAGGTCCAAGCGCTGGCGACCGCGTTGGCGGCAGTCGAGCCCGAGGATGTCGCAGCTCGAGTCGACCTGCGCAAACTGGACGAAGAAGTGATCTACCCCGGCAATTGGCAGCGCAACGGCATGGGCGTCGACCACGTCGTCGGCAGCTATCGCGAGATGCGCAACATGATTGTCCGCCTGGCCGATCAAGGGCTGGGGATGGTGCTCTACATCAACTGAGAAATCAGAAGTCAGAAATCAGAAGTCAGATGTACGCTGGCCGCGGATGCGCGCGGTATTGCAACGCGTCAGCGAGGCTCGCGTGGTCGTCGATGGCGACACCGTGGGCGAGATTGGGCTCGGCTGGCTCGTTTTGCTCGGCGTTGGCCACGCGGACACCGAAGCGACAGCAGTGACCCTGGCGGATAAAGTCGCTGGCTTGCGCTGTTTCGAGGACGCGAATGGCAAAACCAACCTCGCCGCGGCGGACGTTGGCGCTGCGTGGCTTGTGGTGAGCCAGTTCACCCTCTACGCAGACACAACGCGCGGCCGGCGGCCTGGCTTCACCAATGCAGCAGCGCCGGCGCAAGCGGATGCGCTGGTCGAACGCTTCGCGGGGCGGCTGCGCGAGCTAGGCTTTCAGGTCGAACAGGGCGAGTTCGGCGCCCATATGCAAGTCAGCCTGACCAACGACGGTCCGTTCACGATCTGGCTAGACACGTCTGACTTCTGACTTCTGACTTCTGACTTCTGAAGTCAGCTCGCCAGCCGCA
>WNFC01016984.1_pt1 | contig 14843 bp, 23 predicted proteins | sample 5400541 | NCBI WGS metagenome assembly WNFC01 (sample SAMN13153342, study PRJNA577476) | soil metagenome | isolation source: 120 cm saprolite under Douglas fir tree site 2 hole 2 replicate 1 | place: USA:California | collected 2015-04-18
CGCGGTTGTGGGCGACGAGGTTTTCGGCCTTAAAGGTCAAAAGCTTTACGATCTTAAGGGTTCGAACATTTACAAGTTGAATGGCGACCTAGTTGGTCATTTGTCGGATGTGCGCGGCGCGGAGAAGCATTTGGACAAAACAACCGACAAGCTCTTTGCGTCGGTCCAAACTGGACGTATCCGGACCCGCCGCCGCTAGCGAAAATCGACGCTGTCAAGATCATCGCTTCAGTTGCTGGACGAAGGGCAAGGCGTGAGCGCCGCCTCCGAGCCCCGCCCGGCTCGGGGATCATGTCGAGCCATCGCGGCGGCAGTTGACCCGGAATACGGGCGAAGGCCGATTTTCGTGATCAAACCGCTCTTTAGGGCCTTATTTGAGCGGGTCGCCTAACGGATATTTCATCGCCCCTGTGACACATTTGCTCTTCCAAGGGGTTTCACCTGTGTTAAGAAATCCTAAATAAGGGGAACTGGATGCCGAACGGTCCACGAGGACAAAGGCGCCCCGCCGGCCGGGTCGGCGCATGCGTGCAGAGCGAGCTAGTCCCTCAAATACGTCGCAAGATTTAGACCAGCGATGTCGAAAAACAAGCAACGACAGCAACCAATCCCGAACCGGCAAAATGTGCCGCCGCTGCCCCCAGCGTCCCCGCCTGGGTCTGTGTCGGTTCAATTGGGGTATGACCCAAAGGGGCCGAAAGAGTCGATCGATATCGTTTCATCCAAGGATGGGTGGAGCGAATTCAATCTCGCAGACGGCACGATCATCCGCGCGAAGGCCGTAGTGCTGGACGTGAAAACGATGGTGGGACAGTACAACGCGGATGGCGAGCCGATTTACGAACTACAATTGACGATGGTCAGTCAAACGCGCGTACCGGACCAGCTTAAGAAAAAGGGTTGATTGCGATGGGTCTGCAAACAGCCAAGCGAGAAGAGCGGTTCCCTATCCCGGTCGTCCAAAAATTGTTTCCTGTGACGAAGACCGTCGCGGGATTTGAAGGGGCGCGTTTTGTTACGGCTGTGAGCGGTGCAGACGCGGTTGCCGCAATTCCGGGAAGCTACGCGTTATCCACCAACGCGAGCGTCGGCATTTCCATGGGCGGTGTATATTATGCCGGCGTCGGCGAGTACGATCCTGACTTTGTCGCCAGCGTGCTTGCGGCGGATGCGGCTAAACCAGAAGCTAGCTTCGACAACGTTGTTGATATGCTGGACTGGCTGAACCGTGACTGATTTATGGCCGATAAGCCCAAGCGGAACGAAAATGATTGGCCGCTCGCGCTTGGATTTAAAGATTCCTGGAAGCGCTCTAAGTCGGAAGCCGTCAGCGACGCTATGACTACCTTCGACCGCTGCAAGCGGTCGATCCCTCCCGAGCCTCTGCCTCCTGGAATGAAGGATCACAAATTAGATGGCCCGTTCAAGGGGTACATGGAGTGCCATTTAGACGACGACGTGCTGCTCATCTATAAGCCGCTCCCCGGAGGAATCATCAAGCTACTCAGGGTCTGCACGCACGACGATCTGAAAGGTACCAAAGCGAAGGTGCTATCTAAGCAACTCAAGAAAGAGTCAGCTTGATCATATGAACCGGCGGCGTTTTGATGGCGCATGCCCTGGACAATCCCGAACCTCCTGCTTCACGACAAGCCCGTGCCGCTCTCGAACATGCGAAGCCACGGCAGAAACAGGGTGCTGGTCTCCTGCAGCAATCCGGACTGTCACCACAACGCCGAGATCGACGCCGGCGGCTTTCCGGACGACGTGACCTTTGGAGATTTGCAACCGCGGATGCTTTGCACCGTGTGCAATCATCGCGGCGCTGACGTCAGCCCGTCGTGGCACTGTGGCTGATGCCCTGGTCCCGCCGTTTCGAGGATCCGATCCCCCCTGCCTGGCGGCAGGGCATTGCGAACGCTCAGAGACGCGGCCTGCTACCTCATGGCATTACCGGGCAAAACCCGGCAATCGGATGAATGGCAAGCGGCGATAGAGGCGCTGTTGATGGCGGCGGAAGATCGCGGGCCGCTGATGCATGCACGCATCGGGGTGCTGCGCGCTTTGAACCGCAACGTTGAGCGAGTGTTTACTGATCGTAAAGATTCGCAGTGGGGCAAGCGAAAGCTGAAGCGGGATACATGATGGATATCTACGACGGCGCCGATAGATTTTTGTTCAATTCGTCGTTGATTTCTCGTGCTTGTTCTTCCGTTAGATCAATAGCCGGACGGCCCATCTCCAACCTTGCGGGTTCTCGGGCTTGTCTGTCCCAAACCATCCAGCCCTTGCTTCCCATTCTTACAAGATAACGCGTCGAAGGGTGTTGCACGGTAATCTCTTTAAGTGAGCAAAAGCAGATGTTGACCTAAAATCATCTGACCGTCTGTGCGGTAAGTTGGCACAGTCCCGAACATGCAGTCTCTAGACTATGCGCCGGAAGCCAACTTTGGAACTCATTATCACTGGAGCCGGCGGAAGCTGAAGCGGGATCAATGAAAGTCCTGATCTACGTCAACACCAGCGCTGAAGTCGGCGACGCCTCGCCTTGTCGATAGCCACGCCCTTAGCGCTGATATCCCCAGGCGTTGACCGTCGTGTTTGTGTTGCCAGCCCCGAGCGATGGCATGGAAACCGGGATCGTGGTGTTCGGCGCGCTGGCGGGAATGCAGGCGGCGAAGGGAACGATCAGAGATGGATTCGCCAAGGTCGCGCCGGCCACGCTCGGATAGGTGAACGTCATCGTTCCCGTGATGATGTTGGCAATCGTCGGGCTCACCACCGCAGCGCCAGTCGAACCGGCCGAGGTGATCGAGAAGCCACAGATATAGGTGACCTTGCCGACGGCCGCAGCCAACGTCGCCGTGGCAGTCGCAGCCGCCACGTTGCCGGAAGACGCTGTGATCTGGACGCCCGCGCCCTGCGGCGGCGATTGCGCGAACGCAGCGCCGAGCGTTGCGAGCCAGCACGCGGTCGCAATCAGACCGATTCGAAGCGGTGTTTTTGTCGAGCGATACGGCATGGCAAGGCCCTTCCGGAAGAACCGGAATTTGACGCGCTGTGCCTTGTCGAGATTTTTCTCGGGGCCGACTTACAGCTTGCAGTGACCTTGCCCGCTGTGCGGAGGCCTTAGAAATCAATCCGGGCTTGTCCTGGGAAGGGGCCCACTAGCTTTTAGTTTTTGGTCGGTCTTGTCCTTGACGGGGACCGGAACGCGTTACGCTCGCAGCATACTCTTGCGCAACTAAATCCAGCTGCCGGTCAACCAAAAAAGGGATTGGCTAGGCCCACTGCCGAGAGAGTTCAAGGTGGCCGAAGCGATAATCGCTCTCATTTTAGCCGCGTCCGCCGCCTTGACCGCGACGTCATAAGCCGCCCACCCCGCAGCGAGGCCGCTGTACGCAGCCTTCGCGGTCGCCAGCGCCACCTGATGATCAGCCGAAGCCGCGACAATCGCCGCCTTGTGTGATTGTTCCTGCAAAAATGTCGTCGACATGTGCTGTTCTCCCTTAGCCGGAAACGACGAAGCCAGCGGCGGCTACCTGCTGGGCATTCTGAAAGAACCGTTCGAACGCCTCCAAAGCCTTGAATATTTCGACCTTGCTCGGGATGTTGGCTCCCGCCGTATCGCCGACGCGCAACTCGACGAAGGTCGTTCCGCTTGAGGCCGCGCCGGTCGTGAAGTCCGAATACTTCGAACCTTCCTGACCGCGGGTAAGACTTACGAAATGATCTGCCATTGTAGAATCTCCTCTCTGTGTTATTGCCCCGTGAAGACGTCAAAATCGACGCCGTCGGCAATCTGGGATTCGTGGTTCCGTCTAGTCATGGGAGGATAATCGCCTAGACCCGCCGCGCGCGCGTAGCTCTCGCAGTCGCTGAGCCCCTTACCTTTTCGGCGCATCATAAAAGCGTATCGCGCGGCTGAGATCAGATCGTCTCGCTCCCTGACGATCTTGTAGTCCTCATTCCTGTGGTATGAGAGGATCTCCTCAGTCAGCTCGCCCATGTGGCTGGCGATCGTGAACTGGCCGCGCTTCATATATCCACACATCTCTTCAATTGCTGGCTCGGTGTGAAATCCGCCGCCGTGGTTCTCGGCGTGTGTCGGCAGCATGGGTGCTCCGAGGCGCTTATAGATATCGGCAAGTTGCTGTCCCGAGCCTTTTTCATGCTGCAAGCCGTCGTGCGGCCAGGCGATAGGTATCCGCAATCCGTGGCACATGCCGGCAAGGCGCTTGACGTGATAGAACGCCTCCGCCCGCTCCATTCGAAATCCGTCGACGACGAAAAATTCCTCGGTGTCGTTCACCCAAGCGCACAAGGCGGCGGCGAATGGATGCCCATAGCCGAAGTCGATGCCGACGACCCACCGGGCCCATGATTTGATATCGGTGTTCGGATCAAAGGTTCCGACCAACGTTTCAATCGGAAACGGAAACACTCTCGCAATACCAAGTTGCGGAATGCCGTGAATCCGGGCCTCGCGTTCGTGGGGAAGATAGTTTTCCTCCAACTGCGCACGACGTTCGGCGCTGATGTGCTTCGCCTGATGCGCCTCGATGCGCGTGTCGGATCGATCAGCGGAATATTCGTTGAGGAAACGATATGTCAGTTCGCCGCCACCTTTGAGTGGCGTGTATGACATGAACAGAATGCCGTCGGTCGCGGTGGTGCGGGCGAGCAGTTCGGAATAGACGTCCTCGGGACAGCGTTCGTCGATCCAGATCCAATCGACCGATTCCGATTGCATCTTGGTGGCGCCTTGCTCAAACGACTTGAAGGTCGCCGTCGAGACGCCGTCACGCACGCCGTCGGCGTGATGTGCGACGCTGAGGGTGTCAATCGAGCCGGTGCCGCCGGGCACCATGACCGGCTTCGAAGAAAACGATGCCAGCGGGATCGTGCCGCTGCCGAATTCACCTTGCCGCGATACCAGCTGCCGCTGTGGACCGTCGCGCACGAGCTGGGAGGTAACGCCAACGATCCAGCCACGCGTCGGCTTGTCAAACTTCTTTCCCGGCCACCATTTTGGATATTGACCGCTCATATGCAGCGAGGCTTCGAACGCGGCCGAAAAGCTCTTGCCGACCTGGTTGCCGCCGCGTAACAGCCGCTGATGATGCGTCTTGCCTTCGGCGAAAAACTTCAGCTGCGGTTCGTAGAACTCCGCGGGCCCATAAAAATCGGCAAGATGAAATTTCTTCCGATACTCCGACGACGTCAGCGCCTGTTTTGCAAGGCGCATGATTTTCGCTGGATCAGGTGCGTCTTCAATCGTCATCCGGCGGCCTGCATCTCGACAACTTTACCTTCGATCACCTTGGCGGAATCCGCACGACGAGATGTATCGGCCGCCTCAAGTGCTTCGATGCGATCGAGACCATTATGTCCGAACAGGGAGAGCAGCTTTTCGCGCGGCGTTCCGAGATGGCGAAGCGCGCGCAGCTCCTCGAGCGCCTCGCGGTCGGGATCGATCGTCCGATGCAGGACTTCGATATTATGCCGAGAGTGGGACTCGATCGGGTCCGAGCGGTTCAAGATCGCATCCACAGCGCGCATGTGATCGCGCGCCGTCGGATCGCGCACCAGCGCCAGTACCGCAGCAACCGCTTCTGGATGACCGATCCGTAAAACCTTCTTTGACTCTTCTGCAACGGCCGCAATCAGCCTTACGTCCTGGGCCATCCGCCAAGCCATTTTCGCAAGATTGGTCGGTGTTGATTTTTTGCCAAACCCGGCGGCGCGGGCCGCGCGCGTCAATGCTCCATGCCCGGGCTTTTGCGTTACTAGGTGATAACAGAATTCTCTCCAGCCCTGGTTCGGCAAATTTTGCATCGCCGGGCCGAGCTGTCCCCAATCTTTTCGCGCGCGTCGTTTGCGGAGTGCTGCGGTCATGAGAGCAGGATCATCTCGGGCGGCTCGGTGTGAAGAAATCCCTTCGGAACTTCTCGATAGGCGTGGTTGAGCGCATAGGCCTGCGCCAACAAAGCAGCGTCACCGCCGCGGATGGCTTCGACGGATTTGACCTGTTCCGCCGTCAAGGCGACGGGGACAGTCTTGCATTCTCCGGTGTCACGGTGCTGGAAGCTGCAGCTGAAGCGCATGGTTTCAATCCTCCATGGCAGCGGCAGCCCGCTTCAGCTTGTCTTCGGCGGCCGCGCGATCGAGGGTCGCGAGCGCCATTCGATAGCGCTTGAGTGCGTCGGGATCCTGCATTTGAGGCGCATGCAAACCGCCCTTGCGCGGATGGGCGCAGTAGAACTGGCCGGAGATCACACAACCATCGACGTTGCAGTCATCGCAGCAGCTTGTTTCGGTCATGCCGGCGAAAATTGTCGTGGTCATCACGCTTGCTCCTTGATGCCGCCGGTGAGGACGAAGTTGGCGCTATCGTACTGCAGGCGAGCCTCGCTGTTCCCGCTCATTAATTTCTTGACCCATTCGGGATCGCTCATCGCGTCCTTTTTCCAACGCGCGGTCGCGTCGTACAATTCCCTCGGCGTAACCGTTTTGCCGCTCAAATTGTCCCTGATGACGGCGTCGGGAATGCCCCGCTCCCGCCACATCGCCGCCGCCGCCCTCATCTCGACCATCCCGCTGTCCTGGACGATGCTGTCCGGCATCACACCAGACATCGCCAGATCGATGGTATCGCCCTTGGCAACGAGCTCGTGCAGTTCATGGAAGGTGCGGGTCTGCACAGGGCCGCCGGACATCAGTGCCTTGGTCCATGCCGGGTCGGCTTTCAGTTGATCGAGCCGGGTCGCAGCCTCGGCCGGCGTCGAGGGATCAGCGCCGGATATCACTGTGGTGTCGATCATCGGTAAACTCCCAGCTTTTGCGCCGCAGCCTTGTGCAACCGGCGCACCGCCGGATCACTCTGGTGACGCGGATTAAGATTTGAGCCAGCTTTCAGGGGGTGTGCGCACTCGGCTCCGGTGATCACGCAGCCGGAATGCTCATGGCAGCGGCTGCTGCATTCCGTCTTTGTGAGGCCTTCGATGGCCTCTTCGGGGGGCATCGCGTGGACCTCTTTCCACCAATCGGCGACCGCGGCCTTGTCGGCCTGGATGGCATAGGCGTGCGCGGCATCGTTACAATCGACCAAAAACCGAGCCGATTGAATTCGGACGTGCAGAGCAGCCAGAGCCTCAACACCGCCTTTACCAGAGACGGCCGCCGCATACGCGGTCTCGCCAATCAGCGCTTCCAGCGCCACCAGCTCGCGTTCCTTCGCGGCGCGCTGTCCGAGCACCGCGCCGGCCGTCGGCGCCGGCGGATGGTCAGGCACAGCCCCGGGGTTGAGTTTGACGACGGTCGTGCTCATGCGGCGCTCCGCTGCTCGGTGACCGCGGCCCGCCGCGCCGCCAGCGCGTCCGTGATGAGGTTCGCTAAAAACTGGCCCGGCCGGCGCCGCTCTCGCGCAGCCAATTCCTTGATCTCGTCCGCAACCTCCGGATCAACCCGGCACGACATGTTCGGTTTTGTCATCACCGCCTCCTGTGACTGCACAGTCGGAGAAGTCGCTGATGTCAGCAACGCACCAGCGTCCGTCAGGCGCGTTTTCTTTTCGTTGCCTCGCCGCGCAGCGCCGCCTCACGCTCCACGTCGACAGAAACCCTCTGCGAGAGCCCCAGCGCCGCGCACAGACGATCGCGCGTCTCGCCCGTGGCTTTCCTGTCCCCGCATAAAATTTTCGACGTGTGGCCGCCGCTGAGTCCGGCAAGCCCGTCCACCTCCCGGTGCGTCAACTCAAGCTCAGCCATCCGACCTCGCCATAGCGCGATCCAGTCAGCCGATGATCGGATCAGAGCTTCAGTCATCGACGTCTGCAATGTTGACGAAGGTGCTGGATTGGCCGCCGTATAGGGATCGGGCACGTAGATATCCTGGCGGGCGGCCGGATTTCCCCCACGGGGGGTCTTTTTGAGAAAACGGGGTCGATCCCCGGGAAAGTTGCGCCAGCGGCCTGGGTTTCGCGAGCGGTTCGAGGGCGCAGACCGCGGCGGATGTTACCCCGATGCTACCCGCATTTCGATGGACGCTAGTAACCCATTGATAATACTCAAGGGGCACATCGTGCGTAGCTAGATGCTCTCGCAAATGCCGGGGCTGATGATAGCCGAGGCGAGCCGTTGACCGAGGCTGGGACAGACGAGGGCTTTGCGGGGGCAATCCTATCCCCTGCCAGAAGATTCCAAGCCGGGTCCGTTCCGCCACTGCCAGTTGCCAGTCCTATAAGGGACTGGCGGAACTGGCGGACTGGCGGAAAACACCGGACCTTGAAGCAGACTGACCCGCCAGTTGTCCGCCAGTTGTCCGCCAGTTCACTATTCGTCATCGGAATAGGCCAGCGGGGAGATGGTGGGCGGTGCGGGTTTGAATGATCCGGGGATGATGAAGCTGCGGTTTTTGTGTTCGTCGTCCTTGCGCTCCTCGATTTCCAAGACCTTATTATTCAACCAAGTTTTCATGATTGATTGGACGCGGGCGAGGTCCTTCGGTTCGGTGTCACCTGCGTGCGATACCTTCAAATTGAACTGCTTGGCGAGCGCGTAGCCGAACCATTTTGGCGAGCGCTTGTCGGCCCGGTATCCGCCAGTTCCCGCCAGTGTTCGCGCCAGTTCCATGTCTGCTGTGGTGACATTTTCGAAAGGGTCGGGCGGGCTCCACGGACTGGCGACGGCGACATGGTCTCCGTTGATCAAATCTTCGACCACCAGCTTCATCCATTTGGCCTTGCCGAGCGGGCCCATGTTGGCCTTTCCGTTGGCGATCCGGATGTGCAGCTTGCGATCGTCTTCGGTCATACCGAGCTTTGCCGCTTCGTCCGGCGTCATGAAGTTGAACACGCGCGCGGAGCGCACGGCCCAAAGGATTGCCGAGGCGCCGCGGCCATCTTCGACGGACGTATCGGGCTGGCCGGGCTTTGCCTTTCCGGGATGGTGAAACATCTCGCCGGCTGAATTTGTGCTGTTGGCGATGGCGCCGAAGCCTTCCTTGATCACCAGGTCCATGTGACCGTTGTCGTTCTCCATTACGCCATGGAACGACACCAGCGGATCCAGCATGAAGACGTCGATGCCGTTATCCGTGATGAAGTCGGTCATGTATTTCAGAACTGCCTGATCGATGACCGGCCGGTTGTTCACCAGCGTCGCGATCCGCAGCGGGTTGTCGCGGACCGACTGGACGAACAGGCGGCCGCCGAGGTCATCCCGGGTGATGCCGTAACGCTGACAGGCCGCGGCTACGCGCCGGTCGAGCTCATCCTGATCCTCTTCACCGTTGCAGACCCAGACACGCAACTTCCCTTCGGGCAAGGGATCCTTCGTGGCGATGTCGAAGCCGACCGTCATGCAGGTGGCCTCATAGACGCCGCGGGTGGTCTTGGCTCGGCCGCCGGCGCCGACGGTGGCGCCGATCGCGCGGCGAATGTAATGGCCGTCGTACAGGCTCCGGCGCGGTGGAATCGTCGCCGGGTCGCGCCACCAGGATACTGGCGCCTTGCGCACCTTCGGCTTTTCCGGCTCGTCGGTGCCGGTGGACTCGGTGGTGACGTCGAGCTCGACGTCGGTGCCGCGGCCGGCATCTGCCGATAAACCATAATCTTCGAGGCCATTCGGCGACTGATAGTTCTTGTCCAGCGGCGCTTCTTCCCGTTCGGCCGGCTGGCAGCGAATGCCCATCTCCGCGGCGGCGCGCTTGGCGATTTGGATTGCGTCGGCCTGCATCACTTGGTTTCCAGGAGTTTGAGCAAAAACGGCGCGTCTTTCGGCCGATCGGCGAGCCAGGCCTTGAACCGCTCGGGATCACGGAGGCTGACCACGTACCAAAAGGCATCGACGGTTGAGGCAGCGGGGCGGTAGGGCTCAGGCTCACGGGGCGGCGGCGGATTGGAGGGGCGGCCCATCGCATCCATCCGGGCCAGGATGGCCGCGACCTCTTCCTGTCGCCGCAACTCCGCGCGCCGCTCCAATTCCGGCAGCGTCATCTCGTCCGGCGAAACATCGGCGCAGTAGAATTCCGGGCCCTCGCCGTGATCGACCATTTCGTGACGGTCGATGGTCAGGCCGCACAGATCGCAAGACCGCGGATCGATCAGCAGCGGTTCGGGTTCGCGCCCGGGGCTGATGCTGACCGCATCGTCGCGCCCGGCCGGCATGACCATTGCGGCGAACCAAGCCGGGGCGTGATCGCAAACATCACTCATGGACGCGCGCTCCTGCGGAAAGCGGCGGGCGGCCCGATTTCGCTAACGGCTTTGGTGAATTGCCGCGCGGTCCATCGGGCATCTTTCAGGCAGGAAGTATGCAGGGCGATAAAAAGCCGATCCTCGAACGGTATGACGTGATAGCGAAACCGTCCTAGAAAACGCCGCGCGACAATGCGGCCCCGTGGCGCCGGTGCCGCAGATACAATTTTGCTCATGTCTCGCCCCCGTCGTCGGGCAGCAAACCGAGTTCTTTGGCTTTCGCCAGCGCCTTGGTGACGGCCTTCGCCAGCTCGGGCAGCCGCAAAATCACCATGGCAACGCCTTTTGGCGTCGGTAGAAGCCGGCCCTTTTTCATCGCGTGCATGCGAACGTCGACGATGTTTTTGCCCTCGTAAGTCGAGAGCGAAACCACGATCGCGTCGTGCCGGCGGTTCTTCCAGAATTTTGCGATCTCTACGGGCTCGGGCAGTGTGACGCGCGCGCTCATGGGATTTTGTCCAGCGCGGCGCCGATCGGGGATGCGGCTTCGCCGCGGATGTCGCGCTTGAGGGCGTGGCGGATATCGTCGAGCGGGCAGCCATACTGCAAGGCGAGGCTTGCGAGGATCGCGGCGTCGGACATGAGAAAATCCAACAGGCTGTTGGCACGATCGGCGGACAAAAAGATTTCACCCGCCCGACCGTCGGGATAATAGCCCGCGGTCATCTCGAAGCGGGCGCCGTCGCGTTCAAAACTGGTCGAGATGGCCGGGCGCCGATTCGGAAGGCGCTGGCGGGGCGCCTGGTCGGGCTTGTGCGCGGGGCCGGATTGGCTTATGTCCATGAAGCTGACCTACTGTCGTGCCGGGTGACATCGGCATGTTGTTATGGTGGAGGCGATCGGACTCGAACCGACCGGAGACTTGGACTTGCTACGCCCGCTCCGGCGAACCTGCCGCCCCCTTAGAAATGATTGCGGCCCGTTCTCGGAATCCGAGGGATCCGATGGCGGGCCGTTTCGTTTAGAGGGCGTTGGTGGCCTTGCGGTTTGCGTAGCGCTGCGGCGCGTTCAGCGTCTCAAATGGAATGAATCCGCGCGGTCGCGACTTGATCCAAGCGTCGACCTCTTCCTCGATCCAGCCGACCGAGTTCGGGCCGAGCTGAACCGGCTGCGGGAAGGTGCCGGCCTGGATTTGCCGATAGATGGTGGGATAGCTCTGGCCGGTCTTTGCCAGCATCGCAGGCTTGCGCAGGATTTTCATGGGATCTGACATCCTTGGTCGGATGCCGTTCCATCTATGGACTGACATCCTCGTTAATCGGATGTCTGCCCATCTATCCTATGTTCGTCCGAACTCAGTGGGACACTCAGGCGCTATTTTCGCCGTCGAGTGTCCCGGTCCCGACGCCTTCTGAATTTAAGCGCGTTGCGCACATCGTCAGTCGTAAATTCACCGCCGAACGCGATCTCGGTGATTACGCCCACGATCTTGTCGGCCGGTTTGCCGGAATGCTCTCGAAAATGGTCGCTCCAAAGCTCAACGAATCTTCTTTTCCACGCGCCGTCCCTCTCGCGACCGAGCAAGTCGTTAATACCGCGGTCGCCGTGAGTAAGCAGTTCCTTCGCGACGCCGGCCCGAATAAAATCTCCGCCGGCCGCATTCCACTCTCGCTCAATGTAGGCGGCAGCGTCCTTTTTCAGTTGGGGAAAACTTTTGGTTGCTCGCTTGAACTGTTCTGTATCCCTTCGCGATTGAATGACGGCGTAAATAAAAAAGCCACCCGGTGGACGGAGTGGCAAAAGTGCGCCCATGCTTTCCCATATCTCTTCGACGTCGTCGCGCTTCTCCCAATTGTCTAAAATCTTGAGGATCAGCGCGCGCTGATCGTCGTCGGGGCCCTGCTCAATGAGCTTACGATACGTCGCGAGATCGGCACGGAATGACGGCGAGGGGGCACGCATGGCTAAGCCCGGAGCGCAACGACGTTGCTGGGCGGCGGATCGACAATGAGTTTGAGGCGGGCGGCCCACAGCTCCAGCGCTTCGCGCTTCTCATCGAGGTACGCATATTGATCATAAATCTTGTGCAAGCCCTGCTTGGCGTGGGCGAGGATGAGTTCGCGCACCAGCTCCGGGACGGGCAGGGCGGACAGATGCGTGCGGACCGTTCGCCTTACGTCGTGGATTACAAATGGGTCCAACGTGATCTTCTCAGAAACCTCGCCGCGCTGCTCGGCGATTTTTTGGAGTTCCTCCAGCATCAGCTTGTCGAGCCGGCTCTTCATCTTGCTGAAGCCAGATACTGGCCGCTTTCCGTCTCCGGTCGTGAAGAGAAAATCACCGCCCTCGAACCGCGGCAGGGCCTCGATGATCACTAACATCTCAGTGTTAAGCGGCACGACATGCGGTCCGCTGTCGTCGTCTTCACCTTTCATGCGCTCGGCCGGGATTGTCCAAAGCTTGCGCTCTAAATCAAACTCTGATCGGCCAGCGTCTGCGACTTCGCCGCGGCGCAGCGCTGTCAGCATCAGCATCCTGATCATCGGCCCGAACGGAGAACCAGCACGGCCCGAGGCATGCCAAAGCGCACGGAGTTCGTCATTGGTCAGGACACGCTTCCGCTTCGTCTTTTTTCCGATCAGCTCGCCCGGCTTCATTCGATCCGCTGGCGAGCGCTCGAGCTTGTAGGACGGCCTGGCAATCGCCCAATTGAAGATGCGCCGAATGATTTCAAACAGACGGCGAGCGGCTTCCGGCTTTTCGGCATCGACCAGGGTCTCGACGCGCTCTTGAACGTCGATGGCGGTGATGGCGCCGATCGGCTTGTCACCCCAATGCGGGATCAACTCGCGCTCGATGATCCGCTTCACTTCCCAGCCGCGCCGGTTCTTTGTGAGGTCGCGCTTGTCGTACAGATCGACCACCGCGCGAAAGGTGCGGCCTTCCGCCGCTTGCGCCTCGGTGATCACCGCCGCCCTGGTGGTTACACGCTCGTCGGCCGGATCGTGCCCATCGCGGACCATACGGCGCAGATCATTGGCTTTGGCCCGGGCCTGCTCGAGGTCGAGCGTTGTCTCGCCATCGGGAACCTTGAAATCGACGATGCCGATGGTGTACCGGCGCCGCTTCCGTTGGGTCGGCGAGGTGTAGACGAAGATCCAGGATCGCGACCCCTCCGCGGTGACGCGCACCCCAAAGCCCGGCACGGCCGCGTCGTACCGCTCAGCGCGGGCCGCTTTAGATGCCGGCGGCTTGATCTTCTGGACGGTGAGAGCGGTAAGTGCGGTGCGCGCCATGACGAAATGCCCATTCGGGGTAACACCGGGTAGCAAAAAGATGCGACTATTGGTGTGTTACCCTGAAATGCAGTGATACGCAGCAAGAGACTAAAGGCAAGGAAAATCAGAGGTTATGCACAATGCGATGCTCTTGGGTGAAATGCCCTGAAACAGGTCGCTCTCTCGTTTACACCGAGAGGGTCGGCGGTTCGAATCCGTCGCCGCCTACCAGCCTTCGCTCCTGCGAGCTTCGGCCAGGCGAGTGAGTGGCGGCGCGGTGGCTCCGCAAAGTTGCCCAAGAGCGGATGACGCGCCAGCGCCATCCATCCCGGAATCATTGAGTCGAGACCGGTGCCTTTGACCGGAGCCCTGACGTCCCATCGAGCCGCCTGTGTCACCCGCGCAACAGATTTTCTGTTCCTCTGGTGGAACAGACTTTTGGACTCCTCTCGCTGGCGGGCGAGGGATACGCTGAAAGTACCGGGGCTGGGTTGCGTTTCAATTCCAAGTGATTTTGAGCCCGGAAGGCCGCTGGACATATTACAGCGGCCTTTTTCACAGCCCAGCGCGGTGGGAGCGTCGCGCCTGCGGCCCACCCCGAAGCCCCACCCAAATACCAAGAAGCCCAAGCATGGCGTCCCGGATCGGTCTGCCCGGTCCCCCGCTTATAGTGAGCAATATTGCTCATGTGAATTAGGCCAGAGCGGCAGATTGAGTGGTCCGCTCGAGATGTAGCATCGCTGATTTCCTGAGCAATACGGAGCAGCGTGGCGACAGCCAAGCGTGCATACTGCGCATATCATCGCTCTGCTCTGGGCCTATTTCGGTGACAGAGAGTATCGTGCTCCCGCCTGACGCCAATTTGGCTTGTGCCAGAGGAGGTTCGGATGGGGATTCCAGCAAAAGGGGCGTTCGACGCCAAGGACTTTCTTGCCAAGGTTGGCGCCGGCAAGATCATCCGTAATTTTCAAAAGAATGAAACCGTGTTCGTGCAAGGCGACGCGGCCGACACCGTCTGTTACATTCAAACGGGCAAGATCAAGGTCACGGTGATCTCCAAGCATGAGAAGGAGGCCGTGGTCGGGATTATGGGGCCGGGGCAATTCTTCGGCGAAGGCTGCATGAACGGTCATGCGCTGCGGATCTCCACCACGACCGCCATGGAAGACTGCGTCATCACGTCGATTACCAAACAAGCCATGAAGGCCGTGCTTCGCGATCAGCCGGTGTTTTCCGAGCTGTTCGTGGCGTATCTTCTGACCCGGAACAGCCGGATTGAAGAAGACCTGATCGACCAGCTTTTCAATTCGAGCGAGCGGCGGCTCGCCCGCATGCTGCTGCTGCTCTCGCACTTTGGCAAGGAAGGT